>JACCDY011193654.1_pt1 | contig 34765 bp, 28 predicted proteins | sample 7446391 | NCBI WGS metagenome assembly JACCDY01 (sample SAMN15323451, study PRJNA562643) | freshwater metagenome | isolation source: river surface water | place: USA:Blue River Watershed | collected 2017-08-18 | reverse complement strand
TCGCGGATGTTGTGCTGCATGTGGCCGATGATCGCATTCTGCCAATCGGCGATGTAGAGCGCGCCATCCGAACCGACCTCCGCATCGGAAGGGCGGAAATTGCGGTCATCGCTGAACAGGAAGTTCTCGGTCGGCGTGCCCCACACCTCGCCCTGCTTGAACGTCTGCTTGCCTTCCTGATAGCCGTCGCGGTGCAGGTCGTAGCGGTAGACGCCAAGGTAACCGATCACGTTGCAGATCAGGAAATCCTGCTGCATGTCGTCCGGGAAGTTGGCGCTCGAGATGATCGCATTCGCGGGTGCCGGACGCGACTGCTGCTTCAGCAGCGAAAACATCTTGAACCCTTCCCCGCTAGGCCGCACCTGGAAGGCCTTGCTGCTGGTGCCGTCGGTGGCGAACAGGTAACCCCAGCGGTCGAAACTGGTGCCGTGCGGGTTCGGCCCGTTGCCGGCGATGAACGAGAACGCGTGCCGCCGCGGATCGAAACGATACATGCCGGATGCCGTCGAATTGAGCGACGGTCCCCAGGGGTGCTCGTAGTTGTGCTGCAGGAAGATGCCGCTCTGCCAGTAAAGCCCGCCGTCGGGACCAATCGTGAAATTGTTCGCCGAGTGATGGGTATCGGCGGAGCCGGTCGCTTGGAAGAGGACGATGCGCAGGTCCGCCTTGTCGTCGCCATCGGTGTCCTTGAGGAAGAGGATGTCCGGCTGCGAGGCGACGATCACACCACCATTCCAGAAGGCGAAACCCAGCGGGTTGTGGACCTTGGCGAATTCAATCGCCTTGTCGGCCACGCCATCGCGATCCTCGTCGGGGAAAATCAGCAGGCTGTCGGTCATCTCCTTGAGCGGCTCCCACTTCGGATACGTGCTCCAACAGGCAGCCCACAGGCGACCCTTGGTATCAACCTGCATCTGGACCGGATTGGCCAAGGCAGGGAACCTCGACTCATCGGCAAACACGTTCACTTTGAATCCCTCCGGCACATGCAACTTGGCCAGACTCTCTTCAGCACTCAGATAATCGGTCTTACCCACTTTCGCCGCATTCTTACCGCCACCGCCGACATTCGACACCACCTCCACCGGCTTGGGCACATTCGAATCATCCACCGTGAACGACTTGCCCTGCGCCACTGCCCAGACCTTGCGGTCGCGATTGGCAGTCATCACATCCAGCATCGTCAATTCATGCTCAAGCACCACCTTGTTGGTCTGACCGTTGACGAATCGCAGTCCGGCGCGACTGCCCCAGATGTCATTCTCATCCATCGCCCGGTAGCGATTGTGCCAGTGCCAGCACTTGTCGAGCACCGCCTGACGCAGCGGCTCGAGCGCCGGCGATGCCGCCACCTTGCCACCCGTCACCACCTCCGCAATCACCTCGGCAAGCCGGCGGTCGCCCTCCGGCAGCAAATGCACGCCATTGAGCGTGAGCGGCGCCGCCGAGGCCTCGTAGAGCGCCTTCGAAGGCGCGAACAGATCGACAAATCCCACCCCCTTGGCCGCAGCCACCTCAGCCATCGCCTTGGTGTAGAGCTCCAGATTCACGTTGTTCGCCTTGCCGTCGGGCAGCAACGGGTCACCAAGATCCTCATGCGCGATCGGCGAAAACAGAACGACGCGGGTGGCGGACTCACCGTTGAACTTTGCCGCACGGTACTTGTCGATCATCGCCTCAAGATCCTTCTTGAACGAGGCGACCTTCGCCTCACCACCGAACGACTCGTTGTAGCCGAAGAAGGCGAACACGACGTCCGCCTGGATCTGCCCGAGGCAATCTTCCACCGAAGGCACCCCTTTGCTGCGCGGACGCAAGGTCACGGTGTCCCCTGAAACCGCCATGTTGCGGAAAGCGACGTCCTGCCCCGCGAGTCGGCTCTGCAACAGGGTTTCGGTCCAGCCGTCATGCTGCATCCGGTCGGCCAGGGCATTGCCGATGATACCGACCACGTCGCCTTTCTGTAGGGGCAACTGGGCGGCCGCAGGAAGCGCGGCAAGCAGGACGGCGGCCGGGAAACCCAGCCAGCGCAAACACATACGGGGAGATGAAAACAAGGGAAGCATGGCTACAAAGACGCAGCCAAGCGGTCATCATTTACAAAAATCAGCATTCCTTTGAAGAATTTCAGCCCAGACGCCGAAATCGCCCAAAGAGCACCCAAAAACCCGCTTTTGAGGATTGCTTGATTATTAAGGATTCCTTAAAACTGCGGCGTAGAGCCGCAAACCCTTTTTTCGGAGGGGGTTTCACGGCTCCAATGCTTCGTACCCGTGTCTCGACCCCTTCACATCCTCATCGCCTGCGGCGGTGCACTCGCCTTTGCCCAACTCGCCGGTGTCGGGCTGTTCTTCCTGTTTCCGGACCACCTGAGCCTGCTCGGTCATCTCGGCCACGTCATCGCCCTCGGGTTTCTCCTCGCCCTGCTGGCGGTCGTCGGAGACCTCGCCGAAAGCATCGTCAAGCGATCGCTCGTCGCCAAGGACTCCGGCCAGATGCTGCCCGGCATCGGCGGCTCGCTGGACCTGATCGACAGCATCTGCTTCACCGCCCCGGCCTTGTTCGTCTATCTGAACGTGTTCCTGCTGCCGTCCGCATGAGTCAGCCCCGAAAACGCCGTGTTGTGCTGCTGGGGTCCACCGGCTCCATCGGCTGCTCGACATTGAAAGTCGCCAGCGACCTGCCGGATCGCATCGAAATCATCGCTCTGGCAGCTCATCACAATGCCGCCCAACTCGCCGAGCAAGCGCGTCAGACCGGCGCACGGCATGTGGCGATCTACGACGCCAGCAAGGAGGCCGAACTGCGTTCCTTGCTGCCCGCAGGCGTGACCGTCCACAGCGGTCCGGAAGGACTGATTGCCTTGTGCCAGCTCGAAGAGGCCGACATCGCGCTGGTCGCCATCGTCGGCACCGCCGGACTGCAACCCGCGCTCAGCGCCATCGAAGCCGGCAAGGATCTGGCAATCGCCTCAAAGGAAATCCTGGTCATGGCCGGTGAAGTGATCACCCGCGCCGCCATACAACACGGAGTCCGGCTGCTACCGGTCGATAGCGAGCACAACGCGATTTTTCAATGCCTCGACGGCCGCAATCAGGCGGACGATGTCTCGCGATTGATCCTCACCGCCTCGGGCGGACCGTTCCGCACCTGGCCGGCCGACCGTCTGGTATCGGTGACGCCGGCTCAGGCGCTTGAACACCCGACCTGGCACATGGGCCCGAAAATCACCATCGATTCAGCCACGCTGTTCAACAAGGGGCTCGAAATGATCGAAGCCCGCTGGTTGTTTGGCATCGGCATGGACCGCATCGACGTGGTCGTCCACCCGCAGAGCATCATCCACTCGATGGTCGAATTCCGCGATGGCTCGGTGCTCGCCCAGATGAGCCGCACCGACATGTGCTTCCCGATCCAATACGCGCTCACCTGGCCCGAACGGCTGCCCGGCCGCCTGCAGGCGCTCGATTTCCCGACGCTGGCGAAACTCGAATTCGAAGCCCCGCGCGAGGACGATTTCCCGGCGTTGCGGCTGGCCCGCGAAGCCGGACTGACCGGCGGCACCCTGCCGGCCGTCTTCAATGCCGCCAACGAGGTGGCCGTCGACGCGTTCCGCAATGGCCGCCTCGATTTTCCCGGTATCTGGCACTGCGTCGAGGCAGTCATGCGGGCACACGACTGCCAGCCGTCGTCATCCATCGAACAAGTGGTCCAGGCCGACCACTGGGCGCGCCAACAAGCGACCCGGCACTGCCAGGACCGTGAAAACCGCTGATCCTCAGCCATGGCCGATCCGCAACCCGTCAGCAAACCACGTCCCACCTTGGGTGGCCGGCTGTTTCTGATCACCGTGGGCTTATCACTGGCCCTGATCGGATCGCTATTCGTCTGGTTGATGGCCCGCAGCTGCCTGCGCGCAATCGAGATGCGGTCATGGCCACGAGTCCCGTGCCAAATTGTCCAGTCCGAGCTGGTCGAGCGCCAGCACGACGAGTTCTCGCCGGTCGAATTCAGCCACGAAGTCACATTCACCTACGAGCAAAACGGCCAATCGCTAAGCAGTAAGCGGATCTCGCTGCGTGGCCAAAAATGGTCATCCAAACGCGAGTCCGCCACCGAATCCCTGCAGCGCTACCCGGTCGGCAAACAGCAGGAATGCCTGGTCAGTCCGGCCGACCCCGGGATGGCCGTTCTCGAGCCGGACTCACTGGCGCCGGGTTACTCGATCTGGTTCCCCGCCTTGTTCGTCGTCGGCGGCACCGTCATCGCCTGGCGCGCCCTGCGCAGCCCATCAAGGCGGCCCTGAGAAATGCGCAGATTTGTGCGGAAATCGCCTCATCTGACTACAATCGACGGGCGATTTACGCCCCATGTTTTTGTTGCGTCCCTTCCAATTCATGGAATACGCTCGGCGCCCCCCCGCTGTGCCTACGGCTCGCCCACCGGCACTGACCTCCTATTGGCCAATTTTCCCACCTGACCACCGATGAATCCAGACCGCGCGACCCTCAATTTCCTCAATAGCTTCCCGGAAGACGCCCGCAGACGTGGCGAGATGCTCCAGAAGGAAGGCGCAGTCACCCAGATCTTCGGTAACCACCTGTTCATTCAAGGCCGCGTCGAGGACGAAACGGGCACCTTCCGCACCAGCCTGCGCCTCCAAGGGAACCGCTGGTTCGGCTCCTGCAACGCGGAGGACGAAATCATCGCCGGCGCCTGCCAATACGCGACCATGATGGAGCGGATGCACCGCGGCGAAGACCTGCCGGAATCCCCCAACGAATTCGACGACACCCCGGTGCTCGACATCATCGAGGACAAACTTGGCCGTGAACTCGACGACAAGGAGGCCGACTTCGTCACCAAGATCGAAAAACGCTACCGCCGCTACGTCATCGAGGGCGAATTGCACGATCACGACCTGGTCCGGATCAACCCACGCTGGGAAATCTCGACCTACGAGGCGCTCGAACTGTGGCCGATGCCGCCCGGAGACATCCTCGAATTCTGGAACTACATCGCCTACGCGTTCTACAAGAAGAAGCTGAACTACCCGGAGTTCATGAATGTGATCACCGATCTCGGTCACGTTCAGAAGAAAATGGCCGACTGGGAACAGGAACGCGAAGTGGCCGCCTGGTACGACCGCATCGAACAGGTCAACGAACGCCCGCCGCAGGATGAGCCGATCACCATTCATTTCCGCCTGGTCGCCACCATCAACGAGGCGCGTCTGGAAGCCCGTGAAGCCAACGCCCCGACGTGGTTGCAACTGCGCGAGAAGAACGACGTCGAACGCTACATCGCGCTGCACCACGAAGGCGCTTTGCTGATGGACGCTCCCAGCCAGACGCTGTGGGAGCACTACCTTTCGTATTACCGGCAGCAGAACGATACGACTCTCGACTTCGACCAAGAGGAATGCTGCCGCTTCATGAACCGGGTGTTCCGCCAACCCGCGCTCAAAGGATACATCGTCAACCTCGACGAACGCGACTTCAAGGTGGTCACCGACGCACTCAGCTGGGTGTGCGAAGATGACCCTTACGATCCGAACAGCTTCGCACTGCAATTGGTCACCGCTTTCGGTGAAAACGTCTCCCACTCGGTGCGCCTGCTGCCGGGACGCAAGGAGCTCTATCAGTCCGACGAAACCGTGTTCCCCGGCCCGCCCCGCTGGCTCGACGAAACCGAGGTGATGCCTCGCTACCTGATCCCGAAACGCGTCATCGATTCGCTCGAGGGCGTGGAATTCCTCCGCAAGATCGGTGCCAGCCTGCCCGAGTCGCTGAAGAACCGGGTGATCGATCTCGAGCTGAAACCGAAACTCGAGATGAAGCTGGTCGCCGGCCTGACCGCCGCCGAAACCGAGCACCTCGTCATCGATGTGCGCGCGATCGAAACCAAAGGTCGCCGCGTCGAACGCCTGACCAAGGACGGCTGGGAGCTTGAGGATCAACAACCGGTCAAGGGCCGCCAACTGCTGCGCTTCGCCCGCGAGGCGCTCTACCCGGTGCCTGCCATCCTCGAGGACATGGGCCTCACCTACGACGAGAAACTCGGCTCGTTCAAGGCGCGCATCACCAAGCAGTTCCCGGAAAAATTCGCCGAGTGGGTCAATGCCATGCCCAAGGATGTCGAACTCGACATCGACCTGCGCCTGAAGTCGATCCTCTCCGACCCGGTCACGGCCGCGGTCCGCTTCGAGGTCGTCGGTCAGGACATCGACTGGTTCGACCTGCGCATCGTCATCGACGTGCAAGGGGTCAACCTGAGCAAGGCGCAAATCCGCCAACTGGTCGCCGCCCGCGGTGGTTACGTCCGCATGGAGGACGGTTCGTGGATGCGCCTCGAAATCAAACTCGACGCCGATCAACGCGAAGCGGTCACCCGCCTCGGTCTCGACCCGTTCGACCTTTCCGGGGAAACGCACCGGATGCACGCGCTGCAACTGGCCGACCCTAAAGCCGCCGAGGTGTTCGATCCCAAGGCATGGGAACGCATCCAGGGACGCGCCGGTGACATCCAGGTGGAAGTGAACCCGGACGTCCCCAGCGAGCTCAATGCCACGCTTCGTCCGTATCAGGTCGAGGGCTTCAAGTTCCTCGCTTACCTCGCAACCAACAACTTCGGCGGCATCCTCGCCGACGACATGGGTCTCGGTAAGACGATCCAGTCGCTGACCTACCTGCTCTGGCTGTTCGATGAACACCGGAAGACCAAAGCACCCAAGATGCCCGCACTGGTCGTCTGCCCGAAGTCGGTGCTCGACGTCTGGTACAGCGAGGCCCGCAAGTTCACTCCGAATCTCAACGTGCGGATCCTCAAGAACCGCGACGACATCGATGTCGACTTCATCCAGAACAAACTGGACATCCTCGTGCTCAACTACGCCCAACTGCGCGTCTGCGGCGAGGAACTCAACCAGATCAAATGGCTGACGATCATCCTCGACGAAGGACAACAGATCAAGAACCCGGACTCGAAGGCCGCCAAGTGCGCACGCGAACTGGATTCCAAGAACCGGCTGGTGCTCACCGGCACGCCGATCGAGAACCGCTTGCTCGACATGTGGTCGCTGATGGCATTCGCGATGCCCGGAGTGCTCGGCTCGCGCGCCTACTTCAAGAAACGCTTCGACAAACGCAAGGACCCGCTCAGCCAGAGCCGTCTTGCCTCGCGTCTGCGGCCGTTCCTGTTGCGCCGCACCAAACTGCAGGTCGCCCAGGACCTGCCGCCGCGAACCGAAGAGGAAGTCTACTCGAAGATGGAAGGTATCCAGCTCGAACTCTACAAGGCCGAGCTCAAGCGCATCCAGAAAGCACTGCTCGGACTGGATTCCGATGAAGCGGTGAAGAAGAACTCGTTCGCCATCCTGCAGGGACTGATGCGCCTGCGCCAGATCTGCTGTCACCCGGGGCTCATCGATCCGAAATACCTCAAGGAGGAGTCGGCGAAGATGGAATCCCTGTTCTATCTGCTCGATCAACTCCACGAGGAAGGTCACAAGGTGCTCGTCTTCTCGCAATTCGTCTCGATGCTCGACCTGATCAAGGCGCGCCTCGAACTGGAGAGCCGTCCCTACAACTACCTCACCGGCCAGACCAAGGACCGCAAGGGCGAGATCGAAAGATTCCAGACGACCAAGGAACCGTCGGTGTTCATGCTCTCGCTGAAGGCCGGTGGTTCGGGCCTCAACCTGACCTCGGCATCCTACGTCATCCTCTACGATCCGTGGTGGAACCCGGCCGTCGAGAACCAGGCGATCGACCGGACACACCGGATCGGCCAGAAGAACAAGGTGATCGCCTACCGCCTGCTCACCCGCGACACCGTCGAGGAAAAGATCCGCGTGCTGCAGCACCAGAAAACCCAGTTGGTCACCAACGTGCTTGGCGACGAAGGGTTCGCATCCAACCTCGGTCTGGAGGACCTGCAGTTCATCCTCACTCACAACATCGACGAGGACGACGAGTTGCCGGCGGAAGGAGCTGCCAAGAAGCCGAAGAAATAATCCTCTGTGCCCAAGGAACACCAGCGCACCGCGGGAATCCTGATCCCGGCATTTTCAGCCCGCCACGATCAGGATTTCGGCATCGGTGACACCCGGGCGATGCAGGAATGGATCGACTGGGCGGCGAAGATCGGTGTCGGCTTCATCCAGTTGCTGCCGATCAACGAGCACGGAACCGAGGAAAGCCCATACAGCGCGATCTCGTCGGTCGCATTGGATCCGATCTACCTCACGCTCGACCATCGGCAACTGCCGTGGCTGGCAAAGGAGGAGATCCAACGCGCGATCGACCAAGCCGCCGAACTGCGTGCACTGCCGCGCGTCGACTACAAGCGGGTGCGCATGGCCAAACGCAACCTGCTCGAACTCGCGTGGTCGTCGTTCGATCAGGCCAACGCTCGCCTGCACAAGGAATTCGAACAATTCCGCAAACGCGAAGCCGAGTGGCTCGATGAATACGCGGTGTTCCGGTATCTGATGGAAATCCACGGCGACACGCTGACTTGGGACGAATGGCCGGAAGACTGCCGCACGCGCCATCAGGTGCGTTATTTCATGTCCGAGCAACGACGGCAGGACGCCGAGGCGGTCGATTACCGGATCGGCTTCTTCTCATTCGTCCAGTGGTTGTGCTTCCGCCAGTGGCGCGCGCTGCGCGAGCATGCCGATCAGGTGGGTGTGAAACTGATGGGCGACATGCCGATCGGCATTTCGCGCCATTCATGCGACGTCTTCTTCAACCGCGAGGATTTCCACCTCGATTGGTGCGGTGGTGCGCCGCCGGAAGGATACAATCCGAACAACCCGTTCATCCACCAATGGGGACAGAACTGGGGAATCCCTCTCTACCGATGGGAGCAAATGGAAGCCAATGGCTACTGCTGGTGGCACCGGCGCATCGCCCGACTCAGCGAGTTCTTCCGAATGTTCCGCCTCGACCACATCCTCGGGTTCTACCGGATTTACGGCTTCCCGTGGATCCCCCGCGACAACCACCGCTTTGTGAACATCGGTCATGAGGAAGCGGCGCGACTCACCGGCGGTTTGCTGCCACGCTGGTGGGAACACCCGGATGACACACCGGAACACCGCGACGCCAACCACCGCGTCGGCGACCGCCGCTTGCGCGCGATCCTCTCGGAGGTGACCGACCAGGAAGTGATCGCCGAAGACCTCGGGTGGGTGCCCGACTATGTGCGCCCGCACCTCGCGAAACTCGGCATCGCCGGATTCAAGATCCCCCATTGGGACTGCGACAGCTGGGGTCACCCGACACCACCGGAGCAGTTCCACGAACAGGCCTTCGCCACCTACTCGACTCACGACCACGAACCGATCCAGATGGTGTGGAAACAATGTGACCGGGTGATCGAACAACACAGGCACTCACCGGAAAGCGTGCCCCTCGACCGTTTGGAGGGCGCGCGTGGCACCATCCGCATCCTCTGCGAATTCGCCGGCATCCCGATCAAGGATGATTACTCGCTGCCTCCATACAGCGAGTCGATCCGCCTGCGCCTGATCAAAGCGCTGCTGTCTTCCAAAGCCCGCTACGCCGCCTTCATGGTCACCGAATGGTTCGACCTCGACGAACGGATCAACGAACCCGGCTCCCAGGACCACCGCAACTGGACGTTCCGGGTGCCGTGGACCGTGGACCAACTGATGGCCGACCCGCGACTGCACGAAATCTGCCAGAAACTCGAAATCGCCATCGCCCTGCACCGGCGCAAGCCGGATGCCACCAAGCCCCGGAATGCCTGAGCCCTCCGGTTGACTTTTCCAGCCCCTCCAGCCATACCCATTGCATGTCGAACAGCCTGCCCCCAAAACCGCGCATCGTCGGTCCCAAGGTTCGGATCTGCATCGTTGCTTCAAAATACAACGAGAAGTTCACCGAACCCTTGGTCCAGAACACGATCGAGGAACTGGGTGAACTCGTCCCCCAGGCACGCATCGATCTGATCCGTGTGCCGGGTGCCTTTGAAATCCCGGTGATCGCCTCCACCGTGCTGCGCCGCGACCCACCGGTCTGCGTGATCTGCCTGGGCGTCATCATCCGCGGCGCCACCGAACATGCCGATCTGGTCGCCCAGTCGGTGACCAGCAGCCTGCAGTCGCTGGCCGTGGAAACGATGAAGCCGATCATTCATGAAGTGCTCCTCGTGGAAGACGAAAAGCAGGCCTATGCCCGCTGCATCGGCACCCAGCTCAATCGCGGCCGCGAAGCCGCCCGCGCCGCGGCCACCATGATCGATGTCTGCACCGAGCTCGACCGCGCGACCCCCCGCAATCCCCTCCCCAAGAAGCAGCCGTATGCCTAGCCGCCGTGACATCCGGGAAGCTGTCGTCCAGTTCCTCTATTGTGCCGACCTCGAAGGCGGTGCCGATCCCTCGGCACTGAAGGGACCATTCTGGGATTTCATCACGGAATCCGACCGCCGCAGCCTGCTGTTGGCGACCTTCCGCACCGTCCATCACCTGGCAACCGGCCGTCATGAACGGATCAGCGAGTTCATGCAACGCCAGGAGGCCGCGCTGCGACAGCTGGCTGCCTATCCGGAAGCGGAAGTACTGGCGACCATGCTCGCCCGCATGGCTTCCTTGGAATCCGAGTGGAGCGCATCGCTCGTGCGCATGGAACGCCTGTCGAAGGACGGCGACGACGCAGACATCGTCGAGCGCTTCACCAAGCCGCTCAACGATTTCTTCAAAATCGACCGCGCCCTGTCCGAACTGCGCCTCAACTACCTGCGCGAACTCGAGGATTTCCCGGCCCTGGTCACCCGGCTCGAGGCGGTCTCGTCGAGCGTGCGCCGACTGCAACGGATCTCCGACCGCCTGCGGATGGTCGAAGAACCGGAAAAATTCCCCGAACAGGCAGACCTCGCCCGCTTGCGCGAATCGAAATCCCACATCGCGGAATTGATCCAATCCACCAACCGCCTCGTCGACGAGGTGCTCGCCAACAAGCAGCGGATCGACAGCACCATCGCCGAATTGGTCGAAAATTTTGCGCCGGAGCGGATCGACCCGGTCGACCGCGCGATCCTTCGGCTCGCCGGCCATGAAATCCTGCAGCAGGAAACACCGGTGAAGGTCATCCTCAACGAAGCAATCGAACTCGCGAAGCGCTACGGCACCACCGACTCGCAACGCTTCGTCAACGGCATCCTCGACAGCTTCGCCAAAATGCACGGCGCAGCCTGAGATCCGCCGTCAACGGTCACCCTGATCCGCCATGCGCTACCCGACGCCATTCCAACAACGCACGCTGTGGAACGCCGCCACCGGCGTCTCAATCCTCATTCTCGGCTTGCTGTTGGTCGGGCTGATCTGGCTGACCGGTCGGCTGTTCGGATTCCTGCAACCGGTTCTGATCCCGGTGATCGTCGCCGGCATCGTCGCCTACGTCCTCGATCCGGTGGTGCGTCTGCTGCAGAAACGGGGCATGAGCCGGCTGCGTTCCGTCATCCTGCTTTTCGTTGGTCTGCTAGTGGGCACCGTGTTGCTGATTGCAGCCATCCTCCCGGGCGTCCATCGCGCCCAGCAGGTGGTGAAATCGAAGTTCTCCGGCAAACCGGTTGTCGCGGCCGCCCAGACCAACAGCACCGCGGATGATGGCAAGAAACTCGAGGCATCTCTGCTGATCAAACTGCGCGACCTTCAACTCAACGACCCACCCACCGTCATCGACTGGCTGCTGCAGGAAACCGACACCGAAGGCAACGTCATCGAAATGACCCGCGAACAGATCGCCCAGCGCACGCTCAAGTCATATGCGCACAGTCGTGGCGGCAAGCTCCTCTTCGAATACAAGGGCGCCATCTTCAACACCGCGAAGGATTGGATCACCAAAGGCTCGACCCAGATCCTCGGCCTCATCGGGTTGGTTCTCGGCATGATCATGGTGCCGGTCTACCTGTTCTTCTTCCTCAAGGACTCCGACTCGATCCGCACCCACTGGCACGATTACGTCCCGCTCAAAGCCTCGCGGTTCAAAACCGAACTGGTCGACACGCTACAGGAAATCAACGGCTACCTGATCTCCTTCTTCCGCGGCCAAGTGCTCGTCGGAGTCATCGACGGCCTGCTGGTCGGTATCGCGCTAACCGCCTTCGGTCTGCCCTACGGGTTCATCATCGGCATCTTCATGGCGATCCTCGGTGTGATCCCCTACATCGGCAACATCCTCCGCCTGATCCCGGCCTGCGTCATCGCCTATCTGCACGCGCTCGGCGGCAATGCCTATTTCGACATGGCACCCTGGCCATACGTCGCCTGCGTCGTCGGCATCTTCGTCGTCGTCCAGCAGATCAACTCACTGGTTACCGCCCCGAAAATCGTCGGCGATTCCGTTGGCCTCCACCCGCTCACGGTCATCTTCTCCATGCTGTTCTGGTCATTGGTCCTCGGCGGCTTCGTCGGCGCCCTGCTCGCCGTGCCGCTCACCGCAGGCGTCAAGGTGCTCTTCCGCCGCTTCATCTGGGTGCGCCAGATCCAGAAGCCGGCCGACAAAGAAACCCCGCCTGAGAACGATCTCGGATCCGACCCGGACCCACAAGCGTCAGTGGCCTGAGGGTGGGATCGGTTTATTGTTGTTTAATGGCCAAGATGGACGGAACGACAATTCTGCTCCCATTCGGCGTTCGATTCCCGATGCAATCCACGGTCACGCGAGCCGCGTGTCCCTACCATTCCAATAACCGATAACCCGACCGGAGGGAAAGCCCGCCCGTCACCACTCATAGACCCACGTGTAGGTCGTGTAGCGCGTGTTTTGGGGATTCAGGTAGGCTTTGCTCTCATTCGCCAATCCATGTTCGGTCTCACCGCAGCGGCAGGTCAAACGCAGGCCGTTCTGGAAAAAGATCGGATCGTCGTCGTGAAAGCGATAGGCCGAGAATCGGTGATTCTTGCGGTCGAAATGCGTCAGGCCTGCGATATCCGCATGGAAGATGCCGGTATCGAAATAATAGGTACCGAGGAAGTAATCCTCGAGACCGGATGACAGCATCACCGGCGGATTACCCTCGGCCAGATAGGCGCGCATGCAGGCTTCCAGATACGTCGAACTCGTCCCTTCTGCGGCAATCGCCACCTGGAACAAAGCCCCCTTGCCCGTGACCTTGCACAAATCCAACTCCTCGAGCGGCTTGGCCTCACGGTTCTCCAAACGATGCAACTTGAGTCTCGCCGACTCGGGCAATTCCACGCCGCCAAGCCGGACACGGCCGTTCTCCACACCGCGGATGATCCACCAGACCTGCGGGTTTTCATCGGCCTCCTTGGCCCGCTGCGCCGTCACCCGGATGCTCTTGCCAAAAGGGATCCGGTAGTTGTTGTAGATCCCGTTGCGCTTACCCACCTTGCCGACATGCTTCGTCGCCCACGGCGCTTGGTTGTCGTTGAATCCGATTCCATGCCCCATGTAGAGGTCCATGTCGATCGAGGCCACCGCTTCACCGTCGATGTAGTAGCGGATCCGGGTGTCCTCCACCCCCTTGAAGTTGCCGCCGAACCAGAAATGCGACAGGCAGCCCTTGCCATTGTGCTCGAACAAGACCGCCTCCTCATCCCCCTTGAAGATCCGTTGACCCTTGCCCATGGCGCTGATGACCGACAGATCGTCCGTTTCGTCCGCCAGTGAACATGGATTCACAGTCAAGATGCCAAGCAAACAGGTAATGAGTCGCAACAATCTCATGGAATCATGGGGTTTGGGTGATGATGGAAGCTCAAATGCAGTAAACGTGACCGAATAATCGATTCGATCAACAGAATACAAGAACCTCTCACTAGCGGTCTTTGGGGCGATTTCCGACCGCTAGAATCAATCGGTTCACAAGGAACAGGACCATCAGGTAAATGAAGAACCCGATGAGCGCGCCAAGGACCGGACCATGCCGCTGGGCAATCAGATAGCCTGGCACAAAGCCACTGGAGAACCATGCCAAATGGATCAACATCGCGATCAGATTCATTTCTCCACCAACCCTCATCATGGTGACATGAGCACAATCAGCCCGACACTTCCACCCAATAATCCCGCAGCATCCGACGGAGGCGGACATCATACTCGATGATCCGCTTCCCCCTCGGGCCCAGCACCGGATTCATCCCGGCAATCATGAGGTAAACGATGTCGGAATTCTCGTCATGCCGGATTTCAATGGCACCGAAATACAACTCCTGCGCAAACAGATCCCGTGGCTCCTGTTCATCCGGATATTGTATCAGCGTGCCGTAGGTGGTAGCCGGATTCACCAGTATCGTCACCACCTTGCCGTCCTTCTTTAGATCAACCTGACGCAACTCCGATTCACAGGTCCAGATGGACATTGCTTCAGTGAAACCATCAGGCACGGGCTCGACCGGCGGATGATTACAAATGTAGATGATGGCCACCAGTGCTGAGGCCACAAGAACCGTCATGGTGGAAACGACAATCGCCAGCCACTTGATGATGCGTTTCATGACAAGTCGGAATTCATGTCGGTCCTGGTGGTCATGGACGCCAGTTGGATGGTGCCAAGTCCCTACTCCACTCGCGTCCTGATCGAGCGCAGGGCATTGCGGACGAGCACGGTGGTCTCGGCGTCGAGTTTCTCTTTTTGCAGCGGCTCGATCTTCTTGAGGCTCTCGCGGCCACCGACGCGTTCGAGAATGCGCAGGGCCGACTGGCGGAAGACTCCCCTGGATTCATCGAACATGGCGAGAATCGGCGCTTCAGCTTCATCGCCGAGCTCCATGTAGTAACGTTCGAAAATCCCCGGCGATCGCAGCCACAATTCCTTGAGCGCATCGGTGATGCCAGGGGTCTTTTCGTGCACCGCCAGCGCAACCATCTCCTCATCAACCCCCACTCCTCCATCGAGTCGCAGGCGGATCTGCCGCAAGGCCACTTTGCCTGCCGGTCCGGGTTCCTCCGCCCAAACCATCAGAGCGCGACAAATGTCATCTTTGAAATCGATCCAGTTGTTGTCGAGCAGGTGGATGAGTCGTTTGCTGATGTCGGCACGGAACAATCTGGGTTCGACGTCAGCGAGACGTTTCACGGCGGATTTCACGCGGTCGAGATCGACGCTTTCCAGTTCGATCTTGTTGAGCAGGTAGAACTCCGGATTGCTCGTATCAGTGAGCTTGTCCATCGGTCCAGCAAGGAAACGACGGTTGTCGACCTTCACTTCGATGACGCGCAGATCTCCATACACGCTTTTCACTTCGCCAAGCGCGGCGGCAATGCTCACCACCTGCTCGATCTGCAAGTCGATACCCGTCACCACGAACAACCGGCTGTTCTTCTCGCGCGGGTAGTCGTGCGAGCGAAGGTCGGCGCCGGTTTCGCGCAGGATGTAATCCCTGACGAGCAGCCAGTTGCGGTATTCCAAGTCACGCAGCCAGATACCCACGGCACTGAGCGGGCTGCCTTGTTGGTCCAGGCGGCGGATTTCCGCCTCCAGCGGCTCGGTTCCGATGAATTCGCGCAATTCCTCTTGGTTGCGGGTTCGCTCCTCCGGCTTTTCGGGTTCAATCGGAATCTCCGGTTTCTCGACCTCGACGACATACAAACTGCCCAGTGGTTCAGCCGCGCCGCGGAAAAACATCGGCATCGAGATCAGTCCGGCTGCCGCGACCAGCACGATCAAGGAGGCCAGCACGCGCCGCTTCGGATTGGCCAGCATGATCAATGCGCCGCCGACAAAGGCAAAGAAGGCGGCGATCACCAATCGCTTTTCCGTCGGCACGCCGTCGAGCACACCGCCGCGACAGGCACCCAGCTTGAGGACCAGCGCGGTGATGATGATGCTGAAAGCTCCGGCCAAGCCCATGATCACCCGCAACGGCGAAAATCCAGCGGCAATATCGGGGGTTGCCTGATGCACCGGCATCGGAGCCACCACCCGGTCGGATGCACGCGGCAATGATTGATCGACCCGGTGGACCTGCTGCAACAAGGGGTCCTTCCTCTCGCCCGGGTAGAATTTACGTCCGCGAACGATCACTTCATCACTCACCTGGAACTGAGTGTCGCACTCGCCACATTCGACCAAGCGCCCTTTCAGGGACTCAGCGACATTGAATCGCTGACCGCAGGACGGGCAACGGATCAGCAACTGCTGGTCTGGTGAATCCGGAGGCATGGTGTCGGATCACTCTCACCTGTCGGGCGGATCAATGCAACTCAAAGCGCAAAGGAAGGTCGGGCGGGACTGCGGACCGGGCGGCCACAGTCCCCACGCCAGGCCATTCATGCCTTACGGTCAAGGATCTGCGTCAGCACATAGGGCAGGATGCCGCCAGCACGGTAGTAATCCTTCTCGACCGGGGTGTCGATGCGAACAACCACCGGCACGTCGAAGCTGCCGCCCGCTGCCGGGTGGACGCGCAGGACCGCCTGCTGCTGGGGTTTGAGATCGTTGTCGATGCCCAGCAGGTCGAAGGTGGCATCCGCCAGTCCCACCACCTTGTCGTAGTCCGCCTTATTGACGAAATTGCACGGCAGCACGCCCATGCCGACGAGGTTCGAACGGTGGATGCGCTCGAAGGACTTGGTGATCACGGCTTTGACGCCCAGCAGGTTGGTTCCCTTGGCAGCCCAGTCGCGGCTGGAACCCATGCCGTAATCCTCGGCACCGATGACGATCGTCGGCGTCGCCTGTGCCTGATAGGCAGCGGCGGCATCATAGATCGCCGCAGCACTGCTGCTGTCGGCACCTTCGGCAAAACAGCGGGTCACCCCGCCCTCGGTGCCGGGCACCATCAGGTTCTTGATGCGGACGTTGGCAAAAGTGCCACGGGTCATCACGCGGTCATTGCCGCGGCGCGAACCGTATGAGTTGAAGTCGGCAAAGGTGACACCGTGCTCGGTGAGGTAGCGACCGGCCGGGCTGTCCTTCTTGATGGCCCCTGCGGGCGAGATGTGGTCGGTCGTCACCGAATCGCCGAAGATGCCCAGCGGGCGTGCCCCCCTGATCTCCTCGATGTCACGTGGCTTGGGCGTGTAGCCGTCGAAAAACGGTGGCTCCTGGATGTAGGTCGACTTGCGGTCCCACTCGTAAACCTCACCGGTGGACGAGCGAATCTCGTTCCATTTCGGGTTCTGGTTGCTGAATCCGGTGTAGAGCGATTGGAAGACTTCCGGTTTGAGCGACGAATTCATCGCGTCTTCGACTTCCTGGGCGCTTGGCCAGATGTCGCGGAGGAAGACCGGTTTGCCGTCGGCACCAATGCCGAGCGGTTCGTTTTCCATGTCGATGTCCACCGTGCCGGCGATCGCGAAGGCCACGACCAGCGGCGGCGACATCAGGAAGTTGGTCTTGATCGACTGGTGCACCCGCGCCTCGAAGTTGCGGTTACCGGAAAGAACGGAGGAAGCGACGATGTCCTGCGACTTGACGACATCCTCAATACCCGGGTCCAGCGGGCCGGAGTTGCCGATGCAGGTGGTGCAGCCGTAGCCGACGGTCTGGAACCCGAGCTTGTCGAGTTCGGTCTGCAAACCGGTCTTGTTGAGGTAGTCGGTGACCACGCGCGAACCAGGGCCAAGCGAGGTTTTCACCGATGGCTTGACCTTCAAGCCCTTGGCATTCGCCTTCTTCGCCAGCAGGCCCGCCGCCAGCATGACGCTCGGGTTGCTGGTGTTGGTGCAGGATGTGATCGCGGCGATCAGCACCGAACCGTGGGTGATGGTGTCCTTGATGCCGCCCTTGCTGTCGACGGTGACTTCCCAACTCGGGGATTCGCTCTTCTGGTAACCGTCGGGTGCCGGACCGCTGAGGATCTTCGCCCAGCTGCCCTTGAGGGCGTCGAGGTCGATGCGGTCCTGCGGCCGCTTGGGTCCGGCGATGCCGGGCTTGACGGTGGCCAGATCGAGTTCGACGACTTGGGTGAATTCAAGCGCATCCTTATCGGTCGGAATACCCCACAAGCCCTGGGCCTTGTAGTAGTTCTCCACCGTCTTGCACAAGTCGGCGGGACGGCCGGTGCCGGCAAGGTAACCGGTGGTCACCTCATCGATGCCGAAGAAGCCCATCGTCGCACCGTATTCCGGTGCCATGTTGGCGATCGTCGCGCGGTCGGGCAGGCTGAGCGCCTTGGCACCCGGGCCGTAGAATTCGACAAACTTGCCGACGACTTTCGTCTTGCGCAGCATTTCCGTCACCTTGAGCACCAGGTCGGTCGCGGTCACTCCGGTCGCCAGCGCGCCAGTGAGATACACACCGACGACTTCGGGCACGAGGAAGGTCACCGGCTGACCAAGCATACCGGCCTCCGCTTCAATGCCGCCGACGCCCCAACCGACGACACCCAGGCCGTTGATCATGGTCGTGTGCGAATCGGTGCCAACCAGCGTGTCGGGATAATAGACGCCGCCCTTTTCGAGCACGCACTTCGCGAGATACTCGAGGTTCACTTGGTGAACGATGCCGATGCCCGGGGGCACGACATTGAAGGTTTCAAATGCCTGCTCACCCCATTTGAGGAATTCGTATCGCTCGCGGTTGCGTTGGAATTCCAGATCGAGGTTGCGGCTCAACGCTTCCTGCGTGCCGGCATAGTCGACCTGCACCGAGTGGTCGACAACCAGATCAACCGGCACCAGCGGCTCGATCATCTTGGCATCGCGGCCCATCCCGGACACCGCCGAACGCATCGCCGCGAGATCGACGAGCAATGGCACACCGGTGAAATCCTGCAGCACGATCCGTGAAACGACGAAGGGAATCTCGTAATCACCGGGAGCCTTGGCATTGTAGTTCGCCAGGTTCGCCACATCCTTGTCGGTCACCTTGAGACCATCCTGATTGCGCAACAAGGATTCCAGCACGATCCGGATCGATACCGGCAGTTTCGACAGGTTCGGGAACCCCTGCTCCTGCAGGGCTGGCAGCGAGTATAACTGGCCTTCCGCGCCAGATCCGGTGGTAAAGGTACGAAGCGTATTCATGGTCAATCGTCGATGTGCTGGCACGCCCTGCATGCCGGCCTCCCTCAGCGGAGACGCGGCAGGCTAGCGACCGACGGGGATTTGTCAAAATCCTTCGAATTCGCCGAAAATTTAACCGGTTTCCGACCCGGCGGTCCGCTTTCTCAACGTGGAATCAAGCCGCTCCGCGCCCGCTCAGCGGACACGTTCCCATGAGTCCACCTTTCCCTCGACGAACCACACCGAGGCCACCCGGGTGGTCACGTAGGTGGTGTCATTGCCATAAAACGGATCGCGGTAGTCGCAATAACGACCGCGATAGCCATAGGGCCTGCCATAAGGCCTGGCATACGGGCCGTAGGGAGAAGGCACCGCCTTGGTGCTCAAATAGTCCCAACGCTCACGGCTCTTGCCATCCTTGTCGCCCTGATACACCCGGCTGGCATCACCCCAAGCCAGAAACACCGCGTCCTTGCTCATGCCGCTGGCAATCTCTCCACGGCGGACCTGCTCCTTCTGCTTGGGCGTCAGCTTCGAGAATTTGTCGTAATGCGTGCCGATCCGTGTCTGTGGCGTGGCAGGCGGCGGCATCGCGCAGGAACTGACCAACGAAACCAGCAGCAGGATCAGGCAGATCGATCTCATGGGGGCAATCTAGGACAGTTGCGCCGCAAATCAATCCGGACTTTGGCCCCGGAATCGAACACCCCCCGTCGATCGGGCTTGCCTTGTCGAAAACCGGCTGCCCAATCTCTCCGCGTCCATCCGATCCATTGCCGCCATGTCCGACCTACTGGAAGACGCCGACCTGAAAGCCGCCCTCAAGAAGTGCCCCGAATGGGACTACGAGAAGAAGTCCATCTCGCGCACGATCGAGTTCGAGGAGTTCAACGACGCCATCGACTTCGTCAACGACGTCGCCGAAATCGCCGATGAAGCGGAACACCATCCGGACATCCATATCCGCCACACCAAGGTCACGCTCAAGCTAACGACCCATGACGCCGGCGGCGTCACCGATCTGGATATCGAATTCGCCCAACGCGTCGACAACCTGGTCGACTGATCCGCGCTGCCTATCGCGGCAAAAGCAGTTGCTCGTCGGACAGACCGGTCACCTTGCGCAAGCCGGTCAGCAACTGCCGCAGCGTGAGGAAAAGGAAGACAAGGATCGGCACACCGATCACGGCAAAACCCCACAGCATCACGCGGCCGACAATTTCGTTGAAGGCAACCAGCGCGTCCGGCGCGGATGGATCGAAACCACGGAAGAACCACTGCGCCAGCACCAGGTTCATCGCCGAGCTGAGGAAGAACGAAATCGCGAACAAGTGCGTCGCCGACAGCAGAACACGCCGGTAAGCGGCCTCCACCCCCAGCTCAGCCACCTTGCGCTCGATGACGGCGATGTCGAAAATCGTGTCATTGTAGAGGAATACGCGGATCAATGGCGTGGCCCCGCGGTGGGACAGCCAGACGGCGATGCCCAACATCATCGGGATCAAGGCCTCCTTGATTCCGAACATCAACCCGGCATGCGGTTTCACCGTGCCGTTGGCATTCCACAGGTAGATGGTCAGGCCACCGGTCAAAAGCACCGAAACCACCCCGAGGATCGAAAAGAAATTCGCCTGCCGCGAGCGGATGAAATGCCACACGCCGTAACCCAGCGGCAAGGCCAGAGCGATCACCATCGCCCACGTCGGTCCGACATGCCAGAAACGGGCCGCCTTGCCCAATGCCTGCTGCATCGCGGGATCCTTGCTCAAATGGCTCAAGGCCATCACCGGGATCAACACGTTGATCAGGATGTTGGCCAGCGGGTGTTCCTTGGGCTTCGGGCGAGAGCTCATGGTGACGGGACGGGGGGACAAAAAAAGCGGCCTTGGAATCACCAAGGCCGCTAGTCGAGTGAATGATCAGACCGTGCCGAAGATCGTCTTGCCGGTCGACAGCAAGTCGTCGGCAGCTTCTTTCAGGCGGTTTGCCAGCGAGATTTCGGCCTTCTTGAGATAGGCACGCGGGTCGTAGCTCTTCTTGTTGCCGACGTCACCGTCGATCTTCAGCACGCCTTCGATGTTCTCGCAGATGTGGGTCACGATCGGACGGGTGAACGCATACTGGGTGTCGGTGTCGATATTCATCTTCACCACACCGTATTCGAGTGTCTCGCGGATGTCGGCAAGGTCGGAACCGGAACCACCGTGGAACACGAGGTCCATCTCGGCGGCCGCACCGTGCTTCTCGATCACCGCCTTCTGACCGTCACGCAGGATCGTCGGCTTCAGTTTCACCGCGCCCGGCTTGTACGAGCCGTGAACGTTGCCAAAGGTGGCCGCAAACAGGAAACGGCCGATCGGTTGCAACGCCTCGTAAACCGCGAGCATGTCCTCCGGCGTGGTGTAAAGTTTCTCGGACGGCAGGCCCGAGGTGTCGTGACCGTCTTCCTCACCACCGACGCAGCCGGCTTCCACTTCGAGGATGATGTCCAGTTCGGCACACTCTTTCAGCAGCTCCTTGGACAGCTTGAGGTTCTCGTCGAGAGCCACCACCGAGCCGTCGAACATGTGACTCTGGTAAAGCGGTCCTTTGCCAGCAGCGATCCGCTTGCGCGAGGCTTCCAGCAGGGGCTTCAGGAAGCTGTCCACCTTCTCCGGATGGCAGTGGTCGGTGTGCAGGGCAACCAGCACGTCGTATTTCTCGGCCAGCAGGTGCGCGGCCTCGGCCAGCACGATGGCACCAAATGCGGCGTCGTTGACCTTAGTACCGGAAGCGAACTGGCCGCCACCGGTGGAAATCTGGATGATGCCGTCGGACTTCGACTCCGCAAAGGCACGGAGGGCTCCGTTGATGGTCGTGATCGAAGTGACGTTGACGGCGGGATAGGCATAGCCGCCTTTCTGGGCGGCATCCAACATGGCGCGATACTGAGCAGGTGTGGCGATTGGCATAGCGCGGCCCTCATACGACGCCCCGGCCCCGCGGACAAGCCGTAATCGGTGATTTTGCAAGGGACTCTTGGGCTTGCAAAATCAGGGCCAAAAGGCAGGATCTTCCATCCCCCATGGCTGATTCCGACCCCATCATCTGCAGGCCCACTCCTTGGTTCCTGTGGCGTGCCACGGCCATCCTGCTGATGTTCCTGGTGTTCTCCGTCCTCTTCTACATCGACGGATCGACCGGATATCGGCATAAAAACGAGGTATTTTACCTGCATAAGACCTTCAAATCGGCCGCCGAACAGTTCGCCGAGCTCAACAAGAACCAGTCGCTCAGCCCCGAGGAATGGCGCCAATTCGCAGCCAAACAGACGGTTGCACTGCCCAGCGACCCCTACCTGCTGCCCGCCGGCACCCCCAAGTCGATGCCCTGGCCGGAACTCCTGCTCGACTATGAACGAATGAAACCACTGCAGTGGCAGAAACTGTGGCTCGACTACTCCGCCACCCGCGGTTTCCCCTCCGAAGCCCCCGAACACCCATTCGATCGCCGCAAAATCCAGGAACAATGGATCGTCATGTGGATCTGCGCAACCTTGGCCACCACCACCCTGTTCTTCCTCGCCCGCACCTCGCGCCGCAGGATTACAGCCGACGCCGAGTCACTGACCAGCCCGCAGGGCAAACGCATCCCGTTCGCGGACATCCACCGGCTCGACCTGAGGAAATGGGACACCAAAGGGATCGCCCACCTCGATTACAACGGCCCCACCGGCAAAGGCCGGCTGCGCCTCGACGGCCTGACCTACGGCGGGTTCCGCAAAGCCGACGGCCAGCCGGCCGAACGGCTGATGCAACGGATCCGCGCCCATTTCAGCGGCGAATTGCTCGAATACACCGTCGTGCCAGCCGATGAAGAGACCACCGGGGATGATCCCCTGCCGAAACCCTGATTTTCTATTTCCGCCTCCGCGGATTTTCGGGATTGCCAAGTCAGGTGAACAGGGTCTAAGCAAGCGCAACGCCAACCAACAACTACTGTATCTCATGTCAGACAAAAGCATCGAAGACCGCGTAAAGGACATCATCGTCGACCAGCTCGGCGTCAATGCCGATCAAGTGACCCCCGAAGCCAAGTTCGTCGAGGATCTCGGCGCTGACTCGCTCGACACCGTCGAACTCGTCATGGCCTTCGAAGAAGAGTTCGACATCGAAGTTCCCGATGATGAAGCCGAAAAGCTTCAAGCGGTGGGCGACGTGATCAGCTACATCAACAGCCAACAAGGCTGATCGCCAAAGGCGTTATTTTTGAAAAAGGCGGGACTCCCACGGGGCTCCCGCCTTTTTCCTTTTTACAAGCCGCCGATCTGGCCCGAGATTGCTGCCAATCGATGCACTCGCCGGACGACATCCAGTATGCGCTTGAAACCACCCGGGTCCTCCACGAGCCGGACCGCAGGATCGACACCTTCGGCGACACCCGCTTCCAGTTCCACCTGATCAGTGAGCTGATGGACCACGCCGGCCAGGTGCGCATCCGCAGCGGTGAAATCGAAGCCCAGCGGCCGCGGATCCTGCGCCCCGAATCCTATCGCGAAATCGAGCTCGAGGGCTTTGATCCCGCAGCCAAAGGCAAGCTCGACCGCATGATCGAACAACTCCGGGCCCAAGGGCGCGACCTCGCATTCCTCCAATACGGGTTCCAATTCAAGCGCGGCAACGTCCGCGAGGAACTCGTCCATGAACCGCTGGCACTGGTCCGCGACCGCATCCTCGAATCCCTCAGGCAAAGCGGCGATCCCAGTCTCGCGGTCATCGAAGGGGTCGACGACGCTTGGGAAATCTCCGTCCTCAAGTTCTCCCTGGAAATGATCATGCGCTCGCATGAAATCAACGCCTTTGACTTCAAGCGCCGGGGCATGATCTGATCCACTCCGACCACCATGAGGATCTGGCTCATCATCAAGCTGCTCTGTGCGACGATCGTCATCGCTGTCGTCGCGATGACCGGCATGTTGGTCCACCACGTCCATGTGAGCCCTCTCGCCGGTTGGCCGTCGAGGATCATTCCGGAGCCAGGCAGTCTGCGCGCACAACAACAGGTGCCACAAATCGCCCGAACCCTGGAAACCCAGGCGATCCCCGAAATCGACCCCGGCGAGCAGGCATATGAAAAAGCCTACGAGATGATGGTGCTCGGCAACATGGACCAAGCCCGCGAGAAACTCACCGCCTTGTTCAACGTCTTTCCGCAATCGGCCGCGGCCACCACCGCCCGCCGGATCGTCGGCGAAATGAATCTCGACAGCATCCTCTCGACCACCTCGATGGAGGGCAAACAGATCCACACCGTGCAGCGCGGCGACTCCTACCTCGCGATCGCCGCACACTACGGCACCACGGTGGACCTCATGATCCACCTGAATTCCATGGCCGAACTGAAGAACCTTCAACCCGGCAAGCGCTTGATCGTCATGCCGCTCGACTTCCGCATCGTCGTCGAGCGCAACCGCAAGGCGGTCTCGCTGTGGCAGGAAGGCCGTTTCATCCGCGAATACCCGGCGCTGGCCATGCAAGGGGTCCCCAAAACCGCCCAATCCTCGAGCATCAGCGCGAAAATCGCCGAAATCGGCAGCAGCCGCGTGCCATCACACGCCCCGGAATACAGCGGTGCCCATAAAATCCTCCAGATCGCCAGCCCCGCACTACAGATCCGCGGATGGGACCGCGATGCCGGCGAGGAAGCACCCAACGGCATCCTGCTGAGGCCCCACGACATGGAGGAACTGGCGCTGCTGGTCCGCACCGGCAACCCGGTGGAATTCCGCTGAAATCACCCCCCGGCAGGCAATCTCCTGTCTTGCATCCGGACCGCCGACAATCGAAGCTCCGCCCATGCAGTTGCTGGAATTCGAAAAGCCCGTAGCGGAATTGGAGCGCGAAATCGACAAGCTCCGCGCCAAGGCAGCATCTCAGAACATCGATATGTCCGATGAGATCTCCAACATGGAGGCCAAACTCGCCGAAACCCGCGCCCGAATTTACGAAAACCTCACCCCCTGGCAGCGCGTGCAGATCGCCCGTCACACGAACCGCCCGTTCATGCTCGACTACGTCTCGCTCGCATTCGAGGACTTCTGCGAACTGCACGGCGACCGCCACTTCGGCGACGACGCCTCGATGCCCGGCGGCTTCGCCAAACTGAACGGCCAACGGGTCATGGTCATCGGCCACCAGAAAGGGCGCGACACCAAGGAGAACCTCATGCGCAACTTCGGCTGCGCCCACCCGGAAGGGTACCGCAAGGCGCTGCGCCTGATGCGCATGGCCGAAAAGTTCGGCGTACCGGTCATCACCATGATCGACACCCCCGGCGCCTTCCCCGGCATCGGTGCGGAAGAACGCAACATCGCCGAAGCCATCGCCTTCAACCTGCGCGAAATGATGTCGCTCAAGGTGCCGATCATCGCCGTGGTCCTCGGCGAAGGCGGCTCCGGCGGTGCGCTGGGCATCGGTGTGGCCGACCGCGTGCTGATGCTTGAGAACGCCTACTACTCGGTGATCAGTCCGGAAGGCTGCGCCGCCATCCTGTGGAAACACCGCAAACACGCACCTGAAGCGGCCGAAGCGATGAAACTGGTCGCACCGGACCTCAAGGAGCTCGAACTCATCGACGACGTGATCGACGAACCCACCGGCGGCGCCCATCACGACCACGAGGCGACCGCACTTTCATTCCGTGAATCGGTCGCCCGTCATCTAGCAGAAGTATCGGCGCTTTCAGTTGCCGACCTGCTCGAAACCCGCTACCAGAAGTTCAGGAAATTCGGCGACTGGGTCGGCAAATCCTGAGCCATCACCACTCCCACATCCCCAACCAACCAAACACACATGTCGAACAAACCTCTCAATGTAGGACTCGTCGGTGGCGGCAAAGGCGCCTTCATCGTCCAACCCCACCAGAAAGCCATCCACATGGACGGCACCCGCCGCGTTGTCGCCGGTGCCCTGTTCCCCGATCCCAAGATCGCGCTCGAGGAAGCGAAGAACTGGCCCTATCCGATCAAGGGTTACGGTTCCTACGATGAAATGATCGCCGCCAACGCCACGCTGCCGGCCGATGAGAAGCTCGACTACATCCTCATCGTCACCCCGAACTTCGTCCACTACGACCCCGCGATGAAGGCCATGAAGGCCGGTATCGCCGTGTTCTGCGAAAAACCGCTGTGCCTCGACCTCAAGGAGGCCAATGACCTGGTCAAGACCTCGCGCAAACTGGGCGTTCCCTTCGGCGTGGCCCACACCTACCTCGGTCACTGGACCAGCCGCTTCAGCCGCTACATCGTCCAAAGCGGACTGATCGGCGACGTCCGCTGGGTGGACAGCTACTACATCCAAGGCTGGCTCGCCTCGAAACTGGAAGCCACCGGCCAACAACAGGCGTCTTGGCGCGTCGACCCGAAACGCGCCGGCGGATCCGGCTGCGGTGGCGACATCGGCACCCACGCACTGATGCAACTGCGCTACGTCACCGGTCTGGATGTCACCCATGTCTCGGCACAGATGGAAACCTTCGTCGAAGGACGCATGCTCGACGACCACTTCACGATCTACTGCAAGCTGAGCAACGGCGGCAAGGCGCTCGTCCGCGCCTCGCAGATCTGCATCGGTCACAAGAACGACCTCGGCATCACCATCGCCGGCTCGAAAGGCAGCCTGACCTGGAAACAGGAAGACCCGGAAAAGATCACCATCCACCTGCCCAACCAGCCGGATCGCGTCTACTGGCGCGGTGCGGTGTCCGCCGGCGACGGCTTCCTGCCCAAGAAGCTGCCCGCCGACCTGATGGCCGAGCCGACGATCCCTGCTGGTCACCCGGAAGCCTTCCATGATGCCTTCGCCCGCCTGCACCGTTGCTTCGAAGCCGACGTCCGCAAGTGGAAAGCCGGCAAGAAACCACAGATCGACGGCAGCAAATACGCCACCGTCGAGGACGGTTGGTCCGGCATCGCGTTCATCGAAACTTGCGTGAAGAGCAAGCAGAAGAACGGCGCCTGGACCGCCATGCCCAAGAAAATCTAAGGCCTGAAGGCCCTACCCCTCCCAGACCACCACGGAATCGCCTCTTGCTCCGTGGTGGTCTTTTTCTTAGGCTGTAGCCTCATCCATGGTGGAAACCTCCCAATCCACGACCTTCCGGCGAGCGCGCCTCGCCCTGACGGCCTGCCTGCTCGTCTGCACGGCCGCGTGGAGCCATGGCCAGTCGGAGCCGGCATTCAGCCCGGCCGCCTTCGACCCCTCGGACGTCTATTTCCAAGGCTACCTCGCTGCCCGCACCGCCGAACAGATGGAGGCCGCCGGCGATCACGTGCGTGCCGCCGAAAAATACCGCAAGGCCGGGGAAATGTTCGGCTCGGTCCTCAAATACTACCCGAACTGGAAACCGGAGATGGTCGGCCTGCGCGCCGAAAAGACCCGCGAGGCACTCGCCAATGCGGAAGACAAGGCTCGCAAACAACTCGAGGAAAAACGTCAGGCCGTCGCCGAACTGGAAGGCGGCGTGCGCGTCCCCGGTCAGCTGATCGATCCGGCTGCCCTCGTCGACAGCACTCCTCAGGTGCTCAAGGTGGACCCGGTCGCCGCCCGCCGGCTCAAGGAAGCGGAGCAGGAGGTCGCCCGGCTGAAGGCTGAACTGCTGCGTGAGATCGAACAACGCAAGCAGGCCGAGCACCAATCGCTGACCCACAACCAGCAGTCATCCACCGAGATCGAGAAGATCCAGAACCAATCCGAAAAGGAACTGGCCATCGCCCAAGCTGAAATCCGCCGCCTGCGCAAGGAAGCGCTGCTCGACAAGGCTCGCGCCGACACCGAGATCAAACGCCTCATGGAGTTGTCCGGTGAAGCGGAACGCAACTCCCGCGACAAGATCCGCCAACTGCAGGAACTCTCCGCCAACGCCTATGCCAAGGCCGAAGAGGAATTGAAACGAATGCAGGATCTCAGCGGTGAGGAGCGCCGCAGGGCAGAAGCCGAAAGCCAGCGGTTGAGCCGTTTGGCCGCCGAAGCCCGCAAGAATGCCGACAAGGAGATCGCGAAAATCAAGCAGATGACCGATGAATCGCGCCAGGATGTCGAGGTCAGGCTGCAGAAAGCCCGCGAGCAAGCGGCCACTGCCCAGGCAGTAGCCGAAGCCCGCCAGCAGGAACTCGATCAGAGCAATCAGCGCAACGCCACCATCATCCGCAACCTGAAGCTGCGCGATGAGCAACTGCAGGCGAAACTCCAGGCCGCCGAAACCACGGTCACCCAACTGCGCGCTCGGCTGGCATCCGTGCCGGTTGAAAGCGAAGTGCTCACACTCAACCACCGGATCAAGCAACTCGAGCAGGAACGCAGTGCACTGTCGACGAGCCTACGCCAGACACAGAGCGGCTACAGCCAGGCGATGGAGAAAATCGGCCGGCTGGAAGCCGAACAAAAGCAATCCCAGCAACGGATCGCCGACCTGACGCGCGATCTGGATGCCGAGCGCAATGCTTCCAATTCGGTGGTCGCCGGACAACGGCGCCAGATCGAAGCGCTGCAGAAGGAACTCGAACAGAGCAATGCCAACCTCGCGCTCGCCCATGAACAGATCAACGGGCTGAAGCGTGAACTCCAGGAAAGCCACGACGCCTACGCCCAGATCAAGCAGCAGCGCGACGCATTGCTCGTCGAACGCGACCAATTGGCCGCCGCCCTGAACATGAGCAAGGACGGCCGCATCCAGGAGCTCATCGAACAGAACGTGAACCTCAACAAGCAGTTGCGTGAAGCCGAGGCGATCAACGACCGCTTGTTCCGCGAGAACAATGCGGACAAGGACACGCTCACCGAAGCACTCCGCGATCTGGCGATCGCCAAGAGCCAGATCAACCGCCTGCACCAGGAAATGCGCGACCAGAACCAACGGATCGCCGAACTCGAAGACCGATTGGTCAATGAGGAAAAGGCGCTGGCCAACGCGGAAACCACCGTCAATCCGGCGGAAGCCGACATGCTGCGTGAAATGGTCCGCCGCACGCTGCGTGCACACAAATGCCGCGTCCAAGCGCGCGACCTGTTGCTCCAAGCCGCCAAACGCCTCGGCCAGGATGATCCGGAACTGCAACAGGCTGTCGACTTGCTCGACCAACAGGAATTGGCACTCACGCCGGAAGAACAGAAGTTGATCGCCGATCGCGATGTCGACGGCGAATTCATCTCACCCTTCGCCCGCGACCGCAGCGCCGTCGGCCGCTCGACCGCCGCGCTCAACGAGGAGATCGCGATTTACGAACGCACCGCGCGCAAGTCGTTCCTTGCCGGCAGATTGCTGCCGACCCGCGAACTCTACGAAATGGTGCTCGACCAGAATCCCGGCCACGTGCCGACACTCTGCAAACTCGGGGTCGTCCATCTGAAACTCAACGAACCGACCGCGGCCTGCGATCGGTTCCGTCGCGCAGTGGAACTCGACAACCACAACCCGTATGCACTGCGGATGCTGGCATACTCGTTGATGAAAAGCGGCAACCTCAGCGAGGCTGAACCAGCGGCCCGCGAATCGGTCCGCCTCGAGCCGAACGATGACAAGACCCACATCCTGCTCGCCACCCTGTGCTACCGTCTTGGCCACCAAAGCGATGCGGAAGCGCACTTCAAGGGCGCCATCAATGCGAACCCGCTGCCAAGCGAACCGTACTACAACCTGGCACTCATCTACTCCAGCACCGGCAAGATCGACAAGGCGCGGGAATACTACCATCAGGCGCTCGAACGCGGCGCCGTCCCCGATCCGCAACTCGAACAAACGCTGAGCATCCAATGAATACCGCCTGGATAGCCACCGGCATCCTGCTGCTCGGACTGGTCTCCTGCTCCAACAGCGGATCCAAGGACAGGCCGCAGCCGATGACGCTGTCGGAACGGCTCAGCCAGAACTACGGCTACCAACAGGATGAACAAGGCAATTGGGTGCCGAAATCCTACAAGAAAAGCTCATTCGAAACCCAGCGCGACTCCCCCTACTTCAAGGGCGATATCGCCAACAAGTCATTCGACACCGGCAGCTACGACAAGAAGAACTGGTCCGGCACCAAGGATTTCGAACACAAGGACTACAAGACGACTTCGCAGAACAGCTCCGATCGCCAACGGTCGATGTTCGATGGCAAGACCGCACGCGGCGATGGACAAGCCTACCAAGTGCCCGCCCCCTACCGCACCTCGGAATACCAGACATCGGACGCCCGTGAGAACCAAGGCAAGGATATGGACAAGACGGTGGACGCGGAAACCGAATGGCGGCGGCGCGTCTACCCGAAGCCGAAGATCGTCGACTACGAGAAACAACGCGAGCTCAGCGTCGAACAGTCGAGGGGCTTGCTGGGTCGCTGATCAACTCCGGATGCCGGCTGCCAAGCAGCATCAGCGAATCGAGTAGGAATTTCTTCAACGTCGCCCAGCCCCAGGGTTTGCCCTCAAGGAAGAACGATTGCGACACTCGCAAACGGATCTGTGAATAGCCTGCCGCGGAATAGCGCTGTGCCAGATCGTGCGCCAAGGGCACCGGCTGCTCAGGATGCTGGAGTTTGGCGCGCAGGTCCTTGCGCTCGATCAACTCAACCCAGGCCCGGGCATAATCGCGGGACACAGCCATGCCATCGATCGTTTCCAGAACGATCCGCCCGTCGCGATCGGCATCGGTATGCACCATCACATGCAGCACCCGACCATAGCGGTCCAGCCCGGCACGGATCCTTGTCTCCAACTGCTGGTGATAGGTCGCACGGTAACGCTCGTTCAATTTCGCGCGGCTGGCATCCGTCAGGCTGGCCGAGTGGCTGCTCCAGCGGGCATCCCCGTCCTGCTCGACATCGACCAGCAGACGGGTGACCTCCGAATGCACCAGCGGAGTGCGGAAGCGCATCGCGAACCCCTGCGCCAGATTCAAGGCGCCCGGCTCCCATCCCGCAGGCGAGGTCACCAATTCCTCAGCACCCCGGAACAGCTCCCGGAAGGCGTGGGGAACGGTGCAGGTCGCATGCTCGCAACTGAACAGGTATTCCATGGAAATGGCTGACGGTGGACCCTGATCCCTACCCGATCACCCCCCGGGGTGGCAATGATTGTTTCCCCAACCCAGTCAAAACGGACTGGTTTCCCACATCTTCGACACCTCGTCGATCTGTTGCGCGAAGCGGATCATGGCTTCCACGGTGATCCAGGTCACCGCCACCACGGCCAGAGACACCAGCACTTTGACCAGCCAGTGGAGCTTCGGGTGCAACCAAACCAGCGGTAGCACGACCGGTGGCAAGGTCAAAAAAGTCAGCACCAGGAAGGACCCGCTGAAATACCAGGGCAGCCGCTTCGACTCGACGACCGCCACAGGAGACGGCCTCCCATCGAGGAATTCATGGCAATACCGGCACTTGATCGCCTCTTCCTGGATCTGCTCGGCACAAAACGGGCATTTCTTCATCCGCTTGCCAATCTACACGATGGCAAGGCGATGTCGATAGCCGCATGAACGCGAAGGACTATTCCGGCAGCAACTTACCCAGTAGGTCCACCGGGATCTCCGCCGCTGGCCGGAAATGCTCGCTGGCAGCGCGCTGCACCAGGCTGTGAAGCATCTGGCGGCCCTCCGGAAACTCCTGCAGTGCCGGCAGGTCGATCGCACAGACGATCATCGCCCCCTTGCCCACCCGCGTCTCGAAGATCAGCCCCAGCTTGTGATTGCGGGCGAAGTTGTCGATCACCTGCACGACCGGACGGTAATCCTTGGCCGTATCATCCAGCACGATCGGCCGCGAATGCTTCACCAGTTGCCACCACTGCCAATTGCTGTGCGATTCGGTGGGAAATGCGGAAATCGCCGGTGATTCAGGGTCGCACAGGATCCCCAAGGTCCCCGGCGGCGGCTCCATGCCACGCTTGATCGCCGCCTGCGTGAACATCGGCGACCAGAAATCGGTCTGGAAGGCCCCACCAACACTGTGCGGCAAGCGATCGAGCTTCGGCAATAAGAGCACCCGCCCGCCCGCATCGAGATGACGCCGCGTTTCCGGATCGCTGAACTGGCGGCTGACCAGAACCCCCTCGGGCACACGCGTGTCAACCTGCGGTGGATACACCCACAAGGGATAACGGTTGCGGTATCGAGTACCATCGACAGCGACAGTCAGCCACAACTTCTGCGGCACAGCCAATCGGGCCAGTTTGAAATCAAAGCGGAACTCACCGAGAGGATTGAGTGATCCGGGTTTCAACTCACCGTCATTGAGCATCCGGCAGCGGACCAACTCCTTGCCATCCTCTGCCGTGATGAACACATCGACCGATCCACGCTTCAATTCCGCCGGCCCATAGTGCGCCAATTCGATCCGTCCACTGAACTCCTCGTTGGTCGTCCAGCAGTACTTTTCCATCCGCACCAACGGCACCACCTCGCTGCAGAACTGACGCCACTCAGCGGGTTGGATGAAGCCTTTGTTCTCCATGAAATCGTTGAGCATGCCAACCAAAGCCGTGCCCTGACCGGGAAAATCCTGGATGTCGAGCAGTTGGAAACCACCGAATCCCGGCGTGCGCAACGCCGCTTCAATATCCTCGCGGTAGCAAATCGCCGCCAGCACGCCGGAGGCATCGACGAAGTGCTGCGCCTGATCCAGCATCCCCGCCTTGTCGAGGCGCTCGCGGAAAATCTCGAAATTGCGCGCCCTCGTCACGCCGGTGAATTTCGCGATGTCGCGGAAATCCGGATACACCTGGAACTGGCCGGTCTCGTGACCGATCGCCGGAACCGGACAACCGGCAATCGCCGCACGGTAGTCAACCAAGGTCGATGGCGGGCGGAAATCGATGTGCGGCACCAGCCCTTCGTTGAACACGGAGTCGGAGCCACGGATCAAGCGACCGCTCTTCTCCAACGACTTCGCCACCCAGAAATCATCACCCTTGGCCAGGCTCGGGTTCCAATGCAGATTGTTCGACCCCTGCGCATACAAGCGCCGTGGATCGATGCTGCGGAAATACTTCACCATCTGGAACATCCCGTCGTTACGACCGAGCTCGTTGCCCAAGGTGAACATTACGAAACTCGGGCTGTTGCCGAAATGCCTGAAGATCAACTCACCCTCGCGCTTGCCGTAATCATAGAGCGACACCTTGCTGTTGCTCAAATCCGGCTCCAGGAAGTCGATGTTGTGCACAGCCGCCTCCTTGCTGTCATCAGCATTGAAGGCACTGCGCTTGTTCGGCAGCTCGGCCTGGAAATAAAACCCCATCTCATCAGCCACCTCGAATGCCGCCTGCGGCGGACACCAGCTGTGGAAGCGGACATGGTTGATCCCCCAATCCTTGAGGATGCCAAGAATCCGTTGCCACGAGGCGCGGTCCATCGGCGGATATCCGGTCAGCGGGTAGTTCGCACAATCCAGCCGGCCACGCAACAACACCGGCACCCCGTTGATCATCAACTGGCCCCCCGATCGGGTGAATTCGCGCATACCGAAACGCACCACCTCACGGTTCTCATGCGATGCCCCTCCCTGGCTGGTTCTCAACCAGAGATCCAACTCGACCAGTTGCGGGTGGTGTTCATCCCACCGTGGCAGCGGTTTGTCGGGATCCATCGTGAACTCCACCGTCTGCTCCGGTCCCAAGGCATCCAATTGCACCTCGGTCTTGTGGTGGTAGTTCAATTGCTCACCATGGCGTGTCCGCAGATGCGCAATCAACCAACCCTTCACCGGCGTGCCGGTGGCATTGCGCAACCATGCCTTCACCTTCACCTTGCCGCTGCTCAGGTCGGGATACGCCTGCGCTTCATCCACCCATACCGGATCGGTCGCCTTCAATTCGATCCTCCCGACCACTCCGTTCCAATTCGTCTGCGTCCGCTCGTCCACCGCATGTGCCGGACCGACCGGCGGCAAAATCGAATTGTCGACCAGCAGGCTGATCGTGTGCTTGCCTGGCTTCAGCACCCGGCTCAGGTCGTGAACATGCGGTGCACTCAGGCTGTCGTTCCATCCGCAAAAGGCGTCATCCACCCACACCCGCACGTGCTTCGTCCGCTCCAGCGATAAGGTGATCCGCTTGCCCGCCCATGACTCGGGAATCTCGACATCCCGTTGATACCAAGCCGCCCCTTTCCAATACCAGACGCGCGCCAGGCGATCGATCGGCGACTCGTCGATGCGGGTGCCTTTCTGATTCTCATCGGTGGTCCCGGGCAATCGCACGGAATCATCAAGCACTTGGGTGAACCATCGCTCATCCATCCCCCGGTTCTCCGGATCGAGCCGGAATCGCCACTCACCGGCAAGGTCCATCCGCAACGGCTCACCGATGTCGCCAGCATGCACGGAGGCGACCATGAAGAGCATCGCCAAGCGCAGGCACGGGCTGAGAAAGGCAATCAAAATACGGCATCTTTGTGGCATCGTCGATCGCAGGATCATGGTGAAATCCACTGGTTTTCGTGGGCAAATGACATAAGCACCTACAACGAATAAAGTCCAAATCTATCATCGGTATCCGGTCGCGAAAGCCCCTGCACTCCCATCCCGATTTGACACCATTCCTTAGCTGCATAGCCTGCTCACACACCACCTTTTCCTACGGCCATGTCCCAGATCCACGCCTACGCCGCCTTCTCCCCCACATCCGGCCTCTCGCCATGGCAATACCAACCTCGCACCCAGCGACCCGACGACGTCACGCTGGACGTTCTCTACTGCGGCGTCTGCCACACCGACATCCACTTTGCCGAAAATGACTGGCACTTCACCAACTACCCGGTCGTCCCCGGACATGAAATCATCGGCAGGGTGATCTCTGTAGGTGCCG
>JACCDY010653873.1_pt1 | contig 34837 bp, 3 predicted proteins | sample 7446391 | NCBI WGS metagenome assembly JACCDY01 (sample SAMN15323451, study PRJNA562643) | freshwater metagenome | isolation source: river surface water | place: USA:Blue River Watershed | collected 2017-08-18 | reverse complement strand
ATTTTAAGTTAAAATAATTATTAATTATAAAATTTTAATATAAAGAAAATTAATATTATATATTAAAAAAATAAAACTATATTTTTTTAATATATTAATTAATATGAACAATACAAATTTATTAATTATAGATTCGCGAATATTAAATATTGAACAAATAAAAGCGTCTATAAAAACACCAAAGGTAAAGTACATACTATTAGATTATTACACTGATACATTTATTACATTAAATAAAAAAATAGAAAATTTAGGTGTAAGTAAAATTGAATCAATTGGTTTATTAAGACATGGTTATATATTACCAACTTATAAATTATTGGATAAACAAAAAACACCAAGTATTTTAAATAATGTTGAAACACAAGATAATTTATTAAATTCATGGAGTGAAATCAGAAACTTTTTATTATCATTAAAATTTACATATTCATTAAAAAACTTTGATTTTTTAAGTTGTAGATTAGATAAAGATAGTAATTATCATTTTGTATTTAATAGATTAGAAACTACCTTAAATATAAATATTAGAGCATCAAATGATGATCTTGGTAATATATCTAGTGGAGGTAATTGGATATTAGAATCAGATAATGTAAATATAAAAGATATTTATTTTAATGATAAAATTTTAAAATATCCATATTTATTTTTTATGACAACTGTTACTGTAAAAGCAGTATCATTTACAAAACCATATGATGGTGTTTATTTTAATGAACCATTAATAACATTAGATTTACCTGTTTTAAATACATTATCTGGAACTATTAGTTATAGTGGAACATATACAACTGGATTAAATGTAGGAACATATACTATTATTCCAAGTGGTTTATCATCAACTGAATATTATATTAATTATGAAAATGGTACATTAACTATTATCCCAACAGAATTATCAATTTCAGTTAATGATTATATAAAAGTATATGATGGAACAAATACATTTAATGATTATGTAATAAATTATTCAGGATTAATTGATTCAGAAACTGAATCAGTTTTATCTGGTACTTTAACATTAAGTGGTTCTTATTTAAATGCAGTAAATGTTGGTGTATATGATATAATACCAAGTGGTTTATCATCAAATAATTATCATATTACTTATGATAAAACATATTTAAAAATTATTCCAGCCTCATTATTAGTTATTGCAAATAATGTTGGTAAAATATATGATAGATATGCATATACTGATTTTAACACTGTTTTTTATGATGGTTTTGTTAATTCAGAATCAGAATTTAATTCAGATTTGTCAGGTAGTTTAATATTTACTGGTAGTTTTATTAATGCAACTGATGTAGGAACATATATAATTCAACCAAGTGGATTAACATCAACAAATTATGATATTATGTTTATTAATGGTATATTAACAATTTATTATGATGATTTTTTAGTAGCAGCAAATAATTTTAGAAAGTTTTATGATAATTTATTTTTTACAAATCCAACATTATCATATTTTCATACTGTGTGGGATGTTTCTGGATATTTAGTTTATTCTGGAACATATGAAACTGCTAAAAATATTGGTTCATATACTATGATAGCCAATCCAACTTTAAATAGTGGTAATTATGTAATTAGTTATTATAATGGTACTTTAATTATTGATAAAGCAGAAGTTAAAATAAGAGCATTACCTGTTACTAAAATATATGATGCTATACCATATAATGATATTCCAGTAACATGGGAAGGATTATTAGGAACAGATACATCTGATATTTTTATTGGTCAATTATTAAATGTAGGTACATCATATCAATCAGTAAATGTAGGAACATATAATATAATTCCAAGTGGTGTAGATACACAAAATTATACAATTATTTATGATGAATCAATATTAACTATTAATAAAGCACCATTAGTATTAAATACTCAATTTTATTCAAAAGTTTATGATGGTAATAATATTGGTTATGGAGATGTTATTACTACTATTAGTGGAATTATTAATAATGAAAGTATTTCTGTTGTTTCATATGATATTCGTTTTCATACAAATCAAGCAGGTTATCAATTTATTGATATTTGTAATATTACATTATCTGGTTACACTGTTGATAATTATTATATTGTACCAGTTCCTGCAGTTGTTGGTTTAATTGAACCACGATTATTAACAGCATGGTATACATCAAAATATAAAGGTTATGATGGAACAAGAGAGCCAAATGGTTTAGTAGGAACATTAAGTGGAATATTAGGAAATGATTATGTAACAATTAGTTCATCAATTGCTAAATTTAGACAAGCTTCTATTGGTTGGCATTTTATTGATATTTCATCAGCAACATTATGGGGAACAGATGCTGGAAATTATATTGTTAAAACTGTAACACCAATAATTGGTAGAATTATTCAAAATAATTTAATTATTAATTGGTATGGTGGTCATAAAATATATGATAATAATAATGATGCTAAATTTACATTAACCTATTCTATTAGTGGTATGATTGAAGAAGATAATTTAACTATTTCTGGATTTACAGCAACTTATAAAAGTCGTGATACTGGAGAATGGTTTATTGATATTTCTAATGTTGTTTATTCATCAATGTTTTTAGATGCATATGTTTTTCCTGTAATGAAACCAGTACCTGGTTTAATTCGTCCAAAAACAATTTATCCATATTTTGTAGGTGGAGATAAAATATATGATAGTGAATTAGCACCTGGACCAATATCATATACATTATCTGGTATAATTGGTACTCAAGATGTTGATATTTCTAATTGGTATCCAGTATATGAATCACCAAATGCTGGATATAATTTAATTAATTTCCCACAAATTATGTTAACTGGTTTTAATAGTTATAATTATATTTTATATAATCAAATATCAATTATTGGTTTAATTACTGCTAAAACATTAATTGCAACATTTTATGGAGGTAATAAAATTTATGATTCATATACTACTGCATCTTTAGAATGGTCATTAAGTGGTATGATAGGTCAAGAAATAGTAAATATTTATAGTTTTGATGCTAATTTTAAATCACCAACTGTAGGGACATGGCTTATTGATGTATCTAATATTAATTTACAAAATATTAATTATGTAACCGTATATGAACCTTTTACAAGAACTATATCAAAAAAAGAACTAATTGCTACATTTTATGATGGTGATAAAACATATGATAATAATTTTGATACAGGACCAATTACATATTCATTATCTGGTATGGTAAATGAAGAAATAATTACTATTTCAAGTTATTATTCAAAATATAAGAAAAAAACAGTTGGATATAACTTAATTGATGTATCTGATATTATAATATCAAGTGATAATTATTATGTTAAAGCAGTACCACCATTTATATCATATATTAATTATAGATATATAACTCCTGTAATATCTAGAGGACAAAAAGTATATGATAAAACTAATTTTACTGGTCCTATTAATATTGATTTATCAAATATTGCATTAGGTGAATATTTAACAATTAGTACATATATTAGTAGATTTAAAGATGTAAATTCAGGAATACAATTAATTGATGTATCTAATTTAAAAATAGCAGGTCCAACTGTATCTAATTATAAACTTGTACCTATTAGACCATTTAGTTCAGAAATTTATCCTAAAAAAATTTTATTAAAAGTAACAGGTGGCGATAAAACATATGATGGTACAACTGTACTTGGTAGAGTTACACGTATAACATTAAGTGGAACATATGATGGTGATTCAATATCATTATTAAATACATGGGTTGGAAACTTTGTTTCAAGTAATATAGGATTAAATAATGTAGATATTTCTAATATAGATTTATCAGGCGCAAATGTATTAAATTATGTAGGTTCATATGTACCATTTACTAGATTTATATTATCTAAATTATTAACAATTACTTTTTCAAATGTAAATAAAATTTATGATGGAACAAAGGAAACTCAATTATTACCATATGATATTAGTGGTATTGTAGAAAATGAATTTGTTGATATAAGTAGTTATGTATCAAGATATAGATCTAAAAATGCTGGTTATCAAATAATAGATATATCAAATATTGAATTATATGGACAAACAGCAGATAATTATATAATTAGACCAATTTATTCTATTAGCAGTACAATATATCAAAAAGATTTAATTGTTACATTTGAAGGTGGTGATAAAATTTATGATGGAACTTTAGTTCCTAGCTTGATTATGTGGTCACTTAGTGGTCAAGTTGGTAGAGAAAGAGTAAATTTAAGTTCATTTGATAGTCAATTTTTAAATCCAAATGTTGGCTATAATTTAATTGATTTTTCTAATTTAGTATTATCATCAAATAATTATACAAGTATAGTAGTACCACTATATGCAAATATATATTATAAAAATTTAGATATAACATTTTCAGGTGGTTCAAAAATATATGATTCAACAAGATATGTTGGACCTACTATTAATGGTATTATTTCAGGAATTGAAAATAATGAATTAATAACAATATCAACATATATTGCTTTTTTCTCAACACAAAATGTAGGAAGACAACGTATTGATGTATCTAATGTAATTATAGATGGTCCTACAGTTACTAATTATTTAATTAATCCAATTGTACCTTTTTATAGTAATATTAATAAAAAAAATTTTAATGCTACATTTTTAAATGGTGATAAAAATTATGATGGTACAATTGAAACACCTGTTTTAGATTATTCATTATCTGGAATTATTGGAACAGAAACAATTGTATTAACTAATTGGATTTCTAAATTTAAATCATCAAATGTTGGTTATCAATTTATTGATATATCAAATGTTTCATTTAATGGATTTACTGCATCTAATTATTATTTAGAACCTGTTAAAATGTTAACTGCTTATATTAGTTCTATTCCAATTGTAGCATCATTTAATGGAGGTGATAAAATATATAATAGTACATTAGTAACTGGTCCACTAACATGGACAACAAGTGGTATGGTTAATAATGAAATAATAACATTAGGTAATTATGTTTCAAGATATATTAATCCTAATGCAGGTTTTCAACGTATTGATATATCAAATACAAGATTATTTGGAGCATCAGCATCTAATTATTATTTACAACCTGTTAGACCAATTATGGGTACAATTAGTCAAAAAGATATAACAGTAACATTTTCTGGTGGAAGTAAAGTTTATGATTCTACAAGATATGTTGGTCCACTCTCATGGACAACTAGTGGAATTATTGGGGCAGAGTTAATTACTATATCAACATATATTTCTTTATTTTCAACACAAAATGTAGGATTAAATCGTATAGATGTTTCTAACGTAATTATAACAGGTTCTACAGTTACTAATTATTATTTAAATCCAATAGTACCTCATTATAGTAATATTAATAAAAAATATTTTAATGCTACCTTTTCAGATGGTAATAAAAATTACGATGGAACAAGAGAAACACCATTATTAAATTATTCATTATCTGGTATCATTGGAACAGAATTAATAGTATTATCTAGTTGGGATTCTAAATTTAAATCATCTAATGTTGGTTATCAATTTATTGATGTATCAAATATTTCATTTAATGGATTTACAGTTTTAAATTATTATTTAGAACCTGTTAAAATGGTTACTGCTTATATTAGTTCTATACCAATTGTAGCTACTTTTAATGGAGGAAATAAAATATATGATGCAACATCAGTACCTGGTTCACTAACATGGACAACAAGTGGTATGGTTAATAATGAAAGAATAATAATAAATAATTATGATGCAAAATATATAAATACTAATGCAGGTCAACAACGTATAGATATATCAAATATAATCTTATTTGGTTCTACTGTTTCCAATTATTATCTTCAACCAGTTAAACCTATTATGGGTACAATTAGTAAAAAAGATATAACAGCTACATTTTCAGGAGGAACTAAAGTTTATGATTCTACAAGATATGTTGGTCCTAGTATTAACGGTTTATTAAGTGGAATTATTGGAACAGAAGTAATTACTATATCAACATATATTGCTTTTTTCTCAACACAAAATGTTGGATTAAATCGTATTGATGTTTCTAATTTAATTATACAAGGCAACACTGTTCTTAATTATTATTTAAATCCAATAGTACCTCATTATAGTAATATTAATCAAAAACAATTAATTACTAGTTTTTATGGAGGTAATAAAACATATGATGGTACTACTATACCAAATACATTAACATATAGTATATCAGGTATTATAGATTCAGAATCAATAATTATTTCAAGTTGGACATCAAAATATAGAACTTCAAATATTGGTAATCAAATTATTGATATTTCAAATGTATCATTAATAGGAACAACAGTTTTTAATTATTTTATTAAACCTGTATTACCTATAGTAGGAGTTATAAGTCCACGATATATAACTGCAAATTTTAATGGTGGTTCTAAAACTTATGATTCTTTAAGATTAGCTGGTCCAGTATCTTGGACAATTAATAATATTGTTTCTGGAGAATCAATTGATATATCATCATATAATGCAATATTTTCAACACAAAATGTTGGATTAAGAAGAATAGATATATCAAATATAATATTAAAAGGTATTACATCAAATAATTATATTATTTTACCAATTGATTCAATATATGCATTAATAAATAAAAGACAATTAAATATAACATTTAATAATGGTGATAAAATATATGATGGTACAACTATACCAAATACATTATCGTGGCAAATAAGTAACAATGTTGCTAATGAAGTTATAAATGTTGATAGTTTTAGTTCATTTTATTTAGATAAAAATGTTGGTATTCAACGTATTGATATATCAAATGTAATATTATCTGGTTTAACAGTATCAAATTATGATTTACAACCAATACAATCTATTTATAAAACTATTTCAAAAAGAACATTAACATTTAACTTTTTAGGTGGTAATAAAATATATGATAGAACTACAGTAGTTGGTTCATATTCATGGAATTTTGATAATATTGTATCTTCAGAAACTATTTCAGCATCATTTTTACCATATTATGATAATTATAATAGTGGATATCAACAAATTACTATTAGTAATATGATTGTATTAGGATTAACCAATAATAATTATAATATTCAACAATTAAAATCAATATCTGGTTTTATAAATAAAAGAAATCTTGATATTGTTCCTAATTATTTAGTTAAAAATTATGATAGTACACAATCATTTTCTCAAAATTCATCTTTAAAAATAGTAAATGGTATTACTGAAGATAATTTAAGTATTCTTTATTTTGTATCTAGATTTAAAAATATAGATGTTGGTTATTCATTAGTTGATGTTTCTAATATTATATTAGGGGGTAGTACAACTAATTATATTTTAAATTCAGTCCCAAGTTTATCTGGTTATATAATACCAAAACCATTTGATGTTTATTTTAATAATAAAGATAAAGTATTTGATGGATTAACAACTATAACAGATTTATCATATTCTATTATTGGAATATATCCAAGAGATAATATTAAATTAGTAAATTACAATGCAAATTTTGATAATCAAGATGTAGGATTAAGAAGATTAGATATATCTGGTTTAATATTTAGTGGCTCAATATTTAATTATGTATTAAATGATGTTATATCTAAATCTGGAACAATTACACAAAAAGGATTATATTTTTTATTTACAGGTGGTGATAAATCATATGATGGAACAGTTGCACCAGGCAATTCATTAAATTATACAATTAGTGGTGTAATAAATAGTGCACCTGTATCAGTATTATATTATGATTCTAAATTTAATACACCAAATGTTGGTTTACAACGTATTGATATATCTAATTTAAGTATTAATAATACAAATTATTTTATTAATCCAGTAAGACCAATTAATGCAAATATTTATAAAGAAGCTATACATTTATATTTTACAGGTGGTAATAAAATTTATGATGGAACAACAAATGTTACAAATTTAGATATAATATTTGATAATCCATCTGTTACTTTGTTATATTATAATGCATCATTTTCTAGTCCAAATGTTGGTTTAAATTATATTACAGTTACTAATTATTTATTATCAACAATTAATTTAAACAACTATAATATAATTACTAATACAACAATTAGTGCATGGATTTTCCCTAAAAACGTAACAGTAAATTTTAGTGGTGGTAATAAAAAATATGATTCAACATTAAATACTGGACCATTAGTTAGTAGTATAAATGGTCTTATTTCTGGAGAAAATATATTTGTACAAAGTTATAATTCATATTTTAGAAATAAATCAGTAGGATTTCAACAAATTGATGTATCTAATATTGTATTGAGTGGTACTGGTGCCAGTGCAACTAATTATATTGTTACTGCTTATAGTACTAATAATGGATTAATATCAAAAGCTGATTTAAGTGGTATATTAACAGCTGATGATAAATATTATGATGGAACTACTGATGTTGTTAATCCTTTAATTACATTACAAAATGTATATAATTATGATGATGTAGTTGTAAGTTCTTTTACATCTACATTTGCTTCATCAACATATGGATTACAAAAAATTAATACAACTAATGTTGTTTTAAGTGGTCTTGATGCAAACAATTATAATATTATAGTTTCACCAATATATAGAAATATTTTATCTCAATCATTAAATATTACATTTACAGGTGGGTCTAAAATTTATGATACAACATTAAATACCGGACCATTAAATATTACAATTAGTGGAGCTAATCCATCTGATAATATTAATGTAATTTATTATATATCTAAATTTGAAAATCCAAATGCAGGAATACAAAGAATTAATATAACAAATTTAATATTAACAGGTACAAATTCTTCAAATTATAGTTATACAATTGAACCAATTTATGCAGAAATATTACCAAAACCATTAGATTTAATATATTTTAATAAAAATAAATATTATGATGGAACACAAAATTTAACTGATATATATTTACAAACTAATGAAAATATTACTGTATCTAGTTTTATTGGTTCATATAAATCATTTAATGCTATTAATACATTTATTGATATTTCAAATGTAATATTAACTAATTTTAATTATACAGTAAAACCTATTCAATCTCAACCTGCTATTATTTATAAAAGACCAATTACAGTTATATTTTATAATGGTAATAAAACTTATGATGGAACTACTAATTTTTATGGAACTAATTATTATTTTCAAAATGTAATAGCTTCTGATACAGATATTAGTTTATTATCATATAATGGAACATTTTCTAATAAAAATGTTGGTATAAATTATGTAACTATATCTAATTTAATTTTAAATAATACTAATTATGAAATTACTTTTGTTCCCACAATTTCAGCTAATATTATACCAAAAGTAGTAAATACTAATTTTAAAGCATATACAAGAATATATAATAATAAAACTGATGTTACATTATATAATCCTATTATTAATGGTTTAATTAATTTAGATATAAATACTATTAGTATATCAGATTGGATTGCAAATTATGATAATAAATATGTTGGTAATAATAAAAATATTAATATACAAAATATTAGATTTAAAGGTCCAAATAGTTTAAATTATGTTTTAGATAATGAAATACAAACAGCAAGCGGAACAATTATACCAAGTCCTGTAACAGTAGTTGTAAAAAGTGCTAGTAAAATTTATGATAAAACTACAAGTACTGGTTTATTATCATGGACTATTAGCGGTGTTTATACTGAAGATTTATCAGGTGTTATATTTAATTATACTGATTCAACATTTTTAAATTCATTAACAGAAAATAATAAACAAATAATATTATCAGGTTCTACTATTTCTGGTAATTTAGCATATAATTATAATTTAGTATCATATATTGCAACTGGTGATATAACTAAAAAACCAATTAATATTAAATTTACAGGTCAAAATAAAATTTATGATAATACTATCAGTGCTATAGTTTATAATCCTATAATTTATGATATCGGTACTGATATTGTAACTGTTAATGATTATAAATCTAATTTTATTAATTCAGGGGTTGGTATAAATAAACTTATTAATATTAATAATATTATATTATCAGGAACAGATTCATTTAATTATAGTGCAAATGATTCTAGTGCTAATGCAAGCATAATTTATCCAACTAAAATAAATTTAAATATAGTAAATAATACATGGACCTACAAAGATATTTCAAATACTGCAATTATTAATTGGGAACCATTATGGATACAAGATTATATTACAAATATAATTGATATTACTAATAATATTATAATAACATCAGATGGTAAAATATTAAATGCAAATACTTATGCACTTGTACAAAATACTAATTTACCATTAAATAGAATCAGAAACAATATTATTTCTAGTAATAATCAATTATTAACAACAACTAACAATTGGTCAAGTTATAGTACAACAAGTTATTCAAGTAATATAGTTAGTTTTTCAAATAATTTTGTTATATCAAATAATCAAATATATAAATCTGGTAATTTAATTTATACAGATTTTAGTAGTAATTTTATCGACATAGAAGCAGTTGATTCCAGTAATATATTTGTTATAACAAATAATAAATTTATATTAACATCAAATAATGGTGGTATTAGTTTTACTAAACAACAAATTACAAATGTTAATGATAATTTTGTATCAATAAATATGGTTGATATTTATAATGGTTATATTGTTGGTGATAATGGTTTAATATTAAGAACAAATGATGGAAGAATATGGACTAAATTAAATACTTTAACCAATGAAAAACTAAATTCAATATATAACATTAATACAAACGATGTTATTATTGGTGGTAATAATGGTATTATACTTAAAAGTTCTAATCGTGGTATAACATGGTCAATATTAACTTCTGGAACTAATGAAAATATTTTGAATATTTATGCAACTAGTTTTTTTGATATTAAAATTGTATGTAGTAATAGTTTATTATTAACATTTATTTCTAGTCCAGAAGGTAATTTAAAACTATATGATAATCAAACATTATTATTTGATACAAATGTTAGTCTTAATACATCACAAGTTGTTTATAATTTTACAAACTTTCCAGTTAAAAAATATTGGTTAAATGCATTATTTACTCCAAATTTAATTAATTCTTATAGTACTGCAACAACATCTACTAGAATCCAAAATATAAGACCAATATATTATTATGATACATATTTAACAGATATATTATTTTCAACTAGTTTTATAAGTTCTAGACCATTTGTAGATCAATCAGGTGGTACATTTTCTCTTATTGGAAATAATTTAATCTCAATTAATAATACAGGTAATATAATCTTTTCTGATTCTATTCCAGTTGGTAGATATAGTTTTATTACTATTTATACATTAGCAACTGTATCATCACAACAAACACATCAATTAATAGTCAGACCAATTATTTCATATCCTAATTCAAATATACAAATTACTTATGGTGATGGTTTAGTATTAGCTAGTCCTAATATTAGCCCAAATAATGGTATATTTACTATATCTGATGTTATTGGTAATTTAGCAAGAACAAATAAAGCAACTATAACTTCAAGTGGGATACTAAATATAGTATCAACTGCTGAATTAGGTAATTATGGATTTGGTATTACATATAATGTAAATAATATAATAAATAGTGCAAGAGTAAATGTAAGTATTTTATCAAATTTTGGTTACATACCAGGAATAATTAATTTAGAATATTTATCAGGTGGAAAATCAGAATTACCATTTTATGATCCATCTGGTGGTATTTTTAGTTTACAAGACATATCTTCTAATATTGTTAGTCAAAATAAAGTAACTGTAAATTCAAAAGGTCAATTAACATTTACTAATAATATTGATGTTGGATTTTATAATTTCAGAGTAATCTATCGTGGTAATTCTTTTATTTACTCTGTTAATTCAAGTCCGTTTTTTAAATATATATTACAACAAGATTTTAAAGAAATACAATATATTAGTAGCATTATTGATGCATCTGCAAATGCTAGTGTAATACCATCAGGTGGTTCTTTTTCTTGTTCTAATTTAATAAATTTAGTAGAATTAAATACAACAACTGGTAAATTAATATATAATCCTGGTATTGATGTTAGTAGTTATTATTTTAATATTAAATATGAATATAATAAAGGTTATAAATTTATTGTTCATAATTTAGTTGTAAAACCATATATTAATTATTATATCAACACTTTAATATTACCTTTTGATATTTCAGGAAATAGTATAATACCAGAAATAAATCCAAGTAATGGAGCATTTAGTTTATTAGAAGTTGATAATATTTTAGTTCAGTTAAATAAAGCATATATAAATCAAACTGGTCAAATAATATTTACAAATGATATTCCTGTTGGTATTTATAATTTTAATGTTAGTTATATGTATAATTCATTAATTACTTTATTTAGTTATCAATTACGTGTAATTCCAACTATTAATTATAATATTAATACATTAACTATTACATATGATAATTCAGGAAATAGTATATTACCAAGTGTACAACCAAATAATGGTATTTATACAATTTCAAGTATAATTCAATTATCAAAAATAAATATTAATTCAACAACTGGTAGACTTTCATTTAATAAAGAAATACCTGTTGGAAATTATAATGTTAATGTTAAATATACTAATAATAATTTATCAAATTCTACTAATTATTTATTAAATGTAATACCTACTGTTTATTATAAAAATAATAGTTCAATAATTAATTATAAAACATCATCAAAGAGTGAAAGACCATATATTAATCCAAATGGTGGAACTTTTAGTTCAAATAATACTATTATAGATTTATCTGGTTTTCTTATTTTTAGTAATAATTTAGTTGTTGGTAATTATAATTTATTAGTTAATTATACATATAATAATAATACAAATAGTACTCCATATTATTTAACAGTAAGACCAAATATTAGTCTTTTACAATCTGTATATGAAACATATTATGATACATCTAATAATATTAATATTAATGATATAAATGTAGACCAATCAGGTGGTGTTATTTCAGTATATGATATATCAGGTTCTTTAGTTAGTTCAAATTATGTTACACAAAATATTATTTATACCAGTACAAACATACATGTAAATATGTATCGTATTGGACTATTATATCAATTAAATAATACATTTAATAATACATATTATGATTTGATTATAAGACCAAGATTTTATTATATAAATAGCACAATATATACATTATATAAAAATTCTGTTAATTCTGAATTACCATATGTAATTCCAAGTAATGGTAATTATAGTATTGAAGATTTATCAAATAATACAACAATTTTCTCAAATGGACAAATTAATTTTAATTCTAATATTTATGTTGGTAGTTATTATTATAAAGTTAATTATTTTATTAATCAAATTATTAGTAGTTCTTTTGTTAATTTAATTGTATTACCAGTTATTAATTATAATATCAATTCATTAACTATATTATATGATACATCTGGAATATCAATTGCTCCTTATGTTAATCCATCAAATGGTATATTTTCTGGGTCAAATATAAATATTAATTCTAATGGAATTATATCATTTGACCGAGCATATAATTATAATGTTGGTACAAATATTATTACAGTAAACTATAGTGTAAATAATATAACTAATAGTACAACATATATATTAAATGTATTACCAATTGTTTATTATACTAATAATACAAGTATAGTTGATTATGAAACAGTTAATAATTCTAGTGAACCATATTATCAACAAAAAGGTGGTTTATTTGAAATAGCAGATTATATTGGTTCATTAGTTGAAACTAATCAGGTATCTATTGATAATTCAGGTATAATTCTTTTCAATAACAATACAAATATAATTGACGTTGGACAATATAGTTTTATAATTAAATATACTTTACAAAATTTAAGTAATACAACAATATATAATTTAACTGTTAAACCAGTTATTTATTATAGTAATAATATTTTAGCAATTAATTATGAAAATTTTGGAAATAGTGATTTACCAGTTGCTATGCAACAAGGTGGATTATTTGGTATTAGTGATGTATCAGGTTCATTAGTATTTAATAATATTGTAACTATTGATACATCTGGTATAATTTATTGTACAAATCAATTAGATGTAGGATTATATACATTAAATGTATCATATACTCTTAATAATTTAACAGCCAATACTTATTTTTATGTCAAAATATTACCTGTTATTAGATATCCATCATTAAATAAAGTATTAAATTATCAAACTGCTGGAACATCAACTATTCCAATTGCTAATCCTTCAAAAGGTTTTTATAGTGTAAATCAAGTTGCATTAATAAATTCTGGAACTGGTCAATTAACATTTACTAATAATATTGATGTAGGTAAATATATTATACCAGTATTTTATACATATAATGGAATTACAACTAGTATTAATTTTAATTTAACAGTAAATCCAATATTAATATATTCTACTGGTATTACAACTTTATTATATAACCATGAAATTTCATATTCTGAACAACCTACTTATTTACAAAAAGGTGGTGTTTTTGAAATAAGTAATAATTTATTTAATATTGATAATTCAGGAATAATAATGTTTGATAAATTTATAAATGTTGGTAAATATTATTTTGATATTAAATATACATTAGCTGATGTATTTGTTAAATATACATATTTATTAAATGTAATACCAAATATTGATTTAAATTATAATTACATTGAATTAGATTATACAAATGTATTTTCAGAATATGTAATACCATATGTAGACCAATCTGGTGGAACATTTACTTTTGAAGATTTATCTGGTTCATTAATTAATAATTTAGATGTAAATTATCAATATGGTATTTTTAATTTATCAAATACAATAGATGTTAATTTATATACAATGAAAATTATATATACTTATAATAATACAAGTAATTTTGCATTATTTACATTAAATATTAAACCAATTTATTTTTATTCAACTGATAATTTTACAACTATTTATAATTCTAATAAATATTCTATTCAACCGTATGTTAATCAAGCCGGTGGTAACTTTAGTATTGAAACTATGTATAATGGATTATTTATAGATGCTTCTAATGGTATAATTAATTTTGGTTATGATTTAGAAATTGGCGACTATTCACTAATATTAAAATATGCTTTAAGAAATACATACAGTACTACTAATTATTTTATAAAAGTATTACCTATTCTTGATTATGGATATCCATATTTTATTTCTGAATATAATACAACAACTTATACACCAGAAGCAATTTATGACCCAGTTGGTGGTACATTTACTATTCAAGGTGCATCTGATATATCAAGTAATATAATAATCAATAATTTAATAGAAACAAATGCAATCAGTATTAATTCAGGTAATGGTTTAATTACATTTAATAGTTCAATTCCTGTTGGATTATATTTATTAAAAGTAAATTATAATTATGGAAATACATTTAATTCAACAGAAATATCATATACAATGAAACCATATTTATTATATACACCAAGTTCAAATAGAGTACCATATCATGATATTAGTTTTTCTGTTATGCCAACATTTGCACCATCAAATGGTATTTTTACAGCATCAGTTCCAAGAATTAATTTAATATATACTGGTATTTCAATAGATAAAAATAATGGTATTATCAGATTTGGTTTAGTAAATGCTGGATTTTGGACATTAACTGTAAAATATACTGTTAATGGTGTTTCAAATACTGTTACATATACTTTACAAATTTTAGCTAATGTATATTATAATCCACCATATAGTGTTATTGGATTTAATTCTGTTAGTTCAACAGCTGCACCAATTGCTAAAGTATTAGGTGGTGTTTATACATTACAAGAAACAACTAATGGTATTTCAATTAATAGTACAACAGGTATATTAACATTTTCATATTTAACAACAGGTATTTATTATATTCCAATTGTATATACTGTATTTGGTAGTCCAGTTGTTATTAATTATACATTATTAGTTAAACCAACTGTTTCTTATAATCCAGATACTGTTAATGCATTTTATACTAATCCAACAACATCTACAATACCATCATTTAATCCACCAAATGGTAAATTTTCTGCAACATTTAATGATATTAATAATTCTAGATTATTATCTACAATCCAAATAGATGCTTCAAGTGGTATTATTACTTCAACTGAAGATTTAAGAGTTGGTGCTTATAATTTAAATGTATCGTATTTATCAAATTCATCTGAAGAAATAATACCATATACAATTAATATTTATCCTAATTTAGCATATTCACAAGGTTCTATAATAACTACTTATGGTTCTGATTATTTTACAGAAAAACCTTTTGTTAATCCTAAAAGAGGTGTATTTACATCATTAGATCCACAATTTTATGTCGATGGTTCTGGTGGAGTTATTGAAATTAAAAATACAAATAATGTTGGTAAATATATTGTACCTGTTCAATATAAATATAATAATATGTCAGTATATTCTAATTATAATATTATTATAAATCCATGGTTAGATTATGTATTTACTAAAAAAGAAATGTTATATGGATATCAAAATACATCAGAAATTCCAATTGCTAAACAATCATTGGGTACATTTTATATTAATTCAATATCTGGTACATTTAATATACCAATTCAAACATCATATTCATTAAATCAAAATACATTTAATAATTTTGGTGTTGTATTAAATGGTTATTCCGGTTTATTAAATTTTGGGTCAAATATTAAAGTTGGTAAATATAAATTTAATATTAAATATGCAATTAATGACCTCAGTTCAAATCAAATATATGATTTAACTGTTTATCCAAATGTTTATTATACTTTATCTAGTTTAGTATTAGATTATAATACAACTGGTTTAACTACAAGACCATTTGTTGACCAATCTGGTGGATATTTTACTATTGGTAACATTACTGATTATAGAAATGAAGCCAGTAAAATAAATATAAATAATTTAACTGGATTAATTAATTTTTATAAAGGTATTAGTGTTGGTTTATATAATTTTAATATTAAATATGAATTAAATAAAATAGTCAACTATGCAAAATATAGTTTAAATGTTAGACCTAATTATTATTATTTAAATGATACATTAGATGTTATATATGGTTCAATTGGTTATTCTAATGAACCATTTGTTTTAACTACAGGTGGTAAATTTTATATTGAAAATTATGGTTTATTAGATGAATATACATTATCAATTAATGAAACTACTGGTATAATTAATATTAATTTAGTTAGTATTAATCGATATACAATAAGATTAAAATATGTATTAGCAGGTTCTGTTACATTTACAGATTTTACAATTATAGTAAAACCATATATTAGTTATTTAAAAGGTTCAATAAATATTGATTATGGTTTAACTGATTATTCAGAAATACCATTTGGTTTAGAAAAATTTGGTACTTATAGTTTTGATAATATTGATGAATTAGATTTTCAAAAAACAAAAGTATCAATTGATAGTTCTAATGGTCAAATATATTTTGGTGATTATATTAATGTTGGTTCATATAATTTAAGTATTAAATATACAGTTAATCAAATTTATAATACTTTTAATTATGTATTAAATGTTAAACCATTATTATCATATACTGTTTCTGGTGTAATTATTAATTATAATATATTTACTGAAAAATATACATTAGATTTACCAACAGTTGTTCCAACAAAAGGTCTTTTTTATTTTAACGATTCATCTAATTCTTTTATTCAATCTAATATTTCATTAGATAAATTTACAGGTGAAATTAATTTATATAATAGAATACCACCTAATGATTATAATTTATTTATTAATTATTACTTGAAAAATATTTTTAATCAATATTATATTAAATTACAAGTTTATCCAAATTATAAACTATATGAGCCAAATAATAATATTACTATTTATTATGATATATCAAATATAATAACTGGCATACCATATGTTGACCCATCTGGTGGTACATTTGAAATTATACAACCAATGGATATTAATTTATATTCAAAAGTTAATATTAATACAAATGGGTCATTAAATATTCAATCAAATATTAAAGTAGGTTCATGGATTTTAGGATTAGTATATAGTAAAATAAAATCAACACAAATTAATGTAAATATAAATGTTAAACCAACTGTTAGATATTTAAATAATTATTTAAATTTATTAAATGGAAATACAGGAGAAACAGAAATACCATATATATCACCATTTGGTGGTATATTTGAATTAGAAAATGCTAATGAAAATATCACTATAAATTCAAGTTTAGGAATAGTTAGTGTTGGAATATTAGATATTGGTATTTATAATTTTAATATTAAATATACATATGATAATATAACAACAGTAATACCATTTAGTGTTTATGTTTTATTTTTATTTAAATATGATATTTCTGGTTCATTAATAAATTATAATTATTCAGGATTTTCAAATCAACCAAATATTGATATTTATAATGGTATTTTTTCAATACCAAATAGTTATAAAAATATTGGAATAAATATTGATAGTTCAAATGGTATATTATCATTTTCTGATAGTGTTTTAGTTAATAATTATATTATTCCTGTAACATATAATGTTAGTAATTTATTCAAAACAAATAATTATTTTTTAACAGTACAACCATATATTTCTTATGATATATCAAATATTGAAATTAACTATTTATCAACATACAAATCAAATAAACCTATTGTTAATCCTAAATCTGGTTCTTTTCAAATAAATAATATAAATAATGTAACTATTGATAGTAGTGGTCAATTTATAATAGGTGGATTAGATATTGGTAGTTATGATTTAAATATAAATTATACTTATAATCAAGTTTCTAATAAATTAACAATACCAGTTTTATCAAAACCTATTTTTTATTATACTAATAATAATGTTTCTACTGTATATAATAAAATATTTTATTCAGATGCTCCTACAATAAGTCCATTATTTGGTACATTCAGTATAAATAATACTAATACAAATACTAATATTAATCAAAATACTGGTATAATTCAAGTAGATTCACAATTAGATATTGGTAAATATATATATAATATTGGTTATACAATAAATAATATTACTACATACTTAAATTATTATGTTAAACAATTACCATATTTCACATATAATAATGAAATAAATAATATAATAGCTGGTACTTCCAGTCAAAGTAATATACCAGTTGCATTACCATATGGCGGTACATATTCAATAATTAATAATAATAATAATTTATTAGATACATTATATAATAATAATATTTTATTAGATACATTATATAATAATAATATTTTATTAGATACCATTAGTGGTGTTGTTTATTTTTCTGATAATTTTGATATAGAAACAGTTAGTGTTAATATTAATTATAGTTTTAATGATATATCATCAAGTTATAAATTAGTAAAAAATATGATTCCATCAATATATTATCCAACAGAAATATTTGATTATGGTATATCAAATACTAGTATTAGTCCAATTAAAAATAGAGATAATGGTAAATTTTATATTAATTTTGAACCTCAAACATATATTCAAACTGAAAAAATTTCAATTGATAGTTCAAATGGTATAATTAAATTAGATAATGGTTTAGATGTTGGTAAAAATTTCTTTTATGTTGGCTATTATAAAAATAAATTAGAAACAATATTTACATATAATTTTATAATTAGACCAATGATATCATATTCTAATGTTAATGTTATTCAAACAGAAACTACTATATTAACTCCTGAATTAAAACCAATAACAGGTAATGATGGTAATATTTATTTATTATCACAATATGATTTTATTTCATTAGTTTCATCGAAAACAGGTCAATTAAGTATAAGAACAGCACCAGTTGGATTTTATAATATAAATATGTTATATATGTATAAAGATGTTTCTTCTAATTTTAATTTTGATATTATAATTAATCCTGAATTTTATTATAATTCTGATGCAAATATAGTATATGGTTATACAGGAGATTCAGATGCGCCATATATAAGTCAAACTGGTGGTACTTTTGATGTTAATATTAATGAAATGGTAGAAGGTTTAATATTTGATACTGATACAGGTATATTTTCATTTGGTGAAGGTTTAGAAGTTGGTGCATATCAAATAACTGTTTATTATATAATTAATTCTATTACTGTTGAAACTATATTTAATTTTAATGTGTTACCATATATTAATTATGATAACTTTTATACTGTTGAATATGGTATTGAAGGTGAATCGTTTCAACCAACAGTCATACCAAGTGGTGGTACATTTATATTATTAAATGAAATTGATGGTATTACAGTCGATGAAACATTTGGTGTTATTTATACAACAAATATATTAAAAGTAAATACATATGAATTAAATATTGGTTATAATTATAATGGTGTTCAAGGAAGTGGAATATTAATTTTATATGTTATACCTAAAACTTTATTTTTACAAATTGAAGTATTTGATAAAATTTACGATGGTACATCATCTGTTAAAGTTAAATCTAATAAATTATCAGGTGTAATAAATAATGATAAAGTTTTTATTAAAAATACATATAGTGCATATTTTATATCACCTAATGTAAGTTATTTTGTTCCAGTATATTTATCAAATTTAGAATTAGATGGACCTGATGTAAATAATTATATAATAGAAGATGCAGGTAATACATTAGGAAATATTTTATATATAACTTATAGACCTTCATATATAAGAGTAAATTATGGTACAAGTGGTAATTCTAGTCCACCATTATTATCAGAATCATTTAGTTCACCATTATTTTTAATTAAAAATCCTGTTAATGGTATTACAATTGATCCATATGGAACAATAAATTGGACTAACACACTAAATATTGGTATTTATAATTTAAAAATATTAATTTATAATGTATCTAATTCATTTGAATTAGATTTCACTTTAGAAGTAACAACAAATTTATATAATTCTGAATTTCCAATAATTGCTCCTAATATTGAAAATATTTCTTTTGAACAATCAAAGTATAATTTAAGATATAATGATACAGTTGGTAAAGCATATGTTATTGAAACTAATGAACCTGCATTATTAACTAAAATTGAAATAAATGCATATGACCAAGATAACTTATTAAATCACGATTTATTAGAATATAAACCATTTTATTTTAATTTACCAAATTCTGATGCATCAGATTCATTAATTATTTCTGAATTAAATGATGATGGTACGGTTAATCCAAAATATATTTATGATTTAGTATGGGTTCAAGGTACTTTATGGCAAACACAATTAAGATATTTATCTGATTTCTATATTCAAAATACAAATATTTTAACAAATAATCCACCTACATTTAATTTACCAAGTGGTACATATTTTTCTATATTACAAATAATAATATCTGCTTTACCAACATCTAAAATATATTATACATTAAATGGAACTACACCAACTATTGATTCTATATTATATACAGGTCCTATTACAATTAGTACTACTAAAACTATAAAAGCATTCGTTATTACACCTGGATATATAAATAGTAGTGTATCATCAGTTACATATGAAATTAATTATATACCTTGTATTTTAAGTAATACATTAGTTAAAACACCAGATGGATATGAATTTATTGATAATCTTAAAATTGGTGATTTAGTTGTTAATTCATTAGGTCAAGAAGTTCCTATAAAAAATATATTAAAATATTATATTGAAAAACCTAAAGAAAAAGAATTACCTATTATTGTACCTAAAGATTTCTTTGGATTAAATATTCCAAATAAAGATACATATATTACTGAAAATCATGCAATATTAATAAAAAATAATAAATGGTTATTAGGTTATAATAATTTAAATTTATTTAAAAAATTAGATGTTAAACCATTATATTATAATATAGAATTACCTAATTATTTTAATGACCATCTTGTAGTTAATAATATGCCTATAGAATCTTGGTGTGCTAGAAAATATAAATATAGATATATAAATAGAACGCAAGAAAATATTAATAATAAAAAGGTTATAGTTGTTAACAAAAATAAAATTTAAAAAAATTACTTAAAGTGTTTTTATATATTTTCTATATTAAATCAATATATGAACACACAAAATTTATTATTTATTGATAGTGAAATTGATGATTTGCAATCAATAACACAAATGGTTAATCATTATACAATACCGTTAGTTGTAACGTATATTAATGATGAATATATAATTATATCAGGTGAAGAAATATCACCATCAACAGATGAATATAAAGTTGGTATTATCTCAAATAATCAAGATTTTATTAATAATTATAAAAATATTTATCTTTCAAAAATTTCTTATGATTATACAGATTTTATTGATTGGACATTTAATTATACTAATAATACTAATGATACAAATAATACTAATAATACAAATATAATAGGTACTATTGACAGTACAATTACAACTTGTATACCGAATATCACTAAATTAGGTGGTGTTTTTGAAATTATTAATAATCCAAATATTAAATATAATATAAATCAAGAAAATGGTCAAATTACATTTTCTTCAGATAATGTTGGTATTTATGATATTAATATTCAATATACATATAATATTATTAAATTTTTATGTAAAATACAAGTAATTATTAAACCAGTTATAAATTATAATTTATCTGAATTTACATTATTATATTTAGATGATTTTACATCATCATTACCTATTATAAAACCATCTAATATTTTAAATATAGGCAAATTTAGTTCAAATAATAATAATATTATAGTTGATGAAATAACAGGTCAAATTAAAATAAATAAATTATCATTAGGAGAACATTTAATTAATATCAATTATGAATATAATAATGTTAAAATAGATATTCCAATAAATATTTTTGTTAAATCAATATTACAATATCAATATAATACATATTATGTTGATTGGGGTAAACAATTTAATTCAGATATGCCTATTATATTAGAAAATAATATATTAGATGGTCATTATGAAATACAATCTGATTTAAAAATAACAATTGATAAAAAAACTGGTAAAATTAAATCAAAAGGATTAGATATTGGAGAATATATAATTCAACCTAAATATATTGGATTAAATAAACAAATAACAACACAAATTAAATTAGTTGTAAAACCAGTTATTAAATATAAATTTGATAATTTAATAGAAAATGATATTATTATTATTAATTCACCTAATATTCAATCTAATTATAAAAATTTAAAATTTTATTCTTCAAATAATTTATTTGAAATAGATGAAAATAATGGTCAAATTACATTAAAAAATATAGAAGCACAAATGTTATTTTTACAAATAATTGTTAAATCATCTAATTATAGTTTTAATTATAAATTTACAATTGAAATTCATCCTTATATTAATTATCAAACTAATTTTACTATTGATTATCAAACTAATAAAACACTTATTCCTAAATATTATGGTACTTTAGGTACTATTGAAATAACTAATTTTAAAGAACATATTAAAATTATCAACGACTCTATATTAATTGATTCTTCTTTTGATATTGGAAAATATAAATTAGGTATTGTATATACTAAAAATAATATTCCTTTAAATTTAATAGTTTCATTTGATGTTGTTCCTTTTGTAAATTACCATATTGATAAAAAACATAATATTTCACAAACAATTATTTTTACAAAACCTGAAGTTTCACATAAAAATGGTATTTTTAAAATAAGTAATTCTAATTTATTATGTAATATTAATGAAAAAACTGGGCAAATTAATATTCAAAATGCTGTTGTTGGATTTTATAATATTGATGTTGAATATCAAATTGAAAAAATATCTCATATAGTTTCATTATATTTTAATATATGTCCTACATTTTATTATTCATCATATTTAACATCATATTATACACAAAAAATTAAATCAGTAGTTCCAACTATTGAACCAAATAATGGTTCTTTTAGTATTATAGAAAACCCAGATTTTGGTATAAATACTGATGGAACAATATTTAATAAAAAAAATATTGATGTTGGTACTCATGAAATAAAAGTAAAATATTCTGTTAATAGTCAAATTACTGAAACTATTTATTATTTAACAATTAAACCAATGATTAAATATTCAAAAAAATATCAATTTAATTATAATCAAATATTTGAAATTATACCTGAAAGATTTGAACCATCTGGTGGCGAATTTAGTATTAATTATTTAGATATCAATTCAGATAATGGAATTATTTCAAATAAAATTAATAATATAACAAGTGGTATTTGGAATATTAAGGGAAAATATAAAATTAATAATTTAATTGAAACAATATATACTGATTTTGATTTTATTTTAGAAATTAAACCTGTTGTTATTTATGATAAAAAATCATATATTTGTAATTATTCAAGTAACTATATTTTTGAAAAACCACAAATTACTGAATCAGATGGTATTTTTAAATTAACTAATAATAATAGTAAAATACATATTAATCAAGATGGTTTAATTGATATTGATAATACTTTAGAACCAGGTAATTATGATTTTAATATTAATTATACAAAAAATGAATCATCAATTATAATACCATTTAGTTTAATAATTAAACCAACATTACATTATGATATTATTGAACATAAATATAAAACAACTAGTTATTCAAATTCTCCTATTTTTAGTCCATCTAATGGATATTTTAGTTGTCAATATTCTAATTTTTATTCAATTGATAATCATACTGGTATTATAACATTTAATAAAAATTTAGAATTAGGTAAATATGATATTTTAATCAAATATATTAGTAATAATAGTTGGGTTGAATTTAATTATTTATTAAATGTAGTACCAAATATTAATTATTCAAATAATCTTCTTAAAAATAGTAAATCAAATATATTTTCAACTTCTATTCCTCAAGTTAATCCACCAAATGGTACTTTTGAATTATTAAATTATACTGATTTATTTGAAATTAAAACAAATGGTAAAATTATTGCTAAATCTATTAATGTAATTGGTAATTTTGATTTGAAAATTAATTATAATATATCTAATAAAAATACTAAAACTATTTTTCAAGTAAATATTGTTCCAACTATTGAATATCCAAATACTATATTAGTATATTCAAATTTAAATACTAATAATATTATTAAACCAAAATCTGATATTATCGGTAATTATAAATTAGTTAATAATTTTGATATATTTAATATATTTAATATAAATTCAGAAAATGGTTATATAAATTATATAACTTCATTAGTTCCAGTTGGTAAATATAATTTACAAATAATTTATGAATATAATAATGTTATTATAAATACTGATTGTAATATTATTATTAATCCTACATTTTATTTTAATAAAAATAATATTATAGTTGAACCATTAGGAGGTAAATTTACTATTGATTCAAAATATTGTACAATTGATGAAAATACTGGAAATATTATTAATAATGAAAATTTATCATATGGAACTTATCAAATCACACCAAAATATACATTAAATGATATAACTGTTGAAACATCAACATATATTAATGTTGAATTACTATTAAATTATGAATCAGTATATGATGATATTATATTATTTAAAGGTGTTGGTTATGATTTTAAACCAACTATAAATAATAATAATAATGTGGATATTAAATATTATATGGATACAACTATTAAAGGTGTAAATATCAATCCTACTACTGGTTGTGTTACATTTAATAAAAATATTGAAGCTATTTCACAAAATAGAATGACATTTAAAGTATATGCTAAATATGAAAATTATCAAACATTTTTTGTATTTAAATGTATAATATTACAACCATTTAATTATAATTTATCAAAAGTTGAATTAAATTATGGAGATGAAATTATTTTAACACCTTCTATTAATAATTTTGAAAATGCAGAATTTTATTCTGATAATATATTAGTTGATAAAAATACTGGTAATATTAAAATATCAAATTTAGATGTAGGTAAATATAATTTTACTATTTATTTAAATTTAAATTTAATTACTATACAAACACAAATTGATGTATTGATTAAACCTATATTAAAATATAATAATAGTAATAATATTATAAATATCAAATATGGTACATTATATACTTCAGAACAACCTGAATTTACAAAAGGAGGGATTTTTTCTATTAATAAATCAAATATTAAAATTAATGAAAATGGTATTATTACAGTTGAACCTACATTTGATGTAGGTACTGATTGGTTTGATGTTACTTATACTTTAAATAATGTTATATCTACATGCACATGGAAAATTATTTCAAATCCTATTTTAGAATATAATAATAAAGAATTAGTTGTAACACAAAATAATGAATTATATTCAGATATGCCCAACTTTTATCCAAAAAATGGTATTTTTTCAGTTAGTAATACACCAGTTGGTATTACATTAAACCAAAATGGAATTATACATATTGATAAAAATTTATTAATTGGTAAATATGATATTCATGTTATGTATAAAATAAATAATATTAGTTTAACAAATAATATAACAATCAAAGTTTTACCACAAATATCATATAAACAAAATGATTTTGAAATTTATGATACAATTATTAAAACAAATCCTGCAATTGTTTCAGATAGTACTGGATTTTTTGATTGTTCTAATTTAATTAATGGTGTTAGTATTAATAGAAATAATGGTATGTTAACATTTAAAAATCTATCTGTTGGTACATATTCATTTTTAGTAAATTATAATTTATTTAATGTATCAAATCAATATGAATATAAAGTTAAAATATTACCATCTATTAATTTTACTAATAATATTATAAAAAAATATTCTGATATTTATACATCTGAATTACCAGTAGTTTTTCCATTAAATGGTAATTTTTATATTAATCCAATAAATGATATTAATATTGATACTTTAACAGGACAAATTACAATAAATAATAATATTAATATTGGTAAACAAAATATTACATTATATTATAATTATGATGGTGAATATATTTCTAGTCATAATATTGAAATTAATATAATTCCTGATATATATATTGAAAATCAAAAAATAGTTTATTCTGAAATAATTAGTATTCCTATACAAAATTACATACCTTTTACTAGTGATAATTATATTATTGAAAATGGTAATTTAATTTTAAAAGATTATAATATTGGTAATTATGATATTTCAATGAATTGTTTATATATTAATGATAATAATAATTTAAATTTTAATATTAGTTTTCATTTAGATATATATTCATTATTTTACTATGATGCATCAAATATTGAATTAAGTTATGGTGAAAAATATCAAAGTAAAAAACCAATAGTTTCTTGTTATAATAATGAATCAATGTTTTTATTAAATAATAGTAAATTTAAAAGTATTACTATAGATTTTAAAACTGGTGAAATATATATATATGAAAAACTACCTGTTAATATTTATAATTTAACTGTTGAATATAAAACAAATAATAAAAGTCATTTTTATAATTTAACAATAACAGTAAAACCTGCTATTAAATATATATATAATCAAAGTTATTTAGAAGATGAAGAAATTTTTATAAATACACCAGTTGTACAACCTTTTAATGGTACATTTGAAATTAATACTAATGATTTTATAATATTAGCAAATGGTGAATTAAAAAATATAACAAAATTAAAAGTTAATAATTATGATATTGTTGTTTCTTATAAAGTTAATAATATAATTGGTAATTTTAATATAAAATTTGATATTCAACCTAATTTATCATTTAGTTCAACATATAATATACAACAATTACCATTTGAAATTAATAATACAAATAATTTTGATTTTGATAATTATTCATATGAAATTATTTCTGAATCAAATAATGAAATTAAAATTGATTCAAAAACTGGAATTATTAAAATTAGTGATAATTTAATACCCTCTAGTTATTTTGTTAATATTAAATTAAATTATTTAGATACATTTACTACTAAAACAATTAATATTATATATGATCCACTTAATGAAATTAATAAAACATTTTTATTTTCTGATGAAAATGAATATATTATTGATTTAAATCCAAATATTATTTTTTCATTAGAAACAAATAATACAAATTATAAAATTAAATCAAATAAATTAATATTAACTAATTTAGATGTAAATGTTTATAGAATTTATTTATTATATAATTTAAATAATCTTAAAAAAAAATTAACTGTTAATATTCAAGTTATTCCACATATTAAATATAATGATTTATATAATATTTATATAAATGAACATTTTTTAATATCACCTATTAAAAATCTTCATTCAAATGGTTTATTTAAAATTTCAAATAATAATTTTAAAATTAATCAATTTGGTCAAATAAGTATAATTAAACAAGAAAATATAAATTGTGGTTTACAAGAAATATCAGTAGATTTTATTGTTAATAATCAACTTAATAAAAATAATTTTAAAATAATGATTAATCCATATATTAATTATTTAAATAATTCTATTGAAGTTAATTATGGACATGAATTTTATTCTAACAAACCATTATTTTCACCACAAAATGAATCATTAAAATTTAGTATTACATCTAATATAAATAATTCAATAACTATTAATGAAAAATCAGGAGTTATATTTATACCTTCTGATACTAATATTGGTATATATAATTTAGTTATTAGTTATGGAACTACCGATTATAATATTATGTTAACAGTAAAACCATTATTATTTTATGAAAAAAATAATATTGAATTAAAATATCTTGAACAACTTGTTATATATCCTTCTGTTTCTAAATTTGGTGGTACTTTTTCTTTTATTAATAATTATGAAGGTATAACTATAAATCCAGAACATGGTATCATTTCTATTATTAATCCAGATATTAATGATTATGAATTAGTTGTAGCTTATGTATATGATAATATTACAGTAACTACTAAAATAAATTTATCTATTAATATTGATTTAAAATATGAAAATAATAATATTATATTTGAATATAATTCTTCACCAATTAGAATTATTCCTGATATTAAAACTATTGGTGGTGTTTTTTATGCACAAAACATAGATGGTTTTAGATTAGATAATGATGGTATTCTTAATATATTAAACCCTGAAGTTGGTAATTATTCATATGATATTAAATATAAATATAATAATAAAAAAGTTACAAATACAATTAATGTTTTAGTAAATCCTAAAATTAGTTATGAACCTAATTATGATTTCTTTGAATATGATAATATAAATATTAATATTAATTTTTTACCATTAGGTGGAAAAGTATTTATTGATAATAGTAATTTAGAAATTAATAATTATGGTAATATTATTAATACACAATTTTTAGATATTAGTAATTATAAAATAAAAGTTACATATAATTATAATTCTATTGTTACAAATACTTATTTTAATATTAATATTAAACCTATTGTTTATTATTCAAATATTACATGTGAGTATGGTACATATATGACACATGAACCAATATCAAATCAAAGTATTAGTTTAATATTAAAATATGAATTAGTTAATAATGATTATTTAACTATTGATTCTAGTACAGGTGTTATATCAGGTTTTGAAAAAATGTCAGTACAAAAATCAAGAATAAAAATATGTTATTATTATTATAATAAAAAATATTATGCTACATTTAAAGTAACTGTTAAACCTAAATTTACATATAATAATTATAGATTATTTACTAATCCATCAAATGGTAAATTAACATTTGATAAACAAGTTATTGATATTGATAATAATCAACTTCAAATAAATGATTTTAATTATGGTAGCACTGATATTAAATTAGTATATGAAGTAAATAATATTTCAAAAACATTATTAATTAATGTTAATAAAAAACCAAATAAATTATATTCTAATACAAAATATATTTTTAATTACAATGATATCATATTAATAAAACCATTAATTAATTATGGTACATTTAAATTACTTGAATATAATGTATTTAAAATTAATAATGGAGAAATTTCTCTTTATAAAAAAGATAATTATATTGGTAATTATAATATTACAGTAATTTACGAAAATAATAATTTAATATTTGAAGAAAATATTAATATTGAAATTAAACCTATTATTAAATATAAAAATAATATTATACAAGTTATTTCAAATCAAAAATATATTTCTAATTTACCAGAATTATATCCATCAAATGGTAAATTAAGTATTAAATTATTAAATAATAATTCTACTTTTAATATTAACTTAACTTCTAGTTTTGGTTTTAATATTAATCGAAATGGTAGTATTGAATTAAATAAAATAACTCCTGGTGACTATAAATTTGAAATAAAGTATGAAGTTAATAATATATCTACTAATTATATTATGAATGTAGAAGCATTACCATATTTTATTATACCTAATAATACTATTAATATTAAATATGGCGAATCATATACAATAACTAATTTAAATTATCATAATAAATCTATTATTTCATCATCTGATTCATATTTAAATATTATTAATAATCAAGTATTTATAAATAATTTTAATGTTGGTACTTATGATATTAATTTATTTGCTACATTAAATAATAAATGTAATATTCAAAAATTAAAATTAATAGTTGAACCAATATGTAAATATAATATTACAGAATATACTAAAAAATATAATGAAAAATTAATTATTGAATCACCATATTGTTCTAATTTTAATGAAGGAACTTATTATATAAATAATAATATTTTTAGTAATTTTATTATAATTAATGATAAAACTGGTCAAATTACTATTGATATGTTAGAATTAGGTGAATATAAAATTGAAGTGTTATATAAATTAAATAATTATGAAATTAAAAATATATTAACAGTTAATGTTATTGGTCATTTTAAATATAATTTAAATATTATTAAAGATTGGGAAAATGAATATTCATATGATTCTGTTTTACCAGAATATTATCCATTAAATGGTACTTTTAATTTAGAAAATAATAAAGAACCTCAATTAGTTACTATTAATAAAGAAACTGGATTAATTAATATTAGTAATTTACCTGTTGGTAAATATTCATTTAATGTTAATTATATTATAAATAAAAAAATATTAAGAACTAAAATTGATTGTTTTATAAATACATTAATTAATTATGAAAATCCATATATTACTATTAAATATGATATGAAATATAATACAGAAAAACCCAATGTTTCACTTAATGGTGGTATTTTTGATTGTATTAATTTACCTGAAGGATGTTTCATTAATTCTAAAACTGGTATTATATCAGTTAATCAAAATATACAAAATGTATTTTCTAATGGTAAAATTGTAACATTTTATAAACCATCAAATAATAAAGTAAATATTGGAATATATAATCTAACTATACAATATAAATTAAATCAAACTATATCTACAACAATTATTACATTAAATATTATTTAATTAAAATCAAAATTATTATTATTTAATCAAAAATTATTATTATTTAATCAAGATTTATTATTATTATTTAAAGATATTATAAATAATAATAATAATGAATAATAAAAAAAACAGAATTGTAAAAAAAAAACTATCAGCTTCATTAATTACTGTTAACCAATATGTTAGAGCTGAATGTTTATTAAACTTGTATGATTTAATTAAATTACAAACATATAAAAATATTATTGAATGGGTTATTGTTGAAGGCTCTAAAACTGAAAAAGAGGCACTTTTAAATAAAGAATTAATTTTAAAATTAAAAGAAGAACATGAACAATCTACATTTTCATATATTAAAATTATTTATGTTGAATATAATCCTGCTCATAAATTAAGTGATTTAAGAAATACTGGTAATAATACATGTACTGGTGATATTATTGTATGTATGGATGATGATGATTACTACCCACCAGAACGTGTTTCACATGCTGTTGAATCCTTAGAAAAATCTAATTGTTTAATTGCTGGTTGTTCTGACATCTATATGTATGAATATTTTATGGGTAAATTATACAAATTTAAAGGTTTTCATAGTAAACATTCTACTAATAATTGTATGGCATTTAAAAAAGAATATTTGGTTAAACATAAACATGAATCTGGATTAATTATGTCAGAAGAAAAAAGTTTTACAAATGATTTTACAGAACCAATGGTACAACTTGTTTCTAATAAATGTATTATTGTTTCATCACATGATTTTAATACATTTAATAAAAGAGAATTATGTGTTGGTGGTACTATTGGTTTAAATCCTTCATTATTTGAAGTAACTGACCATTCTATAACAGGATATATTCCATCTAAAATTTTTAATAGAATGAAAAATATTTTTTATAAACAAACAGATTCACCATATGATATTGTTTATTATACTGGTGGTTTAGGTAATCAATGGGATCCAACTGATAAATCATTAGGTGGTTCAGAACAAGCAATTGTTAATTTATGTGAATATTGGGCATCTATTGGTAAAAAAGTAGCTGTTTATGCTGATATTTTATCAAATAGAAAAACAGAATTAGAATATAATGGTGTTCAATATAAAAATTGGAAAACATTAGAATTTAATCATAAATTTAAAACTATTATTTTATGGAGAAGTAATGGATTATTTTGTGGTATTCCTTTTGACTTAAATGCTGAAAGAATCTATTGGGATATTCATGATAATTTTATGAACCAAGAACAAATGGTTACTATATATAAAAAATATGGTCAAAAAATTAATAAAATATTATTAAAATCTAATTATCATAAATTAGAATTTGAAAAATATATGGGATGTAAATTAAAAAATACACAATATGTTATTATTCCTAATGGTCTTAAAGTTAAAGAATTTAAAAATAATTGGGATAATTCCGTTCGTAATCCTTATAGATTTTGTTATGTTAGTTATTATACAAGAGGTCTTGAACAAATATTAAAACATATATGGCCTGTTATTAAACATTTAGAACCAAGAGCTGAATTACATTTATATTATGGTCTTGATATGTTTAAAAAAGAGCAACATATTATTGACCATTTTAAAAAATTAATTGGTATGTCAAAAGGTGTTATTGACCATGGAAGACAAAGTACTAATATTATTGTTAGAGAAAAATATTTATCTACATTTCAACTATATATTACTAATACACCTTCTGAAATTGATTGTATTTCTATTCGTGAAAGTTTAATTACTGGATGTATTCCTTTAATTTCTAACTTTGGTGTTTTTCAAGAAAGAGAAGGTATTCATTTTGATTTAATTGAACATGAATCTATTTTAAAAGAAATTGGTACACAAATAGTTAAACTTTATGATAATCCTAAACAAATTGAACATTTTTCTAATTTATTTCAAAAATCATTAACTATATTATCATGGAATGATGTCGGTGATAAAATTTTAGCTATTAATTAAAATAACACATCAGTAATAAATATATTTTTTATTAAAGTATATTTAATATTTATAAAGTATATTTAATATTATAAAGTTTTTAATAATTATAAAGTTTTTAATAATTATAATGAAAAATTTTGGAGAAATATTTTTATGTTCCCCCGCCCGCCGTTTTTTTATTTTTTTTTGGTGTATATTAAGGAGGATATATTATTATTATTTTATTAAAAAACATTTAAGAATATAATATCTAATATAATATATATATGGAGGATAAAAAGGATGAACATAAATGTAATATATGTAATAAAATATTTTCAAGTTATAAAACTTTATGGACACACAACAAAAATATACATAAAAATAATAATACCATAAGTAAATTAATAGTAAGTAATAAGTATGATAATAGTCAACTAAAAATAAATAAAATATATAAATGTAAATATTGCAATAATGAATATAACCATAAACAATCACGATGGACTCATGAAAAAAAATGTAAAATTATTTTTGATGAAAATGAACAAAAAGAACAAAAAAAACAAAATACTAAAATAAAATTAGCTGAAATTAATAAAGAAATTGAATTAGCTAAAATTAATAAAGAAATAAAGTTAGCAGAAATTAATAAAGAAATTGAATTAAAAAAAATAGAAGTAAAAAAAGAAAATTCATTAATAAAAAAAGAACAAAAGTTACATGAAACTACAACTATTAAAAAAATAAATAAAATGCTTCGACAAAAAATTAATATGAAAAACTCAAATAATAATAATACAATTAATAATATACAAAATAATAATATAGTTCATAATCATTTTAAAATCGAACCATTTGGAAAAGAAAATATATTAAATACTATAACGGATAAAGAAAAAAAGTTAATAATTAATCAAGGTTTTGGTTCTATTGAGAAACTTATTGAAATTACTAATGCTGGTAAGTATGACCAATTTAAAAATATTATAATTACAAATAAAAGAGAAAATACTGCTCATATTTTTGATGACAAATCAGGAACATTTATTAGTTGTGATAAAAACTGGGCGTTATCTAAATTAGTATCAAATAGATTGGACGATATTGAAGAAATATATAATGAATTAGATGAAAATAATAAATTAAATAATAGTACAAAAAAAATATTATCTAATTTTTTTATTAAATTTATGGATGAAAATAAAATATATATTGATGAAAATGCAAATAATAAAGAACATAAAAATTATAGTGATTTTAAAGTTGATAATGTAAACAATTTATTATTTAATTATCAAGATAAAATAATTAATGATATTGGTAATGCTATTAATAATGCTATAAATAATCAAGATATTAATAATGCTATAAATAATCAAGATATTAATAATGCTATAAATAATCAAGATATTAATAATGCTATAAATAATCAAGATATTAATAAT
>JACCDY010960048.1_pt1 | contig 34857 bp, 18 predicted proteins | sample 7446391 | NCBI WGS metagenome assembly JACCDY01 (sample SAMN15323451, study PRJNA562643) | freshwater metagenome | isolation source: river surface water | place: USA:Blue River Watershed | collected 2017-08-18 | reverse complement strand
TTACGTTGACAGAAGAAGCATTCACTTTGAGTACAGTCCGAAATAAAGGTAAGACTGTTATGCAAAGGCCGTGCCAGGTCGTTTTGTAACCTATGTAATTAAATTAATGTGCGTAATGGGCCTGCGAGGGTCAGTTTCTCGACGTTGCGACGAGTTACCGACAGGCTTTTTAGACGTTTTTTGGGCCTTATTCTCTGATTCTTGTTTTGCAGGCTTAGGCGAGAAACCCCCACAAAACCGCCCGTCCGTGCGCAGCACCTCCAAAGAGGGAACCACTTTCGAACGAAATCCCATGAGCTTGCAGCCGTAAGGCATGCGCAAATCCCAAGTGATCGCCATATAGCGACACTCCCAGCAATTGGGCCCCTTAGGCAAGGGTGTGGACGGCGACTTGTTGTCTTGGATAGCCATGCAAGAACTCAGATGTGTGGCTCAAGGGAGGTGATTAACCGCCCAAAAGCTTCATCACTGACTGCTGGCTGGTGTTGGCTTGCGCCAGCACCGCTGTAGCGGCTTGCTGCATGATTTGCGTCTTCGCCAACTCGGTAGAAGCTGCAGCGTAGTCTGCGTCTTCAATCTGGCTGCGAGAAGCAGACATGTTCATCGACACGTTGGTCAAGTTGTTGATCACGTGGTCCAAACGGTTCATCACTGCACCCATCGTGGCACGTGTGGCGTTGACCTTCTCCATCACCACATCCAAGCGAGCCAACACACTGGTGGCGGACTCTTTAGAGCTGATGAAGCTGCGTTGTTTACCATCGACGTTAGGTGCACCCAAGGCGGCGCCTGGCGCGGGCGCTTCAAAATCAACGTCCCATGTCAAATCGCCGGTGATCGGACCACCCTTGCCAAAGTCGGCCAAATCAATCGTGATGTATTGGTTCACGTTGGAGCCCACTTGGAAGTTGAGTCGTCCCGTGCGAGGAGGTGACATTTTGGTCACAGCCTCATCCACCACACCACCAAAGGTGCCAGTTTGGAAACCTAATTTCTCAAAGTTCGAATCAGCGCTGTAACCATTCACACCAGGCTCCACCTTGATGGGCTTGGTCGATTGCAGTGACACAGTGGCGTACAAGGTGTCTGCATCCGTGCTTTGCACTGAGGCGTTACCGACAGCAGTCACACCCGCTACTGGCGTGCCACTCTTGTCGGCTAAACCAAACTCTTTTGCGCTCAACGCATCATCAAACCAAACAGACAAATTACGTCCGTCCAAGGTCTTGAGGGTCATACCGCCGTTCACGTTCTCACTGGCTTCGACACCATGCGCGCCCAATTTGGCGTTGATGGCAATGGCCATGTCACGCATGCGCTCGCTCGGCTTTTGAGTCGAATCAAATTGCACCGGCACATCAATGCCGTTGATGTACAACGAATGCCAACCATCTTTGCCTGGGTCGTTGTCAATCACGGCCACCGTGCCATTGGTCACAGCGGGGTTGGCCACAGCCGTCACACCTGTGGACGCTGTTTGTGTATTAATTGCGTTGGCCATGGCAATCGCACTGCTGACCAAATCACTGGTCGTGCTGAATTGATGGCTTTCAGGCTGCGTCAAGCGGTCATTCTTGGGCAAAGCACCAGGAATGGCAACGCCGTTGATCATCAAGTCACCCGCCTTCAAAGGAACTGGCGTATCGCCATCTTTGACCACAGCTCGTGCATCGGTGTTCACCGCCGACACGTTCACCTTGTTATCCGCAGGTGTCAGGCCTGAATTTTTCAAGTTACCTGTGTTTGTCGTACCAATTTCAACGTGCTGCTCAACCTTGGCTTCCAACGAGTAGGTACCTGCATGCACGCCAGCGCGCAAACCTGTGCGCTGAGCGAAGTCATCGCCAGTAGGTCCATTGATTGGGTCCAAAGAGAACTCAACTTCAATGTTGCGACCATCTTTGGCAACCAACTTGATGCCTTGAGCATCCAAGCCAGTATCCACCGCCATCACGCCAGTTTTGTCGGCAATCAAGTTGATCGCACGCACCGCGTCTTCACGTGTTTTACGTGGGTTGTTCAAAGATGTGGTGAGCATCGGCGACTCTACGCCGTTGATGATCACACGGCCTTTCACCACCGCTGTGCCTTGCATCGCTGTACCAATGGCCACGTTCTCGTTGACCACCGCATGCACACCCGTCAGGTTGGTCACACGGTTAATGGCTGTGGCTTTAGCAATCGCACTGCCTGCAGCGTTGTTCGGGGGTGACAATTTATCGTCAGCCCAGCAAGTTTTACCAATGGTCACGCCATTGATCACGATATCGCCGTCATTCAAAGCGGGAATACCGCCAGCCACATCGACTTCAATTTCTGTTGTGGGGTCTTTGTAGCTACGCAAATCACGTGGAACTGCGCTGCCAGAATCTTTGTCTTTGATCACATACGTCAAGTTTTGCGTGATCAAACTTTGGTTTTCAGGCTCCGAGGACATGAAGGTGACCGTGCCAGATGCAACGTCGACATCACCCACCATGGTGTAGCTTTTTTCGTCCATCGTGAGGAAAGTTGCCGTCACAGATGGGACGCTGGCATCGATCGTCATTGACAACTTGCCGCTCTTCAAGAACGTGCCTTGATTGGCAAAACTTTCTTGCACGTCCATGGTGTGCACATTGTCAGACACCTTGGCAGAGTTATCTTCAGGCACATCGGCAGGCGTAGCCACCAAAGGTGCCCTGACGTCGTTGACGGCAGCTTCCAAGCCCACAGGCCCGACCTTCACGCCCACGGCTGATTGCACGAAACCATCGGTGCGACCACCTTTGATCGACAAAATTTTGATGCCTGTGGCTGCGCCAGTCGCTGGCTCGGGCACGGCTTTGTATTCGGCGCTGATATCAGCATCAGCGTTGAATTTTGTAATCACATCAGCAATTGCATCAGCCAGCGTGTCGCCACCTACCGTGTCAATTGGGATGGATGTGACGCTGAAAGGCGTAGAGCTGTTGATCAAAACATCCAGCGTCAACACATCGTCGTCCACGGGTGCTGGAGACAAGGCCGACAGGTCATACACCTGACCGGCTTGGTTGCCAGTGTTCAAGGTGAATTCAGGAAGCGTCTTGGACGCGTCGGTTTTGGTCAGAATCAAGTTACCAGAAGCATCCGTGCTTGCGGTGTAGCCGTTTGTCTCCACATTCGCATTGGCCACTCCGTTGATTTGGTCCTTCATGGCCTCAATGGTGTCATCGGCTGTAGCGGCGTGCTCTACATAGTAGGTGTGCACACCATCCGAGAAGCTCATGAACTTGGTGTCATCTGCACCTGTGATCGCGGCTTCGTCGCCAACAGTCACCGGCACATCGGCCACTGCAAAGCCCTTGATGTAGTCTGCATCCATGCCGTTTTTAGGCGTGATCAGACGGCTCGGGGCGATGAACACATCCGATTGTTGACCCACAGACACCGTCTTGTAGACAGGACGCTCGCCTACGCGCTCACCGGCAGAACCGTTGAGAATAGAGAAGCCGTTCCACTCTGTGTTGTCAGAAATTTGGACAATTTGCTTTTTGAGCTGTTGGAACTCCAAATCCAAATAGCTGCGTTGCTCATTGGAGTTGGTGTCGTTGGCAGCTTGCACGGCCAACTCACGCATGCGTTGCAGCATGTCAGTGATTTCGTTGGTTGCGCCCTCCGCTGTTTGGATCATGGAGATGGCATCCCCCGCGTTGCGCACGGCTTGGTTCAAGCTGCGTATTTGCTGCGTCATGCGGGTAGAAATTGCCATACCTGCGGCATCATCCCGTGCGGAATTGATGCGCTTGCCGGTAGACAATTGCTGCATAGCGACTGTTTGCGCACGACCCGAGGATCCCAGTGCCATCTGCGAAAACAAAGCTTTAACGTTGGTATTTATAACTGCCATTTTTTTCTCCTGACCAATTGCGGCCAATCAAACTTGCCACTGAATAAGCACAACTTGTGCCAACTTTTATCGACACTTCTAAATAAGGGTTTTCTCTATTAAAGAAGTTCTATTTCGTGCCGAGTGGCAAAATTTTGTCGCTGCAGAGGCAAGCTTTTGCCGCTTGCCGCCCTGCGGCAACAAGGGGGGATTAGTGACGTTGCTCCGTCGAAATCACCATTGATTCACTGAAATCATCGAGCGAGAGCTTCTCGGCCAACAACTCAACTTGTTGTGGATACATCAACAAACCTTTGCGAGCCACTTCGAGCGCGCGAGCGGGATCCAAGTTGCAACGCAATGCGCGCACCAACATCACATATGTGAATGGCGGCGTATTGGAGCCTTGGATTTCAACCAGTTCGTCAATCAGCTCCACAGCCAATGACCAGTCTTGGTTCATCATGGCCAACAAACTTGTAATGGCCAAGATGTCTTCGCTGTGTGGGTAGAGGCTCATACCAGCATCACCCAAGGCATTGGCCAATTCCAATTGCTCAGTAGCAACCAGCGATTGAATCGTTTCACGAATCTCTGCAGGCGTGAAACGTTGAATAGACGAAACATTCAACAAGCCGCCCACAGCTGATTGATTCATGAGTTCTTGAATAAGTGACATAAAAAGCTCCTACAAAGGGATGTGTCAGAAAAGTCCGTCACTGCCCATCAGCAATGACTCCTGACAGCTGTCGAGCAAGATCGGTGCCAAGATGTTTTTGACAGCGGCACAGAAACTGCTTTAAGTGGGATATCTGTTTACAAACCGACACCCATGAAAAAAACCACAGCGCCATCACAAGCTCTCCATTTGCCCGCCATGCGCTTAGATGAGCTCATTCAGCAAACACAGCAAAAGCAAGATGCAGGTCAATTTCAAGAGGCTCTGTCGCTGTACGAAAGCTGGCTCAGCACTGCAAGCGAACCCAATAAGTACGTAGCCATGTTCAACTGCGGCTCTTTGATGCAAAGCATGGGGCGCTTAACTGATGCGGAAGCGATGTATCGCGAATGCTTGGTGGCTCACCCACAGCTCGCACAAGCTGCCATCAACCTCGGCTTGACTTTAGAAAAGCAAGGAAAAACTGACGAAGCCTTACAGCAATGGGCCAACGTGGTGTCGCAAGGTTTATTAGCCAACGGTGCTGACAAAGACATGCAGGTCATGGCGCTCAACCATATGGGGCGACTGTATGAAAACCAAAAGAAATACGACTTATCTGAACAAGCACTGATTCAAAGCCTAGGCATTAACCCCAAGCAATCAGGCGTGTTGCAGCACTGGATACACATTCGACAAAAAGCGTGCAAGTGGCCGGTGTATCAACCACTGCCCAATATTTCTGCCAACGACATGTTGATGAGCACATCCCCGTTGGCCATGCTTTCTGTCAACGACGATCCTGCGCTACAGCTTTTATGCGCACACGCATTTGTAGGCCGTACGTACAGCTTCAAAGAAGAGCGCTTGTGCACTTCCCCCTATCACCACAAGAAAACTCGTATCGGCTACGTCTCAGGTGACTTGTGCACGCATGCGGTGGGCCTGTTGCTCGCTGACTTTTTAGAAGCCCATGACAAAGAAAAATTTGAAGTTCATGCGTACGACTTCAGTCCTGACGACAACACGGCCTATCAAGCGCGCCTGCGCGCAACGTTTGATCACCGCCATCCGATTCACCATCTGAATGATCAAGCAGTCGCTCAAAAAATATTGGCTGATGAAATTGATGTGCTGATCGACTTACACGGACTCAGCTCTGGTGCGCGGCCTGGCATTTTTGCCATGCACCCTGCCCCCTTGCAAGGCACCTACCTAGGTTTCATTGGTACCACCGCCATGCCTTGGTTTGATTTTGTAATCACAGACCGGTACGCCCTGCCTGAAGAGTTAACCCCTTACTTTGTAGAGAAACCACTGTATTTGGACGGTAGTTTCATCCCCCTCAATCGGGATGACAACTTGCTGCGCGTGGCCTCGCGTGAGGAATTTGGATTTGCAAGCGACGCCTTCATCATGGCCGCATTTGGCAATGTGTACAAAATCAACGAAGAGTTGCTCACCACTTGGAGCCATATTCTTAAACGCACCAGCCACGCTGTGCTTTGGCTGATTGATGACAACGACATCACCACTCGCGAACTGAAAAAGCACATGAAGCTACTAGGCGTGCCTGACCATCAACTGGTCTTCACCCCCAGAAGCACACACAGCGAATACCAGTCACGCATCAAACTGGCCGATCTCTTTTTGGATAGCTTTCCCTACAACTGTGGCTCCACCACACGCGATGTCCTCAACTGTGGCACGCCCATCGTCACACGCAGCGGCCGCACCATGGTGTCACGCATGACTGGAAGCCTTTTAAAAAGCCTCGATCTCAGCGAACTCATCACACACAACGCACAAGACTACGAAGACTTGGTGGTTGCCATCGGCGCGTCGACTCAAAAACAGCAGCAGCTCAAGCAATTGCTACACAACAAACTAGGTTGTGGTCATCAACGCGTCAAACCTTTGACAGCCTCACTAGAGCAGCAACTGATCGCTCGCCTTAAATCAAAATTTTAATAAATACCCACCGCATCACAAGGACCACCCAATGACACAAGAACCTAAAAAAGACCAAGTCTTCAACTTCTTCAACCCCGTTTTTTGGGGCGCGAAAGACCCAGACTTGTTTGTCGACATCATGCAAATTGCGGCCAAGCAAACCTCGGCCTATCACTTCGCTGACAACATGTTTGTTTTCCAGCGCAACAACTCCATGTTCCATGACGAACCTTTCGTCAAAAGCTGGAATGACAACGCCTTGTCGGCCAGCGACAAGGGCATTGTCTGGCGTCGTTACATCTTGGCCATGGCTGCCTACCACTGCCAGCATTTAGAGGGTGATTTCGTCGAATGTGGAGCCTACCAAGGCGTGGGCGCCAAAACAGTGATCGATTACTTGGGCGGCCCAGATTTCGCCAAGACCTTTTGGTTGTATGACGTGTTTGAACACAGCAAAGACATGGTCAACCACTCCATGCCCGAGCACGGTGAGCAGCTCTTTGACGAAGTCAAAGCACGCTTCAAAGACTACCCGCGCGTGCACGTGATCAAGGGTTTCTTGCCTGAAATCCTGAAACAAGGCTCGCCAGAAAAGATTGCTTACTTGCACCTTGATCTGAATCAAGCCCCTGCTGAAATCGCAACACTAGAAGCCTTGTTTGAACGCGTGGTCCCAGGCGGCATGATCATCTTGGATGACTATGAAATGCTGTTTTATCGCGAACAAAAATTTGCAGAAGACACATGGTTTGGTCAACGCGGCTACAAAGTGTTTCCGCTGCCAACGTCACAAGGCTTTGTCATCAAGCGCTAAATCCGCATCGACGCGCAGCCCTACCCGATGACAGGGCTGCTGCGCCGATTAGGCAGGCTTAGGCGTAAGTCGGCAACGACTTACCAGCAGCAGCCAATGCGGCCTTTTGAGGCGCTGTCACAGCAGCCACCTGCTCCTGCGTGAACTGATCCAGCTGTTTCGTTGAGAAACTGGTGATCTGCGCTGACGAGAACTTAGCAACCTGCTCCTTCGTCAACGACGTGACTTGATCTGTCGTCAGCTTCGGAATTTGCAAAGTGGTCAAGCCCGTGATGGCACTTGGACTCAAAGAGCCAATTTGATCAGGCGTCAACTTGCTGATGATCGTCACGCCAATTGAACCCACCTGACTTGCAGACAATGCAGCCACCTGCTGGTTACCCAGTTGCGTGATTTGAGAAGAACTCAAAGCACCCATTTGCGACTGCGTCAACGACTTTGCTTGATCCACCGTCAACTCAGCCATCTGAGAAGCCGACAGCTTGTTGATCTGGGCTGTGCTCATAGCAGCCATCACGGTGGGCTTGATCGCTTTGATTTGCTCAGCCCCCATCACTGCCAAAGCCGCTGTTTTCAGCGCGCCAATTTGGCCGGATGTCAATGCACCCACTGCATCTGCACCCAACTGACTGATTTTGTCAGTGGCGAACCCGCCAATTTGGCTGTTGGTCAGCGCTCTGACTTGCGCTGTGCTCAAGGTCGCAATCGCCTCTGAAGACAACTCAGCGAAATCTGCCGACTCAATCGCTGCCACTTGACGTGTTGACAACGCAGCAATGTGCTCGCCCGTCAAACTACCCGCTTGGCTAGTCGTGAATGCTGCAATTTGCGAGGTGGTCAATGCTTTGATCTGCGCCGCAGACAACGCACCCACTTGCGCATTCGTCAACTTACTGACTTGGTTTGTCGACAAGGCCGCTACGGCACTGGTGTTGAGCGACTGAATCTGGCTCGTGGTCATTTTCTCGAGCACGGTGGTCGTGATGGCCGCGACTTGCGCCGATGACATACCAGCCATTTGCTCGGTAGTGATGCCACCCACTTGTGTACTGGTCAAACCAGACACTTGCGCAGTGGTCAAGGCCTTGATTTGCTCGTTCGACATGGCGGTGAACTTGTCAGCACCCAACTTGGCAATTTGCAACTCGTTCATTGCCGCGACTTGTGCGGTACCCAATTGACTCAACTGGCCCGTCGAGAACGCTGCAATTTGCGGATTGGTCATGGCCCTGATCTGTGCGGTACTCAGCGCTGCAAAGTTTGCTGAGCTGATGGCCGCCACATCTGCGGACTCCATGGCCCGAATTTGTGCTGTGCTGAAGGCTGCAATTTGCGTGGAATCCAACTTAGCAACTTGTGCCGTGGTCAAAGACCCCATTTGCTTGGTTGTCAAAGCACGCAATTGCTCTGTTTTGAATACAGAGATTTGATCGGTCGACAAATTGCTCAGCTGCGCCGTCGTCATGGCGGCCACTGCGGCGGTGCTGATGGACTGCACTTGGTCGGTCGTGAACTTGGCCAAATCGCGCGTTTCGATCGCTGCGAATTGCGTCGAGCTCAAAGCGGCAACCTGTGCTGTTCCCAATTTGTCAATTTGGTTGGTACCCAAAGCCGCCAGCTGCGCCGTGGTCAAGGCCTTCACCTGCGACGCATTCAACGCGGCAATGGCATCTGTCTGGAGTGCAGCCACATCGGCTGTTTCCATGCTGGCCAACTGTGTGCCGCTCAACGCAGCCACTTGGGTCGATGTGAGCTTGCTGGCTTGCTCTGTGGTGAGCGCCGCCAGCTGCTTGCCCGTCATAGACTTCACTTGACTTTCACTCAAGCCCACCACTTGCGCGGTAGTCAAATTGGCCACCTGACTTGTGGTGAGAGCAGCAACGCTTGAATTATTCAAGCTGGCCAACTTGTCCGTGGTCAAGCTCGACACTGTCGCTGTGCTCATGGCCGTGATTTGTGATGTGCTCAATGCGCCCATTTGCTCGGTGGTGAGTTGACCCAGCTGCGCTGTTGTCAAAGCGCCCATTTGCGCTGTGGTCAAGTTACGAACTTGCGCTGTGGTCAATGCAGACAACTGGCCATTCGTCAACTTGGATACTTGCAATGTGCTCATGGCAGCCACACCTGTGGGGCTGAGTGCCTTGATTTGGTCTGTACCCATCGCAATCAAGTCAACCGTTTCAATCGCCTTGACTTGTGACGCGCTCAAAGCCGCAATTTGTGCCGTACCCAGCTTGGTGATTTGGTCCGACTTCAACGCAGCCACTTGGCCTGTGGTCATCGCTTTGACTTGCTCAGTGGTCACCGAAGCCAGCTGGGCTGAGGTCATGCTTTGCAAATCTGCGGTTTCAATGGCAGAGAACTGAACGCCAGACAAGCTAGACATTTGCGCTGTCGTCAAGTTAGCCACTTGGCCAGTGGTCATGGATGCCACCTGCGCCTTCGACATGGCACGCACTTGACCCGCCGTCATGGCTGCCGTTTGCGTCGTGGTCATGTTGCTGAGTTGGTTGGTGCTCAAGGCCGCCACATTGGCCGTAGACAAGGCGACCACTTGGGCTGTGCCCATGGCTGCCAAGTCAACCGTTTCAAGCGCTTTCACTTGTGAAGCGCTCAGCGCGGCCACTTGTGTTGTGGTCATGTTGCTGATTTGGCCTGTCGTCATCGCAGCCAGTTGTGCCGTGGTCAATGCCTTGACCTGCGCGCCCGTGAATGCCGCCACTTGTGTCGTGGTCATGTTGGCCACTTGGCTGGTGCTCAAGGCTGCCACATTGCCTGCCGACAAGGCTGCAATTTGGTCTGTGGTCATTTCGGCCAAATCGGCTGTCTCAATGGCTTTGACTTGAGCCGCACTCAAACCTGCCACTTGCGAGGTGCTCAGGGCCTTGACTTGGGCCGATGACAAACCTGTCACTTGCGCTGTGCTGAGGGCTTGCAATTGCGTGGTGTTCAATGCAGCCACTTGTTCGGTGGTCATGTTATTGACTTGCGAGGTCGACAGCGCAGAAATATTAGTACCCGAGATGGCACGAATTTGCGAGGTTGTCATGGCTGCTAAATCAGCGGTTTGAACTGCTTTGATTTGGCTCGCACTCATGCTGGCAATTTGCGATGTCGACAGAGCCTGCGCCTGAGCTGTGGTCAGGCTTTCAATTTGGCTTGTCTTCAACGCTTTGAATTGCGTCGCGCTGAGTGAGGACACCTGCTCTGTGGTCAACTTCGCGAAATCAGCGGTTTCAACTGCAGCAATTTGAGTTGCACTCATGGCTGACAGCTGGCTGGTCGTCAGTTTGTCGATTTGGTCAGTGGTCAACGACTCCACTTGCGCGGTGGTCAAAGACTTGACTTGCGCGGTGGTCAATGCGGCCACTTGGTTCGATTCCAGAGCAGACACTTGATCTGTCGACATCTTGGCCAACGCTGCGGTGCTGATCGCCGCAATTTGGTCATCGGCCATCAACACCAAGTCATCGGTTTCAATGGCGGCCACTTGGCTTGCTGACATCACGCCAACTTGCGTAGCCGACAGCTTGTCGATTTGATCTGTGGTCAACGACTCGACTTGAGCGGTCGTCAAAGCCTTGACTTGAGCCGTCGTCAATGCAGCCACTTGGTTAGATTCCAGTGCAGCCACTTGGTCTGTGCTCATGCTCGCGACAGCCGTGGTGCTGAAGGCGGACACTTGGTTGTCTGTCATCAAAACCAAATCATCCGTCTCGATGGCGACCACTTGCGCGGTGGTCATGGCCCCCACTTGCTTGGCTGTGAGCTTGTCGATTTGATCCGTCGTCAGTGACTCCACTTGCGCTGTTGTGAGCGCCTTGACTTGTGCGGTCGTCAACGCGGCGACTTGGTTAGACGCTAAGCCGGCCACTTGATCGGTGGTCATGTTGGCCACAGCAGCTGCACTGAATGCCGCCACTTGAGAGTCGGTCATCAACGCCAAATCATCGGTCTCAATCGCAGCCACTTGCGCGGCGCTCATCGCCCCTACTTGCGTGGCTGTGAACTTGTCGATTTGATCCGTGGTGAGCGCTTCCACCGCTGCTGTGGTCAGCGCTTTGACTTGTGCAGTGGTCAGCGCAGCTACTTGGTTAGACGCCAAGGCAGCCACTTGGTCTGTAGTCATATTGGCAACAGCGGACGTGCTAAAGGCGGCCACTTGCGCACCCGTCATCAAGGCCAGGTCATCCGTCTCGATGGCAGCCACTTGAGCCGTGGTCATTACACCCACTTGTGTGGCTGCGAGCTTATCGATTTGGTCTGAAGTCAGTGACTCCACTTGCGCTGTCGTGAGCGCCTTGACTTGTGCAGTGGTCAACGCAGCCACTTGGTTAGATGCCAAAGCAGCCACTTGGTCTGTGCTCATATTGGCCACCGCTGCGGTGCTGAAGGCAGCAACTTGCGTGTCTGTCATCAAAGCCAAATCATCCGACTCGATGGCAGCCACTTGTGTAGCAGTCATCGCGCCCACTTGCTTGGCAGTGAACTTGTCAATTTGGTCGGAAGTCAGTGCTTCGACTTGATCTGTACTCAACGCCTTGACCTGCGCAGTAGTCAAAGCTGCCACTTGGTTAGACGCCAAAGCAGCCACTTGGTCTGTGGTCATATTGGCCACTGCTGCGGTCGTGAACGCGGCCACTTGCGTGCCTGTCATTAAGGCCAAGTCATCCGACTCAATGGCAGCCACATGTTCGGTGCTCATCGCGGCCACTTGGGTTGTCGTGAATTTGTTAATTTGAGCGGTCGTGAGCGCTTCGACTTGAGCGGTCGTCAAAGCTTTGACTTGCGATGTCGTCAAAGCAGCCACTTGGTTAGACGCCAAGGCAGCCACTTGTTCTGTGCTCATATTCGCCACAGCAGCGGTGCTAAAAGCAGCCACTTCGGCATCGGTCATCAACGCCAAATCGCCAGACTCAATCGCAGCCACTTGCTCAGTACTCATAGACGCCACTTGGGCTGTGGTGAGCTTGTTTATTTGTGCTGTCGTCAGGGCTTCAACCTGACCTGTGGTCAGCGCTTTCACTTGTGCTGTTGTCAACGCAGACACTTGATTAGAGGCCAAAGCAGCCACTTGGTCTGTGGTCAAGTTGGCCACCACACTGGTCGTCAATGCTTTGACGGTGTCGGCACCCAACTTGTCAATCTTGCTGGCACCCAATGCCACGACTTGGGCAGAGGTCAGCTCTTTGCCTTGCGCAGAGGTCAAGGCTTGGACTTGTGCGGTGGTCAAGCTGTCAATTTGCGCCGTGGTGAACTTGCCCACGCCTGCAGCATCCAAAGCGGCCACTTGCGATGTGGTGAGCTTGGCTAAATCATCGGTCGCAATGGAGGCCACCTGTGTAGCACTGAGCGCCTTGACTTGAGTCGATGTCAACTTATCCACTTGACCTGTGGTCAATGAGACGATTTGAGCGGTGGTCAAAGAGGCCACTTGCGAGGTAGTCAAAGCAGCCAAATTCGCTGTTTTGAGGGTGCTGACTTGACCTGTGGTCATGCCAGACACGGCGCTCGAAGAGAGCGATTGAATTTGCTTGGTCGACAGTTGGTCCAAGTCCACCGTATCGACAGCGGCCATTTGAGTGTCACTCAAAGCACCCAATTGCGTGCTAGTGAGCGCGCCGAATTGTGTGCTGGAAAGGGCTTTGACTTGATCTGTGCTCAAGGCATTGACTTGGGTTGAAGTCAACGAGCTAACTTGACCCGTGGTGAGGTTAGCCACTTGATCGGTTTTAAGCGCATCAATTTGTTGTGTGCCCAACTGGCGGATTTGTGAGCTGGTCAACGAGCTGAGCTGTCCCGTCGACATGGCTTTGATCTGGTCCGCAGACAAAGTGGCGGTCGACTCCAACTTCAGAGACGCAATGTCACCCGAATCAATGGCTGCAATTTGTCCTGTGGACATCACAGCCACTTGGTCTGAAGTCAAGCGACCAACTTGGTCGCTGCTCAGTGCCACAACTTGCGCGGTGGTCATGGCTTTGACTTGGTCTGTGGTCAGCGCCGACACTTGATCACCGGTCAGGTGCGACACCTGCGAGGGTGTCAAATTGGCCACGGCCTCCGTGGTGAAGGCTTGAACTTGATCTGTGCTCATTTGCGCCAGATCAGCCGTGTCAATGGCGGCAGCTTGTGCCGAGCTCAGTGCGCCCACTTGGTACACATCAAGGCCTGCGATTTGGCCAGATGTCATGGCTTGAACAGCAGCGGTGCTCAACGCGCCCACCTGATCCGTCGTCAACACAGCGAATTGGGTGCTGGTGAGGTTGGTCACTTGTGCGGTGCTCATGCCTGCCACAGCATCGGTGTTCAAAGCTTGAATTTGTTGTGAAGACATCTCCACCAAATCAGCGGTTTCAATGGCTACGACCTGTGTGGCATCCATGGCTGCCACAGCATCTTCGCTCAGCTGGCTAATTTGGTCTGTGCGCAATGCGGTCACTTGACCCGCTGTCATGGCCTTGACTTGATCGACCGTCAATGCACCCACTTGATCAGGGTTGAGGTTGTTAATTTGAGCAGTCGAAAGGGCATGGATCACATCCGTGCCCAAGCCCTGAATTTGATCTGTGGACAACCGAATCAGATCTGCGGTGTCAATGGCTGTTGCCTGTGCTGACGTGAAGCCTTTGACTTGGTCAGCAGACAAGCTCATGAACTGGTCAGAACTCAGCGCCGTCACTTGGGCGGCCGTCATCGCACCGATTTGTTCGGTCGACAAACCTGGCAAGGCATCTTCAGTCAAAGCCGCCACATCGGTGCTCATGGCCACAATTTGTGCGGTGCTCAGCGCTGCGACTTGATCCGAAGTCAGACGACTCACCTGCGCTGTGCCCAGGGCATCGATTTGCGCGGTCGACATGACCTGCATTTGCTCCGTGCTCATGTAACTCACATCATCAGCCTCAATGGCAGCAATTTGAGCCGTGCTCATGGCAGCCACTTGGTCTGAGCCTAACTGCCCGATTTGAGCGCTGGTCAGGGCTGCTACTTGCTCGGTCTTGAGGGCCACCGCTTGGTCCACACTCAGTGCGGCAATATCTTCTGCATCAAAGGCTTGCACTTGCGTGTCAGTGAATGCGCGCAGCTGACCTGTTGTCAAGCTTTGTGTTTGGGTGCTGGTCAACGCGCTGACTTGATCTGTGCTGAGCGCTTGAATTTGCGCATTGATCAAACCCATGATCTCTTCGGTCGACAGGGCTTGAATATTTTCAGACGCGATGGCCTGTATTTGTTCGGTACCGATCGCACCAAATTGATCAGCACTGAACGCATTCAATTGCGAGCTGCTGAGACTAGCTACGTCTTCCGCATCTAAGGCACGCACCTCAGTGGTAGTCAGAGACTGAAGTTGGTAGTTGCTGTAAGAAGAGAAGCCTGAAATGGTGGACATGATCGATCCTTAGGGATTTATGTTGCTTATCGTTCGTATCGACTTCAAATCTGAAAGCTTGAGCCACAAATCAAAATAAATAGCCAATAAAAAAGGCGAGCACGGGGGCTCGCCTTTGGTACACATTGCTGTGTAAGAAGTTAGCTTACTTCAGCAAGCTCAACACACCTTGAGCCGATTGGTTCGCTTGCGCCAACATCGCTGTTGCGGCTTGTTGGATGATTTGCGACTTGGCCAAGCTAGTGGTTTCAGAAGCGTAGTCAGTGTCTTGAATACGGCTGCGAGATGCAGACATGTTCTGGTTGACTTCGTTCAAGTTGGCCACCACAGCGTCCAAACGGTTTTGGAATGCACCGAGCTTGGCTTGGTTCAATGACACAGACTTCAAAGCAGAGTCAAGTGCTGTCAAAGCCACTTGTGCGCCAGCTTGTGTAGAGATGTCGATTTGAGCCACTTTCACACCGTTGTCCACGCCACCGTATGTGCCTGTCTTCAAGCCCAGGAGTTCAAAGTTGGCATTGCCGTCAGAGCCGCCTTCCAAGCTGAAAGACTTGTCAGATTGCAGGACCACACGAGCGTAAGTTGTCTTACCTTCGGTGGCATCAGCTGCAGCCGCTTTGATAGCGTCGGCTTTGACACCCAAATCAGCAGCAGTCAATGTGGTACCCAAAGACACGTTACGGCCATCAGCAGCAACCAAGGTCAAACCACGGCCGTTGTCGGTAGCAGTCACGCCTGTTTCACCGGTTTTGGTGTTGATCAATTCAGCCAAATCAGCACGTGTAGCTGTATGACCCAAGGTGTCCAAGCTGCTCAAGTCAATGGTCTTGCCGTTGATGTACATCTCTTCACCGTCATACGTACCGGCTGTGAATGATGTACCCACGATTTCGTTTGGCGCTGCAGTGGCTGTAACACCAGTTTGCGCAGTTGCCTTGTTGATCGCGGCAGCAATTGCAATCGCGCTGGCTGCTTTCGTGGAGCTCACTGCAGTCGTGTCAGATGCTTTGTCATCAGAAGTCGAAGATGCAACGATGGCTGTGCCATTGATACGCAAGTCGCCTGCATTGAGTTGCTTGATGTCACCAGCAACAGCTGTCACGGCACGGTCAACAGTCGACATGGCCGACACGTTGGCGGTATAGCTACCAGCAGTCAAACCAGCGTTCTTCAAGTCACCGTTGCTGCTCACACCAATGCTGATGGGAGAGCTGGTGGTGCTGGCTAATTGGTAAGTACCTGTGTACACATTGGCTGCGCCCACACCAGTTGCAGCTGCAGTCAATGTTGTGAAAGCGACATTAACGTTGCGACCGTCATCAGCCACCAACACCACGCCCTTTTTCACATCACCTGTGTCCACAGCGCGCACACCAGTTTGTTCGCTGATCGCATTGATCGCAGCCACAGTCACAGCGCGACTTGCACCAGCGTCTGTCGATGTGCTGAAGTCAGCAGTTGCAACACCGTTGATGGTGAGCGAACCAGTCAAGCTAGCTGCAGTCATGGCAGAACCACCCACAGTGGTGTTGCCCACAGTTGCAGTCACACCTGTTTGTGCGGATGAAGCATTGATAGCGGCCACTTTGGCGATAGCGCTTGAAGATTTGTCTGTTGAAGAGAGTAAGTCGTCTTCAGCAGCAGAGGCACGGATGGTGACGCCGTTGATGGTCAAGTCGCCAGCTGCCGTGTTTTTGTTCAAGCTGCCAGCTGTACCGCTGAAAGCAGTTGAAGTCAAAGAGGCACGTGAACCCAAACCGATGTCTTTGGTTGACACAGAGTCAATAGACATGGTCATCAATTCACCAGCGCGCACACCAGTTTGCAGGTCGATCTTGCCAGCAGAGCCGTCCAAGAGCTTGATGCCGTTGAAGTTGGTTTGCTTGGCGACGTCGTCGATTTGTGCTTTGAGTTGAGCCACTTCCAATTGAGAAGCAGCGCGGTTGTCGGCGTTCATTGAACCGTTTGAAGACTGAACAGCGAGTTCACGCATACGTTGCAGCATGTCGGACACTTGGCCGATGGCGCCTTCAGCAGTTTGCGCCATGGACATACCGTCGTTTGCGTTGCGGATGGCAACTGCAAAGCCGCGGATGTCAGAAGTCATGCGGTTAGAAATGGCCAAGCCAGCAGCATCGTCTTTGGCGCTGTTGATACGCAGGCCGGTAGACAAACGCTCCATAGACACGGCAAGTTTGTTATTGACATTGCTCAGCGATGCTTGCGCTGCCAGAGCCTTGGTGTTGGTGTTAATCACTGACATGATGTTTCTCCTAATAAGTCATCACTGAGGGTTAAGTGTTAGAGAACACGAATTTGTTCTCCAGCATGGTTGATGATTCGTCAGTCCCAGAAATTACTTTAGGAACTATTCGAAAAATTTCTTGCTTTAAGTAAGCTCGTTATGCAACAAGCCTTTGAAGGCTTCTATATTGCTAGCAATGCGGACCACCACATCACTGGGGATTTGACGCACAACTTCGCCCGTGTCTGCGTTCTTGACTTGCACGACCAAGCCACCACGTTGCTCATCCATTTGGAAGTTAAGGCTGCGCCCACCATCGCGCATGGTTTCATTGAGCTTTTGCAAAGACTCTTGCAAGTTGGCCTTCATCTTTTCAAGATCAACCTTGATCTCTACAGGCTTAGGCGCCACCACCTTGGGAGTTTTAACTTCAGGCGCATCGGGCAAAGCAATGGATACATCTTTGACGGGCGTAGGTGCATCTTGCACAGGCGCAGGGGTACGCATCTGTGGCTGTGTGTTTGCATGAATGAGGCGGGAGCCGCCCTGAATGTCTGAAAGCATGTGGAACCTTCCTTTCACCTTTGCCAAGTTGGCAAAGGTTTGTCGTGTTCTGGTGTATCGGCACGACGTGAAGGAACTTTAGCCACGACACGAAAAAAAATCGTGCGCGGCTTCAAACTGGCAAAAAGAAATCGGAAGTATTAGCCTGATTTACCTGTCAAGCTGGCCATCATGCCTTCAAAGGTGGACTTGAGGCTGGTCTTCTGGCTATTGACGTTACCCACCAAGCTGTCCATCGACGAGAACTGCTTTTGGTAACGCAACAACAAAGCATCCATGCGCGTTTGCAACTTGGTGAGCTCTGATTTGTATTTGGTATTTTGGGTATCAGCTGATTCACTTTGTGTGATCAAGATGCCTGTTTTGCCCAGCATATTGCTGAGCTTTTTGACGGCATCACCTGCAATGCCCGCGGGCGCGGGGCTGTAAATGGACAAGCCATTTTGATTGCCAGTGAACGCCTTCACCACATCGGTGTAGTGGTTGCTGAGTGCAGCATCTAGCTTGGTGTCGTCAACCGACATGACACCCGTTTGGTCAATGCTGACGCCCATTTGCCACAAAGAACCCACGTTGTCGCCTGGCGTGGACGAGGTGCCCATGACCATCGAGCGCAGTTGTTGTTTGACGGTACGAACCGTCGAGTCGCCCACCAAGGTGGCACCGTAGGTCTCGAAGGTGGACTTGGGGTCAGACACTTCACCAAAAATAGTGACCGCGTCGTTGTACGCGGTGACGATGGCTTTGATGTTGTCTTTGATGGTGCTGGTGTCACGCGTGAGGTCAACCGAGGCGGCACTGGTGGTGGTGGCTTTGAGGTTGAGCGTGAGGCCAGGCACCACATCGGTCACGTTGTTGGTGGAACGCGTGTAGCTCACGCCATCAATCTTGACCAAGGCATCAGCGGCCGTTTGATTGGCCACATTGCTGCCAAAGTTCAAGCCTGGCGAACCTGAGCCGGAGCCATAGTTGGTGGCGATGCTAAAAGCACCTGAGGCCCCCACGACGCCAGACAAAATGATTTGGTATGGATTGGCCGAGCCGTCACCCGTGTTGACCAACTGAGCTTTGACGCCCGTGGTGGTGGCGTTGATGGCATTGACTAAGTCTTGCGGTGTGTCTTTGCCAGCGGCCAAGCTGATGCGGGCACTGGCACCCGATGTGGCGATGTCGGCCACGTTGGCACCTGCTGTGGTGCTACTGAAATACAAAGTGCCCGTACCCAAGTTGCCGCCTGCATTGAAGCCGCTGAGCGCACCGCTGAATGTGCCTGTGCTGGGGTCGGTCGGGGTGGATGCGCTGGCCGTGCGGCTGGCAAACACCGCTGCCACTTCAGCAGCCGTGGCTGATGCGGTGGTGGTGTAGGTCAAGCCCGCTACGGTGACGGACTGGCCTGCGGCCATGTCTTTGAAGGTGACGGCCGCATATTCAGTCGCAGCAACCACACCTTGTGTGGTGCTCACGCTGGGAGCTGTGGCAGCCGTGGATGTGACAGAAATGTCAGCCGCATTGGCCCCAGTCGTGGTGCTGGTAAAGACCAAACTACCATCGGTGGTTGTGCCTGCATTGAAGCCAGCCAAAGCGCCACTGAATGTGCCTTTGGCAGGATCAACGGGTGTGTTGACATCGGCTTGCAAACCCGAGAACGCAGCAGCGACTTCGGCAGCTGTGCTGTCTTGGGTGGCGGTGTAGGTGAGGCCCGCGACGGTGACTTGTTCACCTGCCAACAAGCTTTGAAATGAAACTGTGGATGTTTCAGTCACCGCCGCGATGCCTTGCGAAGTGCTCACGGCAGGGGTGACTTTGGACGCATCGCCGACGGTGAGCGAAAAGCTCATGGCACTGCCGCCATTGAGTGAGGCGCTTGCAGAGGACAAGCCACTGCTCACACTGCGCTGCGCTTTGGCCAAACGCAGTACTTCGATTTCATGCGAACCTGTGGTGGCTGCAGCACTGGTGGTGACGCCAAAGGCAGCCGTGTTGCTGTTAGTGGCAGTGACGGCGTTGAAATTGTTTTGGTCTTTCAGCGCCGTCATGGCGGTTTTGACACCACTCAAAACAAAGGACAGGGCTGAATAGCCAGAGATGCGTGATTCGTTTTTGGTGATCTTGGCGTTGATCGCGTTCTCTTTAGGCACGCGTTCGGCACTGACCAAGTTTTCGGCCAAGGAGTTCACATCAACCCCAGAGCCTGCCCCTAACGAGGTCAACAACTTCTGCGCATTGGCTTTGTTAGCAGCCGCAGTTGCAGCAGCTGAACTAGAAAGCGCAGAAGATGTGGATGAACTCAGTGCAGTGGTGGCCATGAATAAACTTTCTTATCTCTGTGTAGATCGGTCTGAACCTGAATAACTTGAATGACTTAATTCAAAAACTTGAACAAGTTCATCTGAGAGATCTTCGCAAAGCTGCTTTGGGCAGCTTCTAAGGCCAATTGGTCTTTGTTCATGCGGGTGATGGCTTCGGTGTAGTCAAGGTCTTGCACATCTGAGCGTGTGGTTTCTAGACGCAGCATGACTTGGTCCAGCAAGCTGTTTTGAAAGTCAATCACTGTCAAGTCGGCACCGACTTGGCCCAAGCCCTCGCTGACACCGTTTTGCAAGGTGTCGAGCTCGCCAATGCCGCGCTGAATGGCCGTACGGTCGGTGCTTTTGATAGCGGTGACCAAATCATCAAGAGATTGGAAGAAATCCACACCCACTTTGCCGCCCTTGCCATCGTCGCGTACCACGCGCACAAAGACGTCAGAGCCTGGAATGTTCAAGTTCATGCGGCGGTTGTCGCCCACATTGACTTTCATGCGTGCATGGTCGCCTTGATAAACCACACGACCTGATGCGTCTTTGCTGAAAGCGGGCGTGCCTGCTTTGCTGCCAGAGAACAAGTAGTTGCCGTTGCTGTCTTGGCTGTTAGACAAGCTCAAGATTTGATCTTTCAAAGTGCTAATTTCAAGCGCAATGCTCTGACGATCCAAAGAACCCAAGGTGTCATTGGCAGCTTGTACCGACAACTCTTTGATGCGAAACATCACATCACTTGTGTTTTTCAAGGCAGTTTCTTCTGCGGTCAGGCGCACGTTGACGGATTTGAGCGTGTCTTGGTAGCTGGTAGTGCGCGCAATTTCAGCTTCCAAACGCGTGACCAAAGAAGCTTTGTCAGGTGCGTCGCTGGGTTTGACAATTTGCAAGCCCGTGGACAACTGCTCTTGTACTTTAGAGAGCTTGGCTTGAACGCCACCCAATTGTTGGCTGGCACGATCGAAGTAAAGGCTAGTTGAAATTTTCATAATGAATTACCTTGATCACCTGATTTGAATGATGGAGTCAAACAACTCACCCGAGACCTGCAGTGCTTTGGCGCACGCTTGGTAGGCTTGTTGGTAACGGATCAATGCAGCGGCTTCGTCATCCAAGTTGACGCCCGACACTTTGTCGCGCGCAGCGACAGCTTGGTCGTTGACCACAGTCAGCGCTTCTTGCGTGATGATGGCTTGCTGAGCCAAATTACCCACGTTGTTGATTTGGTCGATGTACATGTTGGCAATGGTTTTGCCATTGACCACCGGTTTCTTGTTGAGATCAACGACATCCAGAATGTTGACGTTGTTGCCCAAACCATCAAAGTTGCCGTCAATCTTGAAGGTGTCGCCCACCGTAGGAGCGTGGGTGAGCTTGAGTTCTAAGCCTTCAAACTCGACCACAGGCTCAAGCACGGTGGGGTCGTAATGACGGTCAGCCAGCTGGGTGCCAGTTTTCGCATCAATGATGCTGTAGCGGTCTGCGGCCGTGAACTTCACCATGAGTGATTGCGTACGCAAGCTGTCACGCAAGTTATCGGGCTCACCACTGAAGCCCACCGCCACATTGGCGGAACCCTTGCCCGTCACAAAAAGAAGCAAGTCATCGGGGCAACCGCCGTCAATGTAGGCGCCTGTGCGAAGCCCAAGCTTGGCCATGTCAGCAGGGCTGCCAAATTTCTCGACGGGTGGTTCACCTTCAAGGTACGAGCCAAACGAAAAGCGCACATCGGGGCTAAAAGCCTGGTCTGTGAGCTTGCGAGCTAAGCGGTCGCTGACCGAATAGTCTTTTGGCTCAAGCGCGAATGCGTTGACATTGAAATTACCCGCACTGTCGACACCTGGGCCAATCGAAATATTGGCAGTCCCTTTGGGGTCGATGGTGGTGAGCTGCAAATCGCCGTTGTCATCCATTGATGCCACAACGCCAGACTCCTCGCCACCAGGGGTTAAGGCTTTGGATTTGGCGTTGATGCGCTCAATCAAACCCGCCAAGCTGGTGACTTTGGTCTTTTGCGAGAGGGTGCTGGTGTCTTCTTTGAGCGTGAAGGTGTCATCAATCACGGCATCGGAAATATCGTTACCCGTTGGTACGATTGAAAAACGTAAACCGTCCACCTTAGCAACAAATGCCTTGGAGAACTTGTCATCCACAGTGCCCTTGGTGGCACCTGCGGCAACGCCTTCAGCACTCATCGTCAAACCCACGGGACTGATCGAGCGGCCTGTGGTGTCGGTGAAGACCAAGCCATCGTCGCTGGCTTCCACATTGATCGTGGTCGCAGCACCGTCTTGTGCGCGCATGAGACCTTGCAGCTCTGCGGCAAGGTCGGTCAAATTGGTGGACGTCAAGCCTGTGAAGCTCATGTCTAGATCGCCAACCTTCACATCAAATTGGCTGAAAGCCTGAGTGGCTGAGGCAGGGAATTCAATGTTGCTGATCGTGGCACTGGAATTTAATTTCGCAGCTAAATCTTCAACAGTTAGTGCCGATACAGATTTGGCTGGAGATCCGAACTCGACCGATTTGGTTGAAACGAGAGAGTTCGAATAGTCGTAGACACCTTCGCTGAAGTTAACGCCATTGATTTGCAGTGGCTTTCTCCAGTCCACTTCGGTCATGGGGATGTGCAAATCGCGCACCACCTGCACCATACGCACTTGGCCGTCATACACACCCGGTTGAATATTGAGCGCGTTTCCGTCAGGCGTAGAGCTGATTTTGATAGGACCGCCCAAGGGATCATTGAGCACCAGCTCACCCGTGGACGCAATGCCAGCCATGACGCCAACACCCGAATCATTGATATATGTCACGAGTTCGTTGACATTGGTAAAGCCGGTGATGGTTTTGCCATTCAAGATGAGGGGTTTGGCAAGATTGATATTTCCAACAGGCACGCGGATCTCAGAGAACACCTCGGCCCTGACGTTGGTTTGCGACACATAGCTGTTGGCCAATGTCACCTGCCCTGCAGACACCAACGGGTCAGCGCCCGAAGGCACCAAGCCAAAGCCTTTGAATTCGCGACCTTGTGCATCTTGAATTTTCAAGCTGCTGCCATTCACCGATACCGTGATGGCGTTGGACTGATCGCGTGTGCGCAATTTGGCTTGCAGCTCAGCAGCCAAGTCTGGCAAGTTGGTGGCGCTGAGTGGCTGCATTTCAAACTTGATGTCACCCAGAACTGCTGTCAGTTTTGAAAACGCGGCGCTTGCGCCTGCGCCAAAGTTCAGGCCATCAAAGGTGGCCGTTGACACACCATTGACCCAATTCGCAATTTGCACAGCGGATGAGTTGACTTGAATCTCGCCCACCGCGGCACCATTGGCCGTACTGGCAGGCGTCAAACTAACGGCAGTGATGCTGCTGTCTTTGGTAGCGGTGATGCGCAAGTCGGCACCTTGGTTGATCGACGTAGCGACCAAGCCTTTGCTACTCAAATCGGCATTGAGCTCGGTGATGAAATCAGTCAGGTTACCTGTGGCCGTGTCAGGAATGACGGCGCTCACAGTTTTGCCACCCACCAATGCACTGAAGGTGAAGACCTGCGGCACACTGCCTAGCTGAAGGCCTGAAATCGTGATGGTCGAGTCAGCCTCGGGCACAAAGCTTGACATGGCGATGCCGTTGAGCTGCAAGGCGCCAGCGGGAATGGACGAGTCAACGTTGCTGATGCGTGAAGTCTCTAGCGTGGCAGGCAGCGGCACAGGTGCGCCCGATGCGCCATACGCGTCATAGTTTTGGCCATACAAGACCGTGGCCTTGGCACCATAAAACAGGTCTAAGCCACGGTAGGCATTTGGACCCGTTTCATTGAGGTAAGCGTCGCTGTAAGTGGCGTTGCTCGCAAAGCCATTATTTGGGGTGAACAGCTGGTATTTTTCTGTCTCGGTCAACGATTGACCCAAGAGCTGACGACCATCGCGCGTCATGACTTGGAGCTGCTGACCTTCATTGGCATCGTCGAGGTAGAACGTGGCCTTAACACCCGCAGACAGCGTGGTGACAGGGGCATACACACGCGCACCGTCGACCTTGAAGTTCACACCCGCCGTTTTGTTGGGGTTGTTAACCAAAGCAGTGTTGCTCAAAGCGCCTGTGGGCAGCGTGCCCGTGAACTTGACTGTGGCACGCGTGGTGGTGACGTTGGTATTGCCCTCACTCACACGGAATTGCGCAGCTGTGGCCACGCGCATGCCATCGGTGACTGCCAGTCGAATACCTGCGGCTGTACTGGAGGCCTTGGTGTCGATGGCGTACAAATCTGTACCCATTTGTCCATAGCCATCAATGCCGTTTTTCTGAATCGCGTTGGTTTCGCTGACAAAGGTTTGTGCCAACGCATCTAGGTTTTTCTGTGCGGGCTCCAAAACTTGGCTGATGAAGCTTTGATAACCACCGAGCTGACCACCACTGGCACTAGCCAAAGATTCGGTGTTGCCATAGGGGTCCATCACCAATTCAATCTTGCCTGCCACAGAGCTATCAATACCAATAGGACGTACTTTGTTGCCATTGACCACCAAGCCTTGGGTCATGGTAGCGCCCAAGCTGACGTTGACTGTGCCGTTGGTGGTGTAGCTGACTTTGACGCGCACCAAGTCCGAGAGCTGACGCAAGGTCAAATCTCGGCGATCCAGCAACTCGGCTGGCTGATTTTCAAGCGTTGGCGATTTGGCCATGCTTTGGTTGATCAGGGCGAGTTGACTGGTCAGCGTGTTGATTTTTGACGCCACACTTTCAATGCCTTGACGCGTTTCTGTGGCGATCAAATCGAGCTGTGTGCTGAGTTCACCAAAGCGAGACGACACGCCATCGGCGCTGCGCAAAAAGCTGGTGCGCTGAACTGTCGATGCAGGGTCAGCCGACAAAGCGCTGGCGGCAGCAAAGAAATTGTCGAGTGCAGAACTCAGGCCAATGCTCTTGTCACCCATGATGTCCATCACGCGCTTGGCGTAATCGACCATGGGCTTTTGACTAGACAAATCGCTGGTACTGTTGCGAAGGTTAGATTCTGCAAACGCATCGAACTGGCGCTTGATGTTGGTCAACATCACGCCAGTACCCGCATACATACTGGCCAATTTTTTTGGCGCAGAGTCTTTGAGCACCACGTCTTGGCGCGAATAGCCTTCGGTGTTGACGTTGGAGATGTTGTTACTGACCGTGCTCAAGGCACGTTGGTAAGCACTGATACCGTTACTGGCAATGCCGAGCATGTCACTCATTTACGGCCTCCAGTCATCGGGAATTTGAACTCGTTCAAACTCTTAAGCGGCAGCGCTTTTTCTAAAGCAAAGCCTTTGCTCAGATCTGCCGCTGTGGGCAAGGGAATAGGCTGCTGCTTGGGGTTCAAGGCCATGCCTTTACCACGCGATTTCAACAATGCATCAGTGCTGGGTGCAGGGGCTTGTTGTTGCTTGACGGCACGTTCCATGAAGTCAGCAACGCCCAAAGCGCCTCGCTTGGACATTTGCAAAGACACTTCTTTGTCAAACATGCCTTCAAAGGTTTCAAGGGCGTGTGATTTGTTTTCTTCGTCCTTCATGGGCTCGTTGGCCTCACGCATAGACTTCAACATCATTTGAATGAACAGGCCTTCAAACTGCTGCGCGGATTCGCGCAAAGCACTGTTCTGGTCTTTTTGCGCTTTGCCGCGCAGCTCACCCAGACCTGTGAAGTCTGTGTAAGACCTAGGCATTGAGGTGTCGACTTGGCTGCTCATGTCTGTTCGCTTTAGATGATGACGAGTTCGGCGCGCAAGCTGCCAGAACTTTTCAGAGCTTCAAGAATGGCGATCAAAGCAGAAGGCGTAGCGCCCACTTGGTTGACCGCATCCACAATTTGACGCAGCTCGACACCAGGCTGGAACAAGAACATCGGCTTGTTGGGCTCGGCCACTTGGATGTCGGCGTTTTGTACGGGAGTGGTTTGACCACCGGCGAGCATATTGGGTTGTGAGACCTCGTTGGTCGCCGTGATAGCTACCGAAATAGTGCCATGCGACACAGCTGCGGCTGTGACGCGCACGGAGCGGTTAATAACCACTGTGCCAGTGCGTGAGTTAATGACAACACGTGCAGGTGGCTCACCGGGTGTAACCTCTAGAGCCTCAACCATGCTCATAAAGGCGACGCGTTGATTCAAGTTTTGTGGAGCTCGTACCGATACCGAGGTACCGTCAATGGCTTGTGCCACGTCGCCGCCAAATTTTTTATTGATCGCGTTGACGATGGCAGTGGTGGTCGAAAAATCATTTTCACGGATGTTGTAAATCACGTTTTCAGCAGATTCAAACGGCGTGTCCACAATGCGCTCCACAATCGCGCCGCCAGGAATACGGGCTGAGGTGGGCACACCAATTTGCACTTTAGAACCCGCCGCGCTGGCATCAATACCAGTGGCTGTCAAAGCACCTTGGGCTAAGGCGTAAATTTCGCCGTCTACACCGCGCATGGCCGTCATGATCAGGCTACCGCCGCGTAAGTTGGTTGCTTTACCGATGGCAGATACGTTGATGTCAATGCGTTGACCGGGCTTGGCAAAGCCTGGTAAATCGGCCGTGACCAATACGGCGGCGGTGTTTTTGATATCCACACGTGCTGCGGTGGCCGCAGTTTCAAAGTCGGTTAATGGACCGTCAATGCGAACGCCCATTTGAGAAAGCATGGCTTTCATGCTTTGCGTGGTGAACGGCACCGAAGCGTCGTCACCCGTGCCTTGCAAACCCACCACCAAACCGTAACCAATCAATTGGTTAGGACGTTGGGCCGCGAGCGTGGCCAAGTCTTTGACGCGGTCAGCATGCGCAGCACCCGCAGCCAGCACACACATGCTGGTCAAGCAGACGCGAACAAAAGTGGAGAGACGGTTCATGAGGTACTCGTTCGATCAGAGGTAAGGCTTAGAAAGGCCAGAATTTATGCATCAAACTGGTTCCCCAGCCTGCTTTGGTGGCGTTGGCCAAGTCACCCGAACCGCGGTACGCGATTTGTGCATTGGCCAAGCGGCGTGATTGCACAGTGCTGTTGGGGCCCACGTCTTCTGGGCGAATCACGCCTGAGACTTGAATGACCTCAGTACCTTCAGACAGACCGAGTTTTTTCTCGCCACGGATCATCAGGTTGCCGTTGGCCAAAATTTCGACCACGGTCACAGCCACCGAGCCAGACAAAGAGGCTTGTTGATCAGCTTTACCTGTGCCTTTGGAGCTGTTGTTATTTGCATTAATGTTTGAACCATCTAAGAAGGGAACAATATTCCCAAATTTAGTATTCAATCCAGAAGGCAAAGAGTTTTTGGACTCGCGGCTCACATCGGTGTTTTGTGTTCGTGCGGCTTGGGTTGATTCGTTCAACAGCACCGTGATGATGTCGCCGACCTGGTAATTGCGGCCACGGCCAAACCAGGCATCACTTTGCCGGTTGCTATAAATGCCGCCGGTGGCAACTTTTTGCCGGTCAGCGGCAAGGGGATACACAGGTTGGAACTCGGGCGAGGGTCGCATGACCATGTCGACGGGGTCGGTGGCGCAGCCTTGCAGCAAATACACAATGCCAGCTAAAGCGAGTAAGCGAAGGACAATCATGATCAAGCCCCTTCAGATGTTTTGATTCAAGAACTTGAGCATGCCGTCGACCGCAGAGATGGACTTAGAGTTCATCTCGTAGGCACGTTGGGTCTCAATCATGTTGACCATTTCTTCGACCACGTTCACGTTGGACGCTTCGAGCGAGCCTTGCTTCAGGGCGCCCGCGCCATTGAGGCCTGGGGTCAGAACTTGAGCCACGCCACTAGCCTGCGAGGCTTCAAACAAGTTGTTGCCAATGGGCTTCAAGCCGCTTGGGTTCACAAAACGGGCAATCTGAATCTGGCCAATGTTTTGAGAGCCACCGCCCGCCACGATCTCGGCAGACACGGTGCCATCTTGGCCAAAGGTCACGCTGGCTGTGTTTTCAGGGATGGTGATGTTAGGAATCAACGGGAAGCCAGACGCTGTCACGACTTGGCCGGTGTTGTTGATCTTGAAGTTACCGTCACGGCTGTAAGACGTGGTGCCGTCTGGCATTTGGATTTGGAAGAAACCGCCACCCATGATCGCCAAGTCAAGCGGCGATTGTGTGTTGACCAAGTTGCCCTGCAAGTGCAGTTTTTCAGTGGCATTGATCTTCACACCGGTACCGAGCATCAAGCCCGTAGGTGACAAGGTGTTGTTGGTGGTTTGACCACCGGGCTGCTTGACGTTTTGATAGAGCAAGTCTTCAAAAACGGCGCGGTCGCGTTTAAAGCCGGTCGTGCTCACGTTGGCCAAGTTGTTTGAAATCACGTTCATGCGCGTCTGCTGCGCGTCAAGACCGGTTTTCGCTACCCACAATGATGCATCCATGGCTTTAAGCCCCCTTTAAACTGTCAAATTCAAGACGCCTTCATCATGGAAGCGCCCGACTCATCGTTGGATTTGCTTTCTTTGATCATCCGAACCTGATGCTCAAACGAGCGGCTCTGTTCAATCAGCTTCACCATCGATGCCATTGGATTGACACTGCTACCTTCTAAAGCCTGCGGTGTCAAAGAAACTGGCTCTGGACCAGTTGCAAAGTCCGTGCCAACTGGTTTTTCGTCAACTCGGTACAAACCATCTTCGCGTTTGATCAAATGCGTCGTGCTAGCGTCGCGCAGCATCAGAGTACCAATGGCCTGCTCTTGCTGAACACCCGGCTGAGTAGGGTCAGAGGCGTAAATTTGGCCTGTATTTGTGATGTTGATGCGCGAGCCAACGGGGATGGTGATGGGGCCACCGTCTTGGCTTTGCACCATATGTCCAGAACCGGTTTCGAGCACGCCATTGGGGTTGACGCGCAGGTCACCACGACGTGTAAACGCCAAAGTTCCGTCATTGCCCATGACGCCGATGACGGTCTTGTGATTCATAGATACGTCCAAATCACGTCCCGTCACCATCAGCGGGCCTGGTGTCAAGCGAACACGGTCTGTGGTGTACAGACGAGGTTGCAAGCGCGAGTCAAAGCCCTCACCCACCGCTTGGTGCGGCTGTATGGTGGCTTCGTAGGTTTGCTTGAAACCCGCTGTGCTGACGTTGGCAATGTCGTTTGACAACTGTTGACGGATGTAGCGATCTTCATTGATCGCAGCCATCGCGGTGAAAGATAAGCGGTCCATATCAGGCCCCTAGTGCAACTTATTAGTTACGAATTTGAATGATGGTTTGCGTCATCGAGGTGCTGGTTTCCATGGCCTTGGCGTTGGCTTGGAAGTTACGCTGCTCGGTAATCAAGTCCACCAATTCTTGGGTCAAGTCCACGTTGGCGCGTTCGGTGGCGCCTGAGCGCACCGTACCGAAACCAGCAGAACCGGCTTCGCCGTACTTTGGCGTACCTGAATCAGAGGTTTTGTAGTAGTTGGTGTCACCAATCTGGCGCAAACCAGAGGCATTGGAGAAGTTGACCAAAACAACTTTGCCCAAAGACTTTTGTGCGCCGTTGGAGAAGCTGGCGGACACCAAGCCGTCGTCGGCAATGGCCAAGCCCACCAAGTCACCTTCGGGGGCACCGTCTTGCGACTGTGACAACACCGAGAACGGTGACGCAAACTGCGTGGATTTGGCGTAGTCGATGTTGATGGTCAAAGCGCCCTTACCGTTTGGCAAGTACACCGTGTCCAACTGAGCACCTTGCTTAGGAGATACCAAGTTACCAGCGGTATCAAAGGTCAGCTCACCTTTGTCAAAGTAAACAGGTGACCAAGCAGGTAAGGTATCAAAGCCCGATGCGGTCGAGGACTCTTGACCAAAACCGTCGATGTACACCGTGGTGCCTTTTTCGTCTTGGAACGGCGTGGGTTTGATCCAGGTAGTGGTGGTACCGAACTGCGCATCCAAACCATCCAAACCCCAACGGGTGTCGCCCGTGACCTTGATATATGAGTTGGTCGATGCAGTGCCGGTGGTGAACACCAAAGCGTTGCTTTTAGTATCGTAGGTCACTTTCACACCATCGACAGTTTGAGGTGTCAAGCCATCCTTCGATTCGCTTTGCAAACTGTTGATGCCGCTTTGCAAGGCTTCCATGAAGGTGCCGAGTGTGTAAGTATCTTTCGGGGGGACCACCACGGTACCGGTCACGCCGTTGACGGACACCACAAATTGGTTATTGGTTTCATCAACCGCGAAGTTGTTGTCTACGTTCACACCCAAGGCGTTACCGGTGAGCACCGCAGGCATCGAGGTGATACCACGCAATGCATCCACTTTGGATTGAGACACGACGTAGTTCGACCCATCCCCTGTCATGCCCAAACCTTTGGAGCTCTGGGTAGCCAAACTATTAGGACGGATATTGGTAATGCTGATGCTAGAGGTGTCGCCTGTCGTGCCCGACATAAAGACGAAGCCGCCCTTCACCGCGTCGTATTCGACCTTGGCACCATAACGCTGATCGTTGGTCGCACGGTATGAGCTGTCACCTATAGAAGGTGTCAAAGTGAAGCCGACCGAATCATCATTCACGCCTTGCACAACGGGGATGCTCAAGCCCACCGCAGTTTGTTTGCTGGTAATGGTGATTTTGTCGTTACCTGAAGGTGTAAACACCAACTTTTGCAACTTGGTGTCGTAGCTGGCGGTAACTTTGCCTTTGTAGTCGGCATTGGCATCGATAGAAGCTTGCACAGCGGCCACCAAATCTTCGGGGCGCATGTTGTTGTTGGCATCACCTGCTTGGGACAAATCAATATCCAAGATGCCAGGTGACGTCAAGCCTCCTGAACGGGTGAGCTGCACGGAGAACGTGGCACCGGTGGTGCCAGCGAAGTTGAAAGGTTTCTCATCACCATAGGCACGGTTAATGGCATTTGTTAATTCTTGTGCAATTTGTGCACCTGAGAGCTTCAGATTACTCCCGACGAGTCGATCTAAGCCGACAGTGACAGGTTCGATCGAATTGTCGATATTGATCGAAAAAAGGTCCTTCAAATCGTCGGCACTCTTCAAGCCGGCAAATGTGGTGTCAGTAGGTACTCCTGCACTAACAGCAGTTGACGCGGCTGCAACGGGTCCACTGGCGTTGGTCACAGTCACGGCACTGGCGACGTTGACACCCGTTTTTGATAGGTTGGTAGAAGACAGTTTCAAGTCACCGTTGACCATGGCCGCTTCATACGAGGCTGAGTACAAGGGCGAAGCATTCAACATTTCGACAAATTCATCGGCGGTTAAACTGATGCCCGTCACAGCCAAATCAGTAACGCCTGGTCCTGCAGTCGGGCTGGTGAATGTCACGGTATTACCCGACGCTACCCCGCTGCTAAAACCAACCAAGCTGTTTGAGAAGGTACCAGTGGTTGGGTTGGGGGGTGTACCAGGTGTCAGGTTGGCAAAGACCGCCGCCACTTCTTCAGCGGTGGCTGCATCGGTAGTTTGGTAGGTCAAGCCCCCCACGCTGATCGAGCCACCTGCAGCCAAAGCCTTGAAGGTGACTGTGGTGTTTTCTACAATTTCCTCGGTACCTTGCGTTGTGACGACCGAAGGTTTAACGGCAGAAATTGTGCCGTTGACCTCAAGGTCAGAGACATCTGCACTTGCTGTTGCGCTGGTGAACGTCACGGCCGAATTAGTCGCAGTGCCGCTGCTAAAGCCCGTCAAACTGCCAGAAAATGTGCCTTTGGTAGGTGCCACAACCGAGGTTGCAGCGCCTTCATTCAAACCGCTAAACAAGGTCGCGAGTTCAGCGCTGGTGGTGGTGGCGGTCGCGGTGTAGACCAAACCGGCCACGGTCACACTTTGACCTGCGGTCAAACTGGCTGGGAAAGTCACCACCGAAGTTTCGGTTAGCTGTGTCGCGCCGTTTTGACGCACAGTGCCATCAGAAGAGGCTTTCAATAAACCTGCGGATACGCTGTATGGGCCAGCGCCCAAGGCGTAACGGGCAGCGGTGCGCTCCTCCCCCGCAATGATGGTAGGCACGCCACCCACTGTTTGGGTGATCTCGAGTGCCCCATCAATCGATGATGCAGAGTCTGATGGGTTGATGGCAGTGACGCTCAACACCCCGTTGCTCACGGTGGCATGATAAGAAGCGGCAAACGCTGTGTCGTTGTTCAACGCATCCGCAAACGCAGTGATGGTGGTTTCACTGACAGTGATGGGGTCAGATGCTGGACCAAATTCTGCGTTGTACAAAGTGGCCGTGCTGTCTAAGCTGTAGTTGGCTGTACTACGTGGGAATTCTGTGGAAATACCTTTGCCTGTGATGGTTTCTGGAATGCCGCCCACAGTTTTCACCATGGTCATGTCAGCCAAGATGTCGTGGTCTTGCACATTTGGGTCTAAGGCTGTCACTTTCAGCATACCGGTAGTGACGCTGGTGGTACCGATCGCCGCACCTGAACCGTTGGTCAAGGTGGGGTTCAAAGTCAAGGCAGCATTGCTCACAGAGCGGCCTGCGGAGTCTGTGATCTTGAGGTCTTTGCCGTTGGGTGCCACTGACACGCTCAGATTGGCTTTGCCACCGTCTTTGCTGCGCAAGCGCTCTTGCAATTCAGCAGCCAAGCCAGACAAATCGCTGGTGGCAGGACGCAAGCTGCTCAATGTGTGGGTCTTACTACCAATGGTAATTTGAAAGCTGTCGAAGTCAGACACGCTGCGATTGGTCGCGAATGAAGGACTGGCAATCGTGACCGTGGAGGTGTTTTGCGCCACATAAGCAGAGGCAAATGTGCTGTCTGCATTCAAGGCTTTCACCACATCGGCAACCGAAGGCGCACTGGTCCCCACGGTGGCAACGTTCACAGACACGGCCAAAGGACCGTATTTCAAATCGTTGTTAAAAGTGAACTTGAAAGAGTCAGCAGCAACATCTTGGTCCATGTCGAAAACCGCACTGCTACTGCCTTGTTTAGTCAGCAAATCAGACTTGCTGAGGGGGTTGTAAGTTCTCAAATCGACACCGTCGTTCGAGCCTGTGCCTAAGTTGATGGCGCTACCACCAGTCACAGCAGCAGGCTGCGAGGTGCGGATATCGGTCAATTGATCCAGTGAGAATTTGACGGTCTTCTTAGAAAAGCTACTGTTTAATTCCGCAATTTCTTCAGGCGTCTTAAAGTCGCTCTTGGCTTTGAGTTCACCATATTTGTTGACGTACATCAGTTCGCCAGTGGTGTTGGTGGCTTGTTGTAGCGAAGCGTTCACCAGCTTGTCACCCACATAGACATAGGTTTGCCATTTGTTGTTAGGGGCTTCTTGACTGGCATTTTGCGTCTTGACGTAGTAGACGGAAGCTAGGTAAGAGTTACCGCCCGCGTCATACACGGTGAGCGCTGTACTCTTGTTGTAGGTTTCGGGGTCGTTACGGTTGAACTCTGCAGTAATCACCTCAGCATCGGCTGGGAAGTTCAAGCCCAAAGAAACCTTGCTGGTTTGCTTGGCCATGCCAGTGGTTTTTTGCGGGATGGTCAACACGTTCATGTCATCCAAGTTCGCTTTGCCAGACGAGTCAACTGACGCTGCCATCAATCGCTGACCTGCTGAGTTCACCACGTTGTATTGGTCGTTCATCATGAACACACCGTTACGGGTAAAGATGTCTTGGAATCCGTCTTGAGATTTGAGCGGGAAGAAACCGTCACCACTGATGGCTAAGTCCAAGGTGTTGGACGAGAACATCATGTTGCCTTGACCAAACTCTTGCACTACGCGCTTCAAAGACACACCTTGACCGATGGTGGCTGAAGCTTTCTGCAAAGGTGAAGTCGCAAAAATGTCACCAAAGTCGGTACGGCTGCGTTTGAAGCCTGTGGTTGAAACGTTGGCAATGTTGTTGGATGTCACGCCCAGCTGTGCGGTGGCGGCATTCAGACCAGTAAGAGAGGTATAAAAAGACATGGTGCTTTAGCTCCTGAGAGAAATTCTTGAATTCTTGAAATTAGTAGCTGATGCGCTTCACATCGGCCAAATTGACAGTCTTGCCACCGGCCACTTCGAGCAACATCGTGCCGTCTGCTGTGCCTGCGCTGCTCACGCCCATTACTTGGGCATAGGTGTTGACGGTGGGTTTGGTTACCGTGCCATTGCTGTTGACCGAGGCCACGTATCGGTAGTTGCCGTTAGGTACTGCGGTACCACCGTCGTTCATGCCGTCCCACGCAATGGTGATGTCACCTGCGGTTTGTGGGCCCATGATTTGGGTGCGCACCAAGATGCCTTTGTCGTTGAAGATTTCAACCTTGACGCCGTCCGCACCAGTGGGTGCATTGACCACACCTTGCGACACGGTGGTATCAGTAACGGTGACTGGGCCATCGGGCACGCCGACGGTTTTACCGATCAAAGATGTCGCACCTAGCAAACGGTCGTTGGCCAAGCTAGAGACCAAGTTCTGCATACTGCCCTTCATGGCCGTGGTGGCTTCGAGTTGCGAGAACTGCGCGAGCTGGGCCACGAAGGCTTCGTTTTTGACAGGGTCTAACGGGTTTTGGTTTTTGAGCTGTGTGGTGAACAGTGTCAAAAACTCTGTTTGCCCCATGTTGGTGTTTTGCGGCGTCGCAGCTTTTTGCGCGTTGTACTGCGCCGTTGTCATGACGCCGTTGATGGAAGAGGATGTATCGATGGCCATTTAGGACTCCGTATCAGCTGAATCAGCTCTTGGTAATTTCAAGGGTGCGCATCATCAGTTGACGTGCGGTGTTCACCACTTCGACGTTGTTTTGATACGAGCGAGAGGCGGCCATCATGTCGACCATCTCAGACATTTCATTCACGTTGGAGTGAAAGACATAGCCTTCTTTGTCGGCCAAGGGGTTGCCTGGCTCCCAGGTTTTACGAATGGGTGCAGGGTCGTTGACGATGCGGTCCACCTTGACGCCACCCACAAACTGGGCGCCGCCGTGGGTCATTTGTTCTTCCATCAAGGCTTTGAACAAAGGACGACGACCACGGTAGGCTTCTTCTTCAGAGCCTGCCACTGAGTTGGCGTTGGCCAAGTTAGAGGCTGTGGTGTTCATGCGGATAGATTGCGCATTCAGCGCTGTACCCGCAATACCAAAGACGTTATCGAGTTGCATGGTCT
>JACCDY010304583.1_pt1 | contig 34875 bp, 33 predicted proteins | sample 7446391 | NCBI WGS metagenome assembly JACCDY01 (sample SAMN15323451, study PRJNA562643) | freshwater metagenome | isolation source: river surface water | place: USA:Blue River Watershed | collected 2017-08-18 | reverse complement strand
ACGAAACTTACGCTCTAGCTGCTTAATCCAGCTGGACGCTGCACCGAAGTGTCTCTCGGTCGGGTGGGCAACCACAGCAGCGTCATAAAGAGAGACTCGTTATTGGTTGGGTCACTTAACTAATAATCAAACTAAGGTGACTCGCGGCGAAATTGCTTGCTCGTTGGTGATTGAACCGTTAAACAAAAACAACGATAGCTAAACATGTAGAACTTTCTGTAGAGTGCTTACGGACGGGGGTTCGATTCCCCCCAGCTCCACCACATCCTAGTTACAGTAAAAACCCACCGAGAGGTGGTTTTTTATAAAGCAATTATGGTGATTGAAAGCTATGCAATCATTTCGCCGATTACTTCTCCCTCAATAAGTTTGGATTTGTTATTCCGATACTCTTGCAGCGCTTTCATTGCACGATAGAGATCTGTATCAAGCTGTACCTGATATTTTGTAAAAAGTGCCATATCATCACCTTGCGGTATTCGATGCACAATTTTTAATTTATGTTTTAAAGTGTAAGCAATATGATTGTTTTTGGTAGAAGCTAATTGAATTTTAACTCTCTGAGCAATCATGGAAATTGCTGCTCTAAGCATGCCTGGCTTTTGAATAAATTCCTCCCAACTTAATTTATACTCCTCTTCATGAATGTCTTTCATATGACGAGATGTGAGCGGCATTTTTTCTTTAATCATTTCGATCGTTAACGCTAAAGATGCATAACCACTTTCTTTAATTTCCTTTTCCAAAGCTTGTGCGAACATATAGTGAGCTTCAGTGAGTTCTGATATATCTTCTGCGGTAAATTTTTTATCGCTATTGTGCTCAAAAAGTTGCGTGACGCTTTTACACATAACTTCAGGCATCATCGAAATTTCCAATTTTGCAGCTTCAGCTTCGCGAAGTCTAATTTGACGGATGCAGGTGAGATAAATACGCTGGACTATATGACATTCCATTGCATCTGTCGGTTGATACGCTTTGATAATTTCATCTTCTAGTAATTTAAATTGTTCTTGATTTTCACCAGGAAGAAGAGGGATCTTGGAAAATATGCCATGGATCATGGCATTCATTCTTGATCTTTGTTTGCCCTCATATGTTGCAGGTCCGGTGGATTTTTTAGCATTTTCTTGATTAGCTTTAATTTGTGCTTCTGTTGCCATTTCTAACACTTCTTTCTTGAATAATTAATCGAATTTTTTATATGGGGACGATAATAAAAATTTCAAGTAAATCAATTACATATGTCAAGTTTCACTTTACATATCCTGAATCTTTAAAATAGATCGCAGTTATTTAAAGGAAGTAAGCGCATTTAAGATTAATCATCATTTTTTATTTAAGAATCCAGGAGCGACTTAAAATTTAATCCTGATGATAAAATTCACAACATGACAATCCTTGTGACAGGTGCTGCAGGTTTTATTGGCTCAAATTTTGTTTTGGATTGGTTGAGCCAATCAAAAGAAGATGTAGTCTCCTTGGATTTATTAACCTATGCCGGTAATTTAGAAAATCTATCCTCTTTAAATAACAATACGCACCATCATTTTGTTCAAGGCAATATTGACGACCGTGATTTAGTCTTAAATCTCCTAAAAAAATACAGGATAAGAGCAGTTCTGAATTTCGCAGCTGAAAGCCATGTAGATAGATCAATTCATCAGTCAAAAGATTTTATCGAAACCAATATTGTCGGCACTTACAACTTGCTTGAATCAGCAAGAAGTTATTGGAATGATTTAGATCAAAATTTAAAACAAGATTTTCGTTTTTTACATATATCCACAGATGAAGTTTATGGATCACTTAATTCATCTGATCACCCATCAACCGAAAAAGATACTTATAAACCTAATAGCCCATACAGCGCTAGTAAAGCTGCAAGTGATCACTTAGTCCGCGCGTGGTTTCAGACTTATAAGTTGCCAGTCTTTACAGCGAATTCTGCCAATAATTATGGCCCATACCAATTCCCTGAAAAATTGATCCCCTTATGTATCTTGAATGCTTTAAACGGCAAACCTTTACCTATTTATGGCGATGGCCAACATATTCGTGATTGGCTTTATGTGAAAGATCATTGCACTGCCATTCGTGAAATTTTAAAGCATGGTCAAATTGGCGAAACTTATAACGTCGGTGGATGGAATGAAAAAACAAATTTAGAAGTCGTTGAAACTCTATGCGCGATTTTAGATGAATTAAAACCAAAATCGGATGGTAAAAGTTATGCTGAGCAAATCACTTTCGTGAAAGATAGGCCCGGCCACGATAAACGATATGCGATTGACGCTTCAAAATTAAGAAGCGAAATTAACTGGCAACCCCAAGAAAGTTTTGAGACAGGACTTCGCAAAACAGTTCTATGGTATTTAGAAAATGAAACATGGATGAACCATATTGTGTCTGGCGAATACCAAGATTGGGTTCAAAAGCAGTATTCATGAAAATCTTACTTATAGGGAAAAATGGTCAAGTTGGTTTTGCATTACATAAAAAATTAGTATCTTTAGGGGAGGTTATTGCGACTGATCGCAATGAACTTAATTTAGAAAATTCTGATGCAATTAGAGTGTTCATTGAAAAAATTAAACCCGATATCATTATTAATGCTGCGGCTTATACGGACGTTGATAAGGCAGAGTCAGAAAATGAATTGGCCCATAAAGTTAACACAGAAGCCCCTAGGGTTTTAGCAGAAAAGGCCTCTCAACTTAATATTCCTATGATTCATTTTTCAACAGATTATGTATTTGACGGTTTAAAAAATGAACCTTATATGGAAACTGATAAAGCTAACCCCCAATCAGTTTATGGCAAGACGAAATGGGAGGGCGAAGAGGCGGTTCGTAGCCACAAAAAACATATTATCTTAAGAACAAGCTGGGTCTTTAGTAGCCGTGGACAGAATTTTTTAAAAACGATATTAAAACTTATTCAAGAAAAAACTTCTCTAGATATTGTAAGTGATCAAAAAGGTACGCCAATCTCAGCTGAGATATTAGCTGATGTGACTTATAAAATTGTAAAAACTATTTTAAATACATCTAATTTTAAGGATTTTGGAACATACCATGCTGCGCTTAAAGATGAAACTAACTGGTATGAATATGCCTGTTTTATAACTGATGAAGCAATTCGTTTAGGCATAAAAACGACAATGACTTCTCAGGATATTAATGCGATCTCAAGTGATGCTTATCTAAGAATTGCCAAACGCCCTATGAATTCTAGACTTGATACCACAAAAATTGAAAATACCTTCATGCTAGAATTGCCCAATTGGGAATTAGAGGTAGCAGCTATACTTAAAGTCGCTTCGATTAATAATTAAAACGCATTACGCTCATGGTATGCAATTTTAAATATTAATTTGCCTAAACATTCAAGCGTCCATTTGTCGTCGAGAGATTTTCTTGATCAAATATTTCAATCAGCTGAATTATCTACTTAATACGATTTATTGAGGTTATTATATTTAGAATATGAAAATCTTAGTTACTGGCTCCGCTGGTTTTATTGGTTCAGCAGTTACATTGCAACTTCTTGCACGTGGTGACGAGGTCGTTGGTATAGATAATCACAACAACTATTACGACCCTGCCATCAAAGAAGCACGATTATTGCGTTTTGCAGAACATCCAAATTACACTCATTTCCGTGTCGATATTGCAAATCGTCAAGCCATAGATGAGATCTTTAAGACTTTCAAACCGCAACGTGTAATTAATCTAGCCGCCCAGGCAGGCGTTCGTTATTCGATTGAAAATCCATATGCCTATATTGATAGTAATATCCTGGGTTTTGCGCATATTTTGGAAGGTTGCCGTCACTATGGTGTTGATCATTTAGTTTATGCAAGTAGTTCAAGTGTTTATGGTGCAAATACAAAGATGCCATTTTCTGTGCATCATAATGTTGATCATCCTTTAAGTCTTTATGCTGCGAGCAAGAAAGCTAATGAATTAATGGCTCATACATATAGCCATCTTTACGGCTTACCCGCGACTGGACTACGTTTTTTTACTGTCTATGGGCCTTGGGGACGTCCAGACATGGCGTTATTTAAATTTACTAAAGCAATTCTTGAAGGCAATTCAATCCAAGTGTTTAATTTTGGAAAGCATCGCCGAGACTTCACATATGTTGATGATATTGTAAATGGAGTAATTAGGGTTGTTGATAAACCAGCTACACCTAATTTACTTTGGGATGGAGATTTGCCTGATCCAGGAACTAGTAAGGCACCATGGAGAGTTTACAATATTGGAAATAACAATCCGGTTGAATTATTGGACTATATAAAAGTTTTAGAAGCTAACTTGGGTAAAAAAGCAACTTTAGAGCTTTTACCGCTTCAGCCAGGGGATGTTCCAGATACATTTGCTAATGTTGATGATTTGGTTAGTGATTTTGATTTCAAACCTAGCACTTCTATTGAGGAAGGTATTGAAAGATTCGTTGTGTGGTATCGTGACTACTATAAGGTATAAGGCAATTGAAATTACAAAATATTATTGGCTTATTTGGATGCTTGGCTTAGAGAAGATTTTTGTCGTTATCGAAGTATGACTGAATTTGATATCAACATAAATCGTATTAATGAACTTCGTCCGCTTCTGATTATTTTATCAGATCAATACCCTTATGGTGCGCCAACACCTAAGCATTCTAAATTAAATGCATCTATGTTTAAAAATACCTTTATGATAAATTTTCTTCTTTGGGGCGGGGAGCTTAGCATTAATCGGAAACGGATAAATAATAAAGAACCAAAAAACCTGTCACTTCATTTTCAAAAAAAACAATATGAGTAATATTTTTCTCATAACTTAAAAGTCATACTAAAAAAATGAAAATAACACCCTTAGATATCTCGGATGTATTGCTTATTGAGCCTAGTGTAATTCAAGATGATAGAGGGTTTTTCTTTGAAAGTTTTAATTTAGATAAATTAAAAAAAGCGATTCACCTGGACGTATCTTTTGTACAAGACAATCATTCTAAGTCATCTAAAGGTGTTTTGCGTGGATTGCACTATCAAATATCTCCGTATCCTCAGGCAAAAATTGTAAGAGTGATTCAAGGTGAAGTTTTTGATGTCGCAGTAGATATAAGAAAGTCTTCGCCAACATTTGGTAGATATGTGACACAAATTTTATCTGCTGAAAATAAAAAACAGATGTGGATACCAGAAGGATTCGCGCATGGTTTCTTAACGCTATCTGAAACTTCAGAATATCTTTATAAAACAACAAACTTTTATTATCCTCAATGTGAACGTTGTATTTTATGGAATGATTCTAATTTAAATATAACATGGCCCAAAAGCTTAAAAATTGAATTGTCTTCTAAGGATTTATTGGGAGAATGTTTTAAAACAAGTGAGTTATTTCCTTAAAAAGGATAGCTAATATGGCATGGTTTGATCAAAATATTTTAATATTTTTATTAATGTCTTTAATTTTAAATGGACTATGCTCATATTTTTGGTATAAGAAGTTTTATCGACATTTAGGTCTTAAGAGTTACCAAGCGATTCAACGTATTCATTTAAATGAAACCCCGCGATTGGGAGGTTTAATTTTTTTGATTTGTCTTATTGGATATGTGATGTGGACTGATAATTCTGAAAGTATTCTGATATTAAAACTTATGCTCTTTTCCCTTATTCCTATTATAGTGACTGGAATCAAAGAGGATCTTTTTCATAACGTAGAGCCTACTATTAGATTGCTCTCACTTATGTTCGTAGGCTGGCTATTTTTAATTAACTTTAAAGGCCCCTTACCTATCCTGATTGGCGTGCCCTTAATCGAAAAATTAATTTTTTTACATGGCGGTATGAGTATTTTTTATATTTTAGGCATAGTAGGTTTAGCTAATGGTATGAATCTGATTGATGGGGTAAATGGTTTATGTGGGTTTGTAGCTTTATCTGTATTAAGCGCTCTTATGTTTTTAAGCTATAGGGTGAACGATATTACGATGGTGACATTAATTTTTACATTGATCGTGCTTTTAATTCCTTTTTTACTAATCAATTATCCTTATGGTCTAATTTTTTTAGGGGACTTAGGTGCTTATAGTTTAGGCTGCATAATAGCTATAGTCACTATAATTCTTTTTGGCCGTCACCCTGAAATTTCCCCATGGAATGCCATACTTATTTTGATTTATCCTATAACCGAGGTTTTCTTTACTCTATTTCGACGTTTATTAAAAGGAAGCTTAATTTTCCAACCTGATAGAGCCCATCTTCATCTGAAATTATTTAATTTTTTGAGGCCACACCCTGCATATAAAAAAATAGCAAATGCACTCGTGGCTCCAATCTTAAGCGTTCTATGGCTATATCCTTTAATCTCTATTAATGTGATTTACTATAAATCTTTTTTTATTCTTATTGCCATTTTATTATTTATTATGTTCTATGTATTATTTTATTCATTCATACCCAGCGTTAAAAAAATAAAAAAAGAATACATATTTTCAAAAGAATAAATAATTTTATTTTTTAGTTTCAATTTTTAACTTCTAGTTTGAAAGATTATTTGTAAATTGAATTAAATATATCATCTTGAATTACCAATATTGAGCTATTGGGTTCTTAAAATCGAATTATACTTATTCTTATACCTTCTAACTCAGCCTTCTATGCTCATACAGCATTGAACAATTAGTTAGTATTTAATTTTGTTTAAATAAAGTTTTATTGTATCGATGACAATAGACAGACAGGATGGCTGCGGTGGAGATATTAAGTGTGTAGATATAGCAGCAAACTGCATTCGCAAAAGTAAATGTTCTAAAAAGAAAGAAAAATAATAAGAGGGCTAAAGAATTGGCGAATATATGTGAATAAACTATGTGCATGTTCTTGTTTGCCACTGAAAGAAGGTTAGTTAAATGTGTTTTTAGAGGAAAGATAAAAGTAAGAAATGATAGTCGCCAGGCTAAAAAAAGAGCCTCATTGTAATCCTTTCCGTAAATTGGAAGAAAACAGAAATAAAGAAAAAAAGTTAGACCCCCATAAATAATAAAACCAATAGCTAGGTTTTGCAGAAGAGCAGAAAATACTTCAATTCTAGTATTATCATTCATAAATGGGAGTTTAATGTTGAATAACCCGTTCAAATATCCGGCAGCCATGCTTAATGGTAGGTAAGCAAGTTGATAACTAGCTGTTTCTTTAAGTCCAAACCAAATTCCAATAATTAAAATAGGTAAGTTTTCAGAAAGCCCCACAATAAATTTCTGAAAGGTGATTGAAATGGCATATTTAATCGGAATAACTCCACTTCCTTTGTTGCCATATTTTTTCTTTGCTTGAAAAAAATATATCCACGAAAAAGCACTTGTTCCAAAGATATACCAAAATAATAGCCATACAACAGAGAATTTTAACCATAACCCTATTGATAGCATTGCAAAGATAAGAAGAGAGCTAAACGTCGTTTTGGTTTCTACAGAATGAAATTTTTTATTTCCATAGTAGAATGCGTACCATGAATTAGCCCCATACAAGAAGGGAAATCCTGCTGCTGATATAAGGATTAGTTGACCAAGGTTATAATCACCAGAGTGAAATGTCTTTAAGCTATAAAAGACAAGGAAAATCGAGCCTAGCCAACTTAATTTAAAGCTAAAATAAACTGATTGAGCCAGCCCTTTGCTGTTACCATCTGCCACAGATTTAATACATGCCTGAGCTAAACCCGGCAGTGAAATGACTGATACTAAAGAAAGAAGAGAGAGAATAAATTGGTATGCGCCAAATGTTTCCTTGCTCGCTAATCGTGCGAAAAGTACTGATAGTAAAAGTCCTGTTATTGATCGAATTGCATAACGAAGTGTAACCAAAGAGGATGATTTTAAATCAAGATCAATGAGAGATAAAATTTTTATGAGCATTGTCGACTTGTGATAAAAGCTTTTAATTAAGTATTAAATTTTAAAAAACAAAAAAGTAGTGAAGTAAGCGCCATGTAAATGGAGAAAATTAGATTTAATAGGGGATTATTTAAGCGATAAATATAAATGGTTATTATAGGCAGAACTATAGAGTATAAACGGGAAATATCAGTATGCAGAAAAGGCGAAAAGATAATTGCCAATATTATATAGATTAGAAAACTACCAAAATAATCTTGTCTTCTAAATTTAAATATACTAATTAAAAAGTAAAGGATAGGAATTGACAGTATAGCAATTTTAAATGCATAAGAGATATTATTTACTAATGTCAATCGAATAATTCCTGTGGGTATATTTAATCTTATATAGCAAAGCACAGTAAAAATAATCAAAAAAAATAGCGAATTGAGAAGAAGATCTTGGTATTTATTAAAGTTTTTTGAAAAACACATTGCAATTAAATATATATAACTAGAAAAATGTATGAATGGAGTTAATAATATTAGTCTACTTTTTGATTTTGTCAGAGCTAGACATAATATTGCGCACACAAGGCTTGAGCGAAGTTGAGATAAGACTAAATTTTGAATGATAGGATTTAAGAATAATATAGATGTGACTAAGACACCTGCAAATTTATGAACCGAGGTTATAATAATCAAGAATGATGCGAGTGCTATAAGATAAATCACTATTGCAGGTGATAATAAAGTTTTTGATAAGATGTATAACAAAAATTTCCATACAATTTCATCAAAAAATATTTGATATGATATTGATAAAGGAATGATTTCTTCGAAGGAGGAGTTTTTGTAATAAGCTACCGTGGCTGCATATTGAAGGAAATCTTTTAGCGGGTACATTATGATTGAGTAGCTAAAAATCATAATAGCTAATACCGTATATAGTGTTAACTTATAGGCTTTTAATTTTTTTGTACACATATCTTGGCATGTATGACAGTATAATTTGTCGGATGGTGTGATAAGCGACCTGATAATATTTTGTTGGTTGATTATGCATTATGCGAGCTCGAAAACTATTTAAAATTTGTCTTAATTTTTTTCTTTGACTAATCCCATAAGAGCACCATATCCAATCAACAAGTGGCTCTCTAATAGTTCTGATTTGATAATTCTTATAAAATCTCATCCATAATTCAAAATCTTGAGATGTATCAAATTTCTCATTGTAGCAACCTAGTTTAATCACAGAATTTTTGTCAAACATAGCAGTAGAATGTGCAAATGGATTGATCATTAAACAATTGCTTAGATTATTATTATCCATTGCAATCATTGAGAAATATCCATCAACATTTATTACATTAGCGCTCGACCCAACAAGTTTGACTTTGGGATTCTTGAGAAATATTTGCAATTGCATATCAATTCGATTTGGGTATGAGTAATCGCCGCAATCAAGTCTTGCAATATACTTTCCAGAACAAGCTTTTATACCAACATTCAGAGACTTAGTTAATCCTAAATTTTGCTTGTTAGAAATAATAAAAATTTTCTTTTTGTGTGGTTTTGATAAGCGTTCTAAAATCTCCAAGGTTTTATCCGTTGAACAGTCATCAACTACAACAATTTCAATGTTTTTATATTTTTGGTTTAGTGCAGAGTTGATTGTAAATACTATTTTATCTTGGCCATTGAATACAGCTATAAGAAAAGATACTAAAGGTTTATGTATGTTCATCCAAAACCTTTTCTATAAACTCTCTATATTTCTTTGCTATGATTTTAATATCCAGGCTAGAAATAGCTCTTAATCTTGCCGAATCTGAGTGATCCTTGAGATTTTGGGTAATGCTTATAATTTTTGAAATATACTGCTTAAAAGGTATTACAGGCATATGTTCAGTACAATGATAGTTCATGTAATCTAGTTTAACATCCTCAGTCACTGCCCAGTCGCTATTGCACTTACCTATTAACTCAAATGCTCCACTTTCTTTTGGAGTGATTACGGGTAAACCACAGGCTAATCCCTCACAAACTACATTAGGGCAAGCGTCAAATAAGCTTAATGATAATTGTATATCTGCACCGCCGTAATATTTTGGAAGAGCATTTTGTGAAATTCTTCCGTGAAATGTGCATCGACTAGTGTTTAAATTTTTTATAGAGTTAAGCGTAAGTGAATCACATTCACCAATTATATTTAGATGGATATTCGGAAATTCAGTGCAGAGTAAATTTGTTAATATAATCGCTTCTTTTAATCTTTTATATAGTCGAAATGTTGATGCTGAAATAATTAAGGATGGGAAGCCTTTTAGCTTACATGATGGATCATTTTTAAAATCATTTGTATCAATTCCGTTATGAATAATATCGTAAGGAATCTCATACTCATAACTGTTAAACCCATTAAAATGAACATGCATTTCATAAGATAGTTTTGATTGAAATACTAGCCCATTAGAGTTTGAATACAGCCAACGTGCGTTTCGATTTATATATCTATTTAGAACGATGTTAGCAAATCTCGGTACTCTAAATTTTGTTGGAGTAATAAGAGATAGTAGATGATGATTAGTACTTTTTAAATAGGATGATAAAGATGAGTAGCTGAAATCATAAAAAGTTAATCCATCAAGTCTACCGATTACAAATGATTTTCCGAGTAATTGATTTGCATGGGTGATATCAGAATTTGATGAATTTGAAATTAATATATTATTTGGCAGATCTAAATATTGCATTAATCGACTAATAAATACTTTTGGCCCTTCATGAAATTCAATCATCTGCTATCCTGTAAAGAAAGAAGTTATGATCTTTATATACTATATTTCCTAGGCTTGTCATTTCATGAGAGACTAGAGCATATCTTACATTTAGTTTAGTCGCAATCTTTTTTAACTCTTCAGCTGTTAGACTATTATAGCAATTATCAAAATTAATATTTGGTGCTTTAAATTTCCCTGTTTTTAATTGATTTTCATAAATATTTTTTAGATCACAGTTTTTAGAAAAGGAGATTCTATTTGCCCATTCAAAAATAGAGTCATCCGTAAAGCCAAATGACTTAAATGTAATGGCTTGATTTGCATAAATCCATGAGTGATTAAAATTAGGAGGACCTAAAAAAGACAAGTCTTTTCTTTTAATAAAATTTATAACATTGATTTCAGAGTTCTGTGAACAAAGTTTCTCATATATTAATTTATTTTTATTGAAGGACAGAACTGAGGCGATAAATACGATCAATAACCCTGGTATGTATAAATATTTTTTAAAAAAAATTACTTTTTTAAGCCAAATTTTAATGTATGAAACCCATAATTCCTTTATCGTCAAAGAGATTAAGAAGAATGATGCTAGATATCCATAATTTAGAAGTCTTATTGAATACATTTTAAAAATGGTTAGGCTATACAGGTAATATGCGTTTATCTCATATGTAAAAAATCCCAAAAAACTTAATGTGGAAATGCAAAACAGAAATTGCAAGTTTTTTGACTTGTATTGATGAAATTGCGTGGTGTCTTGCAGTTTTAAATAAAAATAACAGGCACAGGATATAATGCACACTAAGAAGGGTAAAATAATTGCAGTTACATGATTGTTGACATAAAGCATATAGGGCGCTCTGACATATAGCCAGACCCACATTAAAAAATGTCCAGAGATTTCAGCGGTTGAGGTTGTATATAGATATACAGTAAACGCGAACCATCCTCCACAAAAGATATAAATTAGTGTGTTGATTATTGTAGTTCGAATAGTATCCTTTATGTTGCAAGACCTATGGGTTAACGAGCACAAGGTCATCGATAAGACAAAAAGAGTGTAAATTAATAAGGTGTTTGATGGATGAATGAATGTGGCTAAACCAAGTAATATAGCACCTCTATGATATCGATTTGTAAGAAAGAGATATAAAGCCCAAAAGCCCACTGCATTACTAATTGATCTAGGAGCTAATCCACCATCAATTTGAAGAAATTGGCCATACACCCAAGGATTCCCAGTCACCTTAAAGTATACGGTATGTATTATTACTAATACGCTGGCAACAGCTAATCCACCAGATAATAGTTTAGAGATTTTGGCTATAGCTAAATAATTTGCGCATAGTGAAAATATATAAAGAATAGCCCTCCATTTTTCTGTGCATCCCAATAAATATTGACCGGCACTTATCACGTAAGAATAAGCCAAATAAATTTGCGAGGAAACTGCTACGGATGTATACCAATCGTAATTTACAGAAGGATTAAGATAATAATTAACTGCTGGATCATGAATTAGCCTGTCTGGCCCATGGGTTAATGGATGGATAATCAGATCCAGCGTAATTCCAAACAAAGTAAAAATAATTAATCTAAAATTAGCAGTTCTTAACATTTTTATTTTCTGAAACTTACAAGAGAGTGCATCATAAAATTTAAAGTAGCTATCAGAAAAGAAGTGAAAATAATTGAATACATTTCGCTGATTTTAAGACTTGTAATAAGAAAGTAGGCCACTAAAAAATTTAATCCAGATGTTAATGCAAGGACGCATGCATATCTGAAAATTTGTTTGTCTAGGCAATCTCTTGAAGCATTAAAAGTCCAATGCCTGTTGAGGATAAAATTCCAAGAGATTGCCAATGATATTGAAAAAAATCTTGGGACAAAATAGCCGCTAAATATATAGTTATTAATAAACCAATAAAATATAGTATCAATGATTAAGGAGCCAATGCCAACTAAGCCAAATTTTGTAAGTTGAATCATTCTGCTTATTTATGATGCTCAAAACTAAATCTAACAATTGTCTCGACAGCTTTAAAGAAATCAGTAATATTGATTTTTTTACCCTCGGCTTTTGTTCTAGGGTGATATGAAATTTCAATCTCCCGTAATTTACATTTGGCATGTATTAGTTTTGCAAGTAATTCATGATCAGTTTCGAAACCAGAAGTTAGAATAGCCATCTTTCTTACAATTTTCCCAGGCATGAGCTTATAACCTGTCAGGCTATCATTAATATATTTTCTATAAAATAATAAATATAAAAAAGTTAACATTCGATTTGCTAAATGAGTTGCAAAGTCTTTTCCTTTAGGCTTTCCAAAAAAAGGGTTTATTTTTTCAAAAATTGATTTTGGTAATTTAACTCTGGACCCTAAGATGGCAATATTTTCTTCGCAAATACCTAGCGTTAGTTTATAAATGTCAGCTGGATCATACTCATTATCTGCATCTTGAATAAGTACAAAATGTCCAGTAGACATTTTAATACCCAAACGTATAGCATCGCCTTTGCCGAGATTATGAGCAATTCTATATTTTTTTGCCCAATAAAATTTTGAGATAATTTGATACGTTGAATCCTGGGATCCGTTATCGATGACAATATATTCAAAATCAATATGTTGTATTTTTTTTGTTTCAGATTTTAATTTAACGAGTAGATCAGCTATTCCAGACTCTTCATTATATGCAGGAATTATTACAGATATTAACATTTTCTGAGTTTTACTCTGATTACTGATAGAAGGCACATAATGCCATCAATAGCTTGAATCTTCTTTCCGTGATCATATCTGCGCGGCGTGTAATGGCGAATTGGGACCTCTAACACGATATTCTTTTTTTTCATGCAATAAGATATTATTTCTGTATCAAAATCAAAACCATTACATTTAAAATGAGCATGTTGAAATAGTTTTCGATTAAAGCCTTTGATGATGCTTAAGGGGTCACTTAAAAAGCGTCTGTAGCAGATAAGAAACATTAGAGAAATAAGTACGCCGCCGATTTTACTCAGATAGTAATGAATTAACTTTTTTTGATAAATAATTTTTAATGGTAAATTAAGGTCTGTTATTCCATAAGCTCTACTGCCTACTACTGCATTGAAATTATTATTAAGAAGTTGGTAAACTACAGGGTCAATGTCAGTTATTTTATATTCAGCATCGGACGGAAAAAATAAAATTAAATCACCTGATGAGTAATTAATTCCATGCTTTAAAGCTGCGCCCTTACCTTTTATATTTTTAGCTAGTTGGTAGGACTTAACACCGCTGACTTTACTTGCTATTTCATATGTTCCGTCAGTTGACCCTCCATCTACGAAGATAATTTCCATATCTAAGTTGAATTTGCGAGTATCGTAAGACAAAAGGTCTTCTAATGTTTTCTGGATAGTTAATTTCTCATTTAAGCCAGGGACAATTATGGAAACCTTATGAGATGCATTTCCGATTCTTTCTCTTAGGGATGGCCTAATGTTTTCAAGTAATGTTAAGAGTGTTTTTGAGCCAGAGTGCTTGCCGTGTTCGTCAGAAAAATCAACTAAGCAAATTTTTTCTGGAGGCACAGTGAATTCAGTAGGGTTAAATAATAGTCTTTCATTATCCCCATGAAAATCATCCTGAAAAAAGAGGGAGGTTACAAGTTTTTCAGTGTTACGAAATTCATCTTTGACGGTGTTGTAACGGGTCATATAGTAATAAAAAGATGTGAATAAGCTGTTCGCTGTTTCAAATATTATGTCCTTATCTTTTGCAACATTTGATATAAAAATTTTTTCTGCAGCCAAATTTTTAGAAATGGACTCACAAACTCCTTGTGTAAGATAAGAAGGAAAAAGAGAAGAGTTCTGTGTCCCGGGACCATAGACTATTATATCCGCTGTTGACAAAGAGATTTGAGCCTCTTTACATATCAAGGGTAAGACTTTTTCTTTTTGTAATATCTTTTTTGTAACCTTATCTCGCTTTATTGTGTCTAGTTTCTCATTTGTTAAAAGATAAATTTCATCTATTTTTAACTTGAATTGATTGTTTACAATACTAGCCTCATCCTGAATAAACTTGTTTGACTTTGTAATAGCAGTTAGGACAAGGCATTCACCATCCGTAATATTTAATATATTGTGTTTAATTTTTGATATTTGAGTAAATTCTTTTAGGGCACTATTGAAATCATAATAGTTTAAGTAGATACCGGTAAATATTAAATTGCCTAATGACATATCTTTGAAACTAAATAGACTCTTGTCAGTATTATTAAAATAGTTTAAGAAATCATTTATAGCCTTAGAAATTTTATGTGCACACGAAATTCTTAAATTGGAAAATAAATTTTCAATTTCAGGATTTTTAAACTTTTCATACTTATTTTGTGAAATTTTTAATAAATCATCGAGAGTTTCATTTTCATCTGAAATTAGCCTTAATTCCAAAAGCTCCGCAAGACAATTATCTGAAGCTTCATGAGAGTATGACAAAAGTCTACTATAATTCTTTCTAAAATCAGATGGGCCTAACATTCCTGGGACAAATTTTCTTACATGCCCAGTTGATAATCCATCATCATAGCCATTTATAAGAATAGTCATTCTTATATTTTTGTATTTATGCAGACTGCGAGTAATGGTGTTAGTCCCTCTGCCCCCTGAGAAAATAACAACATTTACTAAATTTGAGTCTGAGCTAAAAGAATCAATCATAGAATAAATTTTTCAAGCGCAATTAGATCTTCGAATGTATTTAAACCAAGCGCTTCAGTTTCATTACTTACATAGAATGTATCAATATCTTGATGAGAGTCAATTACTGGGATAATTGGTAGGAAATTCCATTCCCCAGTTTTTTCTCCAAAAGTTACGCGTTGCTTTTTTAAGAATTCGCGAAGGTAATTAGTCTGAAAAGAGAACATTCCACAATCTCCAATCCCAATATCTGGCATCGTACTGCCCTCGCGCGCTTGAAGAATACCTCTAATTTTTCCCTGAGGGGAAATGTTGAGAGAAATATAGGGGTTCTTTTTGCTCACAATTGGCATACAGCAGATTGACTTTTCTTCCATCATGATTTTTATCATTTTTGAAACGGTAGTTCTGCTTATTGCAGGTTGATCTCCCCACATTACTACTAAATATTTTGATTTTACACTTTTAATTCCATGTGCTATGGTATCAGCCATTCCCCGAGATGATTTAATAACTTGTATATCAAGTTCAATACCTTTATCAGAGCAATATTCTATAATTTTTTTCTGCGATTTTTCATTGGTTACTACAATGCTTGTTTGACATAATCCAACAAAATTTCTTAAGATTCTAGATAGTATCGAAACACCCTTTATTGGGTATAAAATTTTTGGGACATTCGCACCTAATCTTGTCCCGTATCCAGCGGCAGCAATTAATAATGTCCACTCAGCCGAATCATTTGAAGCATTAATTACTTCGTAATTAAAAGTATGTACTTTCATATTTCTATGTTTCAATAAAGTTTTTTATAGCTGTTAGTTTTTTTATTGTTGGACTATTATAAGAACAAGGAATACCAGACGGGCTATAAAAAATTACATTTGTATTTGCAGCGAGTGCTGATTTGACACCTGAACGCGAGTCCTCAATAACAACAGTCATTTTTGGATCAACAGCAAGATCTTTAAGGGCCCTATTGTAAGGCTCTGGGTTTGGTTTTGAGAAGATTACATCGTCAGCACTGATCATAACTTTAAAAAAGTTCCTGATATTATTCTTATCAATAAATAAGTTCATGCTATTTTTTGAAGCAGATGTTACAAGTCCAATAGGTATTTCTAATGATTTAAGAAAGTTAAGCACTTCGAATGTTTCCGGATTCACTTTGAAATTTGAATTTATTCTAGTGGATAATATGCTTTTCTTATTTGCAAGCTTTTCTAATATTTGATCATTAAAGAATATATTATGTTTAGTCAATATCAATCGAATCACGTCTCGTGTAGCCATTCCTTTATAGAAATCATATTCGAAAGAACTTATGCCAAGTCCGCTAAAAATTTTATTAAATGCTAAAGAGTGACCAGTGTTAGATTCAAATAAGACTCCATCCATGTCAAATAATACAGCACTTGTTTTCATTTTTTTCTTGCTATGAGGCGAGATTGACCAATCCAGTATACGATAGGAATATTTGTTAGCTTCAGGGCGTGAATTATTTTCTCTAGCCTATTAAAAAGCGGAAAGTAATTAGCTGCTCGTTTTAATATATATCCTAGGCTCAATGATTGAAAATGAATTTCTGTTTTGATAACACTAAAACCATTTCGCTCTAGTAGAGAAGTTATATTTCTCTTGTTAAAGTAAACCAAATGCACACTTAAAAGAAACGGCCATTTCTCCCCCATAATTTTTGCTGGAATTGATCCATAATCAGGGAAGCTAATAACTAATAACCCTTTTGATTTCAACAAATTATTAGCTATTCTTAGAGCTTGGTCTGGGTTAGTTAAGTGCTCTATAACATCCCAAAATGTAATAATGTCAAATAAAAAATTTTTATATAAATTCTCTTCTAAAGTACCTGTCATAACTTTCAATCCTTTAGATTTTGCATATTCTGAGAGCCATTTACTAGGTTCAATGCCATATCCGTCAAGATTTTGTCTTTTGACTGCCTCTAAAAAAGCTCCTCCCGCCGTCCCAACGTCTAAAACTTTAGCTTTGAACTTACCATCAAATTGTTTTTTAAATTTTTTTAGAAAAGTCTCAAATGTATTAACTCTAAATTTATCCTGTGAAATAAAATCAAAGTCATGTCCATCACTGTATGATTGTATAACCACCTCTTTTTTTAGTCTCGGATTTAAATAGCCAAGCTCGCAGTTATTGCATATTACGAGTCTATCAAGAAGTTTGTGATCACTTGATGACGAGTAAATATTTACAAGCTCTTCTTGAGTTATGCTTTGAGGCCATTTCGACTCATATTTAACCTTGTAATTATTTGTATTACAAACAGGGCATCGAACATTAATAAAGTCATGTTTTTTCAAATTCACGGTTTAATTTCTCAGTGAAACAGAATTTAAGTCTGAAATATTATCTATGCATGCCCACTCAAAATTATCTTTATAAGCAACAACTTTTTTAGAAGACGCAATAGCAGATTTTATTAAATCAGGCATATCAAAGTTAATATCAGTTGGGATAAGATTAATTACATTACTCTTGATTAAATAAATCCCGCAGTTTATGTCTGAATGAGAAGTAGGCTTTTCAATAATTTCAGCAATCATTCCAGAGCTGGAATTTGTTTTAATAACACCGAAACGTGATTGTTCAGCTATAGTTTTTGTTACAACCGATATCTCAGCTCCAGAATCTAAAAAATTTTTATAGAATCTATCCAAATTCAAATCAAAAATCAGATCTCCATTAGCTAGAAGAATATCAAAAGGTTCAGTTCGATTTTTAATTAAGCTTAACGGTCCAGCTGTTCCAAGTTTTTTTCTCTCTTCTATGAATTCAAAGCTTATATTTTTAAAGTTTTGTGATTGAACATAAACTTTTACTAAATCAGAGAGATAACCTGTGGATATGTATATCTGCTTGACGCCAAAAGATTGAAAGTGATTGATTATTCCATGAATAAGTGGAACACCATTCACAGCAATAAGTGGTTTGGGGATTGCGAACGTAATTGGCCGAAGCCTCAAGCCCAGTCCGCCAGCTAGAATCATGCCAACAGGTTTAATTTATTACTCTCCCGGTGAAATATATCAATAAACCCTGATAAATATTTATACTTTGCATTCCAATCAATAAGCCCCCTTATTTTTTGAGCTGAGAAGTGGGGCGTACTTATTGTGCTCCTAATTTTAAGTTTCTCATGACTGCTACCTCTGATATAAGCATTCAATATATCTGATAGGTCTGACGTTCGCACAATCGATTCAGAGCACACGTTCAGTATACAACTCTTTTTATTGCTTTGTTTTGCCAGTTTTATAATTGCATCTATTAGATCGCATTCATATAAGAAATCGATTTCTATATTAGGATTTTTAGGTTTAAAAGGGGTTTTATTCTGAAATGATTGAAAAACATCATAAAGTAAAGTTCCTTCAGATGTGAACTGGCCATAAACATTCGATAATCTTAATATTGAAAAATTTCCAGCCCACAATTTATTTAGAATAATTGATTCTGCCTCAACTTTTTGCATTGCGTATTTATTTTCAGGATCTAACGGAGAGTATGATTCTGTGATAAAACTATTGTGAACAGAACCGTATACAAGGCAGGAAGACAAGTGTAAAAAATAGACATTTGGTAAGTCCGCCAAAATACTACAAATATTATCCACAAATTCAACATTCGAATAATAAGACCCAACCGGATCAGCTTCGCATGCTGCTACTGAAGATTTGCCAATACAATTTACCACATTAACTTTCTCATCTCTAATAAGGTGATAGGATAGCAATCCCTTTAATTCATTAATATATATATAGTTGGATGAAGGTTTAGAAATAGGATTTATGATTTGATAGCCAGTTTTTTTTAATTCCGATGAAAGGTATCTTCCTATTTTTCCTGTATCACCGATAATTAAAAAAATCAATTTAATTAAGCTCTTTGTATTGCTCAAAAAAAGATCCAATATCAATTGCTTGAATACCTTCTTTTGAAAGTTCCGAACATAATACTGTAGCGGTTATTCCGCATGACACCAGAATTAGAGGGTTTTCATATTTTTTAGCTGTTGTGATTATCAAATCAAACATTACTTTAATAAAAGAATATGCATTGATTTCAGGAATATTGTCGATCACAGCTTTTGGTTTTATGAAGTTTTTAAAAGTTTTTTTTGTTCCAACATAAATAACATTCCTGCTGTTCATATAACTAATAAATTTATTAATTTGTTTTTGTGTTTGAGTGGCAGATAATTTTCTATTTAAGGGCCTAAATACAAAGGCTGATCCATAACACAGATTTTTTTTAATAGATGTTTTAAGAGCTAGTTTTGGACTTTTCCATCCGTGAATATTTATACTAGTTCTTTTTATACGATTATCAATGAGAAAATCAGGAATACATACAAGGAGACTATTATTTGATTCGCTAAGAATTTTTTGTAAATCTTCCATCAAAGTTTTTTCTGTTTTTTGCCAAGCGTGAGTATACCCATGCATATAAACAAGCTCGCCATCTCCAAACCTAGATACTGAAAGATTTTTATTAATAATTTTTCTTATAGTTGCATTATCATCAATTACAGTTACTTTTTTTAGAAAGCCTAAATTGGTTAAATATCGGTAAATTAATCTTACTTTTGTGAATAGTAATTTAAATGTTGTAAGCATCGATCTTGTAGTTTAGTAAGTTACTTTCATCTGAAAACCATTTAATTGTTTTTTCTAAGCCTCTTCTCAATCCTTCTATTCCGTTGAATTGAGGCGACCAATTCAGTAATTCTTTTGCTTTTGTATTATCTGCCCATAATCTATCGACCTCTGATTTAGATGGTCGAAGGCGTTGATTATCTGTTTTGATAGATACATCAACACCAATTATATCTGCTATAAGAAAAACTAAATTTTTTATGGATATTTCGTAATTGCTACCAATATTGATAACACTTCCATAGGCACTCTCAATTTGTAACGAGGACAAAAAACCCGAAACAGTGTCATCAATATAATTGAAATCCCTGGTAGTATTTAAAGCGCCTAGTAATATCTCTCTTTTTCCTGATAATAATTGGGTAATTATTGTTGGAATAACTGCCCTTGATGACTGTCGAGGCCCATAAGTATTGAACGGGCGTATTGTTAAAATAGGTAAACCAAACGAATAGTAATAAGAAGCTGCTAACTGATCCGCACCTATTTTGGTTGCTGAGTATGGTGACTGTCCCTTCAGTGGGTGACCCTCATCGATTGGAACATATTCTGCTGTGCCGTATACCTCACTGGTAGACGTATGGATAATTTTCTTGATCTTATTTTTTCGTGCAGCCTCTAGGATATTTAGTGTGCCAAGAATGTTTGTGTCAACATAGGAGTGAGGTGCTATGTAAGAGTATGGGATTGCGATTAACGCTGCCAGATGAAATATTGTGTCAACATTCCTGCATATACTTTCACACAAATAGGGATCTCTGATGTCACCGCTAATAATTTCAAGCTTCTTGTATGAAGAGTTATTATCTAGCCAACCGTTATTACCAAAAGAGTTATAGTAGGCTAGAGCTCTTACTTTATATCCCATCGCTACTAATTTTTCGGTTAGATGCGATCCGATAAATCCATCTGCCCCTGTTACCAATATTCTCATATCAAATCCCTGATAATTAGGCAGGTTAAAATTGTTATGAACGGGTAAATGATAACTATAAAATTAAATCAACCTGCATGTCTCTTATTAGGCAGTCTACATGATAATATATATTGAAACCACTTGATTTTTTAAAAATTGCTGATTTTGAAAGCTATAAAATCAGCATTATTAAATCGCATTTTTAATAAGATTGTATGCTTAGATTTTTTATTGTTGGTTTTTCTGAATTTGTTTTTTAGATATATGATTTTGGGTATGCGGCTTGATTTTGATTTGATTATTTTATTTTTTCAGGAAATATGAGAATGCAGTTACAAGATATTAAAGTAGCAATTATTGGCTTAGGCTACGTTGGTTTGCCACTTGCTGTTGCGTTTGGCAAAAAAAGACCTGTTGTTGGTTTTGATATAAATAAGCATCGTATAGTCCAATTGAAATCTGGCAATGATATTACTCAAGAAATATCAAAAGAAGAGCTTCTAGCTGCAAAGTGGTTAAAGCTTTCTAATAGCATTAAAGATCTGGTCGAGTGTAATTGCTATATCGTTACTGTGCCTACACCTATTGATAAATTTAAACAACCAAATCTTAAGCCCCTGTTTGATGCAACTAAAATGTTGGGAGGTTTGCTTAAAGAGGGCGATATTGTCGTATACGAATCAACTGTTTATCCAGGTTGTACGGAAGAGGATTGTGTTCCTATTCTTGAACAATCCTCAGGGCTTGTGTTTAACAAAAATTTTTATTGCGGCTACAGTCCTGAGCGAATAAATCCAGGAGATAAAAATCACCGTATTGAAAATATTAAAAAAGTTACTTCTGGATCAACCCCGAAAATAGCAGATATCCTTGATGCTTTATATAACGAAATTATCACCGCGGGGACGTTTAAAGCGGAAAGTATTAGAGTCGCAGAGGCAGCAAAAGTTATAGAGAATACGCAGCGAGACCTTAATATTGCTCTTATAAATGAAATTGCGATTATCTTTAATAAAATGGGTATTGATACAGGCGCAGTTCTTGAAGCGGCTAGGAGTAAGTGGAATTTTTTACCTTTTAGTCCTGGTTTAGTAGGAGGTCATTGTATAGGTGTTGATCCTTACTACTTGACATACAAGGCTTTGGCGATTGGCTACAATCCTGAAGTAATTCTAGCTGGTCGAAGGCTAAATGATAGTATGGGAGCTTATGTATCTTCAAATTTTGTCAAAGCTATGATAAAAAAAGATATATTAGTTAGAGGGGCTAAAATTTTGATTATGGGCCTTACATTTAAAGAAAATTGTCCAGACTTACGCAATACTCGAGTGATAGATATATATAATGAATTAAATGATCTTTCTTGCGACATAGATATTTATGATCCTTGGGCTAATGTTGAGGATGCTCGAAAAGAATATGAAATTTCAATTATTCACAAGCTTGTTCCTGGGCGCTATGACGGAATTATAATTGCGGTAGCTCATAAACAATTTAAGGAAATGGGCGGGACAGAAATTCGCAAGTTATGTAAACCTACCTCTATTATTTATGATTTAAAATCTATACTAAATATTGAAGAATCTGACATGAGAGTATAGCTCTTCATAAAAAAGTAAAAAGCAAAATGGATTTAAGGTTAATTGAAATTATTTTCAGATTTCTCAAATACTCAAAATTAAAAAAATATTTTACTAGTAGACTAAAAAATATTTGATATAAATCTAGCGTGTCTTTTTTTAATTTTCTTTTCTGCTTTTTTATTACTTTTGAAGTACATAAGACAAAACAAAAAAGTTTATTTATATTTTTTTATGATTGTCTATCTTTTAAGGGTAATGCATAGACAGTTGGCTTATTTAATTTTGTTTATGCAATGAGACATGATCACCTTTGGATAGGATTGTTTTGTTAGTATTTCAAACTAAAATCAATTATCAATAAAATTTTATGACTAGAATACTTCACCTTATTGTAGATCTTGAAATTGGCGGTGCAGAGTTAATGCTTAAACGGTTGCTTGAAACCCAAAAGAAGAATCCTTGTTTCTATAATATTGTTGTTTCTTTAACGAGCCTCGGCCCTATTGGAAAGCAATTACAGCTAAATGGAATCGAAGTTCATTCTTTTGAGATGAACTCTATATTAATGACTCCATTAGTCATTTTAAAACTTAACAAATTAATAAAAAAATCTTCTGTTGATCTAGTTCAAACATGGATGTACCACGCAGATTTAATAGGCGGTTTAGCAGCTAAAATCTCTAGAACTTGTCCAGTTATTTGGGGAGTTAGATCGACAAAAATTCCTCAAGGTTTTTTTAACGGCACCTACTGGCTAATAAGAATATGTGCTTCATTTTCAAATTGGTTGCCTAATAAAATAGTATGCTGTGCTGAAGCATCCAGAAGAGAACATGAATTGCTTGGCTACATCAGCAACAAAATGGTTGTTATTTCTAATGGGTATAATTTTTCATTTTTTGATAACCAACGAAATTCTAGGTCTAAAGCTAGATCTAAAATTGGATATTCTGATGGTGATGTTGTAATTGGAACTGTAGGTCGGTTTGATCCGTTAAAAGATTTTAATAATTTTATTTTGGCTGCAGAGAAGCTATCTAATAATTTTGCCCATGCTAAATTTCTTATGATCGGTAGGAATGTAGATTGGTCAAATTTACAATTATCTGATTGGATAAAATCTAAAGGGCTGGAAGATAAATTTACTTTGTTAGGAGAGAAATTAGACGTTCCTTTTTATTTATCAGCAATGGATATTTATTGTATGTCTTCAGTGTCCGAAGGATTTCCTAATTCAGTTGTTGAGGCAATGGCCATGGGTTTACCCTGCGTTGTTACTAAAGCAGGAGATGTGAATAGAATAATCCATGATAAAAGTTTTGTTGTTCCAGTCAGTGATTCATCAGCCCTTTCCAAAGCTTTGTTAGGCTTGTGCAGAATGAAGCCTAAAAATCGTCAATTAATTGGCGAGAGTAATTCAAAAAAAGTACGTTTGGAATTTGAAATTAATAATATAAGTAAACAATACGAGACTCTTTACAAAAATATAATTGCAAATGAACAAAAAAAAATTAAATATTGATATTAAGACTATAGAAGGTTTTGGTTTTGAGTGGTCTAGATTTGATCAGAGTAAAATGTCTGAAAAGGATGCTCAACAACTTTTTAAATCGTATTTTTCAATTTTTCCCTGGTCTAATTTACCCTTTAATTCAATTGGCTTTGATTTAGGCTGCGGCAGCGGTCGATGGGCTAGGTACGTAGCGCCCAAGGTTGGAGAGTTGCATTGTATCGATCCAAGCGTTGCCATAAACGTAGCAATAAAAAATTTAGAATCTTTTAACAACTGTTATTTTCATAGAGCGAGCGCTGATGATATTCCTCTGAAAAATTTTTCCATGGATTTCGGATATAGTTTAGGTGTCTTGCATCATGTTCCTGACACACTCTTAGCATTAAGAAATTGTGTGAAAAAGCTTAAACCAGGTGCACCTTTTTTACTCTACTTATATTATGCCTTTGATAATAAACCTTTATGGTTTAAAGTCGTATGGAAACTTAGTGACTTATTGCGAATTTGTGTATCAAGATTGCCGCATAATTTGAGGTTTTTTATTAGTCAAATTATTGCAATTTCAATTTATTGGCCTTTAGCCAGATTTGCAAGGTTGCTAGATATAGCTGGTTTTAAAGTTGAGAATTTTCCTCTCGCGGTATATCGTAACTGTGGTTTTTATGTTATGCGAACTGATGCATTAGATCGTTTTGGCACAAGTTTGGAGCAAAGATTTACTCGCGATGAAATTCTGAAAATGATGGAATTGGCAGGACTTGAGAATGTTAAATTTAGCCAGAAAACACCATATTGGTGCGCCGTAGGTTTTGCAAAACTTTAAAATATTTATTGCTAATCATTCCTTCCAAGAGTTGTAATTATATGAGAGCGCTTTTCTTATGTGTGGGATAGCTGGATTCATGGGTGGATTATTCAATGCTGAAACTGACATAATTCTTCGGCAGATGACTGATGCTTTAGCTCACAGAGGGCCAAATTCATCTGGAATATGGGTTGATAAAAGTCAGTCAATTGCTTTTGGACACAGAAGGTTATCTATTTTGGACCTTACTCCCGCTGGTCATCAACCAATGATATCTGAATCAGGTCGATATGTAATAATTTTTAATGGAGAAATATATAATCATTTAGAGCTTCGTGAAGACCTTAATGCCCTTAAAAGACATACGTGGTTTGGTCATTCTGACACTGAAACACTTTTAGCCTGTATAGAGTATTGGGGGCTTGAAGTTTCTACAAAAAAAATTCTAGGCATGTTTTCATTTGCATTATGGGATAAAGAAAAAAAAGTCTTAAATCTTGTGCGTGATCGAATTGGCGAAAAACCTCTTTATTACGGATGGCAAGGTTCAGGTAAATCTCGTATTTTTCTATTTGGATCGGAATTAAAGGCCCTTAAATTACACCCGGCATTTGAATCACAAATTGATCGAAATGCATTGAGTTTATTCCTGCGACACAATTACGTTCCTACACCATATTCAATTTATAGTGGTATTTTAAAATTAGAGCCAGGATCTATTTTGACGATTTCTTTAGATCACCCAACCGCTAAGATAAATAGATATTGGGATTTTATAAATATAGCATCATCTTCATTAGCCAACCCTTTTAAGGGCAGCATGGAAGACGCAACAGATACCTTGGACAGTCTTATTCGAGATGCAATTAAATTACAGATGATTTCTGATGTCCCTATAGGTGCCTTTTTATCCGGAGGTATTGATTCAAGTACTATTGTTGCTTTAATGCAGTCTCAAAGATTGAAGCCAATAAAAACGTTTACAATTGGATTTAGTGAAAATGCATACAATGAAGCTAATCACGCAAAAGCTGTGGCTGCATATCTAGGAACTGATCATACAGAGCTATATGTGACTTCTACTGATGCTATAGCTGTAATTCCAAAACTACCTTCTTTATTTGATGAGCCATTTTCTGATTCATCTCAAATTCCTACTTTTTTAGTTGCGCAATTAGCTAAGCAAGATGTCTCTGTCTGTTTATCTGGCGATGCAGGAGATGAATTATTTTGTGGGTACAATCGATATAGATTAGCAGCAAGCATCTGGCCAAAGTTATCAATGGCATCAATTGGTATTCGAAAATTAATGGCTCAAAGCTTCTTGAGTATATCACCTGATATTTGGAATATATTAGGAAGATGTTTTGGGAGTAATTACTTAGGGCATAAGATGCATAAGATGGCAAAAGTGATAACATCAAATTCAATTGATGAGCTTTATCTAGGTTTAATTTCTCATTGGGACGATCCTGCATCAATTGTTTTGAGCGATGTCGAGCCATTGACCTCGTTCACAAAAACTAATCCATTGTTAGTAGAATTTAGTCCCATACAAAAAATGATGGCACTTGATACTATTGGTTATCTTCCAGACGATATTCTGGTAAAAGTTGATCGAGCATCAATGGGAGTTTCTTTGGAGTCTAGGATGCCGTTTTTAGATCATAGAGTGATTGAATTTGCATGGAGGCTTCCTCAGGATATGAAGTTGCGTAAAGGACAAACAAAATGGGTTCTACGTCAGGTATTAAATAGGTACATTCCCAAAGAGTTAATAGAGCGACCTAAAATGGGGTTTGGTGTTCCTATTGGGGCTTGGTTAAGAGGGCCATTACGAAATTGGGCTGAAAATTTATTAGATGAAAATCGGCTTTATAAAGAGGGTTTCTTTAATCCAAAACCAATCAGACAAAAATGGTTGCAGCATTTATCAGGTAAAAGAAATTGGCATTATGATCTATGGAATATTTTAATGTTTCAATCCTGGCTAGAGAATGAGTATAAATAACTACTCAATAATATACGTTGTTAATCATGCAGCATTCTTTGTCTCACATAGATTGCCTTTGGCACTCGGCGCTCGAAATCGTGGCTACAAAGTCTCATTAGTTACTGGCCAACCAGGAAGCCAATCAATGGAGCTAGGTGCAAAAAAGACTCTTGATAAATTAAATATTAGTCAACAGAAATTATTTTTTGAAAGTGCTGGTATTAATCCGATTATTGAACTTATTGGATTTATCCAATTAATTTTTTTCCTAAAAAGAAATAATCCTGATATTTTGCATTGCGCGTCCCCTAAAGGAGTCTTATACGGAGGCTTAGCTGCGAGACTTGTTGGTATAAAATCATTAGTATTAGCTATTTCCGGCATGGGCTTTGCATTTACTGAATCTGAGAAGAAAATTGGAGTGCGAAAAATTATTGCTTCAATTTACAAAAAAATATTTTCCTTTGTTTTACAACATAAGAATGTACGCATAATTGTCCAAAATAAAGATGATTATGATGCATTTCTGAAGTCAATCGATCCATCTAAAATCGACTTAATTCCAGGGTCTGGTGTGCAATTAGAACGATTTATCGACTTTCCGATCAAAAAAAAAGAATCTATTGTTATTCTTCCTTCTAGAATGGTAAGCGATAAAGGAATTTTTGAATTTGTTGATGCAGTCAGGCGTATAAGAAAAATTTTACCAGATTGGAAATTTATATTAGCAGGTGCAGCTGATTATAAGAACCCAAGTACAATTGATTTTAAATTAATTCAATCATGGCAATCTGAGGGCTTAGTAGAATGGGTGGGTTATGTTGAAGATATTGCTATTCTTTTGGGTAAAGCTAGTATTGTGTGTTTACCGTCTTATAGAGAAGGAATGCCAAAAGTATTGCTTGAGGCTTCGGCTGCAGGGTGCGCAATTATTACAACAGACGTGATTGGATGCCGCGATGCAATAGTTAACACTCAAACCGGTGACCTTGTAAAAGTTCGAAATGTAGATTCGCTTACAAATGCGCTGTTATCTTTAATTAATGATCGCAAGAAGCGAGAAAGATATGGCCAATCAGGACGTAAATTAGCAATTAAAAAGTATGGTATTCAAAAAGTCGTTGATCGTACGCTCGATATTTATCAGGAACTCATTTTAAATGCAGTTTAAAAAAGCAATTAAACCATTAATTTTTATAGAGCTCAATGAAATTAATTTTGATATTGTTAGTCAATACATAAATAAAAATATATTAGAACTTCCTAGCTTTAAAAAAATTTTAAATGGATATTTTATTCGGACATCTTGTGAGAAAAAATATCATGAGCTAGAGCCATGGATTCAATGGACATCTGCACATACTGGTTTAAGTCTTGCCGAGCATAATATATTCAGGCTAGGTGATATCGTAAATTCTGGAATTATACAAATATTTGAGCGACTCGAATCTAATGGCTTAAGTGTTGGTGCTATTTCACCAATGAACGCTGAAAACAATATGAATTCTCCAGCTTATTTTATCCCTGATCCTTGGACAAAAACTTCTCCTGATGATTCTTTTTGGAGTTCATTGTTAGCTTCACTGCTCAGTCAGACAGTGAATGATAATGCTCAATCTAAAATAAGTTTTAAAAGCTATTTTTTTATTTTGCTATGCTTAATAAGATTTGCAAAAATTAAGCACTATATAATTTATCTAAAATTAGCACTTGGAAGTATAAATGCTCCTTGGCGAAGAGCACTATTCCTAGATTTATTCTTACATGACATTCATTTGAGCTTTTTAAAAAGTAAAAGACCTGATTTTTCAACATTCTTTCTAAATGCTGGCGCACATATTCAACATCACTACTTTTTTAATGCTGAGCCACTTAAAAGTGAGTCTAGTCTGAGAAATCCTTTATGGTACGTTAAAGAGGGTATAGATCCTATAGCTGAATTGTTAGATCTCTATGATCTTATGATCGGAGAATATTTCGAGTTATCCGCTGAATTAATTATTGCTACTGGACTGTCTCAATGTCCTTATGATCGAATTAAGTATTATTACAGATTAAAAAACCATGAGAACTTTTTAAGTCTAGTTGGAATTAACTTTAAAAAAGTTTTACCTAGAATGACAAGAGATTTTTTAATTGAATTCGACTCTGTGGGATCAGCACAAATTGCTCAAGATAAGCTTTTATCTATAAGGACAATAGATGATGACGTTCTTTTGTTTGGAGAAATTGATAATAGAGGATCAAGTCTTTTTGTAACGCTAACATACCCGCATGAAATCAATGAAAAAAATAAAATTAGAATTAGAGATCGTTCTGAAATTTTATTAGAGGAGCATGTTGTTTTTGTTGCTATAAAAAATGGAATGCATCAAGCAGAGGGATTTTCTTTTTTTAGTGAAAATATTTCTAAATTTTCCCCTAAAAATAAAGCCCATGTTAAAAGCCTTTACGATTCAATTATGAACTACTTCAATATTAAACCTTAGTTTTAAGTTTTTATTCTTTATTCTTTATTGAGTTATAAAAAAGACTGATAAAGACCGCTAAAAATAGACCTAAAAGCAATCCTAATTTAATTGATGGAAAGTTTTTTCGTTTAATACTGATGGGTAAAACCTTGCCCGCATCCTTAGTTTGCTCAGATGATAGTTCCATTTTTAATTTATTGATTTGATTCAGAAGTGTCATAACTTCAGTGGCATTATTAAGAATGATATTGGCATAAAGCACATCCGTTGAAAATCGTTGTTCATTTGCTTTTAAATTTTTAATCTGGTTGACATTTAATGCGTCTTTAAATTCCTCCGCAAGCTTTAATTTTGTTTCAGTAAGATTGAGCTCATTTTTTTTAAATTCAACTAAAGGCTCTGCAATAATTTTTTGGCTTTCATAAATGTTGTTTGAAACATTCTCCAAGCACGCTTTAATCGTTTCTTTATTTGAGTGGGTCATTTTAATTTCAATTAAATTTCCATCTTTTGTAATGGAGTTTTTGACAATGTCCGACATGTCATAATCAACTTCCTTATCCTTATAAAACGTTGGTTTACAAGCCAAAAACGTTTCTTTGGCATAGTAAGAATTCATATTAAGTTTGGTTAAGGTAATTTTAGGATCAATGACCACCATTCCCGATACTTTAGCGGCGATACTAAGGCAGAGCCTTCATATACTGGGGGAGCTAATTTTCCGTAAAGGTAACCTAGGATGCCACCCAAAATGATAAAAAAAGCACTCTTTTAAAATTCATTTTAAAGAATTGGATGATATCTTAAGTCATCCAAGGGCGTTTGATTTTTTGGGTGGGTCATTACATAGCCTATTTATAGAGATATAGAGCAATTATAAATAGTTTTTATTAACTAAAGCTAAAGACGGAAAACTAATATTTAAATTTAGTTTTTTATCTTTTTAAAAAAAGCTTAAAGAATTAGCCGCCGATATGATGCGTGCCGCGTTCTTTGGCTAAAATCACTTGTCGTTGTCGTTCGGTTAAGCTCTTTAATTTCTCAGGGGTATGGGTGTTATAGCAATGCGGACAGGAAATACCAGGCGTATATTCCTCACTCTTCATATCGTCTTGAGATAAAGGATAGCGGCAGGCATAACATTGATCATAGTCACCCACTTCTAACCCGTGTTTAATGGCAACTCTTTGATCAAATACAAAGCATTCGCCTTGCCATAAACTATTCTCTGGTTTCACTTCTTCTAAATATTTTAAAATGCCGCCTTCTAGGTGATACACTTCATCAAAACCTTCAGACATCATATAAGAAGATGCTTTTTCACAGCGGATACCCCCCGTACAAAACATCGCGACTTTCTTATGCTTTTTTGGGTCAAGATGCGTTTTTACGTATTCTGGAAATTCGCGGAAGGTTGTTGTTTTAGGATTAATGGCATTTTTAAAAGACCCAATCGCATATTCATAATCATTACGTGTATCAATCAATACCACTTCTGGATCTGAAATAATCTCATTCCAGTCCTGAGGCTTCACGTATTTGCCCACCATTTTAGTAGGCGATACACCTGGCACCCCTAAGGTCACGATCTCTTTCTTGAGTTTCACCTTCATGCGGTAGAAAGGATGCTTATCCGACCATGATTCTTTGTGGCTTAAGTGTTTAAAGTGACCTTCAAAAAGTGGATCCGTTTTTAAATAATTAAGTAGTTCATGAATAGATTTTTCTGAGCCCGCGACTGTGCCATTAATGCCTTCATCGGCTAAGAGAAGGGTGCCTTTAATATCCCGTAACACACAAAATTGAAGCAGTGGCTCGCGAAAAGTTTTAAAGTGAGGAAGACTCACAAAATAGTACATCGCAGTAGTGAGATAAGTGTGTTGCATTGCTAATTGTTATTTATTAATGCTCTCAAAAATGTTATTTTATCAGTCTTTTCAACGTTTTTTAAATCTTACCGGAGTGAACTTACATGGCCATTGAACAAACCTTATCGATTATTAAACCTGACGCAGTTAAAAAAAATGTGATCGGTCAAATCTACGCACGTTTTGAAGCTGCTGGCTTAAAAATTATCAAAGCTAAAATGACACACTTAACGCAAGCAGAAGCAGAAGGCTTTTATGCGGTGCATAAAGATCGCCCTTTCTTTAAAGATCTAGTGAGTTTTATGATTTCAGGTCCTGTCATGATCCAAGCTTTAGAAGGTGAGAATGCTGTTTTAAAACACCGTGATTTAATGGGGGCCACCAATCCAAAAGAAGCAGCACCCGGAACGATCCGCGCTGACTTTGCGGAGAGTATTGATGCGAATGCGGTACACGGATCGGATTCGTTGGACAACGCTAAAATCGAAATTAAATATTTCTTCGGTTAATTTTTATAAATGATTAACTTGCTCGATTTGGACTACGAGCACCTCGTTTCATTTATCGAAACGTTCGGTGAAAAACCCTATCGAGCCAAGCAGTTGATGCATTGGATTTATCAAGAAAATCTCATTAATTTCAATGAGATGACAGATATTTCTAAAGTATTTCGTGATTTGTTAAAAGAGAAAGCTAACGTCGAATTACCCAGTGTCATGAGTGACGCGATTTCAGATGATGGTACGCGTAAATGGTTATTCGATGTAGGTGGCAATAACGGCATTGAAACCGTGTTTATTCCCGAAGATGAGAGAGGGACTTTATGTATTTCGTCCCAAGTCGGATGTGCACTTGAGTGTACATTTTGCTCCACCGGTCGCCAAGGCTTTAATCGTAATTTAACGACCGCTGAAATTATTGGGCAGTTGTGGTTAGCTCAATTTTACATTCGCCAACAAGACGGTTATAACGCATTAGCTAATTCAGAACGCATTATCAGTAATGTGGTCATGATGGGGATGGGGGAACCACTCGCTAACTATGAGAATGTGGTGAGTGCGATGAAATTGATGTTGGATGACAGGGCTTATGGCTTAAGCCGTCGTCGTGTCACACTTTCTACCAGCGGTTTAGTCAATGCGATGGATCGATTAAAGGAAGATTGTCCGGTAGCGCTTGCAGTCTCACTTCATGCATCGAATGATAAATTGCGTGATGAGATTGTGCCTATTAATAAGAAATTCCCCATACGAGAATTGATGGCGGGATGCCAACGCTATTTAAAAAAAGCACCGAGGGATTTTGTGACGTTCGAGTATGTGATGTTAGACGGTATTAATGATTCAATCGAAGATGCCAAAGCCTTGCTTCAAATCGTTAAAGACGTGCCGTGTAAATTTAATTTAATCCCTTTTAATCCGTTCCCCAATAGCGGATACAAATGTTCTTCATATGAACAAATTCGCAAATTTAAAGAAGTCCTCATGAACCAAGATTATATTGTGACCGTCCGAAAAACCCGAGGGAATGATATCGATGCGGCTTGTGGACAGCTTGCAGGGCAGGTCAAAGATAAGACCACAAGATCTCTAAAAAGAATGAACTTAACTCAATAAACTATTGATTTAATTATAATATTTAAAATAAAAAAATGAATCAAATCATCATTAAAAAACCGACTTATCAAGTGATGGTGGGATCCGTACCTGTCGGCGGGGGTTCGCCTATTGTGGTTCAATCCATGACCAATACCGATACCGCGGATGTGGAAAAAACCACTGATCAGGTTTTTGACTTATGGAAAGCGGGTTCTGAAATTGTCAGAGTCACGGTTAATAACGAAGCTTCTGCCGATGCGATTCCTCATATCATTGAAGCTTTGCAGAAAAGAAATTGTCGTGTGCCCATCGTAGGCGATTTTCATTTTAATGGGCACAAGCTTCTTCAAGCATACCCTGAGTGTGCAAAGCTACTCGCTAAGTACCGTATCAATCCAGGCAATGTAGGCAAGGGTAGCCGTCGCGACGAACAGTTTGAGGCGATGATTGAGATCGCTAAGACTTACGATAAGCCAGTGCGCATTGGGGTCAATTGGGGCAGTTTGGATCAAGTTAAATTGGCCGCCATGATGGATGAGAATGCGAAATTAAAAAATCCATTGCCATCCGATGCATTGATGCGGGAAGCTTTAATCCAATCAGCATTGGAAAGTGCAGAACAAGCGGTCTCTTGGGGATTAGCCAAAAATAAAATTGTGATCTCGTGTAAGGTGAGTGTCGTTCAAGATTTAATCCTTATTTATCAAGAACTTGCGAAAAGAACTTCATATCCACTCCACCTTGGTTTGACCGAAGCTGGTATGGGCTCCAAAGGGATTGTGGCATCTACGGCAGCACTCGCTATTCTTTTACAACAAGGGATCGGCGATACGATTCGCGTATCTTTAACACCTACACCTGATGAATCCCGCACCAATGAAGTGGTGGTCGCCCAAGAGATTTTACAAACCATGGGCATTCGATCTTTCACACCTTTGGTCACTGCATGTCCAGGTTGTGGTCGAACGACTTCGACTTATTTTCAGGAATTGGCTTTAGAAATTCAAACTTTTTTACGTGAATCGATGCCGCAATGGAAAGATCAATTTCCAGGCGTTGAGAACATGTCAGTCGCGGTCATGGGCTGTGTGGTCAACGGTCCTGGCGAATCAAAACTCGCCAATATTGGGATCAGTCTTCCCGGTACGGGAGAAATACCAGTCGCTCCCGTATTTGTGGATGGTGAAAAGACCGTCACTTTAAAAGGTAACACCATTGCAAATGAATTTAAAGCGATTGTGATGGACTATGTGGAATCGCACTATTCAAAGTTAAAATAATAGCTATGGCTCAAAAATTACAAAGCATTAAAGGTTTTTATGATGTCTTACCGGATAAGACGCCGCTTTGGCATTTTGTTGAAGACAAGATACGTGAAGTATTAAATCTTTATGCTTACGAAAAAATAAACCTACCTATCGTTGAACCCACTTCACTTTTTATCGATAGTGTCGGTACCCATACCGATATTGTTGAGAAAGAAATGTATTCATGGGTAGACCCTTTAAATGAGGATCAATTGACCCTCCGCCCCGAAGGCACAGCTGGATGTGTGAGAGCGGTCATTGAACATAACATGACCTACAATGGCCCCATCCGTTTGTGGTATCAGGGACCTATGTTTAGACATGAGAATGTGCAAAAGGGGAGGCAGCGCCAATTTAATCAAGTGGGTGTTGAAGCCTTTGGATTTAGTGATGCCAATATTGATGCCGAACAAATTTTATTATTAAGCCGTCTTTGGAAAGCACTCGATATTAAAGATGTCGAGCTTCATATCAATTCAATCGGTGACCCTGAAGATCGATTGAAATATCGTGCTGAACTCATTCGTTATTTTGAAGGCCATCAAGATATCCTAGATGAAGATGCAAAGCGCAGGCTCCATCAAAATCCATTGCGGATTTTGGATAGTAAAAATCCTGCCACGCAAACCATGATTGAAGGGGCACCGAGATTATCGGATTATTTAAATACTGAAGCCAAAGCGCACTTTGATGAAGTATGTGGCTATCTCAAAGAGGCAGGTATTCCTTTTACATTAAACCATCGATTGGTACGAGGCCTTGATT
>JACCDY011509946.1_pt1 | contig 34878 bp, 82 predicted proteins | sample 7446391 | NCBI WGS metagenome assembly JACCDY01 (sample SAMN15323451, study PRJNA562643) | freshwater metagenome | isolation source: river surface water | place: USA:Blue River Watershed | collected 2017-08-18 | reverse complement strand
GTTGCAGTCATTTCAAGCTCCTTTTGTGTTTAACTAAGCCTTAATTATAGCGCCAAACGGTAACCCTGTCAACCGTAGGGTTATTGCTTTTGTGGCTTTTTTACAACACCTTTTGAGCGCACCCGTGGAGCAGATTCGGGTCCAAACTCGCGATCAACATAGTACTGGATCAAGCCTCGTTGAATCTGTGTGATCAGATCGCCGTGATCATCGTTAACTACGAAGCGCACAGGGCAACGAGCCCAAGTTAGGTTCTTGTTGAAGTCTGCAAACCACTTGCGATGATCTTTGTTCTTAGCATCAAAGACAACCCAAGGTCGGCCAAACAGTTGTAGTCTGCTCATTTAGCACCTGTAATCCATTGATGGACTACAGCCTTTAGAGGTTCAAAATCGTAGGCCGGCTGCTTAGGGCGCACCCGTAGCAGTTCTTTGCCTGCGTGGTCTTTGTTTAGTTCACGATTCGTTTTCTTCATTTTCTTCTTCCCATTGGGCCATGTCTTCGGAGATATTGAAATAGTCATCAAGTTCTTCCCCGATCACTTCACGGACGGTCTCCGAATTCGTTCCGCCGTATTCGTAATAGTCATCAAAATAGTCTTCTTCGTTGCCTGACCATTTGCCTACAAACGCCATACCGGGCTCGTAGTAGAATGCTTCGATCTCAAAACCCATAGCACAGAGCTTCTCATAAGCCGCGCAAGGAGGAGCCCATGCACTCTCAAAACTTGCCTGCACAGTGTTAGGATCTGTTCGTTCAACACTTTCTAACGCAAAGTCCCACTTGGTACCCCAGTTGGCCACTTGCCAGTCATACCAATCCTTGTAGCCATACTTGGCAATGTTGTCTAGTTGCTTACGCTCAAGCTCTAGTTGTTTAGCACTATCACCGAACGATCCGGACATAGTCTCCAGCAAAGAAGCCGGAGTAGGAATAAACTCAGCAAGCAGACCATCCTTGCCCTTGAGCACTCTCTCGATCATTTGTGGGTCTTTGTGCTTGATCGTGATACCGTTGCTACACCAGTTAGGCATGTTGGCTCCTTAGTAGTATTCGTGAATTTCAACAGAGGGATCCAACTTCATCAGTTGCTCTGCGGCTTTGGTCAAGAAGCGGAACTTGCGATTAGCTTCTGCGGCGCTGATCTCACCGTCGCAGTGCAAGTTCTCAGGGCTGAGGCAAGCATCAATCTTGCCAGCGATACTCTTGCGATCTGCGGCATTGTTCAGATCCAGTGCCTTGCTGTTGAACAGGGCGCTCCACTTGTTCTCGCGTTCTACAAATTCTTTCAGCTCTTTCATCTATCGCTCCTTGTGTGTTTGTGTAAGTCTTAATTATAGCACCAAACAAAGACCCTGTCAACTGTCGGGTCTTTAGTTGTTGCACAATTACAACACTACGAATTGATCGTATCGTAGGGGTCCATTGACTCGTCTTCTAGACTATTGCCCTCAATCCAACCCTTGACAATGCCAATTGGGCAGTTGAGTTCTTTAGCAATCGCACTCGCCGACAGACCCTCAATGTACAGTTGTTCAATGTCGTAGGCTAGTTCTGCTACCTTGCTCATCAGTAAGTTCCTTCTTCAAGTTGTTCGTCAGTTACTTCTACCAGTTCTGCACCGCAGTCTAGTGTCGCGTTCAAGATATCTACAAGCCCTTGCGGGCTAATGCGATGGTCCGAAAATAAGACTTCCTTGCAGTGTCCCAGGACTGTAACCCAGTCGCCACTGCCCATGTTGTTGGTAATGACTTTGATCATTCTTCGCACTCCTCGCGTGATTGGAACTTAAAAGCGTCCTGCATAGTCAGGTACTCGCCGTCAGTGCCGTACATAGACACATACCACCGGCCGTCGCGTCGCAGGATGTAATCGTACTCCTCACGCTGGCACTCACGTGAATACTCTTGGAAGTCCTTGTACATACGCTGGGGATTCAGTTCCTCACCGCGCTTGGTGTAGAAGTCGCAGTCCTCAACGCTCTCGCTCAGCGTAGAAGTGTCGCCGCCGTCAAGCAGGTCACGCACTTTGAAAGCGTCAGTGTAGTGCTCTTGCAGGATCTTGCCGTTGTGATCCAAGTAGCCGTCCCAGTGGCAGTAGATCTGACCAATAGTACCGTCTGCGTATTCCAGTGCAATAGTGCTACGAGTTGCCATTTTGTGTGCTCCTAAGTGCGTTGTTGATGTATGTATTATACGGCCTTTTGGCTAGGCCGTCAACCAAAGACCCTTTAGCAGTCAGGGTCAAAGTCGTGCCATTCTTGCGCTTCGTCGGGCTGTCCGTCATAGTATTCTTCTTCCTCTACAATGGTCTCCAGCTCTTCGCTAAGAGTAAGGAAGCTCTCGCAGGCATTGAACAGCTCTTTGTAGGAACGGTACTCGTCCTTGCTCATTTCACGCAGGAACATAGGGCCTTCGCTCGCCATTGCTTCCAGCACTTGACGCAGAGCCATGAGAGTGTTGCCGTTCATACAGTAGCTCATGTTAGGGTAGTTTGACATTTGGTTCGCTCCTTTTGTTTAACTTAGCCTATAGTATAGCACCTTTCGGTACCCGTGTCAACCGTAGGGTTATTAGTACACTTCTACAAGTTGCTCTTGCGCCACACCGAACTTAGCCATCCAAGCCTTGTAGAACTTGCCCCCTGCGTCCAGCGACACATAGTCGTCGCCCTGCATACCCTGCTCAGAGTAGCAGACATCTTTGCCTGGCAGGCCGTGTGCGTTGAGGAACTCTTGCAGCTCTTTGATAAACAGGCGATCGGTGTAGATCAAGCCGTCCCTGCGGGTATCCCAGGTCTCAGTGTCAAAGTAAACACGGAGCTCTCCGAATGCTTGGTCAAGCGTCTCGCCTTCCCAAATAGTGCCCGTGCCCAGCTGGATGTCAGTGATCGTAATTGCTTTAGCTACATCAGACCACAGGCCGCGTTTACCGTCAGTGTGCAGGACTACTTTGTTCATCGTTTCGCTCCAATGTTTGTTGTTGATGTGTGTATTATAACAGGTTTTGATAACCCTGTCAACCGTAGGGTTATTGTTGCTCAAACGCTACAGTAACGTCAACTTCGATGTCTGTAACATCGCCAGCGAGATCGAACTTCAAGCCAGTGACAGCCGCGCCGTATTGTGCGGACTTGAGACGTTCCTCAACGGCGTGTTGCAGGTCGCCCAGCATATCGTTGAGGAACTCGCCCGCGCTTTCTTTAACGCCTTTTAGCGTTTCGTTGATCCCATTGCGCGACATGTCCTCTTGACCGTCGATCATCATGTCGATAAACGCTTCTGTCTGCCCTAGCAGGGCCTGCTCAATGATAGCGTCGACCAGCTCGCGCTTAATCCACAGCACTTCGCTAGCCTTGAAAGTCTTCTCACCAGCCTTAAAAACTACGCTCATTGCTCGCTCCTGTTTGCTGTTTAAGTCTTAATTATACGGCCTTTTGGCTGTTTCGTCAACCAAGTGTTGCAATAACCTTGTCCTCTATAGGGTCATAGGTCAAGAACACTTTTTCAAAGGTATCGTGCCCAAGGTCCTTGTCAAAGAACCTGACACTGTAGCAGAACTGCCCACCGTTAGTAAGGCCCAGGAACCAAGCGCCCATGAAGTCTGCGCCCTTAGTCAGCTTCTTAGCATCCTTGCCCACTGCCCGTTGTAGGGCCGCGCCTGTGAAGGTAGTTAGGGTTTTGAGTTTGTCTGCGGTAATCATACAGCCTCCAGCTCAATAATGTCGTGCATCAAGTCATCAACCAAGTCCTGGATTCGAGTGTGGGTTTCATAGCAGACATCTGTGTCACCCAGTGCTTCCTGCACCCAAGCGTCTGCGTGTTGCAGTGCATCTAACGCTAGGCGCAGGCGAGCTGCCTTTTGCTTGTCGGTCAACATTGTTTCGCTCCTTTGTTGTCTATGTGTGTATTATAACGCACTCTAGCCAAACTGTCAACCCCATGCGCGATATAACCCTGCAAGTCCTATGGCTATTGCTACCCCGTTCACGATCATCTGTGGCTTATTTGCCACACGTACAGTCCATGCCAAATAACATGCTCCGCCAAGAACACCTGCAACAATATTCCAAGGATGTAGGTGTGGAAAGAACGACATTAATGCGTACATGGTAAGCAGACAGACAGTGCCTGCCCATTGCAAAATATCGTTCAGTTTCATAGTACTATCAACTCCAAAATGGTTTAGTTACTTCATGTGGGTAGCCCTTGACAGCTTCAGACCCGTACTGGGCGCAGAGCATTTCGTAGGCAGCTTGATCTCGTTCTGCGGATACCTGCACCTTGTGCCAGGAACCGTTTAGTTCGATCATACACTCAAACAGTTTCACGTTCAATCTCCTCATTAATCGCTTGCAGTTTACGCATGAGCGGATAAACTGCCTGCTTTGCTTCTTCCATTGCAGCGTAGATACAGTCTTCGGCAGTGCCGTCTGTAAGCACTTCACGAGCATCTTCGTACATGCAGCCGCCCAGATAATGACTGCCCAGTTCGTTACCTTCTACAAATACACGCACTCGCAACATGAACCAGTCCAACTCACCCGAGTTGACCTTGCGTTCCATGTCCTTAATGTCGTAACACGAGTCGTCGAAGCTGTCGCGGATACTAATTTCTTCCCAAGTCTTGTCAACAATAATGTCAAAACCGTTGCGCTCATAGCGAGCTAGTTCGTCATAGTATCGCATGTCTTGCTCCTTAAAATAGTATTATAACACGGGCTAGGGCCCGTGTCAATCATTACTTGACCAGTGCGTAGGGTTTATTCCAGCGGCCAATGTTGATATCGACATAGTGGCTGCAATGGAAATAGTCTGTCTGGATGTCGCTGTGATCAAAGTACTCGGGACCTTTCAGCGCCTGTACAGCCTGCACTAAGAAGTCTTTGGCCTTGCCGCTGAAGTGCTCGTGACACCAGTAGGTATTGACTTGGATGCTCTTCTCTGCAGGCGTAAACTGACGATCGTTGTACTTGGGCTGTCGGCTGCAAGTCTCGTTGAAGTTGCCAATGAAGTCGATCTTGCCCTGACTAATAGTCAATGCCAGTGTGCTGTGATTGCGTACACTCAGCGAACCTTTCAAGCCATACTTCTTCAACAGTGCTTTGACCGCAGGTGCCAGCTTTGCCTTCATCTCTTGTGATACATATGCCATTTCGCGCTCCTTGTTACTAAGCCTTAATTATAGCAGGTTTTGATAACCCTGTCAACCGTAGGGTCTTTACGGGCAATCTTACGCCACGCCCATAGAGCACTCACATAGGCCTTGCGGCTCTGCGTGAACTTGGGATCTCGTTTAGCGGCCCAAATAACGAAGTTCATCTGTTCTATTGCGTTCATTACATGCTCCAGTAGAGTTCGCTAGAGGGATCGCACGAGCGAGGCGTATCGTGCGCTATCTCTACAAGCTCGCCAGTCATCAAATTCCGCACTCGTTTTGTGCTGGGCGTCCAGTCAAAGCGCCAGCCCCGGTCAGGCGGGTACAGATCAAACAGGTCTGCTACAGTGCGACGCATAGCATTGTCGTCCTTTGCAGGCCAAACTGTAGTAGAGAACAGGCGCTCTCCAGTCTTGCAACGACGATCTGCCCGGTAGATGTAGAGTGTGTAACTCATTGTTTCGCTCCTTAAAATAGTATTATACTACCAACTGGCCAAATGGACAACCTCTTTTTGGCCGAAGTAGAAGACTCGTCCCGTCATAAGCATACGGGCAGTTCGTGTACTCTGTTTGACATAGTCGTTGCCATTGCAGTGAAACATACGACCCACACGCAGTTCATTAAACAGTCTTGACATATCTAGCTCCTTATCTGTATTGATCGTTCAATTCGGGTTCAAACAACTTGACCAACTCACGCTCGTATGCATAAGCTTCAGCACGACCGCGCACTACAGTGATCACTTGGTGCGTCCAACCGTCCCAGTTGCCATCGCGCATATAGTTATAGATCACCCAGTCGCGAGCTTCGTTACGAGCGCGGCTCACATGCTTGCGCCAGCGCTCTTTGACAGCCTTCCCTACAGTTGTAGAGCCCTTGCGTGTCAACCCAATGTAGGCCTGCCCATTGTGCAGTGCTACATAGATCACAAAGTTTGAGTCAGATCGTGCAGTTCTTTTCGTCATGTCATAATTATAGCATTTTGGGCACAGGCTGTCAACCAAAGACCCTTAAGGGTCTAGGGTTTCTTCGTCTAGCGCACACGCTAGCGCATTAAATGCAGACTGTATTATCTCATTTTCTTCAAATTCCTCATCGATAATATATTGTAATTGTACAAGTGCATTATCTAAACGCAGTTTATAATGGTCTTGCATATTAAGCTCCTTTAATTAAACAAATTCGATATTATCGGTACGCAGTGCTTTTTTAGCTTGCGCTATAATATAATCTTTATCTGCTTGCAGTGTTTCGTAATTAATATCTCCGCTTACATAATTGCATTTTGCTTGCGTTGGGAATACATGCACAACGTCCCCATTATCTTTTACTTTTTTATGTACATTAAAAGCAATTACAATTTTATAAGTTTCTTTATTTTTTACATAGATTAATTTTGCTTTTGCAGTATTTGCAGACAGTATTTTTGACATGTTGCGCTCCTTGTTTTAAGCTCAAATTATAAGCTCAAAACGCACAAGCGTCAACTAAAGACCCTACGCTAAAACCTAGTACTTTTTAGCTAGATTGACTCAAAAGCCAAAAGGCAGTATAATTATAACATGTTCGAACAAAGTGGGGGTGGACGGCGAGTGTGCCTGCAGTTAGACTTGTGGATAACCTGTGGATAGATTTTAGCGTGGCTTTTGGGCAACACCGCCTGAACTGTTATCCACAACTTCCCTGAACTTATCCACAGGTTATGCACATAAAAAAGTATTAATCATCCAGTTCTAATCGATATTCCCCGGCACTAAATGGAGTTACTATATACTCCTGAGCCAATTCTAAATCATTAAATGATTCTAGATCACAGCGATGATCAGTGTGTTTAAAACAGTATATACGATCATTAAGTAAATCTTTACTAATAGAAACTCTATGAGTGCGAAATTGAATATAACCTAAACGAGCTAGCATATAGTGTCTCCCTATATAGTGTATATATGTCTATATAGTATATGATCAAGTGCCTAAAAGTGCAACTAGATTTAGAAGACCGTGCGTATAAGGTCAATACGGTCTGGTTATCCCACTGAAAAAGTGCTGAAAAGTGTGATAAAGTGCAATTTTGTGTGGCCGAAACTGTCACTAGAGTCTCGAGAGGGGTCGGGGCCTGTAGACTACGGTATTCAAATTTTTCTTGACTGTGGGAGGGAGAGGCATTGCAAAAATAGTCAAATTCACTAGGATTTCACCAGGATTTCACCAGGATTTCACCAGGATTTCACGCCAGAATTTCTCACTTTTCTCACTGTAGATCTACCATTTAGGCTTGAGCCCTAGCAAAATCTGCGTTACCGCTGCCGCTATCGCGGGTCTAGGACTCCTGCTACTTCTGATTGCGCCAATCCTGCACACATGCACATATATGCGCAGCGGGGCCTTGACTGTATACGCTCAATATACTTGTAGACCCGCAGCGGGGCCTTGTATACTATATGCTATATAGTGTGTTCTATATGCTATACATGATCTAGTCGCTCTCTACAGTAGCATTTGGCAGTTTCTTGTATAAGTATTCGTATGCGCTACTATATAAGTTCTTCTGCTGGTATTAGTGTTCTTGAAGAAATATGGGACTACTGCTGTGCTCATGGCATTGGTATGTATAACGGGCGCATACTAGCAGAACTAGGTTACTTTGGTTGGTATATAGAGTGTGAGGGCGATCCACGTATCAGCTGGCTGTTGATCAAATACAGTCATGTTATTACATGTGTACAGCGGGGCCTTGGGTAAATACACTACTATGACTACACCAATACTACCCACTAAAACCACTTTACTTGAGTACAAACTCACTCCTACAGAACTGGTTGCCGATGCTCTTGTAGAGCAGTTCTTTGCCAATCACTATGCTTTTCTGGCTGCTCTAATGGCTGCTTGGCGTAGTGGATCGACCAGTTTAAACTATACTGTAGGGGATGATGGAGCGGCTGCTCAGTTGCGTATTATACTAGAAGACTATGGCTATACTGTAGCGGGTGTTGATCCCGAGGCTACTGATCTCGTTGCTGTTTCTTGGGCTGCTTAACTGAACGTTCTTCTAGCTCTTTGTACAGGCGGTAGTCACTCTCACTCAGCCGGGCCAGTATGCCCATACACATGCCCAGGGTATAGATCACACCTTTAGCCATTAATATACTGTACAAATAGTCACGGCTCTTTTGATAACGCTCATTCATAACAGTATTTATAGCCGTAAAAAAAGCCCCAATTAAGGGGCTTTGTTTAAGGCGTTAGCCTAGGGTTGCCAGTTAGACTAGGCCCATAGCAAGAGCCTTGTAACCTGCGGCCACAATCTTACGGCTTGGCTTGCCAATAACATACTCGGTAACAGCTACGCCATTGCCTGCTGTACGCTTGTTGGCGTAGACTGCATAGCCTGCGTGGCGGATACGGCTAACTTCTGCTGAGATATTCTTGATACCAAAACGCTTGCTCGCCTGTGCTGGTGTTACCTTTTCACCCTGGTAGAGTGCTGTGAATAATTTGTATGTCTTTGTTTCTGTGCTAAACATGTTTTTCTCCTTGGTTATTACATGTGTATTACTGCTGTGCAGTAAACTTAATTATACTGTATTAATTGAGCCTGTGCAACTATTATGGCTGAACTGTTCGGCCTTTGTTAGCCATAAATTCTACCCCGGGATAGCGTTGGGCCACGAGCTCCATAGCGGCTTCTAGGGTTGAACCCTGACCCAGGAACTCATCGGTATCCTTGGCATAGAGGTAGTAGTGGCCCCCATGTAGTTCCACACGCAGTTCACGAGCACCCTGGGTCTGGGCCTGCTCTTGAGCCACGGCCTTACTGTATTCTTTGATGGCATTTTGCAGCTCGGTTGGGTCCTTGAGTATGTTGGCAATCATGCGTACCACAGCTACCCTTAAGCCCAGCCTATAGCCCGCCCAAAAGCATAAAATGTTAACTGCTAGTATAATCAGTAGGTCAATCACGGGGTTTCTCCTGGGCCAGGGCCGCAACAAAAAGGAACTGTTCATAGGCCTTGCGTACACTAGGGTGGGTCATGAGTTTATCGGCTTCCTCTTGCATGGCCCGAACAGCCTCTTCGCAGGCTTCACGGGCACTAGGCCATTCTAGGCACTTGGCTTCAGGACCCATAACTTCAACCAGCCGATTCCAGGCAGCACGTTGTTCATCTGTTAGGGGTGCTGACTTTGGACGTAGATCGCTGGCCCGCATTAGGGCTCGCGAAATAGCATCCTCGGCTACCCTACCCGCGGCGATCATGGCTGCATAGTTAGGGTCTACGTTGTAGCGGGTACTTTGACCCCCAGGGTAGCAAATGACCAAATGGCTACCCTTAGGGAAAGCATCCATTAGGGTAGGGTCGTACTCACATACAGGTATGTAGCGCCTACCAACCTTTTCGTAGAACGTTTTCTTCATTGCAGTTTCCGGCTGTTGGGAATTTTGTCATGATCTTCTGGGTCCAGGAATGCGCGAGCCAATTGCTCCTGTACTTCTGGAGGTAGATCATCGAAGTCCTCATCGGTGATCTCACGGCTGTTTTCTAGGATACTTCCGTCGGTGATCATACGCTGGATTTCGGCAATCAAGCCATCCAATTCTTCCTGGGTACCGTCAAAATTGTCAAATGCACCCGGAGCAAACTCAATCTTGAGATCTTTGAGTTCTTCGGGGGTCAGTTCTTCAAATCGTTTGTTTTTGTCTGTCATGTTATTTTAGCCTTGGTAGTTGCCCGGTCACTGTACAGCTGGCGCCCACGTTCTCTGACAAGATCTGCCATGCCCTGGGGGTCCGCTTCAAATTGGTCTATAATATCTTTGCTTGAAAGTGTATGATCAACATCGATAGCATAGATTTCGTAGTGTCTTTGGGGGTTAAATCTAGCCCGCATGATCAAGTGATGTAGATTGGCATATTGCGTATCAGTACGCCCCCCAAGTTCTGCCCACATGTGAGCCTGCTCACGCTTGGTAATATCTTCGCAGTATTCCAAGCCCAAACAGTCCCACATTAGTAGGATTGTGTGTGGTCTTTTTTCCATTGTTCTGCCTTTAAGCGCATGGCTTCGGGATCACGTTTATGTTCCTCAATGGCCTGTTTTAATGCTTCTTCTACAAACTGGTTAAAAGTCATGTCACGTTCGTGTGCCATAGTCATATACTTGAGCAGTTCTTCGTCAGTAAAGTCTAGAGGAATGCTAACCCGAGTATCATAGTCCCCGCCTGCAACAATAGCAGTAGCCTTGTCCAGCCAATCTTCATCAACTTCTAAATCTGTGTAGCTGACCTCGTCCCAAGCCATATCGGAAAAATAGCCCATTTCTTTGGCTTTCTTGCTGTGGGCGTCCTTGTACAGGGGATTGATCATACGGTAAGCACGATTATGGACATAGTCGTGGGCCTGTACTTCATAGACCATTTGGGTGTCAGTGTCAAAGATAATGGTCAAACTGTGTCCGTCTTGTTCACCGTTCCAAGAGTCTAGCATATAGGCTTTATGCCCGTAGCAGTTCCAGCCATACTCGCTACCTTCAGTAATGCGATATCCGACTACTTCCATCCATTGTTTAAGTGTTAGCATCTTAGGCTCCGTGTATTGTATAGCCCTTATTATACAGTCAAGGCTTGGGCCTGTCAACAGTTCCTAGGATGTAATCTGCAAATTTGAGCTCAAAAATCGTGCACCATTTTGGGCTTAGAATACTGACTGTACAGTGTGGATCTTTATAGTGTCCGCGGTAGAAAGTCCATTCATTGTAGCGTTTGCCCAAATTGTCTTCGCACCATATTTCGATTTCACTATCAACACCATGTCTGGGTATTTTATATGTTTTGTGGAAACGGGACATATATTCCCGCACCATTTTTGTTATTTGCTCTTGGCTGAGCCCCACTTCATTGTCCAAAATGTATAGTCCCTTCCCCGCAGTTTGGCCACAATAGCAAACCTGGTTAGATAGTGCATCAGATCTTCGTTTTTGTGCCAAATAGGTGTTTCTAATGCATGTGCCATAATCCATTGTCCTTGCTCGCTGTGTTCCCAATCAAGCAGGGCAGGCGCCGCTTCTATTACAGGATCTGTTGCGGCAATAGTAAACTCGTGTACCACAACTCTGTGTACCCTTTCGGCAATACCATTGATAACAATGACATCATGTTTAATTGGATTGTGTACAGGATTACCGGTAACAGTTCCGTGATCTAAATTTATACCTGTAACACTCATAACGGCAGACCTAGATCTATTGTAGGTTTTAGATCATCTGCTATGGCCCTATTGATAGGCAGCATAGAAATAAAAGCCTCTGCTATCTTGTTGCGTTCTTGTCCGTTTCTCTGTCCAAGAATAACAACAGCATGTAGAGTAGTGTTTTTCTCAACTAACATGATTACACATTTACCTGCGGCGTTTGTAGTTCCAGTCTTACTGATTAAAATGTTATCAAATTGGAACAGTACAGGATTGGTATTCTTTAGATTTACTGTAACAGTCTTCTTGCCCTTAGGATACTTTAGTGTAGTTTGTCCTTCACTAGAGATGCTACGGATAACAGGAGTGTCTTTAATTCTATATAAGAATACTGTAAGGTTGTCTACATTACTACGGTTACCTGGTAGTAGTCCACTGGCATCTACGATTTCTGTATTGATTAAGCCCCAACCTCTAACCCAAGTATTTGTATCTGTAATAAATTGATCAAACCCTCCTGGATAGGTGTTAGCCAGTGTTTCGGCTGCTAGATTATCGCTACTGATCAGCATAGCTTTCATTAAATCCATTCGGCTGACAAGCGCACCACGAGAAAAACGTCCGCCGCTACGACCAGTAACTTTGACCTTTTCGTCTAGTTCTAGTCCAGCTCTCAAGATGGTATTAGCAGTAAAAAGTTTAGTAATAGAAGCTATGCTTCGGACTTCACTGCGATTATATACCATTTGGTAGTCTCCTCTATCGTAGTCATAGAGACCCCATGCTCCTTGAGTTGTCTGTGCGTAGACTAAACCGCTTAGACTCAATAATATTGATATAAAAAGTTTCTTCATTGATTATTTATGGACTAGATTGTGCCTGTACTTCATCGCCCCACGTGCTTTCTTCGCCTACAATTTTATCTAAAATATCAAAGTTAGCTTCTGCTCGTTTGATAGCTTCGTAGGCTTTTTGTAGTGCAGGATTGTCTCTGATCCTTTGTTGTCTAACAGAGTCCTCCTGCATTTTTTGCATGGCCCAACTAATAACACTTTTAGCATTTGAATCTAATTCAATTGTAGGAAAATTCCAAACTAGTTGTTGCCAACTGTTACCGTCGTTGACCTCCATGCAGTTCATGTTTGGATTCCATCGCATCTGGCCTGCACCAATACTACCCGGACTTATATATGGGTCTGAACTAATTGAGCCAGTTACACTAATACCAAATCCGCCTGTAAGATTTTTAATCATATTAACTCCAATGTATTAAGAATAGAGTTGCATCTCTATCTTTTTTAAACTCTACGTAGCAAAGATCTTTTAACATCCATCTATCACCGGCAGGGCCCCATGTGTCTACTATCCATTTAATGGCCCTTACCGGATCTTTGATTTTTATTTTAGATAAGTCAACTACAGTCATAAGAGCAGTTTAACACCTTTGTTAACAAAGATCAACTATACTTGAGCGCCAAGAATATGTTCTTAGGATTAGGATATAGTTCGATTTCATAATAACCTTGCGGTATATAGGCACTAAACGGCTTGTGTCGAATATCGAGTCGTTTTAAATCTTTGCAAAATTCGGTAATCTTATTCATTGGAATCTGCATCTTCATCTTCATCCTCCCAATCCATAGCATCTTCGTCAATAAAAGGCATATCCTTATACTTAGGATCATCATAGTATTTGTAGTAGCCTTCATTGGGCATGAGTTGTCTGAAACTAGGACAATCACTAAGCGACAGGCTCAATAGTGTGTACTGCTTCTTGTCCAGAATATCGGTAATGTAAAATGTACTGGTACAGGCACCACCGATGCCTTTGATAGGACCGTGTTTGATTTTCAGTTGCTTGAGTGCTTCTTTAAAGCGCCAATGATCCTTGCCCTCTTTGACAATGATACGAGTAATACCCAGCTTCTGATTTCTCAGGCGGATTTTATCTACAAAAGTTAGTTTGGTTAGTGTGGCACAGTTATTGTCATCGATTTGCAGTAATGCATCTTTGACTTTAATGCTGCCTTTGGTATGCGGGTTATCTAGTGTTTCCTTAGTGCTCCAAGGAATAGTACAATCCACATGATTGACGTAAAAGGTTTCGCCATGAAATTTTAAGACCCACATGGGAATGGTCTGGTCCGTTAAGTGTGCTTTGTTAAAGTGGAACACTACGTCCTTGCAAGCGTATTCAATCTATGCCATTTTAGTTTCTCCTTAAATTATGTATTCACTATCAACAACACTTAATGGTGATGTATTGTGTTGTTCAGCTACATTATATATCTCTTGAACGTCTGTTGTCAACGGTTTTAGGCGATCTTGATACTTTAATTTCAAGAGCGTAAACTGTTTTGGGCTTACGTTCTTGAAGATTAATCTATCGCTTGCTGTTAGAATACGTCCTCCAGTAGCCATATCGCACCAACCGCTATCATTGTCTGACAGCAAGGTTGGATTGAACAAGTCATAGTCGTATGAAGTAGAGTTTAAAAATTCAACATCGTTGAATGACGCCGGGTTACGGAGGATGTAATTCATATTAAGCGAAGATTTCTAATGCAGTGCCGCACTCGGTACAGAACTTTGCATTATGCTTGTTCTGGTGTCCGCAGGTTACACACTTAGGTTTGTGCTTAACAGTAACAGGCTTGTCAACAGGCTTGTTGTTTCCAAGGTCACCTACAATGCGTAGAACAATGTTGTGCTTGACAGGGTCAAGAGCACCAATCGTTGTATGCTGGAATTTCTGTTCACTCTTGCTGCCAGGAACAGTAATACCAACTTCGCTTTGGCACCAATCCATTGTGGCCATGCCATCATGTAGTTCAGCTTGATTAAGGATGCCGTTGTCAGCACAATATTTGTCAACTGCGGCATTTGCGGCCTGAGCAGTAATTTCGCCGTTTTTACTCCAATCAACACTACGCAAGGTGCCGTTTACATTGTAGCTTGTAGGGGCTGCTGTGCCCATAGCCTTGGTCCAGTATTGATCACCGCTTCGCACACCCGGAGGATAATGATGGAAACCGCCAACAATGTTGTTGATGTTAATAATAGGGCGAGGAATTTCAAACTGATACTCTACACGGATCAGTCCATCTTCTTCCTTGATGCCACGAGGGCCTTCTTCAATTTTAGCAGTGCGTTCAATAAACTTGAAACGATTTCCTTCTGTGAGGTTGCCGTTCTTAATCCAACGCTCGAGATCGACACTCCGACCCGGGTCTATGACCAATCCGCCAGGAACGGCATTCCCGCCATCGATGAAAACATTCACAACGGCTCGAAATGTATTGAGGTTTTTTAGTAGAATCGTATATTCGCTACCGAATGGAATATAGACTGTGTCTTTGAATTCGCGGAGAATGTTGCCTTTTACTTTAATGGAGGCGACCATCTTTTGATTGTACATCATTTTTCTTCCTTTTACTGGCTACACTCTAAAGCCATATTAATTTAAAGAGTGTCGGTTGTAGGACCTTCCTACAAATTTATTTAGTAACTCTGAATCCTACACACCACAAATCTAGGCGGGCAAACCAGTTACCTTCATTCTTACCAAACCCCATGCGTAGCATACGGTTGTCTTTGTTTAAATCAATCTTTGTTAGACACATTATTCAACACCAAAATGTTCTTGAATATTATCTACAATCTGTTGATATGGCTCTGGACGAAGTAGTTTCATAGTACCATGTGTAGCATCAATCACATCAATACACTCTTTGATAACCAGTGCCGCATATAGTTCTTTGTTAAAAATCAATTCGCCGTCGTGTTCTACAAGACTTTTTACAGCTAGACTTTCTAATAGTTTAGTCATTTTTCACACCTAACAGCTCTTTGATTAGAGCCTTTTTATCTTCTGTGCTCATGCCATCAATCCCAAAACGTTCTTTAATATCGCTGACACAATGTAGTCTACCTGTATTGTAGTCGCTATTACCTACACGGCTCTTACAAACATCGATGCAATCATAGACGGCGGTAGCAACAAAATAATTGGCCATTGCAGCCAATGCTTCGCTCATTCCCGCAACACCTTCGGGATGTGCATCCACATAAGCCCGGATATCTTCTGGTTTGATATACTTCATGCTACTTCCTTGAACAATGGCATACCGTCAGTTAAGTGGCGCACATATTCTAAGTTGGCAGGAAATGTATCCAGTGTGCCTCGATGCCGTTGAATACTGATGGTAAATGGTTCTGGCCGTTCTAGACCGTAGAAAAACATTTCTGTAGCACCTTGCTCTATTTGATTTTTAAAATGTTCGTTCATTCTTTAACTCCGAAATGCTTCTTAATCTTATCTACAATATGTTGGCTTTGCTGTATTCTCGCTTTGTTCCAAGCGGCATCTTGTTCATTGAACACTTCCATATCTTCTACCCACTTTTTCTGCCCGTCTGCAATATCCAGACATTCTCGCACAATTAACTCGGCGAACTTTAGAATCTGTTCTTCTGTGATATAACCCACATAGCGTCCAGGAATCTTTGTAGGTGTAAATTCACCCAATAGATCAGCCTGCTCAGCAAGTAGTTTAATTTGTTCGTTCATACATACCATCCTCTGGAGTGATTCTTCGTATCCTGTTCCCATTGTTTTCGTACCATATCGTTCCATTCGTTAACACTCTTACCTTGCAGTTCACGAATGACATGCCCGCCACCAGCCTTGATCAGGATGGGATACCACAAGTGGTCTTCATAACGAGGAACAGGACGATATGTCACTTAAACAATCCTTTACGATCTACGCCTGTTTCATAGTATTCACGAGCGGCACCACTGTAGTACATAACTAGGCCGCATTGAGTGCAACGATAACGATGCAGGTCAATATCTACCGTGGTACTAACAGTATTGTATTCCCACTCTCCATCAATTTCTTCACCAAAGTAGTCTCGAGTGACCCAACGACTTGTTGTTCTTTCGTGATTACAGCTCATTGTGTTTTCTTTGTCTTGGTGCGTTTGGCGGGAATCGAACCCGCTTCCTTGAGTTTTAGAGGCTCAGTGTCTTCCAAAGACGTCAAACGCTTTAATTCTTTAGGTTTAACAATTATAAAAGATTTGTAATCTTTGTCAACCTTTATTGGCAAATCTAAATGTACAGTTACTCTAGGTCCTTCTAATTCACTAACTAGGCCATCATTACCTACGCTACCGATAAATGGGATTTTTTTATAGTAACCAAATACACGATCTCCGATCTCCCATGTTGGTTTATATCGATTAGCGGCAAAGTATTCTGCTAGTGATGCCATAGTTATAAAGGATTTTGATTATAGATAGGAGTAACTTCACAAATGTATTGTTTGTTCCACAAATGTTTTAGCAAGTTACAGTCTGCACCTGTTACTAAACTAGCACTATGATCAGGAATACCCTTTCCTGTGGTAATATAACTGGTAGTACTTGCTATGTTATAAGTTGAACAACCTGACAGGCCTGCTAGTCCAATAAAGAATAAAGCAAGCCTATACATTATTCTAGTTCTTTAAGAGCCTGTGGAGCACGAGCTGCCGCAATCTCGCGTTGGCGAACAGCTTCTTTAGCACGACGAAGTACGTTTGCATCACCGGTTGGCATTACAACTAGCACGTAAGCACGATATCTATTTCCTTCGGAAATCATTTTGATACCATCTTTAGAAACTTCAACCCCGGTTAAGTCAACAGATTTACAGCTAGATTTAATTGCCATTTCGCTAAACTCTGTACTGGTTGCTTCGCTATCTGTTTTATAAATTTTTGTCTGTTGGCTAGCAGTACCTCCAACACTCATACAGATCTTACCGTAAGCATCAGCCTTGGCTTTTTGGATAGCCATAGAATAATCTCCACTAACACTAGTGCCGGCTGCATATACAGCTGAACTACTTACAGGTAACTCGGTCATCCATTTTGGAGCTTTGTCAATAGTGCGCTCGACTAATTTTTCTTGTCGTTCACGCTCTTGTTCAGCACGTTTTTGATAAGGGTCACTAGTACCACAAGCCGCCAATAAAGCGATAACAGGGATTAGAGTTAAAAACTTTTTCATTATACTATCCTTTAGGGTTTAATTTTTTCTGCAACCTTGCCAAGACCGTCGCCGACTGACTTAACATCTTTACCCATACCTCCTACAAATCCGCTAGCAGTTCCTTGTACAGTTCCACATGCGGTAAGCATAGTAAGGACAATAATACTTAAAAGTGTTTTCATAAATAGCCTTTCTGTGTGTGTAATTTATTTTAACAAACTTCTTACCATTTGTCAATAACTTTCCAATGCATTTCATCCGAAAGCCGACATATGATACCCTGATTCAATTCAATATGTCCTACTTGAGGTGTTGACTCAACGAACCATCTGCACAGTGCTCCGCGATATCTAAAATTATCAAAGTGAACCGGATGCGGTTGTACTTCGCTTTCTTTAACAATTTGTCCTAACTGGACCTTTGCTTTAGTTTTAGGTAACGGCTCGTCTGTACAAATTGTGTCCTGTTTAGATAGAACCTGGACACTTGATACTGAATCTAACAAGTTATTTTTGGCAAACTGTTGCGCCTTTGCACAAGCAGATTGCCAATCTCCCCATGTTTGTGCAACTTCTTCCCCAGTGGCCAAATGCCATTTTCCTTTAAGGTACGCTCTGAAAGTAACGCGACAGATGTTCTTAGAACCTGAAGGAATAACCTCTTGTTTGAAATCAGCAATACGCTCTATAGATTCGTTTGATTTTATCGTTGTTGCAGATCGAATATAACATTCAGCAGAAACTGCCGAAGTAAAAAATACTAAGATCCAGGGCAACGTGTTCTTATAGTCCATAGTACTGTCTTTGCGGATGATACTCGTTGTTGGTAAGTTTCTCTTCCAGAGAGTTGATCAAATGCACTGTTCCAGTGTCCGGAACTAACGGTTGGATTATCAATTATCTTTTGTAAATCGATAATTTGTTGGTGTGCATTGTTGCAGTTTACACGGACAGGATGTATAGGATTGCTCACAACAGTTTGTTGGGAAGCACATCCAGTCAACAAAATAGTTGTGAGCAATAATCTATACATTATTATCCTTTGTTAGGAAAAGGCCACACTCCGGAACTAGCAGTAGGTGTTACTGATTTCGGCTGATAACGATAGCGTTCTGGATTGCCGTCTTCACGATCAATTACACCAGCATCATAGCCGTCTTCGTATGCTCGTTGTTCTTTGTAGGTAACATAGTTAGTATCGTTATAGTCCTTACCAAAGTAGCCATCACTATAGCCTTTGCTGAATGGACCGTGATTGACCTTAGGTTCAACTGGAGCACGAACAGTCTTAGTACCGTTGGCGTTGCTTTGAACTGACTTGTCAAATGCATTTTCTGCACTTACACCCATTTCACCGATAACTTCGTAGCGGCACGCACGACCCTTGGCACCATTGTAGTCGCTAGGGATACTAACAACATCAGCAGGGTTGATCTTAACAATAACCACACGGCTGTCACTGCCACCAAAGTGGCCCAAGTAGCTCAAACCACAGAAGTGCAAACCTGTTGAGCAGGTTTGATCCTTGTTGTCATCAACCTTGTTACGTTCCATTTCAACAATGGTGCCTGGACTATTGTCCATAGTACCCGAATGGATATCCAAGAAGTTGTTGCGGACTTTCTTGTAGGCAAGAAAGTGACCGTCCGGAGTTAATGGCAAGTTGTTCTTCTCCAAGAAGCCGTAGAGTTCATCGACTGCTCGCTTACTAGGATTCTTCATCAAGTTTTCCATAAATGCTACCATAGGCTTGATATCGAAACCTTCTTCTAGCATAGCGATCATTCGAGTTGCCAGCACACCTGCGAAGGGTTCGCCCTTCCAGAACATAGAACTACCTTGGATGCTAACATTACCGGCACCGTAGTTGAGCACGACCTTAACAGGATCGATAATCTGTTTAACAGTTGCCCAATCACTTGCCTTAATCGCATCAACTACCTTTTGGTAGGTAATGTGTGTTTTTGCAATAGTGTGGGGCTTACCATCGATAACGACAGTAACATTAGAACCTTGAATAATAAACGGATACGACATTTTAATTACCTTTAACTTTCAAATAAATTGCTACTGAAATTGCCGTAGCCGCAATCAAGAGTCCAGGGACCCAAAATGTTACACCAAAAACTTCAATCATTTTAGACACCTTTCTTTGCGTCAATTAAATTGATATATTCTGCAATTTCGCTTGCATCGGTGCGGTAGGAATTTAAACGGCTCAACAGCGGATACCTACGTGCTACTGCTGAGAACTCTTGGTTATATTTGTTGATAAGTGCTTCTGGGCTCAAATTAGCATTAGGAGCAAACTTAGCAAACAGGCTACTAAGATTATACTGATCTCCCTTGAATGTGTCAACACCTTTGAACTCCAAAAGCAGTTTCAAATACGGACTATTTGGATTTTCAATAAGCATCAATGCGCCAACACTCAAATCAAACAAGTTATGATCTTCGATACGAGCCTTGACCACACTGTTCATTAACTTGGCATTGTTCTGTCCATTAAGAACCTTCTCAATATGCTCTTCAAGGTTAATCCAATTCTTTTGAGTTTTAACCCAATCCAAATCAGACTTGCGAACACCGTAGATTTCGCCTTTGAACAGATTAGGCAAGCTAGTCACGTCAGCATGGAACTTCTTAGCATCATAATAACCTTTAGTACTTTGCATTTGGAAACCAACCAACGGAACATAGTAGTAGGTTTCTTTATTGTCAAAGCTGTCAGCCTTACCGGCATCGCGCCAGACCATGTCATCATCACTACGACGATAGCCACTACCGCCACGGCGTTCCAGCTTCATGATAGTCACGTTCTTACCAATGCCAGCCGAACGAGGCTTCTCTAAAAGCGCACTCGCCTTGAATTGACGATTAGCAGGCGGATTGTGAATAGCATCGAAGAAGCCCTTCAAATCCATATCCTTAGTCTTGTCTGCTTTGTCTAAAACATATACTGTGCGGCTGTACACATCGCTCTTAGTATAGCGATAGTGAAACTTAGCACGTTCAGTAGCGCCAGTCTTTAAGTCGTTGACAACGAAGTTGCTGTCTGCATCTACAACAAAAGTCCGAACAGCCCAAGTAACATAGTGTCCGTTAGCATCTTTATCTCCGTACTCTACTTTCGAGTCTACACTACGACACACGGCATTATTGCGACTCTTAACAAAAGCACGAATGGTGATGTTATACTTGCTGGCTAGTTCTTCTACTTTGAGAGTAAAAGAATTACCACCACCGTAACGCTTAGGATCGTATGTTGGAATAGGATTTTTAGTTGTGTATTCAATTACAGCATTAGCCCACAGATTGTTTCCTTTGCGGTTGACAAGGAACAGAGCACGATCCCACAGGTTAGGAATAGCATCTGCTTCTGAGGCCAACTTAGCAGTCAACACACCGTTAAGAGCAGCCAGCTTGTTCTTGATTGCTTCGACTGTAGATGGAATGTAAGAAAGACCTTCACGACTGGCTTGGAAGTCCAATTCTCCGATGGCAAACTCCATAACCAAACCACAGCTCAACATACGAACAAGCTCGCCAAGGCTAGTATCTGCTCGGGGGATGTCGATAGGATATGCAATATTGCCCATAACGGCTACACTAGTGTTACGGCCTTTGGCTTGATGAACACCAGGAATAATGTCCTTGCTTTCGTATTCTACATTGCGGAACTCAAATCGGTCTACGCCACTAACAACAGGACGCAGAGCAAAGTGAGTATAGACTTGGCGAGCTTCGTCTGCAAATTTGCCAAAGTCATAACGCTCATTGACAGCAAACTTAACTTCAACACCGCTAGGTTCATCTGTGTCTTCTTGCGTCATTAGTGCAATACTAGGCACACCGGCTTCGTTGATGAACGCAGTATAGATACCCTTCTTGCCGTCTTTGATAGCAGTTACGGTGAAGTTATCAGTATAGCTAAAAGGAGACTTAGAGCCGAGACCCAAAGCGCCGATGAAGGCATTGCTATCAGTCTTAGTAGACTCAAAATATGTGGTATAAATGTTTGTAACTTGTTCATGGCTCAAGCCAGTGCCGTAGTCTCGGATGGCAAAGAAAGGTTCAAAACTGTTAGGAAGATGCACATCAAAAGGAGTGTCAGCACGGCCTGCGGCAGTGTGACTGTCAACAGCGTTGCAACTCAATTCACGTACAATAGCACGGATCTTGTTAGCATACAAGCCCGAACTCAAAATGTTAAATGCCTTAGCAGAATTGCGAATACGGAATTCGCCAATTTCACCAACGTTAGAAACAATGGCTTCGTTTGCAGGAGCATTGTTAAGAATCATTTGGAACCTTTCTGTGTGTGTTTATTACGCTATGTATCTATTATACAAGGAAAAAGGCTTGTTGTCAAGCCTTTTTCTGTTTGGTTAGTCCAAATTAATTAAAAAGCATCCCAGTGATAGCTTCTTTCTTTGACTTTGGACAGGGTTACACGATCGCCCAAATCATTAATAAAAATGAATTTGCCGTGTGTACTGTCGATCTGCTTGAGATCCTCTTGCCCAAATCGGCAGCTTTCCCAATCCCATTCAGAGTCCTTGTTTTCGGGCTCTTCGTAGACTTTGTAATCCAACCCAATTCGTTGAGTCAACGGATTACCGTGCCATTCAGTCTGCTCGAGATTCTCTTCAGGAATATCTACACCTTTAGGTTGCAGTGTAACCTTGTATTTGGCTTCACCGCTGAACTCAGGACGAGTATTCAACATCTTCATAACCTGCTGAGGTGTCTCGCCGTAACGATTCATTTCTTCAACCATTGCTTTCAGCATGTCGAAGTTGAACTGGTCAAACATCATAGCAATCTTGCAGATGCTTTGGATATGAGTTTTGTTCTTAAGATTATCTTGGCAGTACTCGATGATAAAGTCCTGCTCCAACCCCTTGAAGTCCATCATGTAGTAGATACGACCAGGACGGTTACGCATGTGTTCGTTGACACGCCACTTGTCGTTACAGGTCAGCACGAACAGCTTCTTGCTAGGGTAAACACCGTCAAGCAGAGTCAGCATCTTTTCCTGGTCATCACGATCATAGACCTTTTCGAACTCGTCGAACAGGATCACAGTAGGCTGTTCAATCATCTGCATGAAAGCGTTAAAGCCTTCACCGCACCAGGGCTCGTTGATAACGATAGTAGGAACACCTACAGCCTGTGCATCGAGGCTCAGCATCTTAGCCAACAGGGTCTTACCGCTACCTTTTTCTCCGGTAAGCATTACACCGGTACTGGCAGTACGATCATTAAAAGTAGACAAAATACGATCTGCATTACGTTTAGTATCGCCGTAAATTTTGCCTTTGATTTCGAATCCGTCAATCTGCTCGAGATAAAAACAACCTGCCATTTTATCAAATTTAACAGTATAAGTACCTGCGGGCAGAGCCTCGTGAAGATCCATTGCCTCTTTAGTGCTTACATTGAAACGTGTGCCTGATTTAAGAAAGTAAGTCATTGCCTTAAAACTCTTGTTTGTTACTATGTGTCTATTATACAAAAATAACAAGGGCCCGTCAAGACCCTTGTTACCATTTAGGCTTTTGCGTTAGCCCGAACTTGCTCGAAAGTAATCTCTTTTACGAGCTTACCGTCGCGGTAGACTTCTTCCAACATTGGAACAAATGGTCCAATACCTTTGTCAGTCCAACCAGTAGGAGCAGTTACACCGCTAGCCCATTCACCGCCGCTCTTCCAAAGTTGGACACGACCTGCCTTAGACTTCTTACCACTGTCAGTGATAGGATCTTTTTGCACATCACGATTCTCGCCGTTAACCATAATGCTAGAGCATTTCATTGCAAACTTTTGAGTATCACGGTCCACTTGTTGAAGCAATGCACCGCCCATACCAAATGCAATGTTATCTGCTGAGTAGCCATATGCTTGGAAACTACCAAGAATTGTACGAATAGTGTTTTCGTTAACACCGTCACCTTGGATAAGGCGAACATTATTCAGTACACGGAAGCCTTTACTGTTTACAGTAGAACCAAACTTAGCATCCAACTTTTGTACTAGTTGGCGGCACACGACATCAGGATCACCACTGTCAGGGCGAATAACAACAGTTGCACCGCTATCAATAACCTGTTGACGAAGTTGTTCACCCCAAAGATTGTCAACGGCATTATAAACATCATAACTGTCGCTGACAATAGCAACAATGGAACCAGGTTTGGCGAATTGATTGAGCATATTTCTGTAAGCATCTACTTCTCCATCACGGCCCCAACTAGTAATTGTTGAATGTTCGGCGGCAGGGATAGAAAAACCTGCAATCCCAGCATCATAGTATTCGCGAGCATACAGCACACCAGAAATAGTATCACTGCCCATGAAGTTAACCAAGTGTGCCGCGCCTCCAATAGCCGCTGACTCCAGGCTAGAAACACCACGAGCACCGAAATCGTGCAACTTAAAATCAATAAGGGCAGGGTCACCTGTTTTCTCCAATGCATCTAAAATAACTTGACGAATCTTCCAGCTCTGCGTTGCCACAGTAGTTGGATACCATACAGCACGAAGGATAGCAGTCTCTAGCCATGTTGTGAGCCAGAAGCATTCTGGGTCAGTGTTTTCAATTGTTGCGAGTACATTCTTGACTGGAACAACGGTACCTTCGGGGACAGCACGAATGACCACTGGGAGGTATCCATTGTGCTTGTCCAGAATGTATTGCCATCCTGCTCGGTTGAAGGGCTCGCCGTGTGCGGTAAGAATTTCGTCAGCAATGTCGATATCTGACTGTGTGATAGGTTCGAGTAAGTACTCTTTAATGAACGCTTGGAGTCCGAAGAATACTGTTCTATCGTAACGTCCGCCTCGGGATTCAATGTAACTGTATACACCTGTAGTGCCTGCTGGGTATTGTTTGAACATGCTCACTTTGTATGAGTCTGTGTTCAAGATAATGTTTTTTGCGAGTTTCATAATAAAGTTCCTTTATTTAAATTGCCTTAGGTCTATCCTTAGGACTTGCTTATAGTATAACACCTAGACTATCTAGATGTCAACCGAATTCGACTAAAGTAACCGAACCGCCTTTAGCCGAAATTTCTTTGGCAAAGTCTTCAATCATTGCCAAAATTACTTGACGATCACCGCCAGCCAACCCCATACCGATGTAGGGCAAGCCAAAACGATGGCCTCCGTATTCATGCGCCAGTTTGCGCAGAATTAATTCAAAAGCCGCGTACTCAAATACATCTTCGCCTTGTCGGCTAGTAACATATTGAGTGTAAGCATTGATAATCTTAAATGGTTTGATATTCTTGTCGTAGTAGTCACTCCAAGACATTGTCCAGTTACCTAGTTTGGCAATGTTACCGCGAGTAGTAGCACTATCAACTTCTTCAGCATGTGGATAACGTTTTGCAATCTGCGGAGCAAGTCCTGCACCCATAGCATTAAAACAGTTACATCCTTGGATGATGATGTCGAACTCACCGGCTTCAGCAAGATCAAGTAGATTACCTTTGCGTTTGATTAGCATACTCTTTCCTAAGTTTTCCCATTCTTCATCGCTCATGCTGTCAATATAGTCTGCATATTTGTCAAGGAACTCATCAATCTTATCCTTAGACTTTGGAAAGTTGATGGAATTTCCTGTGTTTGTAAAATGTGTCATTTTGCTACTCCGATCTCTTGAATTTCGTTTGTTGCTTTTAACCCACCTAAGTAGGTCATTGGCAGTGTGCGCTTACGTCCTTTAACACTAATCTGATAACCAGGCTCAACACGATATCCATAAAAGTTGCCGCCTTTATGAAATGCCATCGGTCGTAATTCCCCAGTTACTTTAATAGAGTAAAGTTTCTTTTCCGCTACATTCCAGAAGTAACCTGGGTAACGAGTTGCTACAAAATCTTTAGGAAGTGTAACCATTACTTTAACCTCAATACAACTTTTTCAGCATCAGAGAGTTTGGCAAGAGCTTGCTTACGCAACTCGCCGTTCTTGTATGATTCAATCTCACTCAAGTCGTCAAGGATGACAAACTCCTTTTCGTAGATTTCGTCAAACTTGTTTTTGGCTTTCCAATCCTTTGCGGCTTCTTCTGTGGCCACATAGTATTTGTGGTTGTGACGATCGCCACCGTCCCAAACTTGGATATCCCAACATTTAACGATTTGCATTTTTCTGTCCTTCAAAATATACAGTTACACCTTCGAAGACTGTTTCGGTGTATTCGTCTCGTTGATAGCCTTTTGTAACATTCTTCATGTTAAATTCAATCTTAGAAACCTTCTTACCAGTTTGTTCTTCAACAACTCTGGTGATCATTTCTGCGACTACCTTTTCGCTGATCTTTGCACTAACAGCAAAATCAAAATTGTATCCGTTCATGTTACGCTCCCAAGAAGTGTTGTAGAATTTCGTAGTGGTCTTCGAAGCACTCTTCGCTCTTAACCTCTGCGATTGGAACCCAGCGTGCCTTTTCTGCATCGTCACTGCCTTTTACCTTAGGCAATTCACCGTCCGGCAGTTGAATGTGGAATGCATGTGTAATGATACGTCCACGTGGGCTACGATCAATTGCGTCAAACACCTTACTTCGTACAATGCTACCACGCAGTACAGGAGCAGGAACCTTGATCATAGTTTCTTCTCGCAGTTCACGAATAGCGGCATCTTCTACACTCTTATCAGTATTTGCGTTAACATAACCACCTGGCAATGCCCACAGACCCTTGCCAGGCTCTGCCCGACGACGGATCATCAGTACATGGCCGGATTGGATAACAACACTATCAGCAGTGCTAAAGATAGGAGGATAAGGAAGGCTAGCATATTGTTTCTTGTAGTTGGCTACAAACTCACGCTCGCGAATGATCTGTTCGTATTCGGCAGTGTCTTTGAATTCGTTAAGGAAGTCATAGGTAGTTTCAGGAACCACAGCCTTAATGAACTTCATGTTGCAGTCACGTTTGAAGTACAGGTCACGAATGTTCACAGCACTCAGTGGCTCGATTTCTTCTACGTTTTCGTATCCCCATTGTGGGAACATGTCTAAGTAGAATGAACTTTCATCTTTCTTATGTCCGATAATACCAACACCGGCACCACCTAGTACACGATACTTGCTGACAATGCCTTGGACACGAACTGCCCATGCTTGGTCGTTGTAGATAGTATCAATGTTTGGTTCAACATAGACTCGCATACTAAGGCCGGCAGTAGCGGCTCGAATCATTCGACTACGTTCGTCAAAAGTAAACGGATTCTTGTAAGTTCGGGGTTGTTTTGCGCTACCGCAGACAATAACCAATTGATCTGTCAGTGCTGTGGCTCGTTTGATAATCTCAAGGTGAGCAGAATGAAGCGGTTGAAAACGTCCGATTAGGACAAGAGTGTCATATTTCTTAGACATAGAAAAATCCTTTCTATAATTGGTAGCGCAGAGTCTATCTCTTTGCTGTATGTATTTATTATACTGTCAAATGATCTTTATGTAAAGTGAATTTTTAGCCAAATTAGACTTTTGACCAACGTAAAATAAACCAATCTCTTTGGCTTTCTTTGCGGAAACTGAATAATCGCTCAGTCATACGCATACCTGTACCAAATTCACTGTTACACCAATCTTCCATTTCTTTTAATTCTTCTTCCGAAACGGCTGTAGTATCTTCGTCATCGTCATCTTCAACAATAACACCTGGTAGTCGAAACATACCAACTTCGCATGTTTTTAATTTCATCTTGCCAGCTCCAATAATGTTAGATAGTTACGCCATGCTTTTTGTAGTGCAGGATTCTTATCTCTAACACGTTCATCTTCTCGATATTGATTAACTATCTTTTTATAGTAATCAGTTTCTTCTTCCAATCTTCTGTACCACTGTTCTTTTTCTACAAGCTCTTGGAATCGATGTGTAGGTATATACATCTCAACCATTGGCTCACGATCCACCTCTTGGTGGAAAGGAATGTTAGCACCGTCATGTAGCCAATCTCTATAACTAACAGGCCTACGCCTGTAGTACTGTTTATGCTTGCTCAAACCTGCCTGTGCTTCATATCTTTTTAAGAAGCTATCTACTTCCTTATCTGGATTATTGACAGGTTGATTGTACAGCCTGTTGTCGTACCAATAAGTCATTTCATGTCCACCTTAATATAAACCAAGTATAATGCTTTTGTTCTTTAAATGCAAATGTAGTATTGCCAAATGCACTGTGCATCACCCAAATTTTACCGTCCAACCCTTCCCAGGTGCTAGGACTACCCCAAACCCATCCGCCCTTGCCAACGTGTTTGTGACACCAATCTTCCATATCTATTATTTGATGATATCGATCTTTATTGAATGTAATTTCCATTTTGTGCCAGCCTTCTGTTAATAGATCAAACAGTATCGATTCGTCAATACTATTAGCCAACTGCGCCGCGGCATTATCCAGTATATCTTTAACTGAACTCACTGGCTCCACCTCAATGCAAACCACATGGCGTCTCGATCACATTCAAACTCAATAAACTTTTCAGTAAGATATCCAGGACTATGATAGTATAAGTGCTTGCAGTTTTCCTTAAGCCACGTGTCTACTAAATGATCTTTATAACTACGCTGATATGCTGCCATGGCCCCATCAGTGGTGTGCGCATAGACTACCTTATGTAGCTTAGGCACCATAACATTGCCTAGATTAGTTTCGTGTTTGATATAAGTTATAGTCATGACCACCTCAACATAAACCAAGTGTATGCTCGTTCATCATAGAAGTCAAGATATCTGTCACCGTAACCGCTTAACGGATTTATAGGTTTGGCTATCCAAAAGTTTGCCGACCAGTCCATGAGAGCATGATTGATTTCTTCTTCACCGAAACTATCTGGGCAAAAGTTATACCACCATTGTGGGATTTCAGAAGGCAACCGATCTTCTTCAAATATCTTTATTCTAATCATGACCACCTCAATATAAACAATGTCAAGTCTCGTTTATCCGCAAATAGCACTTCGCCATGTATAATCTGATCTAGCCAACGATCTCCAGGTTCGCCGTATGATGCTCGACACCAAGACTTCATTTCACGAATTTGATCTACACTGGGTATTGAAAATGCAGCCACAGCATGACCTTGATTCCAGTATTCGTCATAGGTATGAATAAACATTAGCTCCACCTCAATAAGAACCAATTGAAATCTCGTTCTTCTTTAAACGCAACAAAAATATAATCACCTCCACCTAACTCGTTTATTGACCACTGATGTGAGGTAGAAGGCTCGTTGATTGCTCTATGAAAATCAAATCTATACTTACCTTTGCAGTTAGCATCAATCCACTGACTGAGTACATAGATGCCATCGTAACCTACATCCCAATGATACACATCGTGTTTATGGTCTTCAAAGCAATAAAAATAAGGATAACCGTGATAGAAGTCTTTGATGCGAGTTGCTGGCTTGAATATATCTGGGTCAAACCTGTAATTGTATTGTTCCCAAGAGTCGCAACCATGCTTGCGTAGGAAACGATTATCCTTCCAGGACTTTATTTTGGTACGTAATAAGGTCAAAAGCTGTTGCATATTGTGTCTCTGGTTCCATATGGAAGCCTGTGCCCCATACTACCCATACTTTTCGTTTGTAAACTTTCTTCCACCAGACTCCACGTCCGGTAACAGTTTTAACTGGCCACCAAGCAAATACTTCTCGCCATGGATAGCAGTCTGCACCGTCCTCAATAATAGTATATTCCATGTACTTCTTTCCTGGACTGGGATTCCATTTTGCGGCACCGTTATAACTCATACGTGTCTTGTATACTTCTATGTTGAATCCTATGCTTCTGTTTATCTTAAACTTAGGCAACGGATTATAGTTCATGTGGCTGTGCGTTTAACTTAGACCACATCTTAAGTTTGCTACGCATATCTTCTCGTTCTTTACGTGCTTCTTCGATATCTCTTTGTAATCTTTCGTTATAACGTTTTTCAGCTAACAATTTTGACTTTACATTTTCCATAAACTCGAGAACTGTCATTTGCTCAAACTCATGTAGCTTGTCTTGTAGCTCTTGTAGATCATTATCACGCCATTCGATTTCAGTTTCCAAGTGTGTAATATAGTCGCCGGGATCGTAACAGTTTTCAAACATGCAGGTTTCTGGATCCATGCCCACATCTTCTAATCGCTTGAGAATAAACCCTGGCATATTATCCATGATCCTGGCAAGCCTAACACGCACAGGATCTGTGTCATACTTGAGAGTGTAGTCGATTAGTTCACCGTCTGTTAAATGATTCATTTTGTGTACTTCAATAAAAATAACATATACTTCTTTTCGTCTGTGACTGCGGCCTGTATGAGTTGGTAGCCAAACTTGCCACCTCGAGTAACTGGCGTAAAGTCTAATAGTAAGCCTGCTGTGCGTTCAAGATACCATTTGAACGAGCCTATACGGTCTTGTCCGTTAGCAGGATAATCCGGATCAAAGTCTAGATAGCATCTATTGATCTGTGCATTAATGGCGTTATGGTCTATTAATTTCATGCTCCCCACCTTAGAATAAACCAATGATAATCTTTTTCATCACGGAAGTGAATCTGCTGGCTGTATTTGTGTACCCAACGGCTCCACGCATCTGGTCGAGCAGGATGTGGCCCAAAATGTTGACTACACCATGCTTCTACTTCAAAATAATAGCGATCGTCAAATTCCGCTACATACCACTTGGCGCGGCTGAATTGATATTTTGATTTAGGCACAACTTTTGGACTATAAGGCGCAAAGAAAGAGCCAGCGCCCATTGGTTGTACGCCCACGATAGACTGTGCTATAGTCGCTGGGATTTTGTGCCTAAGCATATTGATTGTTTTTTGTATGTCGTCTTGTATCATTCGTCTAAGCTATACATGCTTTTGTCTAGTATTATATACTCACTGTAGGCAATTCTAAACATCTGAGCGGCTTTTTTACTTTCAAATTGGATAAGAGGAGTTTCGGGACCGTCACCTAAAAAGGCTGTACCGTCGGTATGATTGCGAATAACATGCCATCTTTCGAACGGGCCTGTTAAAGGATAACGTTCACACCATTCCCACATGGCTGTATTAACTTCTTTGAGTAAGAAGCGATAGACAAAATGTGGACGATTGTTGCCGCCATCACTCCAAAAGTATTCCATTAACTATACCTCAATACAAAAATTACGTACAATTTCGGATCTCGCCACTTTACATTCAATATGTAATGTTTGTTTTTGCTTTTTGCTAAAGTGGCCCTATACCGTTCCAATTCCGTTTCTACAGTACCTTCAGGATCATGTGACATGATGAAGTTATTGAAGTAACCAGGTTCTCCCCTACGATATTGTTTCCTAATCATGCCCACCTCAATATAAACATTGTAGCATCTTTATCATCACGGAAGTCAAACCATTCGATTTCCCAAGTTCCATTGATGATGGTATCACTGCCAAGAAAACCTTTAGTGTCCTTGCCGTAGGTCCAACGCTTTTTGTTGCCATTATGTGCCTCAGGAGTACCAAAGGTATCGGTCATCCAACTCCACATCTCATCCATTTCAAGAATCGGGCGTTCATTATTTTTGGTATAAACTTTCATGACCACCTCAATACAAACATAGTATAATCTCGATCTTCGTCGAAGTACACACGAAACCTGTATCCACGTTCAGTGATCTCATATGTTGCGCCGACTTGCTCAAGTTCTTCGTTAAGTATCCGTTCCAGTATCCCCGGAGGAGCAGTAGGTGCACCGATGCGCCGCTTCCATACATCTGCATACCACTTTTCAAAGTAGTCCTTAGGACGGTGTACATTGATGTTCTGATAGTATTCTTTAATTACCATGATATATCACTTAGTGTACAGGTGCTTATTGATCCGGGAAATACTATTTCTTCTTGTATTAAGACTGCATTGTTTCCGTATTTTAAGACCAGCATATCACGTTGCTTGTCTGTAGTCGTGTCGCAAGTGTACACAGTCTTGCCGTAAATTGTGCTTTTACTATTGTGTATGGTATCGAATGTATGCGACGGCCTGTCTATGCGAACTGGAATGTCAAAGCCTTTGAGCCACAGAAAGTCTGATTCTCCTAAGGTCTCTACGGCCAATATCCAAGTTCTATACTTCATAGGCTCGTTGCTCATATTATAATAAAACCGTTTCATTTTGAATCTTTCAACACATCAAACTCTGTACCATAGATGAAGAAACCCTTACCGTCATCGTGCTGATATTTTCGATAGATAGGACTGTGCCAATACCAACGACGTCCTATCTTACGGGGAATCCAACTGGTATAAGGCTCCCACTTTTGTCTTTTGTTTATACTTTCCCAGGATTCTTGTTGCACTTCATCCATCATCTTGCTCACTTGTTCAAAGACCTTGTCCATCTCTTCAAAGACAGCATCCATTTGTTTAGCCATGTCTGCATAGCGAGGATCGTTTGCTGTTACTTTAATTTTCATATCCACCTAAGAGTAAACCAGTTAGCATCTTTGCTGTTACGAAAATAATAGTCAACGGCTTTGTAACGAGGAACAGTATTCCATCTACCCTTAAACGGCCCGTACTGTTCCCCTAACCAACATTCGATTTCATAATGACCTGCATCAAACTCGTCCATAGGAATAGATACTTTAACAGGCCACAGTTCTTTCTTTAAAACTCTCATAGACTACTCCATCGTATGATAAACAGTGTGCGATCCTTTTCGCTACGGAACCAAAACTTACGATTGTTAGCATACCATCGTCGAGCAGGCTCTGGTGCTTTCTTTTCACCCCACAGAGCACGACAGCCCTCGCCAAACGTTATACTGCACCACTTTTCCATTTCAAGCCAGTTGCCACCTATGGGCGCCGCAGTGTAATATCTCGACCCATAGACTGTTCCTTCTCCTAGTGTTATTTCGGATACAGGGTTGCTGTTCAGGTCATCCATTAGACGTTTAATAGCTTGGTTGGTCCAAAAACTTTTACCAACCTGTCTGCCGGACATCATTACCATCATTTCGCCCGGCTTGAATCCGCCTGAGGTAATCTTATCAAATATTTGTTCTTGCCAAGGATGCAGTTTAGTTTCCATATTTTGCCAAAATTAACCAGTTTGGTACGGAGTAATTATAGCATGTTTTTTTAAAATTACAATCTAATTGGAATAAATACCCTGTATTGGGAGCTAGATACCATGTCTGGAATACTTGGAAATTGGGAACTACTTGGCGGGATTCCACAAGCCGTTTATCAATGTGATAACGACGATTTTAGTGTTGTTAATGTTAATGTATGCAATAGAAGCAATAGAACTGCAAGTATTAGCATAGCTATTTCATCTTCGGAAACAAGCCCAGGAAATGCTGAGTGGGTTGAATTTGAAACAGTACTTTTAGCTAAGGGAACGCTAGAAAGAACTGGCATTACAATTAACCCAGGGCAGTACCTAGTAGTTAAATCGAGTATTTCTAATGTAAACTCGGTTGTTTGGGGAATCACAACCGGCGAGCCTTCGGGACTACCGGCTATAACTCAAAATTTAGGAACAGCACCGACCTGGTTAACTACATCAGGAACATACGAAACACTACCTTCTGGAAGTTTAACATTTTCTGCTTTTGAAGCAAGTAGCTACTCCCTTGTATCAGGATCATTACCTGCCGGGGCTGTCCTAATCGGCGAAACTGGCACATTACAATCATTTACAGCCCCGGCAACTGCAACAAATTATACATTTACTCTAAGAGCAACATCTTCTGCAGGACTTACAACTGATAGAGAATTTACAGCTAGAGTACTACCGACAGGCGGAACAGTAACTCCTCCTTCATTGCCTGTAGTTACAACATTCTCTTACACTGGACTAGATCAATCTTACACAGTGCCTCCGGGAAAAACTACTATTGCCGTTTATCTTTGGGGCGCAGGTGGAACAGGCGGAGGGTGCGACAGCGCAGGCGATTCATCACAGGGCGGAGGCGCAGGATCTGTACAACATACTGCTTTCCCTGTAACTCCGGGAGAAGTTTTAACAATTAGAGTAGGACAGGGTCCTAGCTATCAACAAGGTGGTAATGGTACAACTACTACTAACTGGAACACTAATGCATTTGGCGGCGGTGGAATAGGTGGCGCTGGCGACGGCGCTGGCGCAAACGGTTCCTTTGGCGGACATGGCGGTGGCGCAAGTTCTATCTTAAGAGCAGGCGACTTTAGAGCAATCGCCGCTGGTGGCGGTGGCGGCGGGGGCCCTGGATACAATGACAGCGGTAGTGCCCTCACAGGAGAGCCAGGCGGAACCGGAAACGGCGCAGGTGGAAATCAAAGAGGAAACGGTATTGCTGGAGGCTCTGGAAGCAATGGCGGCGGCGGTGGTGGCGGAGGAGGCTCTGGATCGAGTCTTGCCGCTGGAAACGGCCTACCAGGATTAGGAGGAGCAAACTTTATTACAGCAGGAGGAACTGAATTCAGCGGTTCTGGAACAACTCCTGGTAATACTACAAGTCCTTACTATCAATCAGGTATAGGTGTCGGCGGCGGATTAGTTGGAGCTAGCGGAACTGTTGCGTCAGGGCATGGCCTAGTTGTAATTGTTCACTAATAGAAACTTAGTTTCCGTACTTTAATGCAAACAGAGTTGCATACTTTTCTACATAGAAGGTAAACACAGTGTATCTAGGTATTTCGCCTATCATGTCATCCCATGTACTATGATGATAGGCGAAATCGAAATCTATTCCCTGTACATATCCCTGAGATCTAATTTCTTTTACTATATCCATTACCTCAGATGGATTTCTATTTCTTACAATAACTTCTATAGCCATTTAAGTTTAAACCAATTTACATCTGCTTCTGTTCGTAGGTAAATCTTGTGATTGTTAAAATTAGTGTGCCAACACCAACGATTGTTTTTGCTAGGACTAGTATCGGGCATGTTAAGCCAAAACTCTAATTCACAGCTAGCACCCATTGTAGACCAGCACCATTCTCTAACTTCATTTAGATCTGCATTCTTTTGTTGAATAGCGGGCGTACCAAAACTAGTAGAAGGCCTGCGTTCAATAGTAACTACATACTTCCATTCTTGATTGCCTGTATGCCTCTTATCAGTTTTCTTGATAGTTAGTTTCATGCGCCGTTCTTCAACATAAACCAAGTCATGTCGCTAGCCTCAAGGCGAACAACATCATCAGGGTACTTATTATAATCTGACTTAGCTTTTGGCAAGCTCAAGACCTTAACCATCTTAGGATTGAGCTTAGTAATCTTACCTACATAAAGCATATTGCTCTGTGGGAAGGCAACAAAGTCTCCTACGTTAATAACTCTGCCTAACTTGTCTTTGTGTACTGGAATTTCTTTAGTCATTCTTCAACTCCGAAATGTTCTTTAATCGCGGTAGCACAGTCGCCTACAGTATGAGCAGGGCTGTGTTTATATTGTGTGTTATGGGCCACCTGGGCACATTCCTGAACAATCAACTCGGCGAACTCAAACAAGGCTCT
>JACCDY011495941.1_pt1 | contig 34884 bp, 35 predicted proteins | sample 7446391 | NCBI WGS metagenome assembly JACCDY01 (sample SAMN15323451, study PRJNA562643) | freshwater metagenome | isolation source: river surface water | place: USA:Blue River Watershed | collected 2017-08-18 | reverse complement strand
TTCCGAACCCGGAAGTTAAGCCTCACAGCGTCGATGGTACTGCACGGGTGACCTTGTGGGAGAGTAGAACGTTGCCGGACTTCTTTTATAAAAAGGGGCGCTTATTCGTAAGCGCCCCTTTTTTATTTGTAAGAAGTTAAAATTCTCTAAACAAATCGGAGTGAAAAAATGGAAGAGCGTCCACGTAACAATAGCGGCAGGCCATCTAGTGGTCGCCCTTCTTCTGGCCGTCCATCTTCTGGAAAGCCTTCAAACGGAAGACCGTCTTCATCACGCCCTTCATCAACATCAAGAGATGAGCGTCCAGCTCGCGGCGGAAGATCTGATCGCGCAGGGGCTACTCGTCAAGTTTCGCAAGGTCGCGAAGTCAGCGATCCACGCGGGTTTCGTCCCGCTCCTCAAGAACGAGATCAATCACGTATTCGTCCACGTATCTTTGAACCAGATATTCCTGAAGACGTTACTGGTGAAGAGTTAGAGAAGAGCGTTCGCGCAGAGTTGCTGAGTTTGTCTGCTGAGAATGCAAAAGTTGTTGCACGTCATATGGTCTGTGTAAATCTTTACATGGATGTTGATCCAGAGCTCTCACATAAGCACGCAGTTGCAGCTGCACACCACGCCGGTCGACTTGCGGTCGTCCGTGAAACTGCCGGATATGCCGCATACCGTGCGGGACATTACGAGATTGCGCTTAAAGAGTTGCGAGCGGCTAATAGAATTTCGGGAGATGTTTCAATGTGGCCAGTGATGGCCGATTGTGAGCGAGGTCTTGGAAACCCTCTAAAAGCCCTGAATTTGGCTGGTTCTGCGGAGGTCAAGAGACTTGAGAAGGCTGAAGAAATCGAGATGCGCATCGTTGCATCCGGTGCTCGACGCGACCTCAAAGAATTTGATGCAGCGGTTGTCACTCTGCAATGTAAAGAGCTGAAGAATGAAACTGATGAGTGGGCGCTACGTCTTCGTTATGCATATGCCGATGCACTTGATGCAGCTAATCGGAAAGAGGAAGCGCGTGAATGGTTTGCAAAGTGCGCAGAACTTGATGTGGATGAGATGACCGATGCACAGGAGCGTGCAGAGAAACTGTAATCCACAGTTTCAAATGATTCCGATCTTGGAAGTCACTTCCTTACTTAATCATCACCCCTTCATAACTACTAAAGGGGTTGCAGATGGCTGCTACAAAGAAGAAAGTTGAAGAAGAAGTTCCTGACTATTCACTCAATGATTTGCTAATCAGGGGCAGAGTTTCGGCGCCCGCAACGACGAAAGAGCTTCCTAGTGGCGACAAAGTTGTTGAATTTCGTCTCATCGTGACCCGAAGTGAGCGAGAAGGTGTCGATACCCTCGATATAGGAGCATGGAGCGCCAAGAGTCGGAAGATTGCTCTAACTCTCAAGAGTGATGAATGGATAGAGATCTCAGGTTCAATTCATCGTCGCTTCTGGCAGGCACCCACCGGACTTGCTAGTCGCTGGCAGGTCGAGGCAGCTGAGATCTCTCGCCTCTAGAAGCCTTAATTCGCACCTAGTCGATACTCTAGGGGCATGGCTAAACCACAACCATCAGAGATTTTTACAACCCTCAAGGGCTATGTCCAAAAGCTCTCGGATGGAGAACGTACCCCCGCCGAAATCGGTGCTGCCCTCAATGATTGGGCGAAGGAGAGTGCAGAGTCCGTGAAGTCAAAGATTCACGAAGAAGTTGAGAGCGTTGTTCTCAAGATGGGTTTTATTAAGCGCGAAGAATTTGATGCTCTAGCGGCTGAAGTTGCAGCGCTAAAGAAATCTACCAAAGGGACTCCAGCGAAGAAGAAGCCAATCAATAAATCAACTGTTAAGAAAGCTGCTGTGAAAAAAGCGGCAAAGAGATCGGGAGCTAAGTAATGGAAGATGTAAATAACGAGAGAGAGATAGATCTCGTTCAAGAGGTTCGTGCAGAACTTGAAGATATCGACGCTAGCGATCTCTCTGAACATTCAGCGCGATTTGAAGCTCTCCATCAGAAACTTCAGACATCACTTAAAGAGATAGATAACCTCTAAAGAGAACTTATGAAGACTCGACTTGATGCTGAACTTGTTCGCCGTGAACTCGCGCGTTCGCGCGAGCATGCAGCCGACCTCATTGAGTCACGATCAGTTCTTGTTAATGGAATCCCTGCAACGAAGCCCGCGTCGCAGGTAGATGCTGAAACGTCGATTGTTCTTCAAGGTGATCGCGATGATTTCGTATCTCGTGGTGGCCATAAGTTGGCGGGGGCTCTAGATGCCTTTAGTGGCGTTGTAGTTGAAGGAAAGAAATGTCTTGATGCAGGTGCATCCACTGGTGGTTTTACCGATGTCCTCTTGCGTCGCGGAGCACAGCTAGTAGTTGCGGTTGATGTTGGTTACGGCCAACTTGCATGGGAACTTCGCCAGGATGAGCGAGTAAAGATTCTCGATCGCACAAATATTCGTCATCTGACTGGTGATCAAGTTGGTGAAGATATCGACCTTGTCGTTGCAGATCTATCGTTTATTTCACTCTCACTTGTATTACCTGCATTGGCTGCAGTTTCTAAACCGAGTGCAGATTTCGTTCTCATGGTTAAACCGCAATTCGAAGTCGGTCGCGAGAAGTTAGGCGCAGGCGGTGTTGTACGCGATCCAGCACTTCGCAGAGCCGCAGTTCTTGATGTGGCTGAGTCTGCTTACGACGTTGGTCTTGGAACTATGGGAATTGCCGCAAGCCCACTTCCCGGACCTGCGGGAAATGTTGAATACTTCCTATGGTTACGTCGCGGTGCTCCTGCGATAGATGAGGCCGCACTTGATTTAGCAATCCAGATGGGACCTGCCTGATGAGCACTCGAAACATCGCCTTTCTTATCAATCCTTCACGACCAGAGGCGCTTAAGGCTGCGGGGGAGCTAACTCCCTTGCTCTCATCTGCAGGATTTAGTCTCTATACAGTTTCTGATGTTGCCATTGACGGAATTAAGAAGGTTACTGCCGCAGAGCTTCCTGAGTTAGAAATCGCAGTTGTCTTGGGTGGAGATGGAACAATCCTTCGCGCCGCAGAAGTAACAATCTCAAGAAGCATTCCATTACTTGGAATCAACCTCGGTCAAGTTGGTTTCCTCGCAGAAGTTGATCGACCAAGTATTCAAGCAATCGCAGAATCCATTATCAATAAGAGTTATGTGAGCGAGAGCCGGATGGTTCTTAAGTTCTCGGTTGAGCGAGATGGCAAAGAGATTTCAAGCGGTTGGGCTCTCAACGAAGTAACAGTTGAACGAGATGGCACAACTATGGTTGAACTCTTCGTTGAAATTGATCGACGCCCACTTTCTCATTGGGGATGTGATGGTGTTATCTGTTCAACCCCAACAGGTTCAACTGCATATGCATTTAGCGCAGGTGGCCCAGTTCTTTGGCCAGAGATTGAAGCCCTTGTATTGCTACCAATCTCAGCACACGCGCTCTTCTCTAGACCGATGGTTGTCTCGCCAAAATCAGAAATCATCGTGACTGTCGAATCTTCAGAGGCGCTGCTATCTGCAGATGCCCTTCGTAAGATTCCACTTAAGTCAGGAGATCGCGTGGTTATCACTCGCGATGCGCAGACAATCAAGCTCTCTCACGTATCTTCAACCCTCTTCACAGATCGTCTCGTTGCAAAGTTCAAGCTTCCCGTAGAGGGATGGCGCGGTGAGTGAACGTTCTTATCTAGAAGAGATCTCCATCCGAAATCTCGGAATTATTGATCAATCTGAACTGGAACTTGGTCGCGGTCTCAATGTTTTGACGGGTGAAACTGGCGCTGGCAAGACGATGATTCTCACCGCTCTCTCGCTTGTACTCGGAGGAAAGAGCGATAGCGCGCTCGTTAGACATGGTTCTGATCGCCTGGTAGCAAGTGCGACTTTCTCGGTTCCTAAGTCTCTAAATTCAGATCTTGAAGAAGTTGGCGCAGTAATTGAAGAAGGCTCGTTGATTATTACTCGCACAGTCAATGGGGATGGAAAGAGTAAAGCTATTTGTGGCGGCACAACCGTTCCTGCTGCAACGCTTTCTAATCTTGCAGATTCTTTGATTGAGATTCATGGACAGTCCGCAAACCATCAGATTGTGAAACCGGCCCGCCAGCGAGAACTTCTTGATCGGTTCGGGGGAGAGAAACTTCTTAAGGCTTTGGATATGTATCGCAAGACCTATGAAGATTACTTAGAACTCAAAGCGCGAATTACTTCAATGAAGGCATCTGCCAATAAGCGCGACGGCGAGATCGCTGAACTTAAGGAGTTCTTGAGCGCCTGGGCTTCTCTCAAAGCGGTTCGTGGCGAATGCAGCGCAACTGATGATGAGATAAATCGCCTTTCCAGCGTTGAAGATTTAAGAATTGCTAGCTCCAGCGCCACCGATGCACTCAATGGTGAGGAGGACGGTGCGCTCACACTGCTCCATGCAGCAAGAAGAGCGCTCGATGCAGCAAAGGGAAAGGACTCCCGTCTTGAAGAGATATCTGATCGAGTATCGGAAGCTGTCTTCATTCTCGATGATGCTTCAACAGATCTAGCGAGTTATTCAACCTCTCTGGAAGCAGACCCAGTTCGCCTTGATGCTCTTCAATCTCGTAAGGCCGAACTGCATTCCTTTATCAAGCGATGGTCTTCTAGCGAGCATGGTGATGAAGCTCTAGTGTCACTTGCCGCTAAGGCGAAATCTGGCAAGGAATCGATCGCTGATTTAGAAGGCGGGGATGATCGAATCGCAGAGCTCGAGAAGGATCTGACTGAAATTAAGAAGGAACTTCTTAAGAGCGCGCAAAATCTAACGAAGGAGCGCCTAGAGGCTGCAGCAAAACTTTCGAAATCAGTTACCTCAGAGATTAAAGCGCTATCAATGCCGCACACAACTTTCTATGCTGATGTAAAGAGTGCGGATTACGAGGGAAATCTCAAGGAGAGTGACTTCACTCAACTTGGATGTGATGAAGTAACAATGTTGATTCAAGCGCATGGCGATGGACCGAAGATTGCGCTTGGAAAAGGCGCCTCCGGTGGAGAAATGTCACGCATCATGTTGGCGCTAGAAGTTGTTATTGCTAAGACTCATCCAGTTGGCACATATATCTTCGATGAAGTAGATGCCGGTGTTGGCGGAAAAGCAGCCATTGAAGTCGGCAAAAGGTTGCATGAACTTTCTAAGAGCTCTCAGGTCATTGTCGTTACTCATTTACCTCAAGTGGCAGCATGGGCAGATACGCACTTTGTGGTTAAGAAGAGTAGCGACGGCTCGGTGGTTGCCTCCGGAGTCTCCAAACTTGAGAACTCTGAGCGAATTGAAGAGATCGCTCGCATGCTCGCTGGGCTCGAAGAGTCGGTGAGTGCGCGGGAACACGCGGCAGAACTCCTGGCCCTGCGCGGTTAGAGCCTTGTTCGGTGATAGGTTCGTCTTCCATGAGCCAGCCGCATGTGACCAAGCATATTTTCGTAACAGGCGGAGTCGCCTCAAGTTTAGGTAAGGGTCTTACAGCGTCATCTCTCGGAAGGCTTCTTGTAGCCCGAGGTATTCGCGTCACGATGCAGAAGCTCGATCCGTATCTCAACGTCGATCCAGGCACGATGAATCCTTTCCAGCATGGCGAAGTATTTGTCACCGATGATGGCGCTGAAACTGATCTCGATATCGGACATTACGAGAGATTCCTCGACCGTAACCTCGAAGGTTCGGCAAATGTAACAACAGGTCAGGTGTATTCACGTGTTATCGCACGCGAACGTCGTGGCGAGTATCTCGGTGAGACAGTGCAGGTTATTCCGCATATCACCAACGAGATAAAAGAGCGCATGCTTGCAAATGATTCCGATCAGGTTGATGTCGTAATCACCGAGATTGGTGGAACTGTCGGCGATATTGAATCTCAGCCATTCCTTGAAGCAGCTCGTCAGCTTCGCCAAGAGGTAGGTCGCGATAATGTTTTCTATCTACATATCTCACTCGTTCCTTATATCGGACCATCAGGTGAGTTGAAGACAAAGCCAACTCAGCACAGTATCGCGGCGCTTCGTAGCATCGGTATTGCACCCGATGCTGTTGTCCTTCGTTGTGATCGTCCTATTCCGGATGGAATCAAAAAGAAGATCTCACTCATGTGCGACGTCGATGTTGAAGCTGTCGTTGCTGCAGTAGATGCCCCATCAATCTATGACATTCCGAAGGTACTTTTCAGTGAAGGTCTAGATTCATACATTGTTCGTCGCCTATCGCTTGGTGGTCATGAGGTTCAATGGGGCGAGTGGGATGAGTTGCTGAAAAAAGTTCACTCACCAAAGCATCACGTCAAGGTCGCTCTCGTTGGCAAGTACATTGATTTACCTGATGCCTATCTCTCAGTTTCCGAAGCTCTGCGAGCGGGAGGATTCGCAAATGATGCGAAGGTAGAACTGATCTGGGTACCTAGCGATAACTGCGAGAGCGCAGAGGGTGCAAAGGAAGCACTCGACCATGTTGATGCAATTTGCGTACCTGGTGGATTTGGAATTCGTGGTATTGAAGGAAAATTAGGGGCACTTAAGTTTGCTCGTGAAAATAAGATCCCAACCCTGGGTCTCTGTTTAGGTTTGCAGTGCATGGTTATCGAAGCTGCGCGAAATCTTGCTGGAATTAAAGATGCGAATTCAGCTGAGTTTAAATCCGATAGCGGAACTCACGTCATTGCCACTATGGATGACCAGAAAGATATCGTCGCAGGACAAGGGGATATGGGTGGATCTATGAGACTTGGTCTCTACAAGGCCACACTCACACCGGGTTCTATCGTTGCCGAAGTTTATGGCGCAACTGAGATTTCAGAGCGCCATCGCCATCGCTACGAAGTAAACAATCAGTATCGCGATCAAATATCGGCTGCAGGGCTTAACTTCTCGGGAATCTTCAAGGACCGCGATCTTGTGGAATTCGTGGAACTTCCTCGTGAAGTTCATCCTTATTATGTCGGAACACAGGCGCACCCTGAGCTACGTTCGCGTCCAACAAGACCACATCCGCTCTTTGTAGGCCTTATCGCAGCTGCAATAGCTTCTAAGAGCTCGTCTAATCGCTAGATCAAGCAGTTGATAGGTGAACTTCGAAACCGCAAAGAGTAATTACCTAAACCATTTACGTATTGAACGGGGTTTAGCTGAGAATACCTTGCAGTCCTACCAGAGAGACCTTGGCAAGCTAGGGGAGTATCTACAGACAAATCGTCTAAACTTCCACGAATTGACGCCTGACGATATTGTGAAATTTGAAGTTGCTCTAAAGTCATCACAGTTAACTCTCTCAAGTATCAATCGGGCAATTTCCTCGCTCAAGGGTTTCTACAAGTATCTGAGTATCGAGAGCTCTATTGATAATCCAATGCTGGAATCTCTCACACATAAACTTCCAAGGAAGTTACCCAAGGCGCTGAGTATCGATGAGATCACAAAACTTATCGAAAGCGCCAAACGCGAAGGTGATCCGATATCTTCGAGGGATTATGCAATTCTTGAACTTCTTTACTCAACGGGTGGGCGAGTCAGTGAAATTATTGGAATCAATACGACTGATATCTCAATTTCCAAGTTGGCTGATGACGAAATTTCAGTACTGAAGTTAAAGGGCAAGGGCTCTAAAGAGAGATTTGTTCCGCTGGGAAGGTATGCAATCTCAGCGCTCGATGATTATCTAGTTCGTACGAGACCGGCGCTAGCCGAGAAGAACCCTAAAGGGACAACTGCGCTCTTTCTCAACTCTCGCGGTGGAAGGTTATCTAGGCAATCTGCCTGGCAGATAGTTTTAGATGCAGCAGATGCGACAGGTTTATCTGGTCGGGTTTCACCGCACGTATTTCGTCATTCTTACGCAACTCATTTGTTGGATGGGGGAGCAGATATCAGAGTTGTGCAGGAGTTACTTGGGCACAGTTCAGTCACTACAACTCAGATCTATACCCTAATCACGATCGATAAGGTGCGCGAGAGCTATAGCTCAGCCCATCCAAGAGCAAAGTGAAAGTTGGAAAGTATTAGATACCGCGAAGACGACGAGCGAGGATGCTCTGATCGCCTTTGGCTTCAAGATCAGCGATGATTACAGCGATTGATTCACGAACAATTCTGCCGCGGTCCACTGCTAGTCCAAGATCCCCTCGAAGCATTAAACGTGCTTGGTCGAGATCAAAGAGTTCATCAGTTGATAAGTAAACGGTGATCTTCTCTTCATGTAACTCACGGCCTGATGGCGATTTCTCAGCAGCTGTAACTCTGCGTCGTGAGATTGTGCGAACACCCTTCTTACTCTTTGGTGCAGAAGTTCCAATGGCTGGTGCAGGTGCTGGCGCAGCTTGTGCAGGAGCCTGTGCCGCCTCGCGAACAGCGCTCAGTGCAGGTGTATTGGCGCGGAAAAGTTCATCTGCTCCTGGCAGGCTAGCTCTCTTACTCATCGTGCTCCTCCTCGTGCAATTAGTTCTCGTGCAAGTCGTCGATAGGACTGTGCTCCACCTGAAGATGATGCATATGCAGTAATTGGTTCGCCTGCAACAGTAGTTTCAGAGAAGCGAATTGTCTTGGCAATAATTGTTTCGAATACATCTTCTGGGTACTTCTCAAGAATCGCGGTAAGAACTTCACGGTTATGAAGTGTCTTGCGATCATACATAGTTGCCAGAATGCCGATTAACTTCAACTCTGGATTTAAGAAGCTACGGACTTTATCGATGTTGCCTTTAAGCTCGATAAAACCGTGCAGAGCAAAGTACTCGCATTGAAGCGGAACGATAACTTCATCGGATGCAACCAGGGCGTTGATAGTTAGCTGACCCATTGTTGGTTGGCAATCAATCAAGATCACGTCATATTCAGAACGCAACCTTGAAAGTGCACGCTTTAGATATTGCTGTCCACCAATTTCTGCACCGAGCGTTGTCTCTGCAGTTCCGAGATCACGGTTGGCAGGTAAGAAATCTAGATTTGCCACAGATGACTTCAAAACGATCTCATCAATATTTGCATCAGGTGTCATCAGTGCGTAGTAGACAGTGTTCTCAAGAGGCAAGCTATGAGCGTTGACTCCGAGACCGAGTGATAATCCGCCTTGTGGGTCGAAGTCGACCAACAGAACGCGACGGCCGAGTTCTGCGAGCGCTGCACCGAGATTGATTGTCGACGTGGTCTTACCTACGCCGCCCTTTTGGTTAAAGATGGAAATAATCTTCGCCTCGCCATGCTCTGCCAGTTGGGCAGGGATGGGGAAGTTCTGAGGTTCTTTGCCGAGGAGATTGGCGGTAGTAGCCACATCATCATCAAATGTCGATTTAGCGTTCAAGCGAGAAACCTCTTTTCCTATTTAACCGACTCTACGCGTAATGCGCAGCGTTCTGCAAGTAACGAGTTACTGTTCGCTCGTGGAAAATCTAGTTGAATCAGCGCCAGAGGCTACGGCTGAGGGCGCACCTGATAAGGGATTTAACGTCCACCTGACCAACTTTGATGGCCCCTTTGATCTGCTCCTGCAGCTTATTTCGCGCCATAAGCTTGATATCACCGAGGTTTCGCTCAGTCTTGTCACGGATGAGTTCATCGCCTTTATTCGAAGGCTCGAGGAGTCCGGCGAGGGCTGGATGCTCGATCAGGCGACTGAATTCCTTGTAATCGCCGCTACCTTGCTCGATCTCAAAGCGGCCCGTCTCCTGCCAAGCGGTGAGATCGAAGATGAGGAAGACCTTGCCATCCTTGAGGCGCGAGATATCCTCTTCGCCCGCCTGCTGCAGTATCGAGCCTTCAAGGAGATTGCGGCAGATTTCCAAGATCGCATCCTGGCCGCCGATAAGTCATTCCCTCGCGTTGTAGCCCTAGACCCTGCCCTGGCCTCGCTCTTGCCTGAGGTCCTGATAGGCGTGGGAGCGGCTCGCTTTGCCGCGATCGCCGAACGAGTCCTTACCCCAAAGACAGCCCCAGTCGTAGCCGTAGAGCACCTTCACAGCGCTCTTGTGAGCGTAACTGAGGAGTCCAAGCTGGTGGTGGAAGCTCTCCGGAAGTCGAAGGTGCTCTCCTTTAGAAACCTCATTCAAGGGGCCGATTCCACCCTTGTCGTCGTAGCCCGATTCTTAGCCCTTTTGGACCTCTATCGCCAAGGCGCTCTACGCTTCGAGCAGGTTATGGCACTTGGTGAGCTGCAGATCAGCTGGGTAGGCTCCGACGAGGGCGAGATACTGGTAACTGATGAGTTTGATATCCCTGCAGTCCTAGAAAATGAGACAGAAGAGGTCGACAATGTCTAATCCCGAGGTTGAGAGCTCAGTCGAAACGGCCGAACCCTCAGATCAGCTCTCGCATGTATTTGATCCGGCAGCGCTTGCGCGTTCAATTGAGGCGATTTTGATGGTCGTCGATGAGCCAGTAACCGAACTTACTCTCGCATCCGTCCTTGAAGTCACCGTCGACCAGGTTGTCGATGCCCTCGAGGCGCTCGTTCCAACGTATGAAGACCGTGGATTCACCTTGAGAGCAATCAATGGGGGATGGCGCTTCTATAGCCATCCAGATTGCTCGGCCGTTGTCGAGAAGTTCGTCCTCGATGGCCAACAGAACCGTCTTACCCAGGCCGCCCTCGAGACTCTGGCAGTGATCGCGTACCGCCAGCCGGTGTCGCGAGCTCGTGTCTCAGCGATCCGCGGGGTCAACGTCGAGGCAGTAATGAAGACCCTGATAACCCGTGGTTTGGTCGATGAGTATGGAATTGAGAATGAGACCGGAGCTATCCTCTACAAGACCACGAGCTACTTCCTGGAACGCCTTGGCCTCAATGCGCTGACCGACCTACCGCCACTGGCGCCTCATCTGCCGGACCTTGATGGCCTCGATGAGATTCTCGATTCGCTAACTGACTAAGTAACGCCCTAGACTCTCCTCACCACCGGCGCCCTCATCATTGGGCGCAGTTGACTGTCGAGAATGGATAGCCACATGGCCGAGATACGCCTTAATAAAATTATTGCCGATGCCGGAATCACTAGCCGCCGTGGAGCCGATGAGCTCATCATGGATGGCCGAGTAACTGTAGAGGGACATCAGATAAGAGAGCTTGGAGCAAAGTTCGACCCCGATAAGGTCAAAGTAGCCGTTGACGGTGAGACAATTACACGTTCTTTGTCTAAGACTTATCTTGCACTTCATAAACCTCGTGGGGTTCTGTCTACGATGTTTGACCCAGAAGGTCGCCCCTCTTTAGCTGACTTTATCGACCTCCGAACAGAGCGGCTATTCCACGTTGGGCGCCTCGATAAGGATTCCGAGGGGCTCATCCTGCTGACCAATGATGGAGATCTGACCTTCCGAGCAACCCACCCCTCGTATGGGCTCGAGAAGACCTACATTATTGAGTTCGATGGGAAGCTTCCTCTCGGGGTCGAGAAGACGCTTTTGAAGGGGGTAGAGCTCGAGGATGGCATGGGTCGAGTTCTAAGCTTTAAACATCTCTCACCACAGTGGATTGAGGTCACCATCCACGAAGGTCGCTATCACATCATCCGTCGCCTAATGGAGGCAGTTGATGTAGAGGTCTTGAGATTGATTAGAACCAAGTTTGGTCCGATCTCATTGGGGGAGACTCTCGAGGGACGATGGCGAGATCTCAATAGTGGTGAATTGATTAGCCTGCAAACGGCTTTAGACATTAAGCAATAAATCGGTTCTATGGGTATAAATATATTTATTGATATATGGTTATTTTGTACCACTGTCCCAAAAGTATCGTTTTATCGATTTTTACACGCTCATATCATCCATCAAAATATCTATATATCGATAATCAAGAACCTCAGACTTTGCGATCGTTTCGAGGCTGTAAACAGGCAGTGCAGAAATTCGATTTTAAGCGTTTAGTAGATATATCGGCAAAACGATGTAACCATTCCGCCTCTATCTGGGGCTGGGTTGTATGCTTCTCTAATGTCAGTCCGAGCGATACGTGGTGCGACCCAAGTCGCTGAGAATTCCCCAGTGGCTATTGCCGCGGGGGTTAAGGAGCTACTGACCGAGATACTTAAATCCAACTCCATCACACCAGATGAGGTCATCTCCGTACTCTTTACAGCTAGCCCGGATCTCAACGCGGCCTTTCCTGCCACCTTTGCTCGTGAAGTGGGTTTTGAATCTGTACCTCTGATTTGTGCTGTCGAAATCGATGTTCCTGGAGCTCTTGCCCGAACTATCCGAGTAATGGCTCACGTGGAGACCTCTAAGTGCGCAGCGGAGATTTCCCATATCTACCTTCATGGCGCAAAGGCCCTACGCCGAAATATTGCTCAATAGGGATAGCGAAAATGAGCACAAAACCAACCTTCTCGAAGGTAGAAATCCATGGATCTGGCCTTATTGGCACCTCAATCGCCCTTGCACTGGCGCAATTCGATATTGAAGTACGTATGGTTGATTCTGATAAGCGATCAGAATCACTAGCTCAGGAACTAGTTGGCTCGGTTTCTAGCGAGATTTTCACCCCTGAACTCGTTATCTCGGCTGTCCCAATTTCCGCCTTCTCCTCAGTGGTTTCAACGTTAGAAGAACGCGACTTCAAGGGTGCATTTATAGATGTTGCATCCGTAAAGACTAAAGTTAAGGTTGAGGTATCTACTTCAAAGCTCCCAAGTGAGCGTTTCCTCCCGACTCATCCGATGGCAGGTCGTGAAGTTGGGGGAGCAGAGTCAGCTCGTTCAGATCTATTTCAAGGCAGGGCTTGGGTTATCGATTCGACGGGAGTCGACCATGAAGTACAGCAGATAGGCAGAGAGTTGATTACGGCTCTCGGAGCGGATTTGGTCGACCTCCCGGTCGCCGAACATGACCAGGCTGTTGCCCTGGTATCTCATCTTCCTCAGGTCATTGCATCCCTGTTGGCTAAACAGTTATCTGGAAATCCTGATAGCTGGCTGACTTTGGCAGGTTCTGGACTTCGGGATACAACGAGAATCGCAGGCTCAGATCCAAAGCTATGGAAAGAAATCATTGCGTCTAACAGTGAGTCGATAAAGCCTCTCTTGAGGAGCTTTTCTCAAGATTTAACTGAATTCATCGATGTAATCGGAGATGAAAAAGGCGTTGAAAAGTTGATTTCGGAAGGTCAACGCGGTCGTACCGCGATCCCAGGAAAACATGGCGGGAAAGTTCGTGAGTATGCCTACCTTCCAATCGTCATTGAAGATAAACCAGGACAGTTGGCAGCAATCTTCAATGAATGCGCTCGTGCAAACGTCAATATTGAAGATCTTTCGATTGAGCACTCACCAGGACAAGAGACAGGTCTCATCACATTAGCAATTTCACCGACTGATTCAGAGAAACTATCTGATCATTTATCGCAAGCTGGTTGGAGCGTTCACGCACCGAGAGCGTGATTCACAGTAATTTACCTTGACGCAATAGAATGCGTTAACTAAACGATGGGTTGTTACGATGATTGTTGTTGCACTAGATGGCCCAAGTGGCTCTGGTAAATCCAGCACATCTAAAAACATTGCCATACGTGCCGGTTGGAATTATTTAGATACCGGTGCTCTTTATAGAGCGATGACATACATTGCTTTATCGATAAAGAGTGAAAATCCCAAGGATATTATCGCAGCGGTTATTGAGACTCCCATCTCTTTCAATTCAAATCCACGAGATCCGCAAGTTTTTGTCGGTGATAAGAATGTTTCAGCTGAGATTAGAAGCAACGAAGTTACTGATCACGTTTCAAAGATAAGTGCTCTTCCAGAAGTTCGTGCCGAACTACTCGATCTACAACGAAAGATTATTGCGAACGCTGATCGTGGAATCGTTGTAGAAGGTCGCGATATCGGGACAGTTGTATGTCCCGATGCGGCCCTTAAGGTTTATTTAACTGCTGATATCTCAGCACGAGCTGCTAGACGCGACGCAGAGCAGAAAGAAGATTCGCGCGGAGTAGCCGCAGTGGAAGAATCTCTAGCTAGCCGCGATCAGATTGATTCGACCAGAATAGTTTCCCCATTAACAATGGCAACGGATGCGGTCCACATCGATTCCACCGAGTTAAATCTAGAAGAGACAGTTGAGCGCATTTGGGAGATTCTTTCTCAGCGTTCACTCCTAGGCCTGCCAATCGTTGCAATTCTTGGACGCCCGAACGTCGGTAAATCAACGCTCATCAATAGATTCATTGGTCGCCGCGAAGCAATTGTTGAAGATACTCCTGGCGTTACACGTGATCGCGTTCAATATGAATGTGAATGGGGCGGTCGTCGCTTCATCATTATGGATACCGGCGGTTGGGAATCTAAGCCCGATGGAATTTCCGTTCAAGTAAGTGCAAGTGCAGAACTTGCAATGCAAGAAGCTGACGTTCTCTGTTTCGTTGTTGACGCTCAAGTGGGCGCACTCGACGAGGATGATGTTTTAGTACAAGAACTTCGCAAGGCGAAGAAGCCAACAATTCTTGTCGCCAATAAAGTTGATGGCGATAATGATGAATCCGATGCGCATGCTCTCTGGAATATTGGGCTGGGGGAGCCACACTTTGTTTCTGCGCTGCATGGTCGCGGTAGCGGAGATCTCCTCGATACGATTGTCGAGGAGCTCCCAGAAGTTGGAGCTGCACAGGTGCAAGATGGCTATCGTCGCATTGCACTTATTGGTCGCCCAAATGTTGGAAAGTCATCTCTTTTCAACGCACTAGCTGGGGAAAGTCGCTCAATCGTCGATGATGTCGCAGGAACAACGCGTGATCCGATTGATGAACTCATCGAATTTGGTGGAAGCATTTGGCGTTTCGTTGATACTGCAGGTTTGAAGAAGCGAGCAAACCAAGCCAGCGGGACTGATTACTATGCAACTCTTAGAACTCAAACGGCCCTAGAGCGCTGCGAATGCGCAGTGGTAGTCCTTGATGCTTCAGTCCCTATCTCCGAACAAGATCTTCGAATCATCACGATGGTTGAAGAGGCTGGTAAAGCGATGGTTATCGTTATGAACAAATGGGATCTCGTGGATGAAGATCGTCGAACACAACTGGATAAGGAAATTGAACGTCACTTAGATCAGGTCGAATGGGCGCAGATCGTTAACGTTGCCGCAAAGACCGGTTGGCATAGAGATCGTCTTGCTCCAGCTCTTCGTACCGCTATTGATTCATGGGAGCGCCGAGTACCGACATCGAAACTCAACTCATTCCTTGGTGCGCTTATCGGTGCGACTCCACCGCCAGTCCGGGGTGGCAAGCAGCCAAAGGTTTACTACGCAACACAAGCAGGTATTGCACCGCCTAAATTTGTTGTCTTCTCATCAGGTTGGATTGAGGCTTCCTACCGAAGATTTATCGAACGTCGCTTACGTGAAGAGTTCAAATTCCCAGGGACGCCAGTGCAGGTTGCGATTCGTGTGAAAGAACGAGATAAGGAGCAGTAGAAGTGTTGACGATTCCTAACGCGCTTACTTTTTTACGCTTCCTTGGAATCCCGCTATTTATAGCCCTTGCGCAATCAGGAAATAGTGATGGATGGGCGATTCTCATTCTTGCCATTGGGGGAGCTACCGATTACTTTGATGGAAAATTAGCGCGAGCGCTCAATCAGGAATCTAAGTTTGGTGAAATTGCTGACCCGACTATTGATCGCCTCTATATCGCAGCAACGCTCGTCGTTCTCTATATTCGTGAAGCGATTCCTCTCTGGCTCATAGCAGTTCTCGTAATACGTGATCTTGCAATGGCTATCTTGGCAGCTCTCCTACAACTCAAGGGTCAACCACCGCTAACCGTTACATATCTTGGCAAGGCTGCAACCTTTAATCTTCTCTACGCATTTCCGTTCTTGCTTCTAGCTCTGAGCGATACCTGGTATGGCACTATCGCATTTGTTTTTGGTTGGGCATTTGCCATCTGGGGAGTAGCTCTCTACTGCGGAACAGCGATAGGTTATTTCCAAACAGGGCTTCGACGCGTTAGGGTTCCGGTACCGAATCGAATTATCGAGAGCAAGTAATTAAGAGGAGCGGCTGACGATGTCCAATATTCCTGCGGATCTGCAGTACACGAAAGAGCACGAGTGGGTTGCACCTGCGGGAGCGACACTGACTTTCCGAATGGGAATTACTGATTACGCACAAGGAGCTCTCGGGGATATTGTTTATGTTCAGATGCCGAAGGTTGGCGATTCTGTAGTAGCCGACTCTGTTTGTGGTGAAGTTGAATCAACAAAGAGCGTCTCAGAGATCTTCGCACCGGTTTCTGGAACTGTTGTAGCAATCAATGAATCACTTTCCGATTCACCAGAGGTAATCAACTCTGATCCTTATGGGGCTGGGTGGTTGGTTGAAATTCAGGTTGCAAGTGAGCCTTCTGGGTTGCTAACAGCGGCTGAATATGGAGCAATTACCGCGTAAATCCCGGCTTGATTTCTCTTGCCCAACTCTCTAGTGTCACCCTTAAGTTGACGTCTAAAGGGTCTTCGAAAGGGGGAGGGAATTCATGGCTAAGCCAGATTCACAGAATGAACTCACCACGACCCTTCACCTCGGTCTTCGGTCAGTAGTCGGCGATTCCCCAGCTGCGTTGATCAAAGATTTCCTTGCTCAGGCAACGCAAGAAGAGCGAGAGATAGTCGAGAAGGCTCTCTCTTCAGATGGAAAGTCTGCGATGGTCTTCATCCACCGAGGTCCTCAAAAGGGTGCTCGATTCTTAGTGACAGCAGAAGGTGTCACTATCGGAAGATCTCCTGAGAACTCAATATTTCTCGATGATGTAACAGTCTCTAGAAAACACGCTTCAATCGAACTTTCGAACGATGGAGCACCAACCTTCTGCTTCAAAGATTCAGGAAGCCTCAATGGTTCCTATGTAAACAATGAATCTGTCACTGAGAAGAAGTTAGTCGCAGGAGATGAGATTCAAATCGGTAAGTATCACCTTTTATTCATTACAGCTGTACCAACAGCACAAATCGCGGGGGAGAAGTAAGTTGAGCGTTCCAGCACGTGCCTATCTAAGTATTGGTGAAGTCCTCACAAAGCTGCGCGGAGATTTCTCTGACATCACAATCTCAAAGATTCGTTTCTTGGAATCTGAAGGACTTATTGAACCTCAACGAACCCCATCTGGTTATAGAAAATTTACGACGGCAGATCTCGATCGCCTTCGTTACGTTCTCCTGGCACAGCGCGATCAATATCTTCCCCTGAAGGTAATTAAGGAGAACCTCGACGCTCTCGATCGCGGTCTTCAGCCAGCTCCTCAAGGTGGAACTGCCTCACCTCGTCCAACGCTAGGACTTGCGACAGTTGATGGCGAGTTTGCACCTGCTGCTTTTGCAGAACAATCAGAGATGCGTCTATCTCGTGAAGAGCTACTTAAAGCATCTTCACTCGATGATAGCCAGCTTGTTGAACTTGAATCATTTGGCCTCATCACAATTCGCGGCCGTCATTACGACGGAGATGCTCTTGCTGTAGCTAAGGCAGTTGCAGAGATGGCGGGCTTTGGTATCGAACCTCGCCACTTGCGCTCATTTAAGTCAGCTGCAGATCGCGAAATCGGATTAATTGAACAGGTCATCACTCCGTTTACCCGTCAAAAGAGTACTGAGGCGAAAGCTCGTGCTGAGGAAGTTCAGAAAGAGATTGCATCTCTCTCAGTTCGCCTCCATGCTGCACTTGTTCGCGGCGGACTCAATCGCCCACGTTAATCGCCACGATTAATTGCGAAGATAGATTCTCATGTTGATTCCGGCAGAAGTTGTTGGTGTTCGCATCGAGATGCCGAGCAATCAACCAATAGTTCTCTTGCGCGAAATCGAGGGAACTCGTTTTCTTCCCATCTGGGTCGGGGCAGTTGAGGCGACATCGATCGCATTCGCCCAGCAAGGTCTTGAAGCAAGCAGGCCTCTGACCCATGATTTGATCCGTGACCTTCTGGACCGCGTTGATGTAACCCTGACTTCCGTGCACATCACTTCCATTGTTGATGGGGTCTTCTATGCCGAGCTTCATCTGCGAGATTCAGAGAAGGCGTTGCCTCCACTTTCAGCCAGACCGTCAGATGCAATCGCCATCGCCCTTCGGACCAGGACCAACATCATGATCGACAATGATTTGCTCGATGAGATCGGGATAGATATCCCGGAGCAGGTGGCAGAAGGTGCCTCGAAAGCGGGGGACCAGGAACTTGAGGCCTTCAGGGAATTCCTAGACCAGATCAACCCGGAAGACTTTGCAGGATAGCGCCAATAAAGTCTCAACCTCTACCTGAGGTTAGGCTCGTGTCGCTCAACCAGATTCAACCCTTTAAGGCGTAACCTTTAGCCAACCCCACAATGAAAGCGAGCCCCCTCTCGTGACTGAACAAGAATTTGAAATCGGATACCGCGGAGCAACAGCTTGTTCTGCCGCAGGTATTTCATATCGTCAGCTCGATTACTGGGCGCGTACAGGTTTGGTAGAACCATCAATCCGTACAGCAACGGGATCTGGAAGCGCACGTCTCTACGGTTTCAGAGATATCTTGGTGTTAAAGATTGTTAAGCGTTTACTTGATGCGGGCGTATCGCTTCAGAATATTCGTACCGCCGTCGATCATTTACGCAATAGGGGAGTCACTGAACTCGAGCGCATCACGCTGATGAGCGATGGCGCATCAATCTATGAATGTGCAAGCCCTGATGAAATCATCGATTTACTTGCCGGCGGTCAAGGTGTATTTGGAATCGCCGTGGGCAAGGTTTGGCATGAAGTTGAAGGATCGCTAGCAACCCTTCAAGGTGAAGTTAACGGTGAAACCGTGGGCGCAGAAAATAACGATGAACTCTCGCTCCGTCGAAAGGCGAAAGGCGCCTAAAACTCATATATTTCGCCTCTAGTAGTTCAACTCTGGACTACTCGCATAATGATGTGAGGCGATTTGCATATGAGCGATTATCAGAACTTTGAAGATCGTCATATTGGTCCATCTGGCGCTCAAGAGAGCGAGATGCTCTCAGTACTTGGCTATTCAGATATCAAGAGTTTCATCTCTGATGTAGTTCCTAAGAATATCGTCATAGAGAAGAAGTTATCTGATGTTCTCGATGTCGCAAAGAGCGAAGTAGAAGTAATCGCTGAGCTACGTGCGATGGCTTCAGAGAATGAAGTATTCACATCGCTCATCGGCGGGGGATATTACGGAACGATCACTCCACCGGTTGTAAAGCGAAATGTTCTCGAAAATCCTGCTTGGTATACCGCTTACACCCCATACCAACCGGAAATTTCTCAAGGTCGACTAGAAGCACTCTTTGCATTTCAAACTGTAGTTTGCGAAATGACAGCGCTTAAGGTTTCAAATGCCTCGATGCTTGATGAAGGTACTGCTGCTGCCGAAGCCATGACACTTGCTCGTCGCAATTCAAAGAGCGATGACTCTTCATTGTTTCTAATCGACAAGAACCTTCATGCTCAAACAAAAGCAGTAGTCATTACTCGTGCAAAGCCACTCGGTATTGATGTTGTTGAAGTTGACGCGCTGAATATTGATTCAACTCTGGACTATTTCGGCGTACTAGTTCAATACCCAGACACGACAGGAGCAATCAATGATTTCACTAAGGCTGCACAAGATGCACACGCGAAGAACGCTTTATTAATTGCAGCAACAGATCTTCTTGCGCTGACGCTCCTCAAAGCGCCAGGGGAGTGGGGCGCTGATATCGCTATCGGTTCTGCGCAGCGATTTGGCGTTCCTATGGGATTCGGTGGCCCACACGCTGGATTCATGGCAGTTCGAGAAGGCCTTGAGAGATCTCTGCCCGGCAGACTTATTGGTCAGAGCGTTGACTCTCACGGCAATCCAGCTTTCCGTTTAGCTCTTCAAACACGTGAACAACATATTCGTCGCGACAAGGCGACAAGCAATATCTGCACCGCACAGGTTCTACTTGCGAATATGAGCGCTTTCTACGCGATGTGGCACGGCCCAAAGGGTCTGACTGCAATCGCCTCTCGCATCCAAGATTTTACTTCGCAGTTAGCGACTGTGGTCGATACCGTTAACAAAAGTTATTTCGATACCCTGACAATTAAGGTTTCTGATGCTTCTTCGATTCATGCAAAAGCACGTGCATCGAGAATTAACTTAGGTGTTGTGGATGCTCACCACGTAAGAATTTCTTTAGATGAAACCATTACTCCCGCAATCTTCAAGGAGATTCTCTCTGTATTTGGAGTCGAAGGTAAATCAGCGCAGGGAAGTGGCATTGCACCTGCGGTGAAGAGAACATCTGATTTCCTGCAGCATCCGGTCTTCAATACTTATCACTCCGAAACTTCAATGATGCGTTATTTGCGTACTCTCTCAGACCGCGACCTTGCACTCGATCGCACAATGATTCCTTTGGGTTCGTGCACCATGAAACTCAACTCAGTAACAGAAATGGAAGCAGTCACATGGCCTGAGTTTGCATCGTTGCATCCTTTCGCACCTGCTGATCAGAGCGCTGGGTCACGGAAATTGATTTCTCAGCTCTCACAGTGGCTTGTTGATATCACTGGATATGACGCGGTATCACTTCAGCCAAACGCTGGTAGCCAGGGTGAGTTTGCTGGGCTCCTTGCAATTAGAAATTATCACGATTCACGTGGTGATCAATCTCGAAATATTTGTTTGATTCCATCAAGCGCACACGGAACAAATGCGGCAAGTGCCGTTATGGCCGGCATGAAGGTTGTTGTAATCGCATGTGATGAAAAAGGAAATGTAAGTCTCGATGACATTCGTGCAAAGATTGCAGAGCATTCTGGCGCGCTAGCTGCTCTTATGGTTACTTATCCTTCAACGCATGGCGTCTTTGAATCTGCAATCTCACAAATTTGTGAAGCGGTACACGAAGCAGGCGGACAAGTGTATGTCGATGGTGCAAATCTCAATGCGCTAGTTGGATTAGCTCAACCTGGAAAGTTTGGCGCTGATGTTTCGCACCTTAATCTTCATAAAACTTTCTGTATTCCACACGGCGGTGGGGGACCAGGTGTTGGTCCGGTAATCGCTCGTGCCCATTTGGCGCCGTTCCTGCCAAACCATCCACTTGATTCAACTGCTGGACCTGCAACAGGTCCTGGACCAATTTCAGCTGCGCCATTTGGATCTGCCAGCATCTTGCCAATCTCTTGGGCGTATATTCGACTCATGGGGGGAGAAGGGCTCACTCATGCAACAGAAGTAGCGATTTTGAGCGCCAACTACATGGCTCATCGCTTGAAGAATTACTTCCCTGTTCTTTACACCGGCGAAAAAGGCTTGGTAGCGCACGAATGCATTCTTGATTTGCGCGAGATAACTAAAGTCAGTGGTGTAACAGTCGATGATGTTGCAAAGCGTTTGATGGATTTTGGTTTCCATGCACCGACGATGTCGTTCCCAGTTCCTGGCACTTTGATGATTGAACCGACTGAGTCGGAAGATATCCTCGAAATGAACCGATTTATCGATGCGATGATTGCTATTAAGTACGAGATCGATGAAATCGTCGAGGGCAAGGTTGCCGTAGAAGATTCAGCCCTCCGCCATGCACCTCATACAGTCGCCGCTATCGCCAATAGCAATTGGGATCGCAGATATAGCCGCGAACGTGGCGCTTTCCCTGCAACCTTCACTGGGCTAATTCCTGGCGAATTAATCGGTCAGAAGGGCAAGTATTGGCCTACAACGGGGCGCATTGACGGGGCATACGGGGATAGGAACCTTGTCTGCTCCTGCGAACCGATCGAGAGCTTCGCTTGACCGATTCTGATTTACTTTACATAATGTAACTTATCGGCGTTAGGTCTAAAGGTGCGAGCTAAGCCCCAGAGCGTTGTTTGCCAGAGCGCCTCGATAACAATTGCTCTGCTCATCTTAGATACGCCGTTGATTCTTTCTACAAAGGTAATTGGAACTTCAATTTTTCTGGCACCTGCAAGATCGCTAGCCATCGCCATCTCAATTTGAAAACAATAACCGGTTGCAAACATTTGATCTAACTTCAATGAAAGCAGTAACGAACGACTATAGATTCTAAAACCGCCCGTAAGGTCATTAAGAGGAATTCTCAAAGCTAAACGAGCATATTTGGTACCTGATTTAGAGAGTAATTGTCGACTACGCGGCCAGTTAACAACTGAGCCTCCTGGCATCCAACGTGTACCAAGAACGATGACTTTTGAATCAGAAGGTTGATTGCGAGCCGCACTTAGCATGGCGGGCAGATCTTCAACCCTATGTGAGCCATCTGCATCCATCGTAACGATGAACTGATACTCATTATTGATTAAAACATTAGCAAATCCTGCGCGATAGGCAGCACCTAAACCGGCCTTTCCTGGTCGCCTAAGAACCTGCACCCACGAATATTTCAAAGAGTCGACAATATCTGCAGTGTTATCTGGGGAATTATCGTCAAGAACTACAACGTTGAAATTCTGCTCGGGTTGAATTTTCTCTAAAGAGCTAAGAAGTTCCACGATTGAGGTGGCTTCGTTGTAGGTAGGAATCAAGATAACTGCTTTCATAAAGATTGCCTACCTTTCTACCAATTTAGCGCTGATATTAATCTATCAACGCTTGCCCCGAGTCCATGTTCAGCCTGCATCGCATATATTTCAGATAAATCATCAGGTCTCTTCGGCATCGATATATCCATCTTTGGAATTGCTACATCTTTAGCGCAGTGAACCAGAGTTGGTGCGATCTTGAGATAATCAGCGCCCTCAATGATTTTCTTTGCAAGATTCGGGGTAAGAGATGGATGTCCTGCTTTTGCACCCTTGAGCGCCTCTTCAACTGTTGCGAAATTATTTGCAATCAGCGCTGCTCCTTTTTCGCCAATCCCCTTGACGCCAGGTAATCCATCTGAAGGATCGCCTCTAAACATGGCAAAGAGTGCGTACCGCTCCCCTGGTATCCCATATTTTTCTGCAACCCACTTAATATCGACTAAATCGTGTTGCGATATTCCGCGTGCGAGATAAACAACTTTTACATCTCGCTTATCATCAACGAGTTGGAAGAGATCTCGATCCCCAGTAACAACTCGGATGGGTCCTTTCTCTTTCACTGCAAAGGTAGCCATCACATCATCTGCTTCATAATCATCGACGCCCAACATAGGGATACCAAAGGCATCAAGTAAGTCGAGCAGAATTGGAATCTGTGGAGTAAGCGACTCTGGCTCTTCTTCAACATCACTCTCATCTTCTAACCGATTAGCTTTGTAGTCAGGAAAGAGATCTACACGCCAGGATGGTCGCCAATCGCCTTCAATGCAGGCCACGATTCGATCAGGCGAGTACATGCCAATAAGTCGAGCGGTCATATCTAGATAACCACGAATAGCATTAACTGGCGCGCCTGTTGGAGATAACAAAGTGTCAGGCATTCCGTAGTAAGCGCGATACCAAAGTGATGCGCTATCGAGAAGCATTAACGTCATAGTTCGCCCAACATATATGAAACAACTCCACGGTCCAAACGCTTTACGCCATCACGACAGACTGGACGTAAATGTTCCGCCGCTCCCCCTATCTGGGTAAGCAAATCGATGAGTTGTTTGATTGAACGAACAAAGTCACCGACTGTCATATCGGTTCCCTTAAGAACGTTGCTCAAGGAGTGTCCATTGGCCCAGCGATATGCCGCGTAACAGAAACCAAAGTCAGGTTCCCGCTGCGTCTTCACATCAAACTCGTTCTCAATATCCTCTAGCTCAACCCAGATCTTGGCAACGGTCGCTAGCGCATTGGCAACGTTTTGATGAGGCATCTTCGGTGCGTAATTTTCTGAGCTACGACTTTCAAAGATCATCGCAGATGCAACAGATAGGAGCTCAGGCGCTGAGAGATTATCGAATACTCCCTTACGGATTGACTCAGTTAGTAGCAGGTCCGATTCTGCATAAATCTTCGCGAGAATCTTTCCTTGCTCAAGAGGCTTCTCCCCTTCAATATAGCCAAGGTGATCGAGAACGTTACATATACGATCGAAGGTCTTAGCAATCACGTGGGTTCGATTCTCCACACGAGCGCGAAGTCCATCAGATTCACGGTTTAGTCGATCTGCGCGTTCGGCAAAGCGAGCATGAGTTTCGCGATCGTTACACGCGTGGCAATCATGCTTACGAAGCGCTCTGCGCATTCCATCGAGTTCATTCTCCATGCGCACGCGCTGCCGTTGATCAAAAGTTCGTCGTCCGTCTCTCTTACTCAGGAGACGTTCTAGCTCTTTGATGTCTATACGTAGCCGTGAATACTCCGCAAAATCACCGAGATGACAGACAGCAGATTCACTCTGTTCAGCAGCCGCAGAATCATTCTTTCTAATTTGGCGTACCAAGCCAACTACTGCACGGTCTGCTTGGAATTGGGCAAATGAAGACTCGAGACTCCCGCGCGCTCGTTCGCGACCAAATCGTGCAATCAAGTTAATGGACATGTTGTAGGTCGGAGCAAAGGAAGAACGAAGAGGATAGGTACGAGTTGATGCCAAACCAGCAACCATCGCGGAATCAACGGTAGGCGACCACTGAACAACGGCATTTCCCTCGATATCGATACCGCGACGACCTGCACGCCCCGTAAGTTGTGTGTACTCCCCCGGAGTAATTGGAACGTGACCCTCACCGTTCCACTTCGTTAACTTCTCAAGAACAACGGTTCGTGCTGGCATATTGATTCCAAGAGCGAGAGTTTCAGTAGCAAAGACAGCCTTTACCAATCCGCGTTTGAAGAGATCTTCTACTGCCCCCTTAAAGCTGGGAAGCAAGCCTGCGTGGTGCGCGGCGATTCCTCGCTCAAGTGCTGTCATCCAATCGCGATAGCCAAGAACTTCGAGATCTTCCTCCGCTAAATTCTGGGTATATCTCTGAGCTGTGGCAACAATCTCTACGCGTTCCTCAGTCGTAGTCAGCTTCACGCCTTCATTGAGACACTGCTTAACCGCGGCATCGCAACCTGCACGGGAGAAGATGAAGGTAATTGCCGGAAGCAGGTTCTCGCGTTGTAATTTCTCAACGATATCAGCGCGAGATAGACGGCTCTCATTCTCCGAAAATCGTTCGCGGCGATGACGTGGAACCTTGCTGCGCCTCATGGCTTCACGTTCTGCGGCAAGAATCTCTGGGTTAACTCGCGTTGGTTCACTGAAGAGATCGATCATTCGATCGCCTATCAGTACATGCTGGTAGAGCGGAATAGGTCTGATTTCACTGACGATTACTTCAGTTGCACCTCGGACTTCGCCGAGCCACTCTCCAAACTCTTCAGCATTTGAAACGGTAGCCGAAAGAGAAATAACCTGAACGCTCTCCATGAGGTGGATTAGGACTTCTTCCCACACTGCACCGCGGAACTTATCTGCCAGATAGTGCACTTCATCCATTACGACTGAGCCAAGATTCTTGAGAGTCGAAGAGTTTGCGTACAGCATATTTCGAAGCACTTCCGTGGTCATCACGAGAATATCGGCCTCGGAATTTATATTGGTATCACCAGTAAGTAATCCGACTCGTTCTTCACCGAATCGTTCCTGGAACTCAGCGAACTTCTGATTTGAGAGCGCTTTAATCGGGGTCGTGTAGAAACACTTCTTTCCTTGGGCTAGCGCACTAAATGCAGCAAACTCACCCACTACAGTCTTTCCAGCACCCGTTGGAGCGGCAACCAATACACCCTTTCCATCTTCAACGGCCTGGCAGGCTGCTATCTGAAATTCATCAAACCCGAAATCGAACTGTTCAATGAATTTAATTGTTAATGGATGGCTATTTCTCTTCTTCGCCGCTGCATACTGTTCTGCCGGCGTCGTCATAGGACCCATGTTAGTCCAGCAGCTGCAATACATTCTGCTGAAACTGGAGCTAGACCAATACGTTCTCCATCTGCATATGCCACCGCATCTGCGACGATGGAAACCTTCTGTGTCCGAAAGGTCTTTACCGCTGGATGCGAGATATGAGAGCCAGAGAAAACTTTGGGAAAGACCTTTAAGAATTCCACCTTAGTGACTGGTTCTAGGATCATCACATCGAAAAGTCCATCATTGATTTGAGCTTGTGGACATACCAACATTCCGCCACCGTATGAGCGGCCATTTCCCACCGCTATCAGCATCGCTTCTGTGGTGAGAGTCGAAGAGTCTATTGTTATTTCGTACTGAATGGGTTGGAATTTTGGGAGCTCGAGTGCGATTGCTGCGTTATATCTCTGAGGTCCCTTTGGCCATTTTAATGAGTTAGCTCTCTCATTTACTACCGAGTCAAAGCCAGTTGAGAGGATTGCTGCAAACCACTCTGAATCGACATTCCCCAAATCAATAGGTCGAGCCTTTGTGGAGATAACTTGATCCAGGTATCCGTCGATATCTGTCAGTGACCAACCAAGAGTTCTTACAATGTCATTTCCAGTTCCCGCAGGGATAATCGCAAAGGGAATAGAACGAGGAACTGCCAACTGCAGAATGAGGTGGGCAAGCCCATCTCCCCCAACTGAAATGATGCCTTGATACCGCTGCGAATCAAGTGAACTTTCAATCTCATTTCGGAGCTGCGAGGCGCTCTGCGCAGAGAAAACTCGGTACGAAACTTCCTTAGATGAGAGGTAATCAGTGACCCTCTTACCGAAGGTTGATCCCTTGCCATGACCAGAAGAAGGGTTTATTGCGACAAGCCACATCGATTAATCCTGGTTACTCTTCTTGGCCCGCTTACGGTCATTGAGAAGAGCAAAAACACCGGAGCATAGATAGAGCAAAATAAGTGGAATAGCCAGAGCAAGCATTGAGAGTGGATCTGCACTCGGAGTAAAGCCAGCAACAAAGAGAGTAATTCCAAAGACCCATCCACGCCAAGGTCTCAAGATTGCTCTTCCAGAGAGAAATCCAATGAGATTGAAGGTAATCAGAAAAACGGGCAGTTCGAAGGCGATACCAAAGAGAAGAATCGCTCGCATTACAAAGTCGAGATAATCATCAAATTTAACAAGATTATTGAGAGCTTCGGGTGTGAATCCAAAAAGAACATCTACAGCGATGGGAAGAATTGTGTAGCCGAGGTAGGCGCCTGCAGTAAAGAACGGGGTCGCTGCGACGATAAAGAAGATTGAATTTCTCTTCTCTTTGCGATGAAGAGCCGGAGCAATAAATGCCCATAGCTGATAGAGCCAGATAGGTGCGGCGATAATTATCCCTGCGAGAATCGCCACCTTGATTTGAAGATTAAGTGGACCCAATACCCCGTTTATATAAAGAGCTCCGCAATTATCGGTGCCCATCTCCTGCGCAGCTTTGAGATCACAGACTGGCTCGGAAAGTTTGGTAATAATCTCGTTATAGAAGAACCACCCAATAACAGAGCCAAGTGCAATTGCAACCGCTGACTTTACAACTCTGGAACGTAACTCTCGAAGATGATCAAGCAGCGGCATACGACCGCCAGTGGAGGTCGACATTACAAGCCTCTACTTTTCTACAGAGCCTGGATCTTTATCTTCAGGCTTCTTGCCATCCTCTTTCATCTCCTTCATTTCACTCTTGAAGATTCGCATCGACTTTCCGAGCGAACGAGCTGAATCAGGAAGGCGCTTAGCACCGAAGAGAATTACAACCACAATGAGAAGGAGAAGAATATGGCTTGGTTCGCGTAAGAATGGCATGAGGCTAGATTATCGCACCGTGGAAAATTCAGCGATATTGGCGGCTGATTGCCTTACTCTGGCGCGCTAGTTCTTGACGGAGGTCGAGGGGCTCGAGAAGCTCAAAATCACCTGCTGAGGCGATGATTTCGCGAATCAACCAACTGGGGCTGAAGACCTCTACTCGATACTTGTTGCCACCTAGATCTTCACACTTATCAAAGGTCTCCTTGAGCATACGTGCATTACCGTGAACCTTGAGCGTTACTGATAAACGTGAATCGTCTTCATGAGGTGATGAAATTGATAGCTTGGATGCGCTAACCATCTTCGCCGCAGTTACACGATCTAATCTGAAGGTTCTACGTGAATCGGCAACGGTGCAGAAGGCAATCAGGAAATCCTGCCCATCACGACGAACTTTCTCTATCGGAAAGATTATTCTCGTCGAATACTTGTCGTCAGCCACGGAGTGATATTGAATTTCAAGGGCAGAGCGCGAAGTTATTGCTTTATCAATCTCCTCAAGGAGTGAAGCAGAAATAGCTGGGTTAGCCGAAACTAGAGATGAAAGCTCGGGGCTAATGTGAGATTTCAAAGATTCGATTTCGGCAAGGAGATCTGATCTTTGATTGCCAAGTTGTTCCTTTAGTAAGTCGAGTCCAAAGAAGATGGAGATCATCTCTTGAGTGGAGAGAGATCGGACAAGATTTATCGCTTGGGCATTTCTTATATAGACATAACCGGATTCAAATTCAAGCTCAATCAGATCGAATCTTGTCTCACCGCACATCCATAGAGTGTTGAGGTCAGAGAGAATTTCATCTCTATCCACCCCAAATTCGACTGCGAGCATTTCAATGGAGATGCCTTGATTCTTATAGAGAAACGGAACAAGATCGAGTAAGCGCGCTGCTTTCTGCATCGGAGTACTTCTCTTAGCCATGGATCGCTTCAATCTTTTTGAGAGCTTCTCTAATGTCTGCCACTAGCCCCAACGGTTCAACTATCTCAACATCATCTCTATGCCAAAGCACATCTCTGATCAATTGCTCTTGAGTGGCATATGAAAGTTCCAATAAATCCCAGTCATCTTCACTAGAGATGAAAGAAGAAAACTTTCGAAGTGCATGTGCTTTATCGGTGCGGACCTTTATACGACACAAGTTATCCCTAGCCTGCGACTGAAGTAGGTTGGACATTGAGAAATTAGTAGGTGTATCAAAGGAACCTGCTCGGCCTTGCTCCTTCACCGCCGATGAGAAGCGATCCAATCTGAAGAGTCGAATTTCTTTCTTATCTAGATCTCTTCCAGCAACATACCAAAAGCCATTCTTAGTTCCTACGCCAAGAGGTTCAATCGCTCGTTCTTGTGAAACAGCATCGCGATTGAGATAACCAAATGAGATTACCTTTCGTGAAGATATTGAATCAACAATGTGAAGGAGATTCTCATCCGAAACATCTAATCGCTGAAGGTTGAGAGCCAAACCTTCAGCATCACTATCGATACCGAGTGACTTTAACTTTAATAGCGCCGAGTTAGCTTGGGAACTGAGAACGGCGTCTCTCCACATTTGGGTAGCTAGTGAGATGAGTGAAAACTGAATCTCTGAGAGATTTGATATTTGAATCTTGTACTGCTCGGGGCGAATTCGATAACCAACTTCATCTTCAAAAAGTGGATCAAAGGAACCAACTTCAATCTCGATACCTAAATTTCGGAGCTCTTCTTTATCTCGTTCAAACATTCTCTCTTTCGCATCAAGATCCCCCGAATACCCATCAATAGTGCGGTAGATCTCTGATTTCGTGAGCCATCGAGAGGTAGCCAGAAGCGCGATTGTTAAATTAACTAACCGTTCACTCTTCCGGGACACCGTAAGCACCTTTTGCTGGTCTGCGGCGTCGCGCAAGTACTTCAACCCCGGGAGCCATTCTTCTACTCTGAATTAGGAATCCGGTGTGACCGATCATGCGTTGTTGAGGTCTGACAGCGAGACCTTCATGGTGCCAGCCTCTGACGATTGTCTCTGAACTCTCTGGTTCAGTGAAATGGCCCTCTTCCTTTAGCGCTTCAGCAACCGCTGAAAGTTGAGTCGTTGTTGCCACATAAGCGAGAAACACTCCACCAGGACGGAGAACCTTTGCCGCCATTTCAACGCACTCCCATGGTGCCAACATATCGAGAATGACACGATCAAATTTCTCAGGAAACTCTTGATCCTGAACTGACCCAACATCTAATTTCCAATTCTCGGGCTTTCCAGAGAAGTAATTGGTCAAGTTTGCCGTTGCGTTCTCGGCAAAATCTTGACGTCGTTCGACAGAATGAACAAATCCTTCGGAACCGACAGCGCGTAGAAGAGAGATAGTTAAGGCGCCGCTGCCGACTCCTGCCTCTAGAACTCGCGCACCGGGATAGATATCAGCGAAACCAACGATCATCGCTGCATCCTTGGGATAAACAATTGTCGCTCCGCGTGGCATCGATAGAACATAATCCGCGAGCAATGGAATGAATGCAGTGAATTTCAGTCCGGCAGTTGTGCTGACTACAGAACCTTCAGGCAAGCCGATTAAATCGTCGTGGGTAATCCAACCTTTATGAGTGTGCCACTCCTTGCCGGGTGTAATTGTGAAGCTATAGAGCTTTCCTTTGGGGTCGGTGAGCTGAATGCGATCTCCCGCTTTGAAGAAGCCATCTTTAGACACAGGCGCATCCTAGGCGAGGATGAGGTTCTATGTCGGTATCGCGCTGTATCGTCGCGCATCATGGAGCGCCTACGCCTATCCCCAAGTCGGATGAATGACTTCACCAACTGTCCGCAACTCTACAAATACCGTGCGATAGACCTGCTCCCTGAACCTCCAAGTATTGATGCCGAGCGAGGCAAGTTGATTCACTCAATTCTCGAAGAGATCTTTGAACTTGAAATGGCCGAGCGCACTTACGAGAAAGCGGTAGAACTTCTCCCTTCCATCTGGGCAAAGCAACTAGAGTCAAAACCAGAACTTGCTAGCTTGGTATTGGATGAGAAGGAGTGGTTCGATCGGGCTCGCGCATTGCTGACTAATTATTTCTCACTCGAAAGACCGGAGACCTTTGAATCAACCTATCGAGAGCTCCATCTTGAACGCGATATCTCAGATGAAATCTATCTCCACGGTTATGTAGATCGGTTAGATATCGCACCCACCGGTGAAGTTCGAATCGTTGATTACAAGACCGGTAAATCCCCGAAACCTGGTTGGGAAGAGAAGGCTCTCTTTCAACTTCGCGTCTACGCACTGCTTTATTGGCAGATTCATGGCGTTCTCCCCCGACTGCTCAAATTGATTTATCTTGGCGATAGCAGGGTTGTTGAATCCACCCCGACTGAACCACAATTGAAATCTACAGAGAAGATTCTCAACAATATCGGAGAAGAGATCCTAACGGCTATCGAGAGTTCAGATTTTCCTACTAAGAAATCACGTTTATGTGATTGGTGTTTTTTCAAGAGCATCTGTCCTGCGCACGTTGGCTAACTTCTAGTTTGCGTTGAAGTACTTAGCTTCTGGATGATGAACGATAATTGCAGAAGTTGATTGCTCAGGGTGCAACTGGAACTCCTCAGAGAGTTCAACACCAATTCGTCCTGGCTCCAGTAGTTCGCAGAGCTGAACTTGCTGCTCAATATCGGGACATGCCGGATAACCAAAGGAGTAACGCGAACCGCGATAACCCTGATCAAGAATTCCTTGAAGATCAGGTGAATCCATTCCTCGAACGGAAAGCTCTTCACGAATTCGTGCGTGCCAATGTTCTGCAAGCGCCTCGGTAAGTTGAACTGAGAGACCATGCAGTTCGAGATACTCACGATACTTATCAGCAGCGAAGAGTTCATTGGTAGCCTTGCTTACGGTATTTCCCATAGTTACCACGTGGAATGCAACAACATCGGTACGACCAGAGTCGATCGGTGCAAAGAAGTCAGCTAGACAGAGTCTTCTATCTCGCGACTGGCGAGGGAATGAGAATCGAGTGCGCTCCTTACCTTTATCAGGGCCTTCATGATGCAAGATGATCAGGTCATTACCTTCTGAAACGCATGGGAAATATCCGTATACAACAGCAGCCTCTAACCAACCATTTGCTTGAACTTCATTGAGTAATTGGCGCAATCGAGGACGACCTTCTGTCTCGGCCATCGCTTCGAACTCTCCGCGAGCACCTTTTAATCCCCACTGCCCCATGAATAGAGCGCGTTCATCTAGCATTCCAACATAATCAGCGAGAGGAATACCTTTCACAATTCTTGAACCGTAGAACGGGGCTTTAGGAATATCTATATCAAGAGCCACGTCACTTCGATTGGTATCGAGCACCTTCTCTACTGCTGCTCGATCAACTCGCTTTACCTTTCTCTCGCGTAGTGCAGGAAGTGCCGCACCTTCATCTCCACGCTTAACAGCCATAATCGCATCCATGAGACGTAGACCTTCAAAGGCATCTCGTGCATAACGCACCTCACCTGGGAACAATTGAGCGAGGTCTTCTTCCACATAGGAACGCGTAAGTGCCGCACCACCGAGAATGATGGGCCATTTCTGATCTAGACCACGTGAAGTGATTTCTTCTAAATTTTCGCGCATGATGACAGTTGACTTCACGAGAAGTCCTGACATACCGATGGCATCAACTTCGCTTTCAAGAGCCCCATCAATGATCTGATTAACGGTCTGTTTAATTCCGATATTGACAACCTGGTAACCATTGTTTGACAAGATAATGTCAACGAGATTCTTACCAATATCGTGAACATCACCCTTCACCGTGGCGAGAAGAATTCGACCACGTCCTGCATCATCGGTCTTCTCCATATGAGGCTCGAGATATGCGACCGCGGATTTCATAACCTCTGCACTCTGAAGAACGAATGGCAGTTGCATCTCGCCCTTACCGAAGAGCTCGCCGACGACTTTCATTCCCTCCAAGAGGTGGTCATTAATAATCTGAAGCGGAGCAATTCCCTCTTGCATCGCACTATCGAGATCATCGGTAAGACCAACCTTCTCGCCATCGATAATTCTGCGCTCAAGTCGTTGGCGCAGCGGAAGGGCAGCTAACTCAGATGCTCGCACATTTCGTGAAGCAGCGAGTTCGACGCCTTCAAAGAGTTGCAGGAACTCAGAAAGCGGATCGTAGGTGAGGTTCTCTCCGTCATACTTTCTACGGTCATAAATCAGATCTAGTGCAACTTCTTTCTGCTTCTCATCGATGCGCGCCATGGGCGTGATTTTCGATGGATGCACAATCGCTGAATCCAGACCCGCTTGTACGCACTCATGTAAGAAGACAGAGTTGAGAACAACTCGAGCGGCAGGATTGAGCCCGAAAGAAACGTTACTTACTCCAAGAGTTGTCTGCACCTCAGGAAACTCTTCTTTCAGCGTTCTAATCGCATTTATAGTCTCAAGGCCATCTCGTCGAGTTTCCTCTTGCCCAGTTGCGATTGGGAAGGTAAGAGCATCAATCAGGATGTCGCCAACTTTCATATCCCAATTAGTTGTTAGATCGGCGATGAGGCGTCTAGCTACTCGCAATTTCCATTCGGCGGTTCGCGCCTGACCTTCTTCATCGATGGTAAGTGCAACAACTGAAGCACCATGCTCCTTGACGAGCGGCATGATCTTCGCAAATCGAGAGGTTGGACCATCTCCATCCTCGTAGTTAACTGAGTTAATGACACAGCGACCACCGAGAGCTTCGAGTCCCGCTTTAAGAACAAGCGGCTCAGTAGAGTCTAGAACTATCGGAAGAGTGGATGCGGTAGCGAAACGAGATGCGATTTCATACATATCCTTTGCACCATCACGTCCGACATAGTCCACAGAAAGGTCGAGCATGTGTGCTCCATCGCGAATTTGATCGCGAGCTATCTCAACGCATGTAGCCCAATCTTCTGCCACAAGGGCATCGCGGAAAGCCCTGGAACCATTTGCATTGGTGCGCTCTCCGATAGCTAGATAGGTCTTATCTTGCCTAAATGGAACGTATTGATAAATGGATGATGCGCCCGGATCGATTGCAACTTCGCGTGTTTTCAAAGTATGGCGAGAAAGTTTTTTAACAACAGCCTCTAAATGTTCTGGTGTTGTTCCACAACACCCTCCGATTAGCGAGATTCCATAATCTTTGACGAAAGTTTCTAGAGCTACTGCGAGCTCTTCTGGACCAAGTGGGTACTCGGCTCCATTTTTTCCAAGAATCGGAAGACCGGCGTTAGGCATCACAGATATCGCTACTGTGGAATTCTTTGATAGGTAGCGCAGATGCTCAGACATTTCAGCTGGTCCTGTTGCGCAATTTAACCCAATGAGGTCAATTCCAAGCGGTTCCAGGGCGTTTAACGCTGCCCCGATTTCAGAACCGAGCAACATCGTTCCAGTAGTTTCAACGGTCACTTGCGCAATCACCATGACATCGCGAGTGGATTCCTGAACGGCTAAACGGGCACCATTGACGGCAGCTTTTGCCTGAAGCAAATCTTGTGTTGTTTCAATGAGAAGCGCATCAGCTCCGGAATCAACGAGACCTTTTGATGCCGTGTAGTAAGCATCTTTCAATTTTTGGTAAGTCGTGTGACCAAGGCTAGGTAGCTTCGTCCCGGGGCCAAGTGATCCTAAAACGAAACGTTGATGGTCGGGTGTTGATGCAGCATCAGCTGCTTCGCGAGCAATCTTTCCACCAGCGAAAGCCAATTCGTAAATTCGATCTTCAGCATCGTACTCGGCGAGATTTGCCCAGTTGGCTCCGAAGGTATTTGTTTCAATTGCATCTACGCCAGCGGATAAATATCTATCATGAACCGAGCGAACAAGATCGGGACGAGTTACGTTGAGGATTTCGTTGCAGCCTTCGAGACCTTGAAAATCTTCGAGCGTTGGATCTGCCGCTTGTAGCATCGTGCCCATAGCGCCATCTGCAATGACAGTGCCCGACGCCAAGGCTCGTCGAAGCGCCCCGTCGACTACCTTCTGCGGTGTTTTCTCACTCGTCACGGCGCTGAGGTTACCGTAAGGTGTCGATGTGGAGATTCATCAGATACCGGCACTTCGCTCCCCTGTGATGGTGATTGCATTTACAGGTTGGAATGATGCTGCCGAGGCCGCTACAGGTGCGGCATCCCACCTTCTGGGTTGTTGGACTGATCCCAGCTTCGATGTGGTGCCTGAATTAATCGCTGATGT
>JACCDY010371111.1_pt1 | contig 34908 bp, 27 predicted proteins | sample 7446391 | NCBI WGS metagenome assembly JACCDY01 (sample SAMN15323451, study PRJNA562643) | freshwater metagenome | isolation source: river surface water | place: USA:Blue River Watershed | collected 2017-08-18 | reverse complement strand
GGGGTTTCCTTGGTGATGGTGATGTTGGTTTCCTTCCTCGGTGCGGTGGTGATCCGCTTCTCGCGGCATTATCTGGCCGGTGATCCGGGGCAGAGCCGGTTCTTCTCCTGGATGAGCCTCACTCTGGCTTCGGTGCTGACGGTGGTGCTCACGGGTCACCTGCTGGTGCTGGTTGCCGGATGGGTGGCGATGAGCATGTGTCTGCACCGCCTGCTGCTACACCGGCCGGACCGCCCGGGAGCGGTGTTCTCGGCACGCAAGAAGTTCGTCTTCAGCCGGCTTGGTGACCTCTGTCTGCTGGTGGCGGTGCTGCTGCTCGGGTTCAACCACGGCACTTGGACGCTGGCCGGCTTGTTCGCCTCGCTCGAATCCGGGCAGGTCGCCGGGTTGCTGCCTGCCGGGGTGCTGCTCGCGCTCTGTGCGGTGCTCAAGTCCGCTCAGTTTCCCTTCCACACCTGGCTGCCCGACACCATGGAGACACCGACGCCGGTGTCGGCCTTCATGCACGCCGGCATCATCAATGCTGGTGGTTTTCTGATCGTGCGTTTCGCTCCGGTGTTTGAGCACTGTGCTCTGGGCCGCTACCTGCTGGTGGGATTCGGCACGCTGAGCGCGGCCTTCGGCGCCATCGTCATGCTCGCCCAACCGAGCGTGAAGCGCTCGCTCGCCTACTCGACGATCGCGCAGATGGGATTCATGCTCATGCAGTGCGGCCTGGGTGCCTACGGGCTCGCCTTGATCCACATCCTGGCCCACTCGCTCTACAAGGCGCATGCCTTTCTCACCGCGGGTTCGACGATCGGGGTGGTGCCGCGGATGTCGATCGCCCTGCGCTTGCCGGCGATCAGCCTTGGTCTGCTCTTCGGCGGCCTGCTGGTGGCTGGGGGCGCGACCTTGCTGCACCTGCTCTTGCCTGCAGCTGGCCAGCAGTCCCTGGTGTTTGAAATCATCCTCGCACTTGCGCTGGCCTACGGTCTGGCGCGCACCTTCTCATCTGAAGCGGCTGGGTTCAGCCTCTTGTTCAAAGCGGTGCTGATGGCCTTGCTGGTCACTGTGCTCACCTTCGTGCTGCACGCGGTGGCCGGTCTGGTGCCGGTGGCGCAAAGTGCGGTGAGTCCCGAACCCTGGCTGATGCTTCTGGTGGCGGCGGTGTTCGTCGGGCTTTTCCTCTTCCAGGCGCTGCACTGGCGTGCCCACCGTTACCGGATCGGTCGGGCGATCTACGTGCACGCCCTGAACGGTTTCTACCTCGGCACCTATGCCAACCGCTTGCTGGGCAGACTGTGGCCACGGCATCCGATCTCCTGAATCTCCAAACGCGAATCGAACAACTCAGAACACATGCAAACGACCTTGAACGCCAATGACACCGCCGCCCTCAAGCCCGCCGTCGAGCAGGCGCTTGAACGGATTCCACCGCTCTGGCCGCTGACCCACTTTGTGGCGGTGAATCCCTATGTCGGTCTGACCGGTCGCCGCTTTGCCGACGCCTGCTCGATCATCCAGCAGGCGACCGGCGGACTGCCGCTGCAGACACCGCGGGAGTATCTTGACGCGCTGCATGACGGCAGCCTGCTGATCGAGGATCTGCGGCAGGTGGCGGATGAGGTGTGGCCGGTTGAGCGACTGATCCGGATGTTGGAAGAAGCGGAGTCCGGCCATGCTGCCAAAGTCTTGCCGTCATTCGCCGACTTTCTCGACAGTCAGGAGGAGCACGCCCACTGGGGGGTCTTGATCGTCGAGGAAATCTCGAAGTGGTGTGCGGTGGCCTACGATCACAACCAGACGACCTGGAATTCGCCGTGGAAGGCAGCCGGGCTGTTCGAAGGATGGCGCGAGGCGGCGGCCCATGACCGGAGTCCTGAAGCCAATGGTCTGAAGGGGTTCCGGGCTTTTGTTAGCGACCTTCCCTACACGGCGGAGGAAACGATCGCCTACTGTGTGAAGATGATCGCGCAGCCGGAAGTTGCGACGGTCGACTTCCTGCACCGGCAGTTGATGACGGTTTCCGGCTGGGCCGGCCACATCCAGTATCGGGTGCGGGAGTTGAGGATGCACGGTGGTCAGAGCGAGGAGCTCAGGGATCTGCTGGCGATCCGCTTGGCCTACGACGCCGCCTTGTTCGCCGCCTTCGCGGCGGAGGGTTCGGTGCGCTCGAAGTGGCGGCGGCAGCGGCCGGTGGATACGGATGCCGGATTGCTCGAAGCCCTGGTGCGCTGGCAATCGGCTTACGAGATCGGTTACCCGCGGCAATTGACCGGCATGCTCAGCGTGAAGCACGACAGCGCCTCGCTGATGCAGCGGCCGAAGGCGCAGGCGGTGTTCTGCATCGACGTGCGTTCCGAGCGGATCCGGCGGCATCTTGAGTCGTGTCTGCCCGGGGTGCAGACGATCGGTTTCGCCGGATTCTTCGGGTTCCCGATCTCGCATCAGAAGGCGCGCAGCGAGCGCTTGGAGGCACGGTGTCCGGTGTTGCTCACGCCGCCGCTCCACTGTCCGGAGCCGGTGACCGAAGGCGCGCGGCATGAGGCACTGGTCCACCGCAAGGGCAAGCGGGCGTGGAAGGCATTCCAGAACTCCGCGGCCTCCTGCTTCTCGTTTGTCGAATCCTTCGGTATTGGTTTCGTCGCCAAGCTGGCGGGCCACGGCAATGACAGCCACTGCTGCGGTGACGTCAGACTGCCGAAGCTCAGCGAGCTGCCGCTCGAGCAAGTGGCGGCGATGGCTGAAGGTGCCTTGCGCAACATGAGCCTGACCAAGGGTTTTGCGCGCCTGATCCTGATCTGCGGTCACGGCAGCCACAGCACCAACAACCCGTATGCCTCCGCGCTCGACTGCGGTGCTTGCGGCGGGCATGCGGGCGATGTGAATGCCAAGCTGGCGGCGGCCGCGCTCAACGACCCGGCGGTGCGGCAGATCCTCAAGGAGAAGGGCCTGCCGATCCCCGACGACACCCACTTCCTGGCCGGTCTGCACGACACGCTCAGCGATGAAGTCACGCTCTATCAGACCGCCGCGGTGCCGGCATCGCATCGCGATGAGCTTGCAGAACTCGAGCAGGCACTTGCCCAGGCGGGCAGGCTGACGCGCGAGGAGCGGGCGCCATCGCTCGGCTTGAGTCAGCAGGATCCGGCGACGCTGGATCAGGCGATCAAGTCGCGGGGCAACGACATGTCGCAGGTGCGGCCCGAGTGGGGATTGGCCAACAATGCGGCGATCATCGTCGCACCGCGGAGCCGGACTGCCGGATTGAACCTCAAGGGTCGGGTCTTCCTTCACGACTACGATGCCGCTGCGGACAGCGAGCTCAAGGTGCTCAACCTCATCCTCTGCGCGCCGGTGGTGGTGGCCAGCTGGATCAACCTGCAGTACTACGCTTCACGGATCGATCCGGTGAACTTCGGCAGTGGTGACAAGGCGCTGCACAACGTGCTCGGCGGCATCGGGGTGATGGAAGGCAATGGTGGCGACCTGCGCGGTGGCTTGCCGCTGCAGTCGATCCACGACGGCGAGAAGTTCGTCCACGAACCGCGGCGGTTGAGTGTGATCATCGAAGCCGAAAGGACCGCCATCAGCGCGGTGCTTGCCGGGCAGGATGCGGTGCGCCAGCTCTTCGACCACGGGTGGATCCACCTCATCGCTCTCGAGGGTGCGCAGGCATACCGCTACCAAGAAGGCGAGTGGCTGGCGATGTGAGGCATCCGCCTCACGACGGTTCGTGCCACGGGTAGAGATCGGTCGAGAGGTACTTGAGTCCGCTGTCGCAGACGAGGAACGCGATCGTGCTTCCTTTTTCCTGCGACTGCAGCAAGCGCAGTGCGGCGGCGAGGTTGGCGCCTGCGCTGAAGCCTCCGAAGATCCCTTCCTCGCGGGCGAGCAGACGTGCGGCGTCGATCGCTTCGTCGTCGCTCACCTGCAGGTAGCCGTCGACCGCTTCGCCATCCATCAAGGGGAGTCGTGCCATCGAGTAACCGCCACCTTGGATGCGATGGCTGCCGTGTTGGACCGGCAGGCCGGCGAGCACGGCTGCAGATGCGGGTTCGATCAGGTAGCCGCGGATCTGCGGGTTTTGTTGCCGCAGTGCGTGCATGACACCGCAGAAGGATCCGCCGGTGCCGGCGAAGTCGACGAAGGCGTCCAGTCTGCCGGCCGATTGTTGCCACAGCTCGGGGCCGGTGTGCCGTTGATGGGCGAGGCGGTTGCCGCGGTGGTGGAATTGATCGGCGCGGAAGGCGCCGCGTTCGGCCACGATCGCTTGTGTCCGTTCTTCGACCAAGGCGAGGTCTTCACCGGACACCTGCTGTGGCAGTGAGCCCGCTGCCTGATCGACCCGCACGACTTCGGCGCCGAGTGCCTGCATCATGCGGGCGCGTTCGATGGTGTTGCCCTTGGAAATCACGGCGACGAACGGGTGGCCCATCGCGCGGCAGGCGATCGCCAGTCCGGTGCCGGTATTGCCGCTGGTCAGCTCGACTACTGTTTGGCCGGGTTTCAGCTCTCCGCTGGCTTTCGCTTCGTGGAGGATTTCGAGGGCGATGCGGTCTTTTTTGCTGAATCCCGGGTTAAAGTATTCGCATTTCGCCAGCAGGCGGCCGTCGAAGCCGAGGATTTGGCGCAGCCGGTGGAGTTCGACCAAGGGGGTGCTGCCGATGGTCTCGGTGATCGAAGCGGCCAGCGGCGGTGCGTCCATGAGGGGATGCCATAAATCCTAGATCCCGCCGTCACAAGCCGAAGCGTGGTGGATTTGCCTGCCGCGGGCCGGAATCGCCGGATTTTTGGCGCGACATCGGGGTGGGGGCTTGCCAGAGTGCGGGTAGGTTCCGGTGGCCGATGCTCCGGGCCGCCAACCGACGACGATCATGCAAGCGCCGACGCAAGTGGGAATCATCATGGGCAGCGACTCCGACTGGCCCACCATGGAACATGCCGCCAAAACCCTGAGTGACTTCGGGGTGGCCTGGGAGGCCGAGGTGGTCAGTGCCCACCGCACGCCGGACAAGCTATACAGTTATGCCGACAGCGCCCGCGGCCGCGGCTTGAAGTGCATCATCGCCGGCGCCGGTGGAGCAGCCCACCTGCCGGGGATGGCGGCGGCGATCAGTGATCTGCCGGTGCTCGGTGTGCCGGTCGAGTCGAAGGCGCTCAAGGGGATGGACTCGTTGTTGTCGATCGTGCAGATGCCCGGTGGCATTCCGACCGCCACCTTCGCCATCGGCAAGGCGGGTGCGATCAATGCTGCCTTGTTCGCAGTGGCGATGCTCGCCAATGAGGACGCCACGCTGGCGGCCAAGCTCAAGGATTTTCGCGCCAAGCAGAACGCCCGCGTCAAATCGCTGACCCTGCCACCGAGTGCATGAGTGATCGTTCTTTCGATTTGTCACGCGACGTGCTGGGGGTGATCGGCGGGGGGCAGCTCGGCCTGATGCTGGTGATGGCGGCGCGTCGGATGGCGGTGAAAACCGTGGTCTGGACCGGTGGTCTCGAGGCACCGGCCAAGGATCTGGCCACTCACGTGGTCGATCTGCCATTTGATGATCCGGCGGCGATCGAGCAGTTCTGCCGCATCGCCACGGTGGCGACGGTTGAATTCGAGAATATTCCGGCGTCGACGCTCGAGCGGGTGGCTGCACTGCGGCCTTTGCATCCGTCGCCAAGAGCGGTGTCGATCTGCCAGAACCGCGAGCGGGAGAAAACGTTCCTGCGTGAGCAGGGGATTCCCTGTGCTTCATTCGCCGTGGTTTCCAACTCGGAGGAACTGGCGGCGGCGATCGCCAACCTCGGCCCGGGCATGCTCAAGACCGCGGATTTCGGCTACGATGGCAGCGGCCAGATCCGGGTGCGCGGAGGCGAGGATCCTGCGGACTTGTGGCAGCGCTTCGGCGCGCCCAAAGGCGTGTATGAACAATGGGTCGCTTTCGACAAGGAAGTCTCGGTGATGGTTGCCCGCGGTGCCGATGGTCACTGCGTTTGTTATCCGGTGGCGGAGAATGAACACCGCGAGCAGATCCTCGACCTGACGATGGTGCCGGCACGGGTGGATGATGCTGTGGCGGCCAAGGCGGAGGAGTTGGCCAAGCGGATCGTGCTAGCGATGGATTACCGCGGCATCATGGGCGTCGAGTTTTTCGTCAAACCGGACGGTGAGATCTACGTCAACGAGATGGCGCCACGGCCGCACAATTCCGGTCACTACACGATGGACGCCTGCGTGACCTCGCAGTTCGAACAGCAATTGCGCGCGGCGATCGGCATGCCGCTGGGTTCCACCGCCTTGCTGTTACCGGTGACCATGCTCAACCTGCTCGGTGACCTGTGGCCTGGCGAGACGGAAGCTCCCGACTGGCAGCCGTTATTTGCGGATCGACGGGCCTTGCTGCATCTCTACGGCAAAGCCAAGGCATCGCTTCGTCGCAAGATGGGTCACGCCAACTTCCTCGGGGATTCGCTTGAGGACACCCGTCAGCGGGCGGTGGACCACAAGCAGTCCTGGCAGCAGACCGCTGCCCGGGCGCGCCAAGGACGCTGAGGAGAATCAACCGGCAGCGGTTTTATTCAGCGTTGGCGGGTAATGGAATTCCTTGGTGCTGGTCCTAGTGTGCCGCCTTCGTAGAGCACGGCCTTGGTTACGGTCTTCTTCTTGTCCGGTCGTCCACTGGAAACATTTCTTGCCCATTGGATGATCCTGCGGATCGACGGTCGGTAGTCCCACTGCGCGTGGGCGATTTCGGGGCGCACCCAGAGGAAGCTTTGCTCGAAGTCGTTGCAGAACAGTGAAATGTGCTTGGGTGCATGGATGCCCATGTGCGCGAGATGGACTTGCACGGCATGGAACAGCAGCGCGTCGCCGATGATCATCGCCGTCGGCGGCGTGTGTTGGAACAAGGAGTCGATGACCTTCGCAAGCCCCTCCGGGTTGTCCTTCCAATCCGGGATGTTGTATGGCCCGGTCCGGATGCCGTGGGTTTCCAGTTCGTTGATGAAGAATTGCTCGAAGGTTCCCAGTTGCGGCTTGCGGCGCTCTTCGCGGGTGAGCATGACGATGCGGCTGTGGCCCAGGGTGACCAGTTTGTGGATCAATTCCGAAATCACCGGTGACTTCTGCACGGCCATGCTCGCCAGACCGACTTGGTTCAGCCGGCCGTAAAGGGCGAAAGCCGGAATCTCCTGTTGGTCGAACCATTCGAGGATCTGCCGTGAGCCGGCGTAGATGATCCAAGCGTCGACTTCCATCGATTTGACCATCTGCGCGGTCTTGCGGGCATCCATGCCGAGTTCCATCATGGTTTTCGGCGGGGTGATGACCGTGTGGCCGGCATGGATCAATCCTTGCTTGAGGATCTGGGCGTCGTGGCGCGCGGCATTGGTGTCGTCGTAATACAGGATGCCCACCCGCAGCGAGCTCGGCTTGCCCTGTGGATTGGGAGCGATCAGGCGGGTCTTGCGGCTGCCTTGGTTGATGACGAATCCCTCGCGCTCCAGCTGTTGCACTGCTTTGGCGGTGGTCACGGAGTTCACCCCGAGGGATTTCACCAACTGGTTGATCCCCGGCATCGTGCCGCGCAGTGCGCCGCTGAGGATCTGCTGACGCAGGTGTTCGGCCAACTGATCGCTGGTCGATTTCGGCAAAAAGGGATTCATTTGCCTTATCTGATCTAAATCAGGTCACAGCAGTCAATCCCAATGAATGATGGATGCGTGCGGCGACGTATGCGTTGTCTATTCACGGTCATGATCCACCTTATTCGAAGCAAGTCATTCCTCTCATTGCGTCATGCGGTTTTCACCAGTTTTGCTGTACTGACGGCACTTGCGTTTGGTGTTGAAGAGGCGCGCTGCACGGATGTGGTCGTCTATGGCGCGACCCCATGCGGTATTGCGGCATCGATCCATGCCGCGCGCGAGGGGGTGAAGGTCGTGTTGGTTGAGCCGACGCGTCATGTCGGCGGATTGTTGACCAGCGGGCTCAATACCGCGGAGACCGAGCACATGCTGCCGTGGACGATCGGTGGATTCGCCGACGAGTTCTATCGGCGTTTGGGCAAGCATTACGGCGTCGAGCGTCCTGCCTATGCCTTCGAGTCCGGCGTGGCCGAAAAGGTCTATTTGGAGATGCTGACCGAGGCCGGTGTGGATTTGCGATACGGCGTGGGGGTGGACCGCGTGATTAAAGACGGTGCGAGGATTACTGGCATCGTTCTCTCCGACGGCAGTCGTCTTGAGGCCAAGGTGTTTGTGGATGCCAGCTACGAGGGTGACCTGATGGCACGAGCCGGTGTCGGCTATGTGGTCGGCCGTGAATCGAAGGCGGAGTTCGGCGAGGAGGCGGCCGGCATCCGATTCGACAAGACGCCGCAGCAGGCGAGGACCGTGGATGCCGAGGGCCGCTTGCTGCCGGGAATCAGTGCGTGGGCGAAGGATCTGAAGGAGGGAGATGCGCATCGGGCGCCGATGAATTACAATTTGCGGCTGACGGTGGCCAAGGACCCGCAATGGCAGGTGCCGATTCCCGAGCCTGCGCATTACGACCCTGCCCGTTATGCTGTGCTGCGTCACTGGTTGGACGCGCAGGTGGCCGAGGGGAAGGCCCTTACGATCAAGCATTTCTTCGACTTTTACCCCCGCCGCAACGGCAAGTATGAATTGAACAATCAGCAGAAGGCGATTTTCTCGCTGGGTCATTTTGGTGGCCAGTTCGACTGGCCGGATGCCGGCTACGACGAGCGTGCCCGCATTCATCAGGATCATCTCGATTACACGCTTGGCTTGTTTCATTTCCTTGCCAACGACCCGTCGGTGCCCGCCAACGTGCAGGCGGAGATGAAGGCGCTGGGTTTGCACAAGGGGGAGTTCGTGGACAACGGGTATCTCCCGTATCAATTGTATGTGCGCGAAGGTCGGCGGATGCGCGGTGAAATGGTGGTTCGGCAACAGGACGTCCAGACCGAGCGCCGCAAGCCGGACAGCATCGGCATGAGTAGTCATTTCATCGACTGTCACCACGTGCAGCGGGTGGCGCTGAACGAGCATGAGTTCGTCAATGAAGGGCGCATCTGGCGGATCGGATATGCCTACCAGATTCCCTACCGCTCGCTCACGCCGAAGGCGGGTGAATGCACGAATTTGCTGGTCCCCGGAGCGGCCAGTTTCACTCATGTCGCGTATTGCACGCTGCGATTGGAAAGCGTGTGGATGATCACTGGTCACGCTGCGGGCGTGGCGTCGGCCATGGCGGTTTCGGCGGGTGGGGATGTGCAGAAGTTGGATGTGCCCACCCTGCAGACGCGCTTGCGTGCGCAGAAGCAGGTGGTCGACTTCGTTCCCGGGATGCCGGAGAAGTGTGAGCACCTGCATGGGCCGCCAGAGTTCTGACGGGGGCGCGCGCCGGTTGAGGGTTGGTGGGGCCGGTTGTGCTAAAAATGGTATCAGGTGCGAAATGGATTCGTTTCAGGATCGCGTCGCGCCCTGGCGTAGTTCTAGCTGGCAGTAGGCGTTGTCGTTCTTATCCCTATTCCCGAACGCGCCCCTCTGCCGACATCAAGCCGCTTCATCCCCATGTCCACCATCCGCTCCCTCAGTCGTCCTGCGTTTTTTCTATCGGGAATCCTTCAGGTGTTCGTCACCGTTGCGCCTGTCGATGCAGCGGAGAAGAAGGTGAAGATCACCGGTGAGATGATGGGTCCGATGGGGTTTTACGCCCAGTTGCAGACTTGGCCGCCACCACCGAAGGAGACCGTCACGGTGACCCATGTGCCCGATGGCTCACCCGCCAGCGGCAAGTTGAAGCCGGGTGACGTGATCATTGGTTTCAACAACGAGAAGATCAAAGGCTACCCGCAGCCATGCATCGGCAAGGCGATCGATGATGCCGAGGCCGCAGGCGGCAAGCTCAGCCTGATGCTGCAGTCGGGGGAGAATGTGGTCATCGAGTTGCCGGCGATGGGTGCCTATAGCCCGACGGCGCCTTACCAGTGCGCGAAGACCGACAAGATCATTGCACAGACGGCCGAGCTGGTGCTCAAGACCGGCAAGATCGGGCAGAACTCGACGCGCACCGACCTGCTCGGGTTGATGGCGACCGGGGAGAAATCCTACATCGATGCCGTGGCGCAGGCGATCAAGGCGGACAGCATGCTCAAGCTGACGCAGGAGGAGGTTGATGGGTTGATCAGCGGTGAAGGCAAGGACATGGGGTATGTCGGCTGGTTGTGGGGGTACAACCTGATCACCTTGGGTGAGTATTACCTGCTGACCAAGGATGAGTCGGTGTTGCCGTCGATCCGCATCCACGCCCTGGGATTGGCCCGCGGTCAGGATGTGAGCGGTTGCTGGGGGCACCGCATGGCATCGGCCAAGTACAACGGCCGCCTGACAGGGTATGCGCAGATGAACCAGCCGAGCATCTCGAACTTCATGGCCTTGTTGATCGCCAGAAAATGCGGGATCAAGGATACGGTATTGGATCAGGCGATCGATCGCAGTGCGGCGTATGTGTCCGATCACGTTGATAAGGGTGGTTTTCCCTACGGTGTCGGTGGGCCCGTGCCGGAGAACTTCAACAACAACGGCATGAGCGGTTCGGCGGCGATCTGCATGTCGCTGATGGGAAATCAGGAGGGGGCAAAGTATTTTTCGCAACTGGCCGCGACTTCGTATGACAGCCTGACCTCCGGTCATGCCAATTCCTTCTTCAATCCGCTGTGGACGTCCTTGGGTGCCGGTTTGTCCGGGCCGGAGGTCACCAGTCAGTTCTTCCGCAAGAGCCTGTGGTATTTCAATGCCAGGCGCGATTGGCAGGGTGGATTCCCCGGTGCCAACGGGACGGGCGGGGTGTATGCTGGGCAGGCCTTGCTGATGTATTGTCTGCCGCGCAAGGTGCTGTTGATCACCGGCCGCGAGGCGGATCCGTCGATCTGGGTCAAGGGTGAGGCCGCGACGGCGGTGATCCTGCGCAGCAAGCAGGTGGACGGCACCAAGAGCACGGATGACTTGCTCAAGTTGCTGGATGATCCGTTTCCGCAGGTCCGCGCCCAGGTGGCCAAGGAAATGTGGGCGCGGATGAGGGGGAAGAGTGCCGTTTGCTCATTGAAGGGAGGGCCGGAGAAGGAGGATTCGATCGTGCCGAAGATTGTTGTGGCGATCGGCAGCGGTAGCGAGCGGTCGCGGGCGGCGGCGATTGCATGCCTCGGTGGTGAGTGTCTGCCGGCGATGGCGCTGCCGCATGCCGGATTGTTGGGATCGATCCTGCGCGACAAGAAAGAGCCGCATCAGGTGCGCATCGCGGCGGCCATGGCTCTGGGTTCGCCATCGTTCCGCGAGGCGAAGGCTGGTCATCCTTACTACAACGACGTCCTGCAGTTGGTGCATGAACCGAGGACGGAGAAGGATCCGTTCAATCTGACCGATGTGAAGCTCGCCGAGGCCTTGGATGGGATTTGCGAGGAGCCGTTGAAGGAGAAGTTGGTGGCCGACAAGGCCCTGTTCTACAAGACGGCCGAGCGCTTTCTTGATCACAAGCGGCAGAAGGGTCGTGCGGTCGGCACAAGCATGCTGCGCGGCACGCCGCCGGAGGATTTCCCACTGGTGGCCGACAAGTTGATGCATGTCCTCGGCAACACGGATCCGACGTATCAGAGTTATCATGCCGTGCATGAAGTGATTGCGCCTGGTGTCGAGGTGCTGGCGGATCTCAAGATCAAGGAGGGTCTGGACCTGTTGTTGGAAACCACGATGAATCCGAGCGGCAAGTGGGGATTCAAGTCGAAGATGATTTACCGCGCCTTGCCGCTCTACGGCGGCAACGCCAAACCCTACCTGGCGGAATTCGAGAAGCATCCGAATATCGCCAAAGGCAAGACTGTGGATCCTTGGGCCAAGTTGGTGAAGGACATCGAAGCCGATGCCAGTCCCGGAAAATTGATCACCTTGGAAGAGGCGATCAAAGCCGGTAAGGCGAAATGATGGCCGTTGCCGACAAGTATTCAGAAGCAACCCATTCGGAGTCACTCACTTCCAACATGTCCATGAAACCCAAGCATCAGACAACATCGCTCCTCATTGCCGCTGTGAGTTGGCTTGCAGCCGGCGCTGTGCAGGCCGAGCCAAGTGCGGCGGTGCCTGCAATCAAGGACATCAAATCCTACTGCTTGGATTTCAACTGGGCGCCGCGTGGTGGCTTTGCCGCGCCGGGCGACTGGAAGGAGGCCGATCCTGCGGCCACCGTGGCGTGGCACAAGGCGGTGGGCAGCAATGTGATCCAGACTTTTTGTGTCTCGTGCAATGGCTACGCCTGGTACAAGAACGGCGTGGTGCCCGAGCAGCCGGGGCTGAAGCACGACTTCCTGCGCGAGGTGGTCAAGCTCGGTCATGCCGAGGGCATGATGGTGATGGGGTATTTCTGCATTGCCGCCAACACCCGTTGGGGCGAGGCCAATCCGGACTTGAGTTACGGCACGCCGAGCACCTACCACATCCCCTACACGGATGAGTATCTGGCCTACCTGTCCTCGGCCATCACCGATGCTGTCAAGACCACCGGCATCGACGGGTTCATGATCGACTGGGTGTGGCAACCGAAGCGTCAGTCGACTCAGGGCAAGTGGATCGAGGCGGAGAAAAAACTCTACACGCAGCTGATGGGTGAGCCGTTTCCCGGTGAGGACAAGCTGACCAAGGCGCAGGACCTTGCCTATGGCCGCAAGGCGATCGACCGCTGTTGGAAAACCATCCGCAGGTCCGCCAAGGAGGCGAATCCGAACTGCATCGTCTGGTTGACCACCAACAAGATGCACGACCCGCTGGTGGTGGATTCCGACATGTACAAGGAGGTCGATTGGTTGATGGGGGAGGCGGGCAAGCTTTCGGAGATCACCAAGGCGAAGTCGATGGTCGGCAAGGACACGCATTTGATCACCTGTCTGGCGCTGTGGAATGGTCAGGACGCCACCGTGGCGGTGCCCGAAGCGCTGGCGGAAGGGGTGGGGCTTTACGGATTTGCGAAGCCCACCGGCAGGAATGGCACGATCAGCCTGGATAAGATCCTGCCCATGCAGTTGAGCGAGTTGTCTGGCGATCCCTTGAGCATTGCCGTCTTGGCGCGGGCATACCGTGGCAAGTCGGTCGATTCGGTGTGGTCCGACGGGAGCTTCGTCGAACCGGCCAGTCCGCCGCCGTTCCGGGTTAAATTCCGCGGTCGCAAGGGATGGAGCGACACGGCGCAGTTGACGCATGAGGCGGACAAGTCGGCGATCCGCATCCGCAACCCGTATCAGACCGGGCGTGGCACGCTGACGCGGGTGGGTGAGCATTGGCCCGCATCGATCGTGATCCAATTGCTGCGCAAGAATGCCGAAACACCGGGGCCGACCCATTTCCGCATCGCCAACGGGTGCATCGGCGTCTGGGTGTCGCAGGCGGGTGAGACCGTGGCGGTGGCTGGGCAGGTGGAAGGTGGTCTTGAATTGAACAAGCCATGGACTGCCGTCGGATTCCTGGACGGCGGCAAGCCGGCTGCGCCAATGAAGCTGGACCCGATCCAAGCGCGGATCACCGACGAGTTTGTCGAAATCACGGTGCCGAAGCTCATCACCGAGGGGGATCCTGAAGTGCTTGCCTTCGAGTGGTGCAATGGAGATAAGGTGCGTTGAATGCCGCTTCGCATGAATGATTGGTCAGGCAAGGGAAGTATCGTCATTTGTTAACGATGATCCGCTTCATCCATTACCGATTGCTGGCGATCGCCCTGGGGCTGGCCTGCTTGGCCGCTTGTTCAACTCCGGTTGAGCCGGCGCCCGCGGTCGTGGTCAAGTTGAGCAAACCGAGCAAGGTGTTGTTCATCGGCAATAGCCTGACTTTCTGCAACGACCTGCCGGGCATGGTGAAGCAGCTTGCCTCCCGCGCTCCGGTGCCATCGGCGATCGAGGTGGAGTCGTGTGCCAAACCCGGTCTGACCTTGCGTGCCCATTGGCGGGCCGGTGAAGCCGTTGAGAAGATCCGCCAAGGCGGGTGGAGTCATGTCGTGCTTCAGGGCCACAGCGCCGAGTCATTCAAAAACAAGGAGGATTTCTTCGCCTGTGTCCGGCTCTTTGATGAAGAGATCCGGAAAGTCGGTGCGCAGACGGTGCTTTACATGACCTGGGCCCTGCAGAAGTCGCCGGAGCAGCAGTCGTTGATTGCCGAGGGCTACACCGAGATCGGCAGGGAGATCCAGGCGCCGGTCATTCCGGTCGGTCTTGCGCGGCAGCACTTGCTCGAATTGAAGCCCGATGCGCCGATCTACACCCGTGATGGCAAGCACCCGACTCCGCAGGGGACTTATCTGGCCGCCTGCCTGTTTCATGCGATGTTCCACGATTGTTCGCCGTTGGGATTGCCCGGAGAACTGCCGGTTGATGCGGCTCCCGGGCAACGCTGGGTCGAAATGGAGCCGGCCGATGTCGTGGTGTATCAGCAGGTGGCCGAACGCACGGCGAAGCAGGCGCTGGGTGGTTTGTAAGCCAGTCCATGGCTTGTGCCGTGACGCTGCGTTCCGGTATCGGGATGCCTGCAGTGGTGAGGAATGGGTAGTCCAGTTGAGCGAAAAAGTCCGCGGAAACAGGCTTTATCTGTCCTAAATTCGGAAACAGGGCAGAAACCACATCGTGCTCACGGTGGACGCGCGAAGTGATGTAGTGGTGGTGCAGATGATCCGACCTGTGGCTGACCACGGGGTGGATTCAACGAAAACCCCGATGAGCTCCCCCATGATCCGATTGAAGCACCGTAGCGGTGCCGTCAAGCCACTGCCATGGCTGTTGGTGGCCGTCATGCTTGTCCTTTCAGCGGTAACCGCTTCGGCCGCTGGCGGTCGTTCCGAGATTGTCGGTGATTTGTTGTTGAGGTTCAACGACTGCTCGAATCCCGATCACAAGGGTCCACACACGACCTTCATGGTTCACGATCCAGTCACCGAGCGGATGACGGAGTTGGATGTCTCCGGGATGGATGCATCGGAGTTGAAGCCCGGTCGCAAGGTGCGGGTGAGTGGGGGATTCGTAAGGGGTGCTGCCGCCGGTGATCATCCGCATGCCGTGAGGGTGATGAAGGCCGAGCAAGTGGTTCTGGAAGAGGGTGCGCAGGGAGATGCCGGTGCTGCGGAGCCGGTTGCGGCTGCCGGAGGCACGGCACCTGAGGTGGCCAATGCCGCCACCCTGACCGAGTTGAGGTGCCTGCTGATTTTCGCAAACACCGCCGACACCGCTGCCGAGGTGGCAAAAATCACCAAAGTCCAGGGGATATTGTTCACGGACAGCGCCAATGTCAGTGCCGCCATCGAGAGTGCGACCTATGGGCACTACAAGCTGACCCACAGCCGCACCGTGACGGTCGAGTTGCCGTCGGTCACGGCATCCACCACATCGGACAGCACGATGGAGAATGCGATGGTTGCGGCGCTGCCGGCCGCGTTCACCGCGCTCGGGCTCACCTACAATGCGGCGGATTACGACCGTTTGCTGTTGTTTCTGCCGAATGGCACCACAGGAACCACCACCGCTTATGGCTATTTGGGTGGGGCGACACCGATCCGTACTGTATACAGCTATGCGTGGACCGGGACCACCTTCGACGGCTTCGTGCATGAATTGGGTCATAATTTCGGGCTGATGCATTCATCGCTCGGCACCGAGGTCTATGGCGACAAGACCTGCGTCATGGGGTATTCCTATCTCAACAGGGGCAACAATTCGGCTACCTACAGCGCGCCGAAAAAGGTCCAGAAGAACTGGCTGGCACCGTATCCGGGAAGTCATGCGAACCTGACCCAGGATGCGACTTACGACATCTACCCGATCTCGATCAATCCCGGCACAACTCCCGGGATGCGGGTGGTCCAGTTGTCCGGGACGAACTACTACATTTCCTACCGTCGATACCTGCCGCCTTACGCGTGGATCCGGGACACTGCACTCGGTGACAAGGTGTATGTGCACACTTGCGCGAGCATCAACGACTACAGTTATCGGGAGAAGGACATGAGTTTGAGCGGTACTTACGCCGCGGGCACGACCAACATCATCTTTGAGCGCTATGGTCCGAGCAACCAGTATGCGACCGTGAGTTTCGACCTCGCCGATGGCAACACCAAACCGGTGGCCAATGCGGCGTCGGTGTCGGTGCAGTCGGGTGCATCTCTGGGCATCACGCTCACGGGATCGGATGCCGACAACAACACGCTGACGTATTCGGTGGTGCTCAATCCCACGCATGGAAGCCTCTCGGGCAGCGCGCCGAACCTCACCTACACGCCGAGCGGCGGATACACGGGTGCCGACAGTTTTGTCTTCAAGGTGAACGACGGCAGGATCAGTTCCTTCGCCACGGTGAGCATCACCGTCACCCCGGGCAACGCGGCACCGGTGGCCGCCAATCAATCGGTCGCCGTGTTTCACAACACCGCCCAACCGATCACCCTGAGTGCGACAGATGCCGATGGGAACAATCTGACTTACGCGGTTGTGGCGGGGCCTGCTCATGGCGTGCTGAGCGGCAGTGCGCCGGATCTGACCTACACACCCGCCATCGGATACGCAGGCAGTGACAGCTTCACCTTCAAGGCGAACGATGGTATCGCCGATTCGAATACCGCGACCGTTTCCATCACGGTGGCGAGTGGTCCGAATCTGGCGCCTACGGTAAGCGCGGGATCCGATGTGACGGTGGCGTTGGGGGCGGCGTCGGCTTGGACGCCTGCGGCGATGGCGACCGAGCCCGCGATCTGGCTCGATGCCGATCGTGCCGACAGTGTCACGATCATCAGCGGTAAGGTGAGCCAGTGGAACGACCGCTCGAAGCATGGGAGGAATGTCGCGCAGAGCAATGCGAACGTGCGGCCGATCTACAACCCGACGGGTTGGAGCAACGGCAAGGGACAGATGCAATTCGATGTCTATGCCGCGCCGAAAACCCAGTCGCTTGGGCGCAGTGTGACCAGCGACGGGATCAGCGGTAGCGCCTACACCTTGTTTGTGGTCGTCGACGCCCGTTCGCTGGATAGCGAGGAATGGATCTCGACCCACATCGACACGAACGGCAAGGAGAACCGCTACCAGATGAACAACAACGGGATCAAGGTGCGCTCCGATGCCTCGAACGGTGGATCGGCCACCGCGAGCTACGTTGCTGGCGAGCAGATGCTGCAGTTCACGCTGGCCGCGAGCAGCAGCGAAGTGCGCCGCAACGGCACGCAGGTGGCGGCCAATTCCGGCACTTACACGCCAGCGGCGCTGACGGGGAACTTCAGCATCAACGGCCGCAACCCGGTCGATGGTCATGCCGGGATGACCGGTGACATCGCCGAGTTCATCTTTCTTGCGGAAAATCCCGATCAGGCGACCCGTGAGAAAATCGAGGGTTACCTCGCCCACAAGTGGGGGTTGGCCGGTAATTTGCCGAACAATCATCCATATCTCTCAGGGCCTCCCGGCAGTCCGGGTGTTTTGGTCAACCTGGATGGCACCGCAATGGACCCGGAATCCGACTTCATGACCAGCAGTTGGAACGTTGTGAGTGGGCCGGCCTCGGTCACATTCGGCAGCGCATCGTCGCTTGAGACGACGGCGACCTTCACCCAAGCGGGTACCTATGTCCTGCGCTTGACGGTGAATGATGGTTACAATGAGGTCGTCGACGAAGTCACTATCACCGTGGATCCAACCCCGCCCGCGGCCTACACGAGCTGGGCGGGTGGTCTCTTCGCCAATGCATTCAGTCAGAAAGGGGTGAATCAGGATCCCGATGGTGACGGGGTGAGCAATCTGATGGAGTTTGCATTCGGTATGGATCCGACCAAGGGGGATCGGAGAGCGGCCGCTGCCAACGGGGCCGTCCACGGCATGCCCTTCACTCTGACACATGGCGATGGCTCCGCGTTCGATTATGTTTTTGTCCGGCGCGTGAACCATGGCACATCGGGCAGCCTCAGTTACACGGCCCAGTTCAGCAGTGATCTGGTGACGTTTTACGACAGCCCTGAGACGCCGGCATGGGTAGCCGATTCCACGGCGGATCCGGCCTACGAAGTGGCCAAGGTGCCCTACACCGATCCCTTGCCGAATGGTCAGAAAGCCATCTTCGCCAGGGTCAAGCTGGTCCCGGTTCCCTGAGGCCGCGGGTTTCGCGGATTTTGCTGGGTTCTCTCCGAAGTTGCCATCGGCGGCCTTCGCTGCCAACCTGCAGGGCATGAGACTGAATGTATTGTTGTCGATCGTTCTGGGTTTGGGCTTGTCGCCGCTTTCGCTGGCGGAACCGCCTCCGGTGCTTGAGATCGGCAAACCGGCACCCGACTTCAGTCTGCCGGGGATCGACGGCAAGACGCACGCGCTCAAGGATTTCAAGGATGCGAAGATCCTGGTGGTGATTTTCACTGCGAACCATTGTCCGGACGCGCGGGCTGCGGCACCGCGGATGGCGGAGTTGCAGGCCCGCTACAAGGATCGTGGAGTGGCGGTGGTGGCGATCAGTGGCAACGATCACAAGGCACTGCGCCCGGATGAGCTCGGCTACTCGCCCTATGGTGACAGCTTCGAGGAGATGAAGCCGTTCGCGACCGAGAACGGGTGGACCTTTCCCTATCTCTACGATGGCGAGACGCAGGCGGTCACCCGTGCCTACGGCGCGCAGGCGACGCCGCATGCGTTCGTCTTCGATGAACAGCGCGTGCTGCGCTACAGCGGACGCATCGACGACATGAAGCGCAAGTTCGGTCCACTCGACAAGGGGCCGGTGGTCGATGCGATCGAAGCATTGTTGGCCGGCAAGGAGGTCGAGGTGAAAACTACGGTCGCTCTCGGATGTTCGACGAAATGGATCGAGAAGAGGGAAGCCGTGGCCGCCGACCAGCAGCGCTGGGAGGCGCTCGAGGTGGTGTTCGACACGCTGGATGCGCAGGGCGCCGCCGCGCTGGCGAAGAACGACACCAAGAAACTGCGGGTGGTCAATTTCTGGAGCACGACCTGCGGCCCCTGTGTCGCGGAATTTCCGGATCTGATCGATACCGCCCGCCGCTTCCAGAACCGGCCGGTCGAGGTGATCACGATCAGTCTGGATCCGGCGGCCGATCAGGCGGTGGTTGAGCGCTTCCTCAAGGTGCGCCACGCGGCGGTGCCGCCGCGCCATCTGGAGACGCTCAAGGCGGAAGGGCGCAAGACCAACCACTATTTGTTCACCGGTGACCCGGATGATTTGGGCAAGGCCATGGATCCCAAATGGGGCGGGGCCTTGCCCTTGACCCTGCTGATCGCTCCCGGAGGCCGGGTGTTGTGGCGTTGCAACGAGGAAGTTGACGCGCTGGAACTGCGCAAGCAGATCGTCAAGTGGCTGGATGGGTTGTGAGGGGGGCTTGGTTATTGGTTATCGGGTGATGCCTATCGTCCTGTTGCGGCGGGGAATCCAACTTGTCAGGGCCTTATTCAACTGCTCTGCTGGCCGGTATGTCCAAACAGGGAAGTGGCAAGCTGATGCTGGTGTTAGGTTGTCTATTGACGATTGGCGGCTGCGCTTTGCTGACGCTTCACCATCGGGTGTTGGCGACTTGTTTTCTGGATGTTGTGGTGACGAGCATCGCCCCCGCGGGAGTGCCGCCGATCCAATCCCATGATTTTTGGTGGGGCACGATGGTGTTTGGGCGGATGGATGAGGATTTCACCAAGGTGGTCATCGGATTTGTCGCTGTTGGTGTTGCGCAGTGCCTGTTGCTGCCGCTGGCGATGAAGGCGATGATGCCGACACCGGTGAGCCGGCGGCGTCTGTTGCAGTGCCTGTTGCTTGTTGCGGCCGTCATCACCCTGTTGGCGGCATGCGCGCTGGGTCTGATGGGCTGGTTCACGCAAAAGGCCTTCAGTTGGATGGCGGCTTCCGGGGCTGCAGATCCCGATACGCTTGGCGGGATGTTGCCGATCCGGCCGAGCCACTTTTTCACCGTCTGTCTGGTTCTCGCCCAGTGCCTGATGGTTCCGGTGGCCTGTGCCGGGGCACGGAAAGGGCGTCATTGGGCTAGGTCTTTGCCGTGCCTGATTCCCTTCGTTTGCCTTGTCCTGGTGATGCTGTGGATCAAGCTGAGTCCGGTGGACAGCATGAGCAGGATTCTCAGCGATATCGCCAATGCGAGTCCGGTCGAGTTGGCTCGGCACATCAGCCTGATGGTGAAAGCCTATTACGTGGGTGCCGCATGCCTTGGGGCTTCGGCATTGGGATTGTTTTTGTCCGTGCTCATCAAAGGCAAGTCGAAGGCGCAGGCTGATCCACAGGCTTAGCCTGGTGCGATCTCCGCAGTGTTGCAGCGCTTCGAGCGGCTCAGCTGATATGCGCCTGATACGCGGCGGCATCCATCAGTTTGGATGCGTCATCGGCGTTCTTCACCTTGAGTTTGAAGATCCAGCCTTTGCCGTAGGGGTCGGTGTTGACGAGCGATGGGTCGGCTTCGACTTCCGGGTTCACTTCGACGACCTCGCCGTTGACGGGGGCATAGATGTCGCTGGCGGCCTTGACGGATTCGACCACGGCGGTCGGGTCGCCGGCATCGACGGCGCGGCCGAGCGCCGGCAGTTCGACGAACACGACGTCGGTGAGTTCCTGTTGGGCGTGATCGGAAATGCCAACGGTGGCGACATCGCCTTCGAGGCGGATCCATTCGTGGGACGGGCAGTAGCGGAGGTCGGACGGGGTGTTCATGCGGATGGGCGGAGCTTGGATGGAATCACTTCTTGTAGAAAGGTTTTTTCACGACGGTGGCGGGAAAGCTGCGGCCGCGGACGTCGACGAGCAGGGGGGTGTCGAGCTTGCCGTAGGCGGCGGGGAGGTAGGCCATGCCGATGCCGGTAGTGAGCGAGGGCGAGAGAGCCCCGCTGGCGAGTTCGCCGATGACTTCGCCGTCGACATTGAGCACCGGGTAGTGGGCGCGTGGTGGTGGGCCTTTGTCGGAATATTGCAGAGCGACGAGTTTGATTGCGGGGCCCTCGGTTTTCTGGCGCAGCAGGGTGTCGCGGCCGATGAATTCGCCTTTTTCCAGTGTGCAGAAGAAGCCGAGGCCGGCCTCGATCGGGCTGCGGGTGGGTGCCAGGTCGTTGCCGTTGAGCGGGTAGCCCATTTCCAGTCGCAGGGTGTCGCGGGCACCGAGGCCGCAGGGGCTGACGCCTGCAGCGAGGAAGGCATTCCAGCAGGGGATTGCCTGGGCGGCGGGAGTGAAGCATTCGAATCCGTCCTCACCGGTGTAGCCGGTGCGGCAGATGATCGCGCCGCAGGCGGTGTGGCTGATGCCGTTGCGCGGTGGCAGGATTTCGTTGGGAAACACGGTGGCGAAGGCGGCGGCGGCTTCGGGCCCCTGCACGGCCATGCCGGCCCACTGCGGGCTGTCGTCCTTGAGTTGGATGCCGGCGGCGAGGTGCTGGTTCAGCCAGGCGAAGTCCTCGTCGATCATCGACGCATTGACGACCAGGAAGTAGTCGTGCTCGCCGGTGCGGTAGGCGATCAGGTCGTCGATCACACCGCCCTGTTCGTTGAGCATGAGCGTGTATTGCCCTTGGCTGATGGCGAGGTCGTTGATGTCGTTGGTAAGCAGACCATTGAGCCAGGCGCCGGCACCCGGGCCGCTGACGAAGAACTGGCCCATGTGGGAGATGTCGAAGATGCCGGCTTTTTGGCGCACCGCCTGATGTTCCTGAATGATGGACGTGTATTGCACCGGCATGTTCCAGCCGGCGAAGGGGACCAGTTTGGCGCCGAGTTCGAGGTGGGCGCTCTCCAAGGGGGTGTGTTTCAATTCCGACATCGCGCGTGGAGTCTGGAAACTGGCGCCCCCCTTGTCAATCAGGGGGCTGCACCATCACCTATCCGTGGGACGGCACGGTGAGGGATTTCAGAGGATCTCGCCGACGAAACGTTCCGCATCGAAGCGGCTGAAGGCATCCGGTTCCTCGCCGGTGCCGAGGAACAGCGGCGGGATGCCGAGTTGGTCGTGGATGGTCACCGCGATGCCGCCCTTGCCCGAGCCGTCGAGCTTGGTGACGATCAGGCCGTCGAGCGGACTGGCCTTGTGGAATTCGCGCGCCTGTTGCAGTGCGTTGTTGCCGGTGGTCGCATCGACGACCAGCAGGGTGAGGTGGGGCGCGCTGTCGTCCTGCTTGGCGATCGTGCGGCGGATTTTGCCGAGCTCTTCCATCAGGTTGTGGCGTGTGTGCAGACGGCCGGCGGTGTCGCAGATGACGAAGTGCGCCTGGTCGGCGATCGCTTTCTGATGGGCATTGAAGCAGACCGACGACGGGTCGGCATTCGGGTTGCCGGTGACGACCGGGATTTGCAAGCGTTGTCCCCAGCGCTGGAGTTGTTCGACGGCGGCGGCGCGGAAGGTGTCGGCGGCGGCGAGGATGACCGGGTGTCCCTGACCTTGCAGCCAGTGGGCGAGCTTCGCGCTGGAAGTGGTTTTGCCGGTGCCGTTCACGCCGACGACCAGGATGACGAATGGCTTGCCGTCCGGCCGGGGTTCGACGCTTGGCAGCGACTTGGGCAAGCGCTTGGCCAGATGGCGGCGGGTGGTTTCGACCACGTCGTCCGCCGTCACCCGGCGTCCGAGATCTTTCAATTCGTCGATGATCTCGGTGCTCAGACGGATGCCGAGGTCGGCACCGATGAGGTCCGCCTCGAGATCGTCCCAATCGATCTCGGCCCGATTGGTGACCTTGTTGAACAGGGATTTGAAGAAACCGGCCATGCGTCGCGCCCGGAGCAAAGAGCATCCATCGCGTCGCGTGGAGTACAAAATGCATTTCTCTTGGCTCCGGGCCGGGTCTTCCTAGTCTGGTCCGCGATGCCGAAGATCCGCGTGCTTTCCGACACCCTTGCCAGCCAGGTGGCTGCCGGTGAGGTCGTCGAGCGGCCGGCATCGGTGGTCAAGGAGTTGGTGGAGAACAGCATCGACGCCGGCGCCCGCGAAATCACGGTCGACATCGACCAAGGTGGGGCTGCGCTCATCCGGGTGCAGGACGACGGCTGCGGCATGTCGCGTGAGGACGCCTTATTGTCGCTCGAACGACATGCCACCAGCAAGCTGCGCGAGGCCGCCGACCTTGCGGCCATCCGCACCCTGGGGTTTCGTGGCGAGGCGATTCCGAGCATCGCCAGCGTCTCGCGATTCCGCTTGGTCACCCGCGAGGCCGACGCGGTGGTCGGCACCGAAATCATCGTCAACGGCGGCAAGTTGAGCGACGTCCGCGATGCCGGTTGCGCTCCAGGCACGACGATCGAGGCCAAGGCGCTTTTCTTCAACGTGCCGGCGCGCAAGAAGTTCATGCGCGCCGAATCCACCGAGTCGGCGCATGTCGAACACCAGATGCAATTGCATGCGCTGGCGGCTCCGGGCGTGCGTTTCCGCTTGCGCCGCAACCAGCGGCCGGTTTTCGACTGGCCGGCAGTGGACAAGGCGGTCGACCGCGTGCGCCAGATGCTCGGCGTCGAATTGTCCCGCGAGCTGATGACCATCGAACCGGCATCCGGCAACGGGATCTCGCTTTATGGCTTCCTGCTGCCCGCCCGCCATGCCCGCAAGGGCCGGCGCCATCAATTCGTCCTTCTCAATGGTCGTCCGGTCGAGGATGCGATCATTTCCCGCGCCCTCGCCGAAGGGTTTCGCGGTGCGGTGTCCGACGGTCTGCATCCGGCGGCCTGGCTCTGGGTCGACATGGACCCCGCGCTGGTCGACGTGAATGTGCATCCCGCGAAACGCGAGGTGCGCTTTCACCGACCTGCGGACCTCAAGAATCTGCTCGTGCAGGCGGTGTCCGCTGCGTTGGCGCCGGCAGCGGTCATCCGCCCGCCGACAAATCCGCCGCCGGCGATTGCTCCCACCGACACCGTTCCAACACCGGCGATCGCTCCCCGCATCCACTCGCTGCCGGCCGTGCAAAAGCCACTCCTTGGCTGGCAGTTGGCCGAGCAACGGATGCCTGCGGAAAACACGGCATCCTCAGCAGAATCCATCGCCGCTGCACCACCATCACCCGTTGCGGCACCAGTGATGCCCGCGTTCCGCATCATCGGTCTGCTGCATCAGCGCTATGTTCTGTTAGAAAGTGATGACGGTCTGGTGGTGCTCGATCCGAAGGCTGCGCGTGAGCGCATCCTCTACGAGCGGATGACCGCGTCGCGCGGTGAGGCAGGGGAGAGTCAGCCTTTGCTGGTGCCGATCCTGCTGGATCTGGATCCACGCGATGCGGATCTGTTGTTGCGGCAGTCCGAGGCATTGGCATCGGCGGGCATCGAACTGGAGTCGTTCGGTGGCAATACCGTGCAGATCCGCAGTCTGCCGGCGTGTCTGCATCTGCCGGATGCGCGCTCGCTGATCGGTCACCTGCTTGACGAACTGCTTCACGAATCGGTGCAGGGGGCCCTGCGCTTTGCCGCCGAGCGGATGGCGCGCTTGTGTGCGCGTCATGCGGTTGCCGGCACCGACATCCGTCTCGAGCAGGTGATGCCGTTGCTGCGCGAGCTCTTCAACTGCGACCTGCCTTACTGCACGGCCGACGGCCGGCCGACGCTCAGCGAGTGGTCGCTGAGCGATCTGGAGCGCCGCTTCAGTGGCCGGGGCTCCTGAGGCCGGCTCATTTTCCTTGAGGGCGGCGGCTAGGTGCTTCATTTCGATAGCTGACAGCATGAGCGTTTCCCTCATCCGTATTCCCATGATGACCTGTTTGGTCGCGCTGGCCATCGTCGCCGCGGGCATGCCGGCTGTAGTGCGGGCAGGGCCACTGGCCGAGCGTCTGGACGCGATGCACGAGGCCTTCCTGCAGAACCGGAGGGCTGCCCTGCCGTCGCTGAGCGATCCTTACGGGGTGCCGCAGGCCGCCCGCATCGTCCTGGAGAGCTCGCGGGACCCGATCCGCGCCGGCACCGGCTGGAAGCGGAACGTGGTTGCCACGCTGTTTTGGGTGGGGGAAAAACCGACGGCAAACAACCCGACGCCCAACCACATGAGTGCCTGGGACCCGAATTGGGTCGAGAATTTCGGTGGTCTGGACGACCCGGAAGAGCGCCGAGGCTGGTGTCCCAGGGGTTTTGTGCCGCGCCAGACGCCATTTTACGTCGCATTGCCCTACAATGACGTGGTCAAGGGGGGGCGGCATGCCCCGGAGGCTTCGAGGGTGATTCCCTGGTTTTGGGAGGATTACCGGGGCGACGGCATCTCGGTCTGCAAAGGCCGCTGGGTGGCCATTCACTACGAGGGTCGGGTCTGCTACGCCCGCTGGGAGGATGTCGGGCCCTTCGAGGTCGATCACTGGCAATACGTTTTCGGCGACGAGGCACCGCGGCCGAATCGGAATCAGGATGCTGGGATCGACATTAGCCCGGCCGTCCGGGACTTCCTCAAGTTCCAGGGAGGGGGGCGCGTGCAGTGGCGATTCGTGCGTCCCGAGGAGGTTCCTGTGGGGCCTTGGGTGCATTGGTCGGAATAACGTAAATTCTTCTTCCCTGTTTTGGAGAGTTGTGTATAGTATACGACTGATGGGATAAATGATGTTCATGTCCACGCATGGATCAAAACCCCTGCAAAACCCCTAAATGGCGATTCCGATGAATTTCCTGTGATACCCGGCGAACTTCCACCCTGAACGGCATCGAGCACCTGCGGCTACCCCCTCGATCCGGACCGGTTGGAAGCAGCCAAAAAAAACCAAAACTCCAATAACCAACCCTTACACCACAGCCATGAAAAACCACCATTGGGCTGCTTCAGCCGCAGCCGTCATCACCATCGGCGGCCTCACCATGCCGTTTGTCAGCGCGCAGAACGATAAAGCTGCGTCGGCTACCATTCCTGCCGTTCCTTCTGCCGCGTTCTCGGCCAGCCCGAGCGTCGTGCAAACCGGAACCTATCCGACTCTGTCCTGGAGCATCCTCTACCCGAGCAAGGTGAGCGATGTTGCGACCATTACTCCTCCGGGAAGTATCACTCTCACCACGCCGATGTTCGTGTCGGTGCGTCCGGTGGGTGTCGGTGTCACCGGTAGTGACAGCGGTGTAGACAAGGATGCGATCCCTGCCGAAGCGCGCATCAGTGTCAATGGCTCCGCCTATGACCAACTCTTCTACGGCACCGATACCGACGTGGAGCCGTCGTATTCGCTCTACATCAAGAAACTGCAACCGGGCACGACCATCGACTTCGGTGGACGCTATGTTGAGAATGGTGCATGGACACCGTTCTACACCACCCGCAGTGGCAACCATCAGGTGATTGCCTTGGTCGATGGCGACAGCGTTCCGACCTCGTTCGATCTGGCGAAGTCCGGCAAGATCGCCAAATACCTCAATCCGTACATTGACGGCAATGGCAAGGTGAATATCGGCCCGCTCAGCGTGCTGGTGCTCATGGAGCTTGCCGAAAGCAACCGGAATACCGAATTCGACTATCAGGACTTCGCGCTCCTGGTCAGCTTCGCCAGCAGGCACCCGAACAACGGACACGGCAACAACCTCGACGGCGTCGATTCCTCGAACCCTGGTCGTGGATCCGGTGGCCCGAATGGAGAGGTCGACCCCTCCGGCGGTGTTGACGACGAAGCCCGCTGAGCGGCATCATGCATTCCTGATCCCTTACTCCCTGTTTGCATGAAATTGCCTGCTGCCTGTATCCTGATCAACGCCGCTCTCGCATGGGCCATGTGCTGCCACGCAGCACCACCAATGCGGGATGCGGCGACCAATGACGACCTGAGCGCCAAATACCGGAAGGCCGCAGCGGAAAACCCGCTGCGGAACATGGTTCAGAAGCCCAAGGATGACAAACCGGATCCGACGACCGTCAATCAGCCGAAAAACCTGCTGGAGACCTCGGATTTCATTTCCTTCGGTGGCCTGACCACCCTGGTGCCCAAGCGGGCGATCCTGCACATTCCCAAAGCCTACGACAGCCGGATCAAGTTTGTGCCAGGGACCAAGATCGTGATCTGGCCGGATTTCATCGTCGCCAACCGCGGATGGATCAAGACCGTCGAAGTCACCCGGGCTCAGGCGGAAGGCAATCAGCCCTTCGATGAGAAGGTGCTCGAAGGCATCCAGAAGAGCGCTTTGCTGGTGGTGGCCACCTACAAGGGCGGCCCGATCTCGGTATTGCCACAGAAGCAACCGGAGCCTGCTGAGGCCGAGGCCAAGACCAATAAAACCAAATCCTGAATCCCCCAACCCTCATCTCCTGATTATGAAAAAGACCCCTCTCATTGCCACCATGGTGCTGGCGGCTTCGATGCCGTCCCTGTGGGCGCAAGCTGCCAACTTCACGAATTTCATCCGCCAGGTGCAGTATCCGACGGAAGTGATCTGGGACATGACTGTGGCCGCCGCCGGTCAGCGGCAGTCGGCGCTTCCCATCGACCCCGGTGGTGCGCGATTCGAATTGTGGACCGTGAATAGCGTCGGTCCGACCAGTCACCTGCTGGCAAGTAGCTACGTCGGCACCTATATTCCCATTGCCACGCTTGAGATCAACACGGAAGACACCACCGCCGAAATCAAGCGGACCCGTGCCGACCGCCCGTTCAGCGTGACCTTCAAGGTCGATGGCCTGCGCAAGGGAGAGGATGATCCGCTGCCTTCCAAGAGTGTGGACTTCCTCTGGCACGTCCAATCCTACGGCGAAGGCGGAACCGGTGAGAACCTTGACCGCACCCAAGCGATCCAGCAGGCATATACCTCGATCAAGGAGAATGGAGAAGTGACTCTCAACTTCGCCCTGAATTCCGTTCCCGGAGCGGACCGTTCGAAGGTTCGTGGCGAGGAGCGCTTCACCATTTACTCGCTTGAGGACTATCAGGCGCCTGCATCGCAACTCGCTGGTGACACGGTGCAGATCTGGCCGGTGGCCGATGGCGCCATCGACGGCCTCACCTCCGGTCAGCTCGTGCGCTACGCAGTGCCGCAACTGACCTTTACGCTGCGCGATCTGTATCCGTTCTCGACCACCTATGCCCAAGCCTACCAAGGCAACGCCCAGCTTGGCATGGAAGGCAAGATCCTGCCGGGATCCGCGCTGGTGGTCGATGAATCGGTGCCGGTGAGCCGCACACTGGTGGTCGATGACTACGGTGAAGCTCTGGGTGCCGATGGCATCTGGACCATCGAGTTGCTGACCAAGACGCCCTTCGGTATCGACCGTCTGGCCTATGTCACCTTCAACCTCGACCGCACGATGAAGGTGAACACCGGCTCGGCGACGATCAAGTGATCATGGTTTTCTCAGCGCGGCTTCGAGCTGCTCCCTGAAATTATCATTGCGATAAATCAGCGAGAACCGCGCTTCCTTGCTCTGTCTCAGCAGGTCCTCGACCTCGGTGAAGGCGAGCAGGAGGAACAAACCCCTTACTGGTTCCCGATGAAACGACTGCGTGCGAGTGACGAACTGATCCTTGACCGTCCGCTGCTGCTGATTGGTGAGCAGTTTGCCGTATTCGGTGCTGATTTGTTTCCGCAGCTCTTCGAATCGCGCTTCCATCGTCTCCGCGCTGGCTGTGGCGTCGGTGTAATGGACGGCCAGTTCGAACAGCTTGCCGTCAAGGAAGTGTCCCTCGAGCGCCGCGGCCTTTGTTCCGGGGAGAAAGCCGCCATCCGGAGAGATGCGCAGTATTTTCAATCCTTGTTGCTTCCCGGGCAAACTAATCGTAATATTCAACTGATGCTCACTCGACCACGCCACCAGCTTTTCCGGGGAGTCGCCCCAGTGCAGTCCGAACGGCGGTTCCATGACCGCTTGGGCGTCCAGCTTTGCCGCCTGCAGGAGCAGGGCGGTGGCGACGGTCAACATGAGGCATCGCGTGGAGAGCATGAGCGGCATCATCCTGTTTTGCGGCGCGTCGGCAAGACGAGAAGCCTCAAAAAAGGCAATATGCTTTTCGAGGCTGGTCTGGCGCTGGGCCTGTTGACCTTCATCGGCATGATCCTGCTCAAGCTCTCACTCAACATCCTCTCTCCCCGCCAATGGAGTCTGCAGCAGACCGTCACCGATGCCTACATGACCTATGAGCGCGCGGTGGCTGAACGGATTCCGTTCGAGAATCTGCTGGATCCCAGCTCACCATGGCCGGCATACCCGGCAGTTGCCAAGGAAGAGGTCGAGTTGGGTAAGCTTCCCGGAGGCGTGCCGATCTACGGCACCATCGCCCGCACCCGTATCCCTTCGTCCAACAACTATCCGATCAACGGTGGGACCGGCACCACGGCGACCAATCCCGCTGCGATGGAGGTCTGGAAAGTGCAAAGCGTCGCGACCTACACCATCGGCGGTCGCAACTACGCGAAATCCCGAACTGTGCTGCGTTCCCAATGAAAGTCACCCGATCCGCCATCCGCCGAGGTTTCACCCTCATGGAGCTCACCGTTGCCCTGATGATCGGCATGGTGGTGGGAGGCATGGTGATGGCGATCATGAACCAGCAGTTGGCTTTCCTGAAGATTTTCAGGATCCAGAGTTTCCTCAGCGAGGAGGCGCCGTTGGTGAGCATGTATGTCAGCCGTCTGGTCGGCAAGGCCGACCGTTTCCGCTTGCATGACTCGGTTGCCGATGCGCTTGCGGGTAACAACCCGCGTCTGACCAGCTCGCCGGTTTGCGTGCTCAACTTCGTGCAGCCGGATGGCAGCATGCGGGCATCCATCCTCTCTTATGAGCAGCGCGACGGGCAGTATGGTCTTTATTACTACGTCGTGCCGGTCAGCGGTGTCTTGGGCGACCCCGAGTGGGCGGTCACCAAATTGCCAAGCAACGTCGAGTTTTTCATGGAGCAAGGAATTCTCCGTACCCGTCTCACCGGGCCCCAAGGTGAGCAAATAACCTATTCAGGAACCATGAAGTGATGAAAACGATATCTCAAAATCCCGGCAAACGTGGTGCAGTTTCGTTCCTCATGGTGCTTGTCATCGGCACCCTGCTTCTGCTCCTCACCATCTACACCTATCGTCAGGCGGTCGCCAGTCATGAGGCTGCATCGTTCGTGCAATTGAGTACCGACTACAGTGAGAAGGAGGACACCATCCTGCGTGCGGTGGTGGCATTGACTCCGAACCGTGCGATCATGGCGATGCAGGGTGGTGCCAATGACAACTCGACGCGCAGAGAGCCATTGCGGTGGGAAAGCATCTTTTCGGATGCGATTGACCTGGCCAACGCCCGCACATCGATTTCCGACGGCCTGAAGTCGAGTCTCGGCATCTCGAACCTGATCGTTGCCAACAGCGGTGACTCCAGCATCGAGGAGCCCAAGCTCATCTTTGATCCGATCCCGACCGACACCAGCAGCTTCAAGAGTGAATACCTTTCGGCAGGCATCAATCGCGACCTCGGCTCCCAGTTCCCGCCGCCGCTGCAGACGGGTAGTGCCCAGATCATGTCCTACGATGAGGATTATCCGATCATTTCGACCCAGAAGATCTACAGCAACCTGGCATCGGGCAAGGTGGGTCTCTCGGTGACGGAATACCCGATTTACAACCTGCTGAAGTATCCGCAGATCAATTTCGGTTATGCCAAACCCGGGGACGATTTCGTGGCCAAGCGCAACTGGTGGGCGTTCAACATGAATCTGGCCAATAGCGAGGATGACAGCACCAAGGCAGCGCGGATGGACCGCACCTTCGTGTTGTCGATCTACGAGATTCCCTCGCAGTTGGCGATTTCGGCATCCTCCTTCATGTCGCTCGGCGAGTTCGGCAACGGCCAATCGTGGGGCAACGTGACCATCAGCGGTGGGGTGTTCGCCAGCAAGGCGGTGGTTCAAGGCGACACCTCGCTCACGGCGCTTGCCAGCCGTCGTGGCATGTCGCTATCGAGTGATGCGGTCATCGGTGGTGAAAGTTTCGTCAGCAGTCCCTTCACTCCGGGTGTCCGTGAAGTGTATCAATTGACAGAGGGTGATTTCTTCCCGGTGTCGCTCGCGTCGGAAGGCGGTCGTGTTGCTTTCGTGCCAATCAACCGTGAAGCGGCATTCCTTGATCGCTTCGTGCATTCCACCGAATCCAATACGATCTCTCCGACGAAATGGAACGATTATTCGGCTGGCGCCCTGCAGTGCGCGATGCGCCTCGACATCATCGAATGTGTGAGCTCGCTCAACCCGCAGCCGACGAAGCTCAGGTTCAGCTACTACAAGGGTGGCGTCAGGCAATCGATGACCATCGACCTGGTGAATGGACCGGTGTCCGGCTTGGCACCCGGATACATTTTCGCCTGCAACCAGAACCAGACCTACAATTTCGGCACTTCGGTGGTTGATTTGGCCTATGGTCGTGATGGTGCTTATTTTTATGAATACGGTGCTACCGGATGGGTCACCTACAACAACGAGCGTTTCGGCAACCCTTATCCGGGATACCTGAAAGCCGGCTACTACAAGCCGAGTTACCCGTTCGAGGTGAAGACGCTCGATAACGGCAAGCACTGCGTGTATGTCTATCCTCAGCGGATGGAGAAATTCCTCGATGCGATCAACGCCGACGACACGTCGATCAACAATTCGCTTGTGGTCAATGTGGACTACACCGCTGCAACCGGCAGTGTGAACCTCGACAAACCGGGCATTCCATGCACCGAACTCGACTACGGGGTGGTCCTGGAAGAATGTGCTGACATGACCTCGTTCCCTAAAGGGTTCTCGCTGGTCACCAACCTGCGGACCTACATCGGTGACGACTTCAACGTGGTGCCGGGCACACCGCCGGCCGGTTACGCGCCGTCGGACACTTATTACCCGCCCTGCTCGTTGTTCGCCCCGGAAAAACGTTTCGGGGTGGATATCGACCCGTATGCCGTTCAGGTGAGTGGTCAGGTCGGCTCCTTGGCCAGTGATTCACAAGCGGAGGCGGTCCGGCCCTTGGACTCCAAATCCGCCAGTGGCGTGGATTACGGATCGGATCGCATCACGGTGAACCTGCGGCCGATCCCTCATCCGGCAGAGCTGCCGCCGATCACCATGATGAACTGGTTGGTCGTGCTGCAGGAGGTGCGCAACGAGTTCGTGAACTACTGAGAGGGCTTACTCCTCCAGATAGAGGATGCGGCCGCAGTCCTCGCAGCGGACGATTTCCTTGCCGCTCTGCACGGCAACGACGGTTGATGCGATGAGTTTCATGTGGCAGCCTTCGCATTTGCCTTCGTGCATGCGGGCCAGCGCCAGGCCGTTCTTGGTTTTCATCAATCGTTGGTAAAGCGGCAGGATGGCCTCGGGCACCTGAGTCGTCAGGGTGTCGCGTTCGGTGGAGGTTTCCTGTTGTTGGGAGAGGAGTTTCTGCTGCCGTTGCCGGATCGATGCCAGGTCTTCATCGACGAGTGACTGGGTTTTCGCGAGGTTGGCCTCGGCCGTCTTCAGGGCGGATTTGAGGCGGTCGATTTCCTCCATCAATTCGAGTTCGCGCGTTTCCAGTTGATCGACCTCCTTTTCGTAGCGGACGACTTCGTGTGCCAGTGCCTGGTATTCCTCGTTCTTGCGGGTTTCGAACTGCTGGGTCTTGAGGCGGGCGATGGTGGTCTTGCGGGTCTGGACGTCGAGTTCCAGTGTGCGCAGCTGGATTTCGAGCTGGGTGACCGCTTGTTTGGCATCGGCGACGGCTTTCTGGTCGCCGGCGAGCTTGTGGTTGGCCCGTTGTTCCTCCTGTGGCAGTTTTTCCAGATCTTTGGAGATCGCCAGCAGGCGGCGGTCGCGGTCCTGGAGGATCAACAAGGCACGGATGTCATCAAGCATGCCCTTGGCTAGCTGCTGCTGCCGCATGGGGCAAGTCCCGTGTGACCGGATTGACCGGGCATTGTGTCCTCACGGGCGTTTGCGGCTGCTAAGGCTGTAGGAATAGATGGCGATGGCCAGCCAGATCAATGCGAACGAGCCGAGGCGGATCGGAGTCATGGGTTCGCCGAACCATTTCCAACCGATCAGGAATTGGAGGCTTGGACCGATGAATTGGATCATCCCCAGGCTGCTGAGGCGGATGTGCCGTGCGGCATGGCCGAAGCAGAGCAGCGGCAGCGTGGTGGCGATGCCGGCACCGATGAGCAGCAGGGCATGGGGCAGGCTGCCTCCGAAGGCGCCGGACACGCTGCTTTCCTGTGTGAGCAGCCAGAGCAAGGCGATTGGTGCCAGCAGTGCGGATTCGGCCGTCAGCCCGTGACGCGACCCCGGGTTGGCGCGTTTTTTGACCACTGCATAGAGTGAGAACGTGATGGCCAAGGTGATCGCCACCCATGGGAAATGCTCGACTGCCGGGATCTGCAGGGCGACGCCGGCCAAGGCGATGCCGATGGCGGTCAGTTGCAGGCGGTTGTGGCGTTCGCCGAACCAGAGGGCGCCGAACAGCATGTTGAAGAATGGATTCAGGTAGTAGCCCAGGGCGCCTTCAAGGATGCGCTCGTTGAGGGTGGCCCAGACGTAGAGGATCCAATTGGCGGCCAGCAGGGTGCCGGAAAGCAGCAACCAGAGGATGGCGGAACGGCTACGGAACAACTCGATCCATGACCGCCATTCGCGCCGCAGCAGCAGGATGGTGCCGAGGATCGCCAGCGACCATAGAGTGCGGTGCGCGACGATGGTCGCCGGGTTGGCGAAATCGATGAGCTTCCAATACATCGGCAGCACCCCCCACAGGGTGAAAGCGACGATGGCAGCGAGTAGACCGGACTTGGCCTGGTTCACCTTGCGACGCTGATCCATTCCGGGGCGGCGGCAAGCGCAATCGGAGGGGAATTGTTTCGATTCGGGGCTTCTGTATTACCACGGAGGGACGGAGGCGTAGGAGGTCACGGAGAATGATTTTTTTGGTTTCCGCGGAGGGCGGGGGCGGTGCATCCTGCCGCCATGTCCGGCAAGCGACTTTCGATCCCCCAATATGCAATGGCTTTGGCGCATGTCGCCAGTTTGCGATCCGAGGATCCTTATCGCAAGGTGGGTGCAGCGGCGCTCGATTTCGACAACCGGGTGATTGGCACTGCCTATAACGGTTTGGCGCCCGGATTTGATGCGCCGGATGGGTTCTGGGATGACCGCGACGCGCGGCAGAAATACATGCTGCATGCCGAGGTGAATCTGTGCAGCCTGTTTCGTCGTGGCGAGGTGAAGCTGGTTGCGACCACCACGATGCCCTGCACGGCTTGCATGCAGACGCTCTGCGCCTACGGCGTGCGGGAGATCTACTACCGCGATGCCTATCAGGCGTCCGAGGCACCCGAAGTGGCGGCGCTCTACGGTGTGAAGCTCGAGCAGATCACGGATTTTCCCGTAAGTGGTTGGGAATCTCCCTGAGTTGTGCTTGGGCCATCAAACAAAGCGGGCCCGGATCTGACGATCCGGACCCGCATTCAGGAGGCTGATTCGTTGGAGATCAGGCCTTGGTGCCTTCGACAGTCCAGGTGGAATCTCCGTGAAGGAGTTCCTTCCAGGTGCCGGTGCCTTTCTTCTCTTGGGCGCTGACCATTTGCTGGTGGACCTGCTCCTCGTAAGTCGGCCGCTGGATGTCGCGGATGACGCCGATCGGTGTCGGCAGGTCGGGGAAGCTGAACGAGGCGAGCATCTGTGAATAGAGCGGGCTTTCGTTGGCGGGATCGTGGATCAGGATCTCGCCTGGCGCGGCACTGGCGGCGTCGACGACTTCCGGTTGCAGTCCGTTGAGACGGATGCCCTTCGAGTTGTCCTTGCCGAAGAGCAGCGGCTTGCCGGGCTCCAGTTTGAGCAGTTGGTCGTCACGGTTCTCTTTGGAATACACCTTGTCCCAGGCGGCGTCATTGAAGATCACGCAGTTCTGGAAGATCTCGACGAAGGCGGTGCCGGTGTGTTTGGCGGCGCGCTCCAGGACGTACTCCAGGTGCTTGATGTCGATGTCGATGGCCCGGGCGGCGAACGTCGCCTCGGCGGCGATGGC
>JACCDY010856030.1_pt1 | contig 34942 bp, 55 predicted proteins | sample 7446391 | NCBI WGS metagenome assembly JACCDY01 (sample SAMN15323451, study PRJNA562643) | freshwater metagenome | isolation source: river surface water | place: USA:Blue River Watershed | collected 2017-08-18 | reverse complement strand
GCCATTGAGCAGGCCGAGCGGCAGGAGCCGGTGGCATATCTACCGCCTACGCCGCATCAGGAGAATGCCCTCTACACCGCCCCGCCCCAGCGCCAGCCTCACGAACTGCTGTGCGTCTGCGGCGCGTCATGGAGCATCGACAGCGAGGGCAACGAGGAGCTTCTGTCAACCCCGCCCCAGCGCCAGCCGCTGGCGGATAGAGAACTGGACAGCATCTGGCTTCAGCGGCAATTGCGCGGAGACATCCTCGCGCAATTCCGGGCGGCAGGCCGCGCCATCGAGCGCAAGCACGGGATCGGGGGATGAGTATGAGTGAACAACCCGAAGCCCTGCGGCTGGCTGATAGCGCTCATCTTGGATACCGAATTGGTTGGCAGCGCGAAGCCGCCGACGAACTGCGCCGCCTGCACGAAGTAGAGGGCCGCTATTACGAACTCTTGTATGCGGTTGGCAACAAGTACGAAGGCGAGTCGCGCCACCAGACAGCTTTACGCTACATCCAGCAATCTGAGGTGTGCGACAGCGCCGCCATCGCCGCAGCGAAGGGGGAAGCATGACCCGCGACGAAATTCTCAGCATGGCGCGGGAGGCTGGCATTGCCCCACTAAACGCCGTCTATGCAACCGTCCTTGAACGCTTCGCCGCCCTTGTCCGCGACTACCTGCTGTCCACCAGCGTGCACTCCTGCCATGCCGGCTGCCAGCGGTTTGCCTGTGTGCAGACGCGTCGGGCGGTGGAGGCTGAGCGCGAGGCGTGTGCGAAGGTGATTGATGACTTTGGCCCAACATTGGCAAACGGTGAAATGCTTGCCGCCGCCATCCGCGCAAGGGGGCAGCAATGACCCGCGACGACATCATCCGCATGGCGCGAGGGGCTGGGTGGAAAGACCTTCGTGAGTTCGATTCAGAAATGCACGATGACATTTTCATGGGAAAAATTGCAGACCTTGAACGCTTCGCCGCCCTTGTCGCCGCAGCTGAGCGCGAGGCGTGTGCGAAGGTGTGTAGGGAAATTGGAGAAGAGCATCCACCGCACGTTCAGTACAGCATTCGCGCAATCGCCAAGGAATGCGCCGCCGCTATCCGCGCAAGGGGGCAGTAATGAATAACGAAAAAGTAACTCACCTTCCCGCCAGCGTGAACTACACCCCAGAGCAAGCACTTAAATCGGCATTGAATATGTGTGAAGACGGTGGCTTGAGCGATGTGATGATTATCGCCTACGACTGGGAAGGCGATCTGTTCGTGCGCTCATCCAAGATGACCCGGGCCGAGGGGTTGTTTATGGTGGAGAAGGCCAGAGAGTGGTCGATGTATGGAGGTTTGGAATGAATAACTGGTTTCCTATCCCGCGCAATTCTGAATCTGCGACCGTTATCCCACGCAGTCGATTGATCGCGTTAGAGAAAGAAGAGCAAATTGCAGCACACGCCAAGCGACTCGCACTAGAGTTGGAGTGCATCCTGCTTGCCACTCATGACACCGAGGCCGCGACCACTTGGTGGCAATCTGCATATCAAGCAATGCACAACTATCAAGACGACATCGACCGGCTGTATCCGAGAGATCATGTGAGCCCATTAGGTAAGGACTGACGCATGACCGCAGAACTAAACGCCCTGGAGCTCGCCGACCTGCTGGATCGCAGCGTGCTGGAGGTATCACGCCGGGCCGCCAATGAGCTACGCCGCCTCTCCGAAATGGAGCGCGCCCTTGAGATGCAGGGCAAGGCGCTGCGAGAGCTGCACAAAGAGGCCGAGGAGAACGCCCGAATCATCGGCATGAGCGCCGAGCGCGAGCTAGCGCTGCGCGCTGAGATTGATCGCCTCAAAAAAGCAGTCACGGTGACTGCCTGGGCATATGGAAACCTGAAGGAGAGAACTCCGGATGCCTACCTCGCAACCAATGCGGTCGGCCACAAGTTTCTGCGCAAGAAAAAACCTGACGACGTCTATCAGCCCGAGCCGCTGTACAAGATCACATGAAGCCCATCACCGTGCGAAATTTACCCGTTGGCACGAGGTTCTACCTCAAACGCACGATGGAGAAATACACGCTCATCTCGCGGGGGCCGAGCGCGTTTGGTGGATGGAAGTACATCGTCAAACGCGACGGAGCGAAGAGTCACTCATCCCTGCACCACTCGTGCCATGTAAAACCGATTATCAAAGTGGAGACCAAAAAATGAAATGCACCTGCCATCCCGAATCGCCGTTTCTGTGGAAAAAGCAAAAGCGGCCCAGCATCTTCATCGGCATGAACAAGCAAACCAACCAGTCGACCCGCCAGTCCGAGGTGGTCGAGAGAATGCGCAACGAAGGGAACGACATCTCCCACATTGGCGGCCTCTCGGAATCGAGCCGCGCGCAGCGCATCACCGACTTCAAGATGTTCACCGTTTACAGCAAGGCAGTACCCTCGAAATGAACGACTCAGAACGCCAAACGATGCGCGAGCACATCGTCTTCCTGGGCACGGCCCTCGAGAACGAGCGTCACGCCTCCAAGCAAAAAACAAAACTGCTGCAGCGCCTGCTTGACCCCGAGGACCTGGGGCACGCGGTGACGCCAGAGGTAAGGAAACTCGCCTACACCATCCTCACGAATGAGGCTTACATGGAACGAGACAAGGAGAACAAGAAGTGACACCGCTACAAAAGCACGTCAAAAGCAAATGCGAGGAGTCCGGGCAATGCTGGGACTGGAACGGCGCTGTGCAGACTCACGGACAGACGCCGACCATGCGCCACAACGGCGTCGTCGGCAGCGTGCGCAGGTTCCTGGCTATGGATCTGGGCAAGAGCGTCGAGGGTAAGGTCGTGACGCAAAAGTGCGGCAACCCGATGTGCGTCGCGCCCGATCACATCGCGGTCATGCCTCGCGGCGAGCTGCAGCGGCGCATCTCCAAGACGATGAACTACAAGATCAACACCGTGAGGATGAAGAAGATCTCTGACAAGTCGCGGGAGACTTCCAAACTCAACGAGGAACTTGTCGAGCAGATCCGCCAGTCGAACCAGACGCAGCGCATCATCGCCAAGGCCTACGGCGTGACCCAGGCGACGATCTCCTGCATCAAGACTGGTCGCACTTGGAGAGACTACAAAAACCCCTTTGCAGCAATCGTTGGAGCACTCAAGCGATGAAACTCTTACTCCGCCCCTCCGCCGCCTCGCGCTGGATCGCCTGCCCGGCAAGCGCGCTGTTGTCCAAGGACATCCCGCAGCCGCCAAGCGGCGATGCAGCAATGGCAGGCACCGCGATCCACGCGCTCGCAGAGACCTGCTATCTCTTCGGCGAGGACCCGATGAAGAGCGTCGGCAAGACCGTGGAGGATGTGCAGCTGGCCGAGTGGCATTGCCGCATGGCCCAGCAGCACATTGAAGCTATCAAAAAGATCGAGGACTACGTCGGCCACAAGAACGTCCGCGTTGAGGAGCCCGTCACGTACTGCAACACATTCAACGTGACGCTTAAGGGCACCGCAGACGTCGTCGGCATCGGCCAGGAGACGCTCATCATCGCCGACCTCAAGACTGGCTCGGCCTACGTCGACGAGGACAGCGACCAGCTCAAGATCTACGCCTTAGCGGCCATCAATACGCTAGGCATTGACTGGGTCAAGAACGTCGAGCTGCGCATCGTGCAGCCCCGCCACGGCGAGACGCGCATCCACCGCATCACCATTGACGAGCTCAAAAAATGGGACGAGACGGTGCTGCGGCCGGCCATTTCCGCGGCGCAGAATCCGAAATCTACGCCCCGTCCTTCCGAGAAAGCCTGCCAGTACTGCCTCGCCAAGCTCACGTGCCCGGCGCAGCAGGAATCGTTCGCGGTGATCGAGGCGCAGCCCAACATCACCGCGATGACCAAAGACGAGATTAAGGCCGTCATGGTGCAGCTATCCGACGAGCAGGTCGGCAGCCTTTTGGACCGCGCCCCTATCGTTGAATCGTTTATCGAGACGCTCAGGAAGCACGCGCTCGAGCGCATGAAGGACGGGGGCTCATTGCCAGGATGGCAGCTCGCCCCTAAGCGCGGCGTGCGCAAGTGGAAAGACGAACGCAAAGCAAAGAAAGCATTGGTGGCCGCTGGAATACCTCTTAAGGCTCTAGTCACCACCGAATTCATTACGCCAGCGCAAGCAGAAAAGCTGCTGGACAAAGAGCAAAAGGAGATCCTGGACGAGCTCACCTCGAAGGAAAGCTCAGGGGTCACCATTGCAAGGGACGCAAGCCTGCGTCAATAATCCAAACCCCCGCAAGGGGGAACTCTTAAACTCTGAAAGCGAAACGCTCAAATGCTAAATCTCTCCTCTGGTGGCGGGAACTCCAACTTCCTGCGATTCTCCCCCCAAGCCAATGCATGGACTAACTCCGACGGCGTCGAAGTCGAACTGAAAAAAGTCGTCTTCGACATCGACAACGTAAAGACCGGCTGGCTGCACCTGGGCGTCGGTGTCCGTGACTGGCAGCCCGACGAAACTCTTGGCCGCAAGGGTGCGCAGCCCAGCCCTGACCATAAGCGCGGCTTCGAGGTGACCTTTTACAACAAAGAGATCGGCACCGCTTCGTGGTCCAGCAACGGCGTCGGGCCCAACATGGGCCTTGAGCATCTGTACACCGCATGCGCCGCGGATCGCGCTGCCAATGCGGGCAAGCTCCCCGTGGTGGAGTACAAAGGCTCCAAGATGGAGAAGATCGGTAAGGGCACGACCCGTATCCCACAGTTCACAATCGTGAATTGGATCGACCGGCCCGCGGGCATGGACAGCACCGAGCAGGCCGAGCCCGAAGAGGCATACGTTGCACCGGCACCTCGCGCTCCGGCCGCTAGGGCAGCTGCGCCTGCGGCTGCGGCGACGGAAGATGAGATGTTCTAACCATAAATAGAAGAAACGCCGGGGCCGATGGTCCCGGTTTTTTTGACTCAAAAACTGAAGGCTATCAATGCAAGCCGAAGAAATCGCCAAGCAGCTGGGCAACGCCAAGAAGGTGAACGGCCAATGGATCGCCAGCTGCCCGGTTCCAGGCCACGGCAGAGGCAACGGCGACAAGAACCCGTCCCTTTCCATCACGGAAGGCCCGGACGGCAAAGCCCTTTTCCATTGCCACGGCGGGTGCGACCAAGGAACCGTATTCCAGGTCATCCGCGAGAGGGGAATGCTGCCCGAGCTCGAGAACACCAGGCCCGAGCCTCTCGCACTTATCAAACCCATTACCCGCCAACTAGAGCAGGAGTGGCATTACACAGACGAGGAGGGCGTCACCCTCTTCATCAAGCAACGCTACAAGACGCAGGACGCCAAGGGTAAGGACTACCGCCTCATCAAGGTGGACGAAGCCGGCCGCAGGCACGCTACGCTCGCCGACGCCAGAATCGTCCCGTATAAGCTCCCCGACCTCCTGGACGCCATCGGCAAAGGCAGGTTCGTCTACCTCACCGAAGGCGAGAAAGCAGCCGACGCCATCATCTCCCTAGGATCGGTAGCCACCACTAGCCACGCGGGATCAGGAACCTGGCCCGACGCCATCACGGAATACTTCGCCGGCGCGAACGTAGTGATCCTGCCAGACAACGACGCGCCAGGCTGGAAGTACGCCAAGAAAGCAGCAGCCAAGATGCTGCCCGTCGCCAAGAGTGTCAGGGTCATCGACCTGGGCGGCGAGCAGCTGGGCGACGATGCCTACGAGTGGATTCACCTCCAAGGGAAAACCCGTACGGACCTCGCGGATCTGGTCAAAGCGCAAGCGCCGATCACCAGCGAGGCAGAGGTCCTCCAGCCGGAACGGCTGAGGGACAAGCCGGCGGAAGCACAGCCGGCGCCGGCGCCGACCCAAGAGTCCGCCGCTGTTGCGCAAGAACAACAGGACAAGCAGCCGCCGAAACGCACCCTCACCCTTGAGTCCTGGGACGACATCAAGGACGAGCCCGTGGAGTGGCTCATCGAGAAGGTGCTCCCGAAGCGCGGATTCGCGGCTCTCTATGGCCCGCCGGGATCATTTAAGTCCTTCATCGCGCTGGACATCGCCGCGGCCATTGCTCGCGGTGCCCAATGGATGGGCCAAGATTCCTTGCCCTCGCAAAACGGTGCGGTCGTCTACATCGCGGGCGAGGGCCACGGGGGCATCGGGGCTCGCATTAAAGCCTGCCGCATCCACCACGAGATCGATGCAGGCATCCCGATCTACATCCTCAGGCACCAGATCAACCTTAGATCAAGCACCGAGGACATAAACACCCTCATGCTGGCCGTGGCAGAGCTTGCCGAAACCCGCCAGCTCAAGATTGATCTTATCGTCATCGATACGCTTGCCCGGGCCTTTGGCGGGGGCAACGAGAACAGCTCAGAAGACATGGGTGCCTTCATCACCTCATGCGGGCACCTTCAGCAGGTCTTCGAGGCGGCGCTTCTCGTCATCCACCACAGCGGTAAGGACCAGGCCAAAGGTCTGCGAGGACACTCATCCCTGCTGGGCGCGGTCGACACCGAGCTCGAACTACTCAGATTCGACGACCAGCCGCGAGGCGTACTCACCGTGAGCAAGCAAAAGGACGGCGAGGACGGCGTCCGATACGGCTTCGAGATGGTGGAAATCGAGATCGAAGAGCCGGGCCAGAACAGCCTAGGAATTGACGAGCCGCGCAAATCTCTGGCCGTTAATCCGAGCGATGGGGATGCCATCAAGGCAGCGGAGGAGGCCAAGAAAGTAGGTCTAAATCGCTCAGGCAAGGGCAAGAAACAGCAGATCGCGGTGCAGGCTTTGAGGGACGTAATTAACGCTAAAGGTACACATTGGAAGGTGTCGGTCGGTGTCCGTAAGTGCGCGAAGGTGGACCAATGGAGAGATGAATTTGCTCAAAAAATGGGCAGCGACGAGGCTGGAAGCGATGCGTTTAGGGCAGCCTGGAGGCGCGTAAGGAGCGATTCCGGACGGCCGTCAGACATCAAAATTGAGGGAGATTGGGTCTGGATCGAGCAGTTCGAGGAAAAAGGCGATGAATACTTTAGACCTGGACGAATGGTCGAATCGTGTGACGAATCGTGACGATTCGACCAGCCCCAGAAGACCGGTCGAAAGCGTGACGAATCGTAGCAAGGGTATATCTTGCTACGATTCGACCGCCCGATCTCACGATTCGTCACGACATGTAAGCGGAGACTAACTTAGAGATGAAAAAACAAACCAAAAAACCAGGTGAACTTCCTCACGGATTGACGGCTCAATTCCCCGAGTCGGAGTTCGACAGATTCTTCAGGGCGAAGATGGTGGAACTCGATGGCGTGAAGCGGGAGCATGAGGACAAGTGGGGGGTGGGTAGAGTTATTGCTTTGGTTGACGTAGAGTTTCGTATCAAAGTGTGGAAGCAGGCCGAGCGGGTCTGGGAGGCGTCGAAGACGGAGGATGTCGCCAGGCTGGCCTCGGCCTGCGATGGGATGATTCGCGCATACCGGGCTTTGGACAACTGGGCAGTTGCCGAAGGCATTGGCCCGGTGGAGATCAAAGCACTTGAATGGGAGAACGAGGACGGCGTCATCATGGCCGTGGTGCAAACCGATGCCGACGCGGTGGCGTATCAGCGGATCAGGAAAGACGTGCAATGCCTGCACATCTGGACCATGGCCGAAATCGCGAAGCTGCTGGAGTCCGGAATTGCCAGGGACATTGCGGAAATCAAGGGGCAGATCAAAATGCCGGCAACGGTCGTCAAGGTTGCGGCTGGAGGTGGCAGCGGGTTCGAGGACTGGGAAAACGACATCGATATGAATGAGCCGGACACAATGCCTAAAATGTTCAACACCAAGGTCGCAGAATCGCTTAGGAAGCGATTTAAGGCTTGAGGATGTAGGTGGGGTGCTTGGATGCATAAAAACCGATTGGAGGCCGTTTAAATGGCTGGGACACCAAAGTTTCATCAGGATATGAAGATGCTCGCCAAGCTGCCAGACGACATGATCTGGTCGATGATGGAGGGTGGGAAAACCAAGACCGACATCTGCATCGAGATGGGAATCAGCCGCAAGGCTCTTGACCGATGGCTTGACGATGTCGATCCTGACGGTGATAAGATCGCGCGTGCACGCGCACAAGCGGCGGATCAGCTTGCTGTGGAGACGCTGCAGATAGCGGATCAGAGCGATCCCGAGCACGCCGCGCAGGCGCGCGTCCGCATCCAGGCGCGGCAATGGATCGCCGAGCGGTGGAATCCTAAAACTTACGGCTCACAAAAAGCGCAGCAGATCAACATTAACGTGCAGGATCTGCGCATGAACGCGTTGCGGCACGTCGAGGTCGTCGAGGACATATCCACAGACGACGTGCCCAAGTTGTCCACATAAGCCTGTGAATAGCGGCCTGGCTGCACAGCAAAGCAGCAAAACGCGGGTTTTGCGCATCACTCAATTTGACATAATGAGCATCGTATTTCCGATTTTCTGTAAGCCGCGCGTAAGTAACCAATCAAATCAATGACTTGCAGCAGCGCGGCCGCGGTTGACCTGGCCGCGTGACCGTGCGCAGTTGTCCACAGCCGGCGCGTGCGGCCTGCCGCTCCGGCCGGCGCTGGGACCCCCCCCCGGTCGCGCGGCGGCGGGGGCGGTTGTGGTGAAGCCAAACACCTACCGAGCGCACGATTCCCTAAATCGGGAACTTGCGCACATAATCACATCGCGAATACCCCCACCCCCTACACCCCCATCGCGGAAACGAGCCCGTGAAAAAAAATTTGGAAGTTGAGCTGGCGAATAACCCGTTTGTCGAGTTCGTCAAGCTCTACAAAATGAACCCTGTCCGCTTTGTGCGTGAGGTGCTCAACACCACGCCGGACACGTGGCAGATTGAATTCCTGAACCACATCGCCCGAGGCAACAGACGCATCAGCGTCCGTAGCGGCCACGGAGTGGGCAAGTCCACGGCCGCCGCCTGGGCGATGCTGTGGTACTTGTTCCTGCGATTCCCCGTCAAGATCGTCGTGACGGCTCCGACGAGCAGCCAGCTGTATGACGCGCTCTTCGCGGAAGTGAAGCGCTGGGTGAAGGTGCTGCCGCCGACGCTGGCGGACCAGCTTGAGGTCAAGCAAGACCGCATCGAGGTCAAGGACGCCAACACCGAGGCGTTCATTTCCGCGAGGACCTCGAGGGCCGAGCAGCCCGAGGCCTTGCAGGGGGTTCACAGCGATAACGTGATGTTGGTGGCTGACGAGGCCTCGGGTATACCCGAACAGGTATTCGAGGCCGCGGCGGGTTCGATGTCGGGTCACAGCGCCGTGACGCTGCTGCTGGGAAACCCTGTGCGGTCCAGCGGTTTTTTCTACGACACGCACAATCGCCTGGCGGGTGACTGGGTGACGATGAAGGTGAGCTGTGAGGACTCGCCGCGGGTTAGCGAGGCTTACGTGGAGGAGATGAAGTCTCGTTACGGCGAGGAGAGCAACGCTTACCGAATTCGTGTTCTAGGGGAATTCCCTAGGAGTGATGACGACACCGTCATTCCGATGGAGCTGCTTGAGATGGCGATGAATCGGGATGTGACTCCGAGCGAGCACGCGCCCGTGGTCTGGGGCCTGGACGTTGCACGTTTTGGCAGCGACCGTAGCGCGCTCTGTAAGCGCCAGGGAAATGCTTTGCTGGAGCCCGTGAAGACATGGAAGAATTTGGACCTGATGCAGCTCACGGGTGCGGTGGTGGCGGAGTATGAGGCTTTGCTTCCGAGCCAGCGGCCGCGGGAGATTTTGGTGGACTCGATTGGTTTGGGCGCGGGCGTCGTTGACCGGCTGCGGGAGCTGGGGCTGCCTGCCCGCGGGATCAACGTCGCGGAGTCGCCGGCGATGGGTACGACGTATCGGAATCTGAAGGCGGAGCTCTGGCACAAGGCTAAGGCTTGGCTGGAGGCGCGGGACTGCTGGCTGCCGCGGGATGAGATCCTGGTGGCCGAGCTGGCGACGGTGCGTTACTCGTTCACCAGTAACGGAAAGATCCAGATCGAGGGCAAGGACGAGATCCGTAAGCGCGGGTTGCCATCGCCTGACAAGGCTGATGCGTTTTGCTTGACCTTTGCCTCTGATGCTGTGGTGGGGGCTTATGGGTCGGCGATGAATGGAAAGTGGTCGCAGCCCCTTCGCAGAAACATTCCCCGGGTTGCATAATTGGCGTATTCCTACACGTGAAGGGTTTTGGCGATGAAGTACGACAAGGCTGCGAAGAAAATTGAGCGCGTGATGTCCGAATTCGGGAAGGGCAAGCTCCACAGCGGCTCTAAGAAGGGCCCGATGGTGAAGAATCCCAAGCAGGCCATCGCCATCGCGCTGTCCGAAGCCGGCAAGTCCAAGCCGATGAAAAAGGGGAAATGATGGCTGAGGAATACGAAGAGGGCGGCGAAGAGGGCATGACCTGCCCGGCCGCGACGCAGGACATTACGCTGAACCTGAAGAATCGCGGCAAGGCCATCGAGTCCGCGAAGTACGGCCCCGAGAATCCGGCTTTGCCCAATACCGGCTATTGGCGGGAGATGGCTGCCGAGTGGGATGTTTCCCCCGATGACGCGAAGATGTCGCGTTGCGGAAACTGCGGCGCGTTCAACCGCGAGGAGGAAATGCTGCAGTGCATCGCCAAGGGATTGGGCCCGGAGGGCGATCCTTGGGCGGCGATTGACGCTGGCGACCTGGGTTACTGCGAGATCTTCGACTTCAAGTGCGCGGCCTCGCGTACGTGCCGGGCCTGGATCGCTGAAGAGAGCGAAGAGGAGGGCGAGGAGGAGGAGTCCGAGTACGGCGGTGCGGCGATGGAAGGCGACGACGAGTGAGCGTCGCCATTGCTGTTGCGAGCGTCAAGGGCAGGTGCCTGCCCGTGATGCTTGCCAGTTGCGCGGCCTATGCACCCAGCGCGAAGGTGTATTTGCGCACTCCTGTTGAGGCGCAGCGGTTTGATGTGTACCGGCAGCTGCGCGGTGCGCCTCGCAATTTCGGCGAGGACTACAACGAGGTAATCGACGCCGCGTTTGCCGATGGGCATGACTCTGTCCTGGTGGCGAACGACGATATTGTGCTGACGCCCTCGAGCGTTGGCGATTTGCTCGAGGACGTGGCGACTCTGGAAGAGGAATACGGCGACCTGATTGGCTGGGTGTGCTCGCGGACTGACGCTGCCCGGCCCATGCAGAACATTCGCAGCAACCCGTTCGGGCAGGATTTGAGCTTTTTTCGGTATCCGTGGGAGGATTGCATTTTGCCGATGGCTGCAATCTCGCCTATATTTGGGGTCATCTCACGGCAGGCCTGGGAGGTAATGAAGTTTCCGCCTTTGAATTGGTACTCGGACGATGTTCATTGCCGAGATCTGATGGCGGCGGGTTTTCAGCATTTCCTCTCGCGCTCTTACGTTCACCACGTTGGCTCTCAGTCGACGGGGATGGACGGCCAGGCGCTGACATTGGCGTCTGTCCCGTGGATTCGTGCGAATCGTCCTGCTTATGCACAAGAGTGGTTTGGGGGTGAACAATGACGGTAAAGCGTGGTTCTGAGACCTTTTCGGGCTACAACAAGCCCAAGCGCACGCCATCGCACCCCAGTAAAAGTCATGCGGTCCTGGCTAAGTCTGGCGAGGACGTGAAGCTCATTCGTTTCGGCCAGCAGGGCGTCAAGGGCTCGCCCGAGGGCACGAAGCGCAATGAAGCATTTAAGGCGCGGCACGCTCAGAATATTGCCAAGGGCAAGATGAGCGCGGCGTACTGGGCCGACCGTGTTAAGTGGAAATAAAACCAAGTGGTATTAGAATGCTCGCAGGAGGTTCTGATGCCAAATGGAAATTTAAAGCACGAAATTGAGTGCCCGATTTGCAAGCAAACTCGAATGGTCAGATCTGACGTCATTTTGAGAGTGACGAAAGATGGAAAGCCTTTGATCTGCAAGCCATGCCACAACAGGCTGCGATTTGCTGATAGATCGCATCCGAGAAAAGGAACTGGGGTATCAAATGATCCAGATCTGGCGCGAACTGCCGCAAGTTTTTACAAGGCCAAGCAACGATGCAAGATGGGTTCTGCCCATCATCCTTGCTACGAAAAAGTTGAATTTCGGTTTGAATCGCTGCAACAATTGGTTGATTGCATCGGAGTAAGGCCAGAGGGAAAATCGATTGATCGGATTGATCCTTTAGGTCACTACGAGCCAGGCAATGTGCGCTGGGCAACAGTCAAAGAACAGGCGGACAACAGATTGCCTAGAAATTACTGGCGAACACAAAGTGAAATGGTGAGGACATGAACCCGAACGAACTTCCCCTGTCGATTGACGTCGTCGCTCCTGAATTGATGGACGACGCCGAGTTGCAAGCGATCATTAACGGCGAACTCACGGACGCCGTTTCTTACATTGACTCGGACATTTCGCCCATTCGTGCGAAGGGCACCGAGTACTATCGCGGCGACCCTTTCGGCAACGAGGAAGACGGTCGCTCGCAGGTCGTGGCGATGGAGGTGCGCGACACCGTCTCGGCCATGATGCCTTCCCTTATGAAGGTATTTTTCTCGTCCGAGAACGTGGTGGAATTTGTTCCCCGCGGCCCGGAAGACGAGGCCAATGCCCAGCAGGCCACCGATTACGCCAATTACGTGTTCTCGGCGGACAACAACGGCTTTTTGCAGTCCTATGCGATCTTCAAAGACGCGCTAGTTCGCAAGTGCGGCATTGCCAAGTACTGGTGGGAAGAGACCGCCGAGGTCCGAATCGAGGATTATTCGGGGCTGGATGACGCTACCGTGCAGCTTTTGATGCAGGAAGACGCTGAGGTCAAGATTGTCGTGTCATATCCCGATCCGGCTATCTCCGAGCAGATGATCGCCGACGTCCAGGCCCAGGCTGCAGCCGCTGGCGTGCCGGCACCTCCCGTGCCGATGATCCACGACGTGCAGGTCAAGCGAATCGTGCGCGATGGTCGCATTCGCGTGATGGCCGTGCCCCCGGAAGAGTTGATTATCGACCGCCGCGCTCGCTCGTTCGAGGAGGCCGGCGTCATTGCCCACCGCCAGATGCTCACCGTTGGCGAGCTGCTGCAGATGGGCTACGACATGGAGGAGATCGAGCCCAATATCTCGTCGACCGACTTGGATACGAACGACGAATATTTGGCCCGCCAGCCGCTGTCGACCACGATGGGGTCGAACGATTCCATGAACCCGATGCAGCGCCGTCTGCTGTACGTCGAGGCCTATATGCGCGTCGACTACGACAAGGACGGCCTGCCCGAGCTGCGCAAGCTGTGCTGCATGGGCTCGTCGTACAAGATGGTGCGCAACCTCCCGGCCTCTTACATTCCGTTTGTCGACTTCCCGTTTGACCCTGAGCCGCACACTTCGCCCATCGAGGCGATGAGCGTTTTCGACATCACCCACGACATCCAGGAGATCAAGTCGCAGGTTCTGCGCAACACCTTGGATTCGTTGGCTCAGTCGATTCACCCGCGCACCGCGGTCGTTGAGGGCCAGGTCAACATTGACGATGTCCTCAACAACGAGACCGGCGCTGTGATCCGTATGCGCGCCCCCGGCATGGTCCAGCCCCTGGCGCAGCCATTCGTGGGCCAGGCCGGGTACTCGATGCTCGAGTACATGGACCAGTTAAAGGAAGATCGCACCGGCATGAGCAAGGCCGCGATGGGTCTGAACGCTGACGCGCTACAGTCGACCACGAAGGCGGCGGTCAATGCCACCATTGGCGCTTCTCAGTCTCGGCTGGAGCTCACGGCCCGCATCATGGCCGAGGGCATGAAGAAGCTGTTCAAGGGAATTTTGTTCCTGCTGACCACCCACCAGGACAAGCCTCGCATGGTGCGTCTGCGCAATGAGTGGGTGGAGATTGACCCGCGCGGCTGGGATGCGTCGATGGATGTGTCCGTCAATGTCGGCCTGGGAACTGGCGACACGAATGATCGTCTGCAGACCCTGACGATGATTTCTCAGATGCAGCGAGAGATCATCGGCACTTATGGCCTGAATAACCCGGTCGTGACTCCGCAGATGTACACCCGCACGCTGCAGAAAATGGTCGAGATCTCTGGCTTTAAGGATGCCTCGCAGTACTTCCAGATGCTGCCGGCCGACTTCCAGGTGCCGCAGGAGCAGCCCAAGCCGACTCCGGAGGAGGTGCTGGCGTCTGTGCAGGCCGAGTCGATCCAGGCCGACATCCAGAAGAAGGCGGCCGAGCTGGAGCTCAAGCGCGAGCAGATGATCCGCGACGACGACTATCGTCGGGATCAACTCGCGCAGGACTTCCTGCTCAAAAAGTACGAAATGGAATTAAAGTATGGCACCCAGATAAGCAATGCCGAATTGGCGGCTGCGCAGAATCTGGACCGTGAGGCAATGCGCCAGCAGACGAGCCTTGTGCAGTCTGTGGTGCAGGCAGCTCAGGCGCCGCAAGCGCCTGTTCCCATCAACCTTAGTGGAATGGCTCAATGACGGAAGAGGAAGAGGTAAGGAAGGGAAGGCGCGCGCAGCAAGTACTGGAGGACGAGACTCTGGTTGCGGCGCTTTCCAAATTGGAGAACGATCAAGTTTGGCTGTTCAAGTCGACGCGGGCGGATGAATCGGCAAAGCGCGAGCAATGCTGGTCAATGCTTAAGGCCATCGAAGGCCTGCGAGTTGAGCTGACAAAGATGATCGACAACGGCAAGGTAGCGCAGCGCGCTATTGATCGTGTCAACAAGAAATAAGGAAACTGACCAATGAATGCACCTACGCCAATGGCAAGTGCCCCATCTGGCCCCATGAATATGGACCAAGCGGTCCAAGCACTCGCAGCAATACTGCCTGAAGAAGGACAACAGGACGGCGGCGAGACGCAAGAGTCTCTACCTGAAGAGGAAGAGACTGCGGCGGCTTTGGATGAATCTTTGGAGGCTCAAGACGCGTCTGAAGAGGATTCCGAGGCTGAACAATCTGAGTTGGAAGAAGACACCCAGGACGAGGCAGAGGCCAAGGTCTTCACCGTCAAAGTTGACGGTAAGGAGGTCGAGGTCACTCTGGACGAACTCCAAAAGGGCTATTCGAGGACTCAAGATTACACCCGGAAGACGCAGCAGATTGCCGAAATGCGAAAGCAGACGGAAGGCGAACTGCAGGCGATCCGGGCCGAGCGAGCGCAATATGCTCAGTTGTTGGGTGCGTTGAGTGAGCAAGTGAAGACCGCGGCCGAACCGCAGATCGACTGGGATCGCCTCTATCAAGAGGACCCCATCGAGTATGTGCGGCAGCGTGAGGTGATGCGAGAGAACCGGGAAAAGGCTGCGGCTATTCAGGCCGAACAGCAGCGGCTTGCCCAGATCTCGCAGCAAGAGCAGGCGCAGCAGCTACAGACTCTGAAGGCCAAAGAGTCCGAGAAGCTGCTCGAGGCCTTGCCTACGTGGAAAGATTCCGCGAAGGCCAAGGCCGAGAAAGCGATGCTCGTTGAATTCGGTCAAAAGATGGGATTCACACCTCAAGAGCTTGGAAACATTTACGACCACCGGGTGGTGTTGGCGCTGCGTAAAGCGGCGCTATATGACCAGATGCAGTCCAAACGGAAAGACATCAAGCCCGTGACGAACAACGGTCCGCGACCTGCCAAGCCTGGTGCAGCCGGTCGAGTGTCACAGATGAGCGATAGCGTGCGCGCAAACCAGCGTCTTGCAAAGACTGGCCGCGTCGACGATGCGGCTTCCGCAATTGAACTTCTTTTGAGGTAAATCATGGCTATCGTTACGAATACCTTCACGACCTACTCTGCCAAGGGTATCCGTGAAGACCTGAGCAACGTCATCACCAACATCTCTCCCGAAGAGACCCCGTTCATGTCGAACATTGGTCGGGAGAACGTGACCAACACTCTGTACGAGTGGCAAACCGATGCTCTGGCCGCTGCTGCTGCCAACGCTCAGCTGGAAGGCGACGACGTCACCTCGTTTGACTCCGTCACCGCCACCGTGCGTCTGCAGAACTACGCTCAGATCTCGCGCAAGACCATCATCCTGTCGCAGACCGAAGAGGTCGTGAACAAGGCTGGCCGTCGCTCTGAAGTCGCTTACCAGATCGCCAAGCGTTCTGCTGAGCTCAAGCGCGACCAAGAATTCGCGATGCTGAACAACGCTGGCACTACCTCTGGTAGCACCACCGCTGCTCGCACCTCGGCTTCTCTGCAGGCCTTCATCAAGACCAACGTCGATTACGACACCACCAACGGCGCGAACCCCAGCTACAGCACTCTGCCGACCCTGGGCCGTACCGACGGCACCGTGCGTACCTTCACCGAGACCATCCTGAAGAACGTCATTCAGAAGGTCTGGACCCAAGGCGGCACCCCGAAGATCCTGATGGTCGGCCCGATCAACAAGCAGCGCGTGTCCGGTTTCTCCGGCATCGCTTCTTCGCGTTTCAACATCGACGGTGGCGCTCGTCCTGCCACCATCATCGGCGCTGCTGACATCTATGTGTCTGACTTCGGCAATGTGCAAGTGGTACCGAACCGCTTCCAGCGCGAGCGCGACGCTTTCGTGATCGATCCCGATTACGCCAAGATGGTCATGCTCCGTCCGTACCAGCAGGTCGAACTCGCCAAGACCGGCGACGCTGAGAAGCGTATGCTGATCGTCGAGTGGGGCCTGAAGGTTCTGGCTGAGAACGCTCACGGTCTGGCTGCAGACCTGGTTACTTCCTAATCGAAGCAACGGAGGGGCCGGGGAAACCTGGCCCCTTTTTAACAATGACTGACAAAAAACTGTTTGACGTAAACGAAGATCTGGGCATCACCCGGACATGGCACTACGATGCCGAAAAAGACGAAGCGACTATTCAGACGCAGCAGGATGTGACTGCAATCGTCGAAGAGAACAAGCAAGAATTCAATCTAGTGGATGAGCGTGCACGATGGGGGGAATTCTCTCGCGTGGCGTCAATTCCGCTAAGTCTCTACTACCAGCTGAAGGCCGAGGGCAAACTCGATGACCAGGCCTACATGAAGCGTTGGCTCAACGACCCCGAGAATCGTCACTTCCGCGTGAGGCCCGGCCAGGTATGAAGACCAACTACATCGCCGTCTGCACGCCGGCCCGAGACATGGTGCACACCATGTTCACCTATGACTTGGTGAATATGGTTTGCTTCCATACGTTGAACACTAACGACGCGATCTCTTTGAAGATCTCCGAAGGCACGCTCATCGCCAACCAGCGCGCAGAGTTGTCGCTGGACGCCATGCGCGAAGGCTGCTCGCACATTCTGTTCATTGATTCGGATATGCGTTTTCCGCAGGACATGATCTCGCGCCTTCTCAAGCACGACGTCGACATCGTGGCCACCAACTGCGCCCGCCGGCGCATGCCTACTGGGCCGACTGCTCAGATCTACAAGGACAACGGCGAGCGCGAGCTTGTCTGGTCGATGCCTGATAGCACCGGACTGCAGGAGGTCGGCTCTGTTGGCATGGGTGTCATGCTCATCAAGGCCGAGGTGTTTAAGGCGCTAAGTGAGCCCTGGTACGAGACGCCCTGGCGGACTGATAAGCGCGGCTACATTGGCGAGGACGTGTTTTTCTGCAACAAAGCTCGCGCTGCTGGCTTTAAAATCTGGATTGACCACGATGTCTCGAAAGAGATCGGGCACATCGGGACCTTCGAGTTCAAGCACGATCACACCTGGGCCATTAAGGACCTGGAGAAGGAAAAGGCGCCCTAAATGGCTCTGAGCACGTACACGGAATTGAAGTCTTCGGTAGCCGATTGGCTGAACCGAACCGACCTCACGAGCGTCGTTCCTGACTTCATTTCGCTGGCGGAGGCGCAGATTGAGCGCACTTTGCGCACCCGCCAGATGATCGTGCGTGCCACGGCCTCCATCGACACCGAATACAGCGCGGTTCCGGCCGACTTCCTGGAGACCAAGTCGATCAAGCTCAACACCAACCCGGTTACGGCGCTGGCCTTTGAGTCCATCGACGCGCTGGATTCGCTAAAGTCGACAACCTATATCTCCACCGGCAAACCGAAACTCTTCGGTATCGTTGGCGGACAAATTCGCGTCCTTCCGGTTCCGGATAACACCTACACCGCAGAGCTTATCTACTACGCCAAGTTGTCGAAATTGTCATCGACCAATGCGACGAATTGGCTTTTGACGCAAGCGCCCGATGTGTATTTGTACGGTTCACTCATGCAGGCCGCGCCGTATCTGAAGGATGATGCGCGCATTCCTGTCTGGGCTGCTATCTACACTCGCGGTCTTGAGGAACTACAAATTGCAGATGATCGCGGCGCAACCTCAGGAGGCTCCATAATGATGCGAGCCCGGACCTTTGGATAAGGAGTTTCTACAATGTCTTCGTTTACCGACTACACCGAGAACCTGGTTCTCAATTGGCTTCTGACCACCAACAGCGCGACCCGGCCGACCGCCTGGTACGTTGGCCTGTTCACCGCTGCCCCGTCTGATACTGGCGGCGGCACCGAGGTCTCTGGCAACGGTTATGCGCGCACCGCTACCGGCACGATTTCCGTGTCCGGCACGTCGCCCACCAATGCCACGAACTCGGCGGCTATTGAGTTCCCGGCTGCCTCTGGTGGCAACTGGGGTTCTATCGGCTGGGCTGCGATCTTCGATGCCTCTACGGGTGGCAATATGTTGGCCTGGGCGGCTCTGAGCACTTCGCGCACCATCAATGATGGCGACGTGCTGCGCATCCCGGCTGGCGATCTGGACGTCACCTTGACGTAATCGGCCATGGCTGCTTACGGCTCCGGTCCTTACGGGGGCGGGAATTACTCCTACGGGGTAAGTCTCGGGGCCGTATCAATCTCCGCATCATCCACAGCGGCGGTTTCCGTCTCTGTGGTCTCGTCTGCTTCTGCCAGTATCGCCGCGTCTTCGGAGATGGCCGTCTCGGCCAATATCAGCAAGACCGCATCGTTTAGCGTCTCGGCATCATCTTCGGCCGCGGTTTCCGCAGTAAAGACAGCCTCTGCGGCCGTCTCAATCGCCGCCTCTTCCTCTGTTGGTGTCGCGGCGACCCGCTACACCTTTGGAGCCCTCGCAGCGGCCAGCTCCTCGTCTGTAAGTGTCTCGGCCCTGCGCTACGCCATTGGCTCTTTTGCGGCCAATGATGCAAGCGCCATGAGCGTGAGCGCCATCCGAGTGCCTTTGATCTTTATAGAGATCGACGCCTGGGCGGACATGACGGTAAGCACAAGCGTTATCGTCAATCAGGCGGTAACGATCAATGCGTCCTCGTCGGTTTCCATTAACGGCGTAAGGTTTTCACCGGCGCAAATTTCGATTGCATCTGACTCTGGCATGAGCGTCGCCGCTGTCCTAAAATGGACGCCAGAATCCGACACGCCAGAGACCTGGACAAGCATCCCAGACACATCAGAGGTCTGGACTGCAGTCTCTGATGCTTCCACCAGTTGGTCCGCGCAAAGCGACACCGATGAAACGTGGACTCCCATCTCCGACAATTCTGAAACGTGGCAAATTGCTGCATGAGGTGCTAAATGGCTGATACGACGACGACCAATTTGCTGCTGACCAAGCCCGAGGTCGGCGCCTCTACGGATACATGGGGCACGAAGATCAATTCGGACCTTGACGCGATTGACGCGCTTTTTGATGCCGGTCCTTATTTGAAGATCGCTAAGGGTGGCACTGGTGCAGGAACGGCTGCAGATGCGCGAGTCAACCTTGGGACCGTGGCAGACACCGCCGGCAATGGGATCGCCGTTCGCACTTCGGCCAATACGCTGACTGCGCGCTCGGTCGCGGCGGGTACCGGCATCAGCGTGAGCAACGGCGACGGCGTCGCTGGCAACCCGACGATTACGAACTCGGGCGTCACGTCCAATGTGGCAGGAACGGGTATCTCGGTCTCGGGTGCTACTGGGGCGGTGACCATCACCAACACCGGCGTGACCTCGGTCACCGCTGGAAGCAACATCTCTGTGTCTGCCTCGACGGGTGGCGTGACCATTTCTTCAACTGCCGGTGCTCCTACCACCGCTCAGGTGCTGAGTGCGACTGCAGGGGCAAGTGCTGGCGATGTTGGAACATATGCGTTTCTACGAATTCTCACAAATACGGCTTATTCTTTTGGGGCGACGCTTGCCGGATCAAGTCTACGTCCGGCATCGCTTTCTGCCACACCGTCGGGCTCTTTGTCTAGCTCCTCAGTAAGCGGAACTTGGCGTTGCATGAGCTACTACGATGGGTCTGATACTTACACTGGTGTGTGGCTTCGGATTTCTTAATAGGACAACAACATGAATATCACCATCCTTTCCGTTGCTAACCCTGTCTGGGCCAACACCGAGCACACCTCCATCAACTGCGACATCACCGTTGAACAATACCCCGGCGAGGTTCTTCCGTTCACTGCCGACCCCAACGACACCACCGAGTACGGCCCGCAGATTTATGCTGACTGTGTTGCTGGTGCCTACGGCCCCGTGGGTGCGTATGTCGCTCCCATAGCCTCTGTCGCGCAGAACAAAGCCGAGGCCGAGCGCCGACTCAAGGCGACCGACTGGGTTAACCAGCCTGACGTGTATGACTCGGCGATTACGCCGCACCTGACCAACCGCGATGCATTTATCACGTACCGCGCTGCGGTTCGATCCATCGCTGTGAACCCCGTCGCAGGAAACCTTGACTGGCCGGTTGAACCCACGGCCTCTTGGAGCACTTGAAGACGGCACGGTGTTCGTGAACGTCTTTGCGGAAAACAAGTACTGAGTGAGCTGCCATGGAAACCCCAGAAATCGACCCCGTTAAATATGGCGTGCTCTGGGAGCGCGTCCAGAACATGGACCGCAAGCTTGAGAAGATGGAACACCAGATGGATGAGCTCATGGCCTTGGCGAACAAGGGTAAGGGCGGTTTCTGGATGGGCATGACCATCGCCAGCTCTGTCGGCGCTTTTGTTGCCTGGGTTGCCGGTCACTTTAAAGTCTGAACCATGATCATGATCGACCCGATTGCAGCCCTCGAGGCCGTCAATAAGGCGGTCAAGATGGTGAAAATGGCCTCTAAGACTGCGAGCGATGTCTCGCAGCTTGGCCCTCTGCTGGGTAACTATTTTGACGCTAAGGCTACGGCCACCAAGGCAGCGCGCCAGGCGAAGAAAAAGGGCGGCTCCAACCTCGGAGCGGCCATGCAGATCGAGATGGCGCTAAAGGCCCAGGCCGACTTCGAGCGCGAGGTGCAGGGGCTTTTCTTCGCCAGCAACAATATGGACATCTGGCAGCAGATCAAGGCCCGCGAGGCCGAGATGAATGCCGAGGACAAGGCAGAGGCCGAGCAGGAAAAGATTGCAGAGATTCGCCGCGCCAGAGAAATGAAAGAGATGAGGGACATTGGGGCCGCGGTGGCGATTGCTGCTGTCGCAATAGGTGGCATTGGCTGGCTTCTAGTGAAGATCATTTTTTAAGCATGGAATGGCGGGCCCACCAGATGATCCGCTGTGGGTCTTCATCGAGAGCATCGAGAAGTGGCTTAAAGTCATTGCCTACCTCTGGTGCGCCTCGTGGCTCTTTGACCTTATCAAGGTTCTTCCCGCCGACATTGGTGGCCGGATTGTTGAGGCAATTCTGAAAAAGATCGGCATATGAACTTCATCAAGAAACCGGCACCCGGTGCCAGCAGGTCGGAGAAAGAGGCGTACGTGAAGGCCTGGGCGGCCATCACAATTTCCGTCTTCGCTCTGCTGATGGCGATCAATGGCTACCACGGCGGCAGCAACTCCAGCCGGGTGCTGGGCAAGACCATCGAGGCCAACAACCTCTGGGCCTGGTATCAGGCCAAGAACATCCGCTCTGTGATCTACGAGGAGGCTGGCAAGGCAGACAAGGCCGCCAAGCAAAAGGCCGACATGGACGAGATCAGCGAGAAGGCCCGCAAGGCGGAGGCCGAGCGCGATGCCGCTAAGAATAGAAGTCCCTGGTTCTCTTATGCAGGCATGGCCCTGCAACTTGCGATTGTCCTGTCCAGCGCCGCGATCCTGGCCGTGATGATGCCCATGCTCCTCGTGAGCGTCGCAGTCGGTGCGGGCGGTGCCGCGCTGCTTGTTTATGCAATGGTGATCTGATGCTTTCTCTCTTCTCTACTCTTGGCGGCATTCTGCTTGGCGGCTTGCCCAAGCTCTTGGACTACTTCCAGTCCAAGCAAGATCATGCCCACGAGTTGGCCTTGGCCCGCGCCCAGTCCGAGCGCGAGCTGGCCCTGGCTGCCCAAGGCTTCGCGGCTCAGGCTAGGGTCGAGGAGATCCGCAGCGACCAAATCGCCATGCAGACCGAGGCGGCGATGACGCAGGGCGCGCAGGATCACGACAAGCAGGTTCTCAAGTCGGCCAGCAAGTGGGTGGCGAACTACATCGGAACCGTGCGACCGACGGTCACTTATCTATTTGTACTTGAACTATTGGCGATAAATAGTTTCCTTGCCTACTATTTGTGGATGCATCCGGAGCTGATTAAGAGCATCGACGACGTCGTGAAGTACTCCGAGCTCATCTTCTCCAGCGATGAGATGTCCATGCTTGGCGGCATCATTGGTTTCTGGTTCGGGTCGCGGGGCTTCAAGAAGTGAAACTAAGCCACGAAGGCGCAGAGCTGATGCACCGCTACGAGGGGTGCAGGAATCGTCCTTACTTGTGCCCGGCGCACATTTGGACGATTGGATACGGTCACGTCCTGTATCAGCAGCAGATCCGCCTTCCGATGGTGAAGAAGGAAGGCGACAACGTGCAGGTCCGTAAGGACTACCCGCTCTCCGAGGGAGACAATCGTGTCTGGAGCAAAGAAGAGATCAATCAGCTATTCGCAACTGACGTCGCAAGTTTTGAACGGGGTGTTCTACGTCTTGTTCCCGGCGTGGCTGGCCGTCAAGGAGCTTTCGACGCTCTGGTCTCTTTTGCCTTCAATGCTGGGTTAGGAAATCTGCAGCGCAGCCAGATTCGCATTCGTGCTAACCGCGGCGACTGGCGCGGCGCGGCCGAGGCGCTCATGGACTGGACCAAGGGCGGCGGCAGAGTTTTGCCGGGCTTGGTCAAGCGCCGCGAGGCCGAGCGCGCCTTGTTTTTGTCTGGTCTGGAGGACTGATGGCTACGAACCTCAATCAGCAGATCCAGGTGCCGGCAGTGCCGGACATTGGCTCTGCGCCTTCGGAGTATGGTCGCGGCTATGTCGATCAGAGCAACGGCGTGCTGCGCACGTTTTTTACGCGGCTGCTTAATGCTCTTGCCGCTTTGTTTGGTCCTCAAGGCGGGCGTCACATCAACGTGCCATATGGTGCGTTTCAGGACTTTACGGATCAATCCGTGACGGCCAATACGGCCACCGCGATGACGTTTGACACGACGGATTTTTCGAATAGCGTGAGACTTGGGACGGCGGGATCTCCGTCAACATCAAAAATTTACGTTGATTACGATGGAATCTATAACTTTCAATGGTCTGGTCAGTTCCAGAACACAGACACTCTGCTTCACGACGCAAGCGTCTGGCTAAGGAAAAATGGAGTTGATGTCGCGGGGACAACGGGATACATATCTGTCCCTAATAATCACGGCGCAGTAGATGGCCATGGAATTAATAGCTGGAACTACTTTATTGAAATGTCGGCCGGGGACTACATCGAGCTGTGGTGGTCGGCAACGAATACTGCTGTTACGCTTCAGACCTACCCGGCAGGCGTGACGCCGACCAGGCCTGTAACGGCTTCAGTTATCGCGACAATCGCATTCGTCTCTAACAGATCGGCTTAATCATGCCCTACATCAAGTTGCAGATTCCTCCGGGCGTCTACCGTAACGGCACCGAATATCAGTCGGCTGGCCGGTACTATGACGCTTCGCTCGTTCGCTGGTTTGAGGGAACCATGCGCCCCGTTGGCGGCTGGCGCAAGCGTAGTGACTCGCAAATGACGGGCAAATGTCGCGGCTTTTTGAATTGGCGCGACAACAGCGGCAATCGCTGGATTGCTGCCGGCACGCATTCCAAGCTCTACGCCATGAATGAGGGCGGCACCTTGAAGGACATTACGCCTTCCGGCTTCACGGCTGGATCTGCCGATGCTGTCGCCAAGATCGGCTATGGGTATGGCCCTTACGGCTCCTACGCCTACGGCGTGGCTCGGCCCGACATTGGCTCGGTCGCGCCCGCGACGACCTGGAGCCTGGACACCTGGGGCGAGTATCTGGTGGCGTGCTCCAACGCTGACGGCAAGCTCTACGAGTGGCAGCTGGACTTTTCTACGCCGACCATCGCCGCTGCGATCACTAACGCGCCCACCGGCAACGAGGCGGTCATGACAACCGCAGAGCGGTTCGTGTTCGCTCTTGGCGCTGGTGGAAATACCCGTAAGGTGGCCTGGTGCGATCAAGAAAACAATACCGTCTGGACGCCGGCCGCCGACAACCAGGCGGGCGACTTTGAACTCACGACGGTGGGAGACCTGAAATGCGGAAAGCGCGTGCGCGGCCTGAACATCCTGTTCACCGACGTCGATGTGCATACGGCCACCTATGTGGGTTTACCCTATGTCTACTCGTTTGAGAAGGTCGGCTCCGCCTGTGGCGTGATCTCGTCGCAGGCTGTCGCGGCCATTGAGACCGCGGCGATCTGGATGTCGCGCTCCGGCTTTTGGATGTATGACGGATACGTCAAGCCGCTTCCCTGCGAGGTTTCCGACTTCGTTTTCCAGGACATCAACTACACCCAGGCCAGCAAGATCTACGCTGTGAACAACTCCAAATATGGAGAGATCTGGTGGTTCTACCCGTCAAGTTCCGCGACGGAGAATGATTCTTACGTTGTATACAACTACCGCGAGAATCATTGGGCGATTGGCGACCTGGCTCGCACCGCCGGCACCGACCGCGGCGTATTCTCCAATCCGCTGATGGTGTCGACTGACGGCTACATCTATGAGCACGAGGTGGGCTACGCCTACGATTCGGCGGTGCCCTTTGCCGAAACCGGTCCGGTGGAGCTGGGCAATGGCGATCAGACGATGTCTGTGCGCCAGTTGGTGCCCGATGAGCAGACCCTCGGCGAGGTGCAGGTGTCGTTTAAGGTGCGGCAGTATCCGATGGCTACGGAAACAACCTATGGCCCCTACACGGCATCCCAGCCGACCGATGTGCGGTTCTCTGGCCGCCAGGTGAAGGTGCGCTACACCGGGGCGGTGCTGGACGACTGGCGGGTTGGCGTGCCTCGTATGGAGGCTATTGCGGCGGGTGGTCGTTGATGGACGAGGAAGAGTTCCAAAGATGCTCCAAATACCTGGAGGCGGCGCTAGAATACTCTGGAGGAACACACGATATTGAGGACATTGCGGCTGGGGTGCGAGACGGGATTTACCAGTTCTGGCCCGCACCGAATGCTGCAGCGATCACCGAGATCATTGTCCACCCGCGACTGAAAGAGCTCCATTGCTTTTTGGCCGGCGGCGACCTAGATGAACTCAAGTTAATGCGACCATACGTCGAGGCTTGGGCAAAGCGTCATGGTTGCACGAGGTCAAAGTTCGCCGGCCGCCGAGGCTGGGAACGAACCTTCTTAAAGGACGAAGGCTACGAACCGAGGTGGTTCGTGGTTAGCAAGGAGCTCTAATGGCAACGCGAATCCCCTACACGGCCAGCGACGACGACATCTACTCCCAGCTGATGGCGCAGTTTGCGCAGGCCCAGCCTTACTACAGCGCGGCTCCCGTCGACTACGCCTCTGGCCTTCTTGGCGGCTATGACACCTCGATGTATGCGCCGACCGCTGCCGCGACTGCGGCTCCTGCGGCTGCCACGGTGAGCCGGCCCTATTACGGCGGCGTCGATTATGGATTCGGTCCCGTTACTGCCGGATCGCCTGGTGATGGAAGCGTCCCGTTTGACACCATGACGCCTGCAGAGCAGGCGGAGTTTTATGCTGCAAATCCTACGTTTGCGGCCATCACTCAGGGTCTGCAAGGTCTGTTTGGAATGACCAGTCTCGGGATGCTTCAAAACGCGATGGTCCCTGACTTTGTGCAGGCGCAAAGCGAAATCGCACACGGCATTGTCCCCGGTAGCGTGAACAGCATTAGTGCGCAAAACGCCATGGACGTTGGTGCGCATCCTGGCCTTGGATTCGGCTCTGGCATCCAGCAGGCCAATGCCGGCAACCAGTCTCTTACGGGTGGCCTGCTTGATTTCTCTGGTCAACAGGCCCCCGCCACCGTTACCGATCTCAGCACCCTGAGCAACGAGCTCGCGGCCCAGCAGATGGCCGCCGAGATCAATGCATCGCTTGAAGCCGCTGGAGCTCCAGCTGCCGCTGAAGCCTCTTTGGGCAATGACACCGTTGGCTTCGGTTCTTATGGCGAGACTGGCGGGATTGTCGGTGCCGATTCTGGCGGCGGCGGAGACGGCGGCGGTGGCGCAACCGTCATCTGCACCAAACTGCACAGCCTTGGGAAAATGCCAGAGGACATCTTCGAGGCAGACCAGGCTTTCGGCGAAATGATGATTCGCCTTCATCCGGAAATCTATGCCGGGTACATCCTTTGGGCAAAGCACGTCGTTCGCTGGATGGGCCGCGATGACTTCATCGGCAAGGCGGTGGTGGCGATTGTCGAAACTCTCGCCAAACCTTGGTCGATTGCGATGGCCGAAGAGATGGGCGTTAACGTCAAGAGCAGCTGGTTTGGCCGCCTTCTCCTCAAGCGCGGTATGCAGATCTGCAAATTCATTGGCGGCATGACTAAAAAGGAAGGGCTGCAAAATGTCTAGTAGCGGCGGAACTCAGACGACCCGGACGGAGATCGATCCGGACATCAAACAGGCCTACCTGCAAAACCTGCAGCAAAGCCGGCAGGTCGCTGCCGCGCTGCCGGTTCGGCAGTTCGCTGGTTTCAATCCGCTGTATCAGGCCGGCGAGCGTCAACTCACCAACCTGAGCCTTACCCCCTTCACGGGCGAAGAGATCAGCGCCTTTCAGAATCCTTACGAGCAGCAGGTCGTTCAGCAGACGCTGTCTGACATTGAGGACCAGCGGCGCATGGGCCAGATCGCTGAGGCGCAACGCGCCACAGCCGCTCGCGCTTTTGGCGGTTCCCGCCAGGGCGTGGCGCAGGCGCTCACCAACCAGGCCGCGATTAAACAAGGACTCGCCGCCGCCGGCAACCTGCGACAGCAGGGCTACACGCAGGCCGCGCAGCTTGCGCAAAACGCCCGAGCTCTTGGCCGTCAAGGCGCGATGGACGTCATGGGTCTTGGCGGCACTCGACAGCAGTTCTCGCAGCAGCAACTGGATGCCCTGCGCAATATCGGCCTCGAGCGCCTTGGCATTTCTCAAGCCGGCCTGAGCCTGAACCTGCCCAATCTGGGCATGACTCAGTCGACGCCGCTCTATCGCAACCCAGCCGCCGGCGCTCTTGGCGGCGCTTTGGCTGGCGCTCAGCTTGGCAGCGTGGTGCCTGGTGTTGGCACCGCCCTGGGCGCTGGTCTTGGCGGTATCCTGGGCCTGTTCTAAGGGTAAAAAATGGCAACGTCTTTTGATCTTGGCGGCCTGCTCGGCAACGCTCTCGGCGGTTCCGGCGCACTCGATGACCTGCTCACGCCTGAGCAGCGCGCTGCGATTCGGCAGCAGGGTGCCCTCTCGGCCGCTGCAGCTTTGCTCCAGGCCGCTGGGCCCTCTACCACCCGCACCACCCTGGGCCAGGCGCTGGGCTCGGCCTTTACGGCTGGGCAGGCTGGAATGCAAAAGGGCCAAGAGTCTGCCCTGACGCAGATGCTGACCCGCCAGAAGCTGGAAGAGGCCAAGCGCGGCCAGACGCTGCAGGCCAACATCGCCAAGATCCTGACGGGCGAGACGCCGGCTGCTGCTGGTGCGCCTGGCGGAGAGATCACGCCGGAGGAGGCTCTGGCCGCGCCCGGCATGCCCGCTGGCCCGACCGTAGCGCGCGCCGGCCTTATTGGCCAACCGCGCCCGGAGGCGGCGGCCGCTCCGGCTCTTAACCCGAATGAACTTAAGGCTCGACAGTATCGCCAAATTGCCGACGTATATGCTGCATCTGGCAAAGGCGAGGAGGCTAAGCGGTTCATGGACATCGCCGACGCGCTGGCTCCGACGCGCCCCGAGATTGTTGGCGAGCCCATCAAGACTCAAAGCGGCTACGTGATGCGCACCAAGTCTGGCACGTTCATTCCGATGCCGAAGGAATACGAGCCCGCAGCCAAGCCTGTCGGCGACCCGCAACTCGTGACGGAACGATCTTCTGGCCGCGAGGTCCTTGTTCAGCGTTACGACGACGGCTCCTACCAGACCGTCGAGCAGTTTGGCCCGCCCCGCAAGATTGAGCGTGTCGATACTGGCGGTGGCGTCCAGTTTGTCGACATGAGCGCTGTGCGTCCCGGCACCACGATTGCCAAGACTCTGGCTCCGCAGATCGTTGGCGGTGCAGAGACCGGCTACTTCCAAGTCGGTGGCGGCGGCGGCCGCGCTGCAGTTCCTGCTGCGGCCCCTGCCGCTGGTGTGGAACCTGCAGCCGCTGCGCCTCGTGCCCCCGCTGCTGGTGCAGCACCGGGCGCTGCGCCTGCGGCGGCTCCGGCCGTGGCTGGTGGTCCGCGTCCTCTTATCCCTGGCACCGGGCCGAAGCCGACTGAGGATCAGTCTAAGTCCGCCGGTTTTGCTTTCCGCATGAATCAGGCAACGCAAATCTTCAACCAGCCGGTCGTCGATCCGACGACTAACAGGCCAGTTGTCGACGCCAATGGAAAGTCTTTGACGCTTGAGCAAGCATTTGGACAGCCCTCTAGGGCTCAGTCAATTCTGAGGTCTATTCCTTCGGCTGGTGCCACCACGGCAATCGCCAATTACTTCGAGACTGAAGGCCGGCAGCAGTACCGCCAAGCGCAGGAAAACTGGGTTACGGCAAACCTGCGGGCGGAGTCCGGTGCTGTCATTGGCGCAGACGAAATGCAAAAGGAAATTGAGAAGTATTTCCCGAAAGTTGACGACAAGCCAAAGGTCATCCAGCAAAAGGCGGAGGCACGACGCGCTGCAGAAATCGCGATGCAGGTTCGCTCTGGCCCTGCATATAAGGCCGTTAGAAGCGCGGCATCTGCTGGTCGTGGTAGGTTGGTGACTGATCCGGCAACTGGCATGACCCGATACGTTGAGGAATAAAGATGGCCGACAAAATTGTCCAGGTTCCGAATATTGGCCCGGTTTCTTTCCCGTCCACGATGACGGATGAGCAGATCATTCAGGCCATCAAGAATTTGCAGGGTGCTCCTATTGAGCAGCCGCAGGCAAAGTCGGAACCAAAGCCTCCTGCAGCGCCGAAAACTGTCGGCGAAAAGATCGTCTCATCTCCAGTTGGCGGTGTGATTCGAGGCCTGATGGACATCCCCGAGGCTGGTGCCCAGCTACTCACTAGAGGCTTGGAGGCTATCGCTCCTGCCGGCTCTCGCATGGAAGAATTTATGCGCGGAGAGCGTCAACGTGTTGAGGAGATAAATCGTCAGAATGAAGCTCTGTATCGACTCGCTCGAGAAGGGCAGTTCGCACCTGGGGAAACCGATGTTGGCCGCCTTGTTGGCAACATCGTCGGCTCCATTGCACCGGGTGCCGGCGCTGCTCGCGCTTTGAATGTTGCCGCATCTCCTGTCCGTGCTGGCGCAGTCTCTGGCGGCGTCTCTGGCGTACTGCAGCCTGTCCGTGGCGCTCCGGATATGGGCGCAGGTGACTTCTTCACTCAAAAGGCAGAGCAGGCTGGCGTCGGCACTATTGCTGGCGGCGCTGGTGGATATGTCGCCGACAAGGTGATCGGTGCATTGCTTGGCCGTGGCCGTGCAGCGGCTCCGGCCGCGCCTGGCGCACCGACTACTGCGCAGGCTCAAGCTACCGCCACGACGACTCCGACCGCCACCGTTACGGGTGGGCAGGTTACGCCTGGCGCTGTAGGCCCCGACGTGTCTGCCGGCCTGACTGAGGCGCAGCGGTCAATCTTGGCTCGCGGCAAAGAACTCGGGTTTCGCACGACGCCGGGCCAAGAAACCGGAAGCCGGTCCCTGCTTCAGATGGAGGCTCGTCTTGAGTCGAGCCCCTTTACGTCCGGTCCTTTCAATCAGATTAAATCGACGAACCAGTCTGTGCTGAACCGAGCTGTTGCGCGGGCCATTGGCGTCGACAAGGATGAACTGAGCAATCCGGTTCTCGCTGAGGCGCAACGTAAGATCAGTAGCGTCTACAACAAGGTTGCAAGCCCAAACGCTCAGAAAGTCGATGGGATGTATGTCGCCAACGGCATTGACCTGATCGATAACGCCTTTGAAGGCCTGACGACTCAACCGCTAAAGTCCAATATTTTCGTCAAGCAGCTGCAAGGTTTCGCCGAGAAGGGCGAGGCAACCGGAAACCAGCTTTCTACCTTGTCATCGAAGATTGGCCGGCGCGCTAAAAACGAGATGACCAGCGCCAGCGGCGACCGCGAGCTTGGCAATGCTCTTTTCCAGATCAAGGAAATCGTCGACGATATGCTGGCCTCTGGCTTGAGCGCCGAGGAGCAGGCCGCATTCCAAGCGGCTCGCGCCAATTACCGCAACCTGATGACGGTTCGCACCAGCCCGAACGTGGTCAATCCGTCCTCCGGTAATGTGTCAGGCCTTAACCTTGCCTCGGCATTGACACGCAAGGACCCGAAAGGTTTTGTCTTCGGCAGCAACACGACGCCGATGTATGAAGCCGCACGATTCGCGCAGGCCTTCCGTCCGATTGTCGGAGACAGCGGAACTGCCACCAGGATGATGGAGTACACGCCTTTGAATGTACTGCTCTCCATGCCGACGAACATCGCCACCAGCGCCTACACGTCTGCCCCGGCTACCGCTCTGGCTAGAGGCCTGCAGTCCGGTGTCGTTCCCCCTGGCGCTGTTCCCCCGGCGATGGAGGAACTCATTCGCCGTTCGCTTCCGACAACTGGCGGTATCGGATTTTCTGCTGGTCTGCTTGGCGACTAACGCGCCCGGCGCTCAATAAGCGCCAGCACCTCGCGGTCCGACGCCTGCTCCGGCGTCGGCGCGAACAGCGCCCTGTTACGCTCCACAGCGCCCTCGCGGGGATCGCAGAGGTAGTACACCGCCACAGACTTGCGGTATTGCCCTGGCGGGCACGCAATGGGCTCGGGCAGACCGTGCCAGGCATTGGTGGTGTCGAACAGCACCGCCCGATTAAACAGCGGCGCAATGGTCTTCACCAGCTCGCCGGGCTTTCCGCCATCATCGCGCCACAGGCCCAGCGCGCCACCCCACGACTCATCCCAATCAGGGTTCAGGTACACGATCAAGTTGAGTCGGCGCTCTAGGCCGAGCTTAGGGTGGATGCTGTAGTCGAGGTGGGTGTTGAGTTTGCCGCCAGCGCCGTGAATGTGCAGACCGCCGCCGTGCAGCCCGATGTCCGGGTATAGGTCGCACTTCGTGAGCTTCTGGAACAGGTTCACCGCCTCGCGGGAATTGATGTCGCTGAAGAACTTGTAGAGATCCGGCGAGAAGTGGTGCCAGTTATTCAGCGTTTTTTTGACCTCGATAGCATTGTTGTAGCTATGCCACAAAGCGCTATCGAACTCGGGAAAACCACTAGAAAGACGGTGCGCCAGCTGCGGCTCGAAGAACCCGTCGATCACCAGGTGCGGGAACGGGTCCAGGCTCTGCCATTCGGTAATCACTTGCGCGCCCCGTAGGCGGCGATTAACGTGGCGTCGCTGCGGCCGTCATCCTTCACCCGCTTGAAGAGCTCCGCCGACTCGGGGAAGAGCTGAGCTGCCCGGTAACGCGAGCCATCCTTACCCTGGGGCACGTCCAAGGCCTTCTGCCAAGTCCGTGGCGGGATCGTCGTGGTGGCGATCTGATACGCCGCCAGGATGCCGAGCACCACCCCCAGCGACTGCCCCATGCTGAACATGGAGGTCACGCCCTGCCCGGGCATGGCGCTCAGGCGCTCGAGGTAGGCCACGTCGGCCTTGCTGCCGCGAATGATGAGGGACAGGGCCTGCGCATTGACCATGCGTTTTGTCTTGCTGTTTCGCTCCAGGGTCACGGTGGGCATATCGTGCACCTCGAGCAGCTGGCCGTCCTCAATGAGCGCCAGCGCGCCATTGAGGCCCACGTCGATACCGAGGACCCTCACGCCTTGCCCACCGCGGCATCCATGGCCTCGGAGAGCGACTTCATGCGGGCCGCGATGAGCGCATCCAAAGCCGCCTCTAGCCGCCTGACGGAACCGTAGAGCGGCTCCGTGGCACCGCTGGACCAGCGGCTCACCTGAGCCTGGTCGATCTCGGCGACGCGGCAGACATCGGAGAGACGAAAGCCCGCTGACTGAGCCTTCTCTCGAATGTCTGAAATTGCTTGCTGTGCGTAAGTTGTCATGCGTAGAATTCTAAGCAGTTGTTGATTAGTGGGTCAACGCAGGCCAAAAAGAGGGGCGAGGAATGACCCCCGCCCCCTAGAAGGAGATAGCCGCGGGGAGACGGCCGCAGCTAGAGCTAGGGGAACTGGAAAACCCCGGCTCAAGGCTGATTCTAGGCGGGTAATAGTTGACTGATTTGTAGGGGAGTTGACTAGGTTATCAGTTGTTGTATGATTAGCCCATCAACAACGCAAACGGAGCACGCACCATGCAAACCACTAAGCGCCACCCCCGCACCCTCGAAGAAGCATTCGGCCCCTACGCTCGCGGCCCGATTATCGAGTCCTATCCTGAAATGGATAAAGCCGACAAGATCGTGATCGGCGGCTGCATCGCCGTCGGCATCGCCTTCGTGGTGCTGCTGTGCATGGGGGTGATCTGATGAACCGCGAAGAACTCTACAAGCTGGCCCGTGAGGCGGGGTTCACGAACCCTAGTCCGTGGTCCATAGTGGAAGTCCCGTCAGGCATGGAAAGCAGCCTATTCGTGCGGGACCTCGTCTATTCCTTCTGGAACAACTTGGAGCGGTTTGCAGACCTCTTGGAATCGAAGAAGCAGGCTGCTGGGAAAAGCAATACCGGCGGCTTTGCTTTCCCTGCCATGCACTTTGACCTAGCCGACGTCGAGCACGGCATGACCCTGCGCGACTACTTCGCGGCCAAGGCGATGCAGGCTTTGATTGAGAAGTACGACTGCGAACCCGCAACAGAAACAGCCGATGAAGCGTACCACTACGCCAACGCCATGCTGGAGGCCCGCAAATGAACCCCAAGCTCCAACAAGAGATCGACAACATCTTAAGCAAGATGGCCCCGCCAAAGGATGCCATCGGCCTGCTCACGGCAAACGATGTGCGCACCATCATCCGCCAGGCCGCCACGCAAGGCGTAATGGCCGGCTGGGTCGCCGGGGAGCGCACCGCCCGCACCCATTGGAGCCGTGAGAACGACGAGCTCAAGAGTCGCATCCGCGAGCTGGAGCTGGACAAGATCGCGGCAGCAAAATAGATCCATCAACCACGAAGGAGCCAGCCATGCGCAATACCTGCTGCAACCTTGACTGCAACCAAGGCCGCAACTGCCCGATGAAGGCAGGCAAGCAGGAGCGAACGGTGCTGGAGTTCTTCGAGGACTGGATCTTCGGCTTCCTCTTCGGTGCCCTGATGGTCGCTAGTTTCATCGGCATCATTCGACTCTTCATCATGGTGATTGACAAAAAATGACATTCACAGAAAAACTGGTTTCGTTTGTCTTCGTCTGCGCCGGCACCGCCATCGCTATTTGGCTATCCACAAACGTGATGGTCGGCTTCCTGGGGATGTGCAAATGAGCCAGGCCACCATGGGCCCCGACTGCCTCGGCCATTGCAACGGCGGGATGTGCCCCTACCGCATCCCATGCTGGCGCAAAGCCGAGTACGACGCAGGCATAGACCGCGTCGACACGCTGGACGATGAGCAAGAAGACGATGCGCAAGCGCAGTAAGTACCGCCCCAAAGGCGTGATACCGGACACGATCTCATTCGTCCTTCGCGGCTTCATGCCGGTGCGCGAGCACGACAAGTCCACGACGGCAAAGATCAAGAACCACCAGGCGCTTCTGAACATGACCAACGGCAACGGGACTCGCGCAGACATTGAGACACTAATAGATGCGATGAACTTCGCCGAGGCGCTCATCAAGACCGCTGGCATAGGCGTCGAGTACACGCAAGAGATCACAGACGCGCAGCAGGCCATCTTTACGATGGGACAGCGCGGCGTCGCAAAGGACCGTTTCCTGTTCACGGGCCCCGAGATGAAGGCCATCAATACAGGGATGGATGTGCACGACGCCCAGCTGGACGTGTGCACGATTGGAGAGCTAGAAAAGGCTCTGGACTTCGTGTCCAGAGAAATCAGAGCAAAACGAGCAAGGGCTATCTCATGAAAAAACTGGTTACAGCATCGTGCCTGGCGGCGCTCACTCTTTCGGCCCAAGCCGAATTCGTCGACGGCAACAAACTCCTTTCAGACATGACCGGATCTCACGGGCTCCAGATGAGCGCGCTCGGGTATGTCATGGGCGTTGCTGACGCGTTGCAAGGCGTCATCGTCTGCCTGCCTACGAATGTCGTGGCCGGTCAGGTCAATGACATGGTGAAGAACTACCTCACCAACGTGCCGCGAGACCGCAGCCTGTCCGCCGACGCCGTCGTGGCCAAGGTCCTTAAGGACACCTGGCCGTGCGCGGCTCGGCCCAATAACGGGAGGGCGCTGTGAGCATCGACGTAATGACGCAGGCGCTGCACTATACGAGGCCCGGAGCCATCGTGCCTGTTACTCCAGAGACCGTGAAGATATTGGTGGACGCCCTGCGCCTCGCCATTGAGCAGGCCGAGCGGCAGGAGCCGGTGGCATATCTACCGCCTACGCCGCATCAGGAGAATGCCCTCTACACCGCCCCGCCCCAGCGCCAGCCTCACGAACTGCTGTGCGTCTGCGGCGCGT
>JACCDY010698387.1_pt1 | contig 34969 bp, 28 predicted proteins | sample 7446391 | NCBI WGS metagenome assembly JACCDY01 (sample SAMN15323451, study PRJNA562643) | freshwater metagenome | isolation source: river surface water | place: USA:Blue River Watershed | collected 2017-08-18 | reverse complement strand
GGAAGGAAGGCTGGGAGGTCTCCTGCGTCGGCGACGACATCGCCTGGATCAAGCCCGGCCCCGACGGCTGGCTCCGCGCCATCAATCCGGAAGCCGGCTTCTTCGGGGTCGCTCCCGGCACCTCCTACGACAGCAATCCGATGGCGATGGACTCCATCAAACGCGACACCATCTTCACCAACGTCGGCCTCACCGACGACGGCGACATCTGGTGGGAGGGAATGACCAAGGAGCCCCCCGCCCACCTCATCGACTGGAAGGGGAACGACTGGAAGCCGGGCCAACTCGACGCCGAGGGCAAACCGGTCCTCTCAAGCCATCCCAACAGCCGCTTCACCGCCCCCGCGAGGAACTGCCCGATCATCGACCCGGACTGGGAGAGCCCCGAGGGGGTGAAGATCAGTGCCATGATCTTCGGGGGACGCCGCGCCACCACGATGCCTCTCATCTTCCAGTCCTTCAACTGGGTGCACGGCGTCTACCTCGGCGCCACCGTCGGCTCCGAGATGACCGCCGCCGCCGCGGGGACCATCGGTCAGGTCCGCCGCGACCCGATGGCGATGCTCCCCTTCTGCGGCTACGATATGGGCGACTACTTCGCCCACTGGCTGGAGATGAAAAAGTATGTGAAGTATGTTCCGCGCATCTTCCACGTGAACTGGTTCCGCAAGGGCCCCGAGGGCAAGTTCCTCTGGCCCGGCTTCGGCGACAACATGCGTGTCCTCAAGTGGATCGTGCAGCGCTGCCAGCAGGGAGCCCATGCCCTTGAGACCTCCGTCGGATGGGTGCCCGAGTACAAGGACCTCGACATGACGGGGCTGGAGGGAAAGATCACCCCGGAGGCCTTCGAGGAACTCCAGAAGATCGACCCCGCCGAGTGGCACCGCGAGCTTGTCCTTCAGGACGAGCTCTTCATGAAGCTCTACAGCCACCTCCCGAAGGAACTCGTCTTCCAGCGCGAACTCCTTATCTCAAGGCTGTAAGAGGAATTCAGGGAGTCTCGCGCAGAGACGCAGAGAGAAAATCATGGGGAAGGCCGATCGTGGCCGACCCCATTTTTCTTTTCATCACTTCTCATACGGCCCGCTCGCTCTTATTCCTCGGCGCCTCCGCTCCTCTGCGAGAATTTTCCGATGTTCTCTGGAAACTCAAAGGGGCGGGGTGATCTTCACCAGTTCGGCAAAGACCGAGCCGATGAAGACATCCACCTCCGCCCGGAGAGGAATCCTCTTTCCGTCATCCGACATCCAGACGCGGCCCGAGCGGAATTTTTTGTGCGGGGCAAGGCGGCCGATCGCCGGCCCCTGCGTCTCGATGCTCTGGATCCTGACATTGAAGCGGATGGCCCGGATTTTCATCCCGAACATGGGGAGGGAATCACGCCCCTCGACGCTCAGGTCGACGAGGTAGGGACTGCGGTCGGGGAAGACCGTCAGGCGGAGCCGATCCCCATCGTGCAGGGGGTGACTGCGCACCAGCAGCATGGCGGCGAAGAGATCCCTGACGCCGGGGAGTTGAACCGAGGTCCACGGCTTTTTCTCCCAGGGAAAGCGGTGACAGGCCACAAAGCTTCCGCCGGTACCGTTGGCATTCGCACCGAAGAAGGCATCGCTCAGGTAATCCCCCTTGGCCACCTCCTCGTCCATATGGAACCACGAGGGCCCCTGGCCATCGGTGCCGGCTTCACCCACATAGTCCGCATGATAATTCCAGAGCTTGCGGATGAGGCTGTTGGGACCGCCCTTTCCGGTGATGCGACGCCTCTGGGGATCGGGGTCACCGGACGCATCATGTCCGTTCGTGACCTCCACTTCCGCTCCGCCTGCGCCGACACCCTCCCACCCGAAGCGGTAGGTGGCGCGAAAAGGATCGATCGCCCGGAAGGGAGTCTGGGCCGGCGGCGTCAGCGTCCTCTCCCAAGCGGCGTAGGGGGATCCGGCGGCAGGACGCGGCGCCATCCCGATGGCGCCCAGAACCAGGATCAGAAACCCTTCGCGGACGCGGAAGGGGCGACGTGCGGTAAGAGAGGAGTGACGGTGTCGGAGGGAATCCATCCAGTCTGGCCGGGGCCGGCTGCAACATACCACCAGGCGCCGTTGCGGGACAGCACGCTGATAAGCGATCCCGGGGCAACGGTACCGGCTGGGGTGCCGTTATCCGAGGGGGTCGCGCGAAGCACGGGGGCTTTTCCTGATGTCACGACGGCCTGATCCACCGCGATCCGCCGCGGATCGATCAGGGTTCCGAAAACCGCAACGCCATGCCCCGCGATGAAAACGGCGAGAGCCAGGGCAAGCCATCCCCTCTTCCGGGGAACCTGAAAGAACAGCACCACGAAGAGGAGCACCCCGATCCACCCGACCACCGAGCCCGCGATGATCAGCCTCTCGGGGAGAACGGCGGAGCACACTCCCTGCCTCCAGTCCTTTGAGATCGGAATACCAAGAGAGACACAGAGAACAGCGAGGCGTTGTTGCGCCGGAAGGAATCCGGGATCCAGCAGCAGGGCCCGACGGAGGGAAAGCGTGGCGCCGGGGGCATCCCCGGTCTTCTCCTCGGCAAGCGCCCGGTTATACCAGAGTTCGGGCGAACCTTCCTTCAGGAAAGCCGGATCCGTGAGGAGGGTGCGGTAACGGGCAAGGGCATCGAGAGGATGTCCCGCGCGGAGCGCCTCGCCGGCGGCAGTGGCCTGATCCGTAATCGCGGCGCGAAGCGGCGCAAGGACAACAAGGGCTCCTGTCACGGAAGCCAGCAAGAGGGTTGAAAATCGGTGTGTCACGAGGACTTGTCGGTGAGTGCGCGGAGAGTTTGGAGAAGCTGTTTCCTCTCGGAGGCGGGGAGTGCGACTGATCCTCCGGAGCCGTATTTGAAGACATCCCGGCGCTCCGTCAGCCTTGCCATCACCTCGTCACGCTTTGCGGAGGGGGCGGCTGCCAGGCCGGCATACTCCACGGCGGCATCATAGGTGGAGGCTGCATCCAGGGTGCCCGCATCAAGGGAGGACCACAGCTCCGCGATGCGACGACGACGACGGGAAGCCGCACTCCCTCCCCGGGCATTGAGATCACGCAGGTAGAGGAATGTCGCCAGAGCCGCGGCGGCGACGATCATGGCCAACGTGGCGGCCCGGAACTCAAGTCGGTGGCTCGGCGTGCTCCAGGGGTGAAGCGTCATGCCGGTGAAAGGCTCCCCTTCCCTGGGTGCCGCGGAACCATTGCCCGCGGCAGGGCTCGCAGTCGCGCCGGGAGCAGGCCCCGCGGGGAGTGCCGCCTGATTGACCGGGCTTCCCGGCGATGCATCCACCGGTAGCGGCTTGCTGGCAAGGGTGACATACTTGGCGGTCACCGGATCGAAGTAGGAGAACTCGGCGGCGGGCGTCGACTGCCTCGGCTCCTGGGCAATCAGGGTGAAATCGAAGGCCTTCACCCCCGTGTAGGAGAGGACATCGGTGGCGTCGAACTTGTCGGTCGGGGGATAGCTGCGCCATCCGTCGCTTCCGGTGAGCACGGGAGCACCCATGCCCTTGAAGTTCCCCTTGCCCCCGATCTTGACGGTGAGCGTCACCGGATCACCTGGTGCGGGGCGAGGATTCTGCACGACAGCGTCCAGATCGAACTGGCCCACCGCCCCGGCAAAGGAAGCCGGACGTCCCTCCTTGGGAAGGGGGAGCACCTCGAGACGCAGCGGTTCCGTTTTGACGGCGATATCTTTGGTCTGGTTGAAGGGGGACTGACCTCCGAGAAGCTGCTGGAAGACCGGATCGTCAAAACCGGGCGGAAGCGCGCCGGGCAACTGGATCTGGCAATCGATCTTGGCAGGGGAGAGATTGATCGTCCCCGGCTTCACGGCGGAAAGGAGCGTGCGGAATGTCAGGACGTTGTAGATTGCGCCGTCGCGCTCCTCCCGGCTTTCTCCGGGATCGGGGAAACGCTCGGCGATCACCCCCTCGCCGCCGAAGTCCACCTTGCCTCGCACCTGCACCTGGTTGCGGGCATCGAAATAGAAACGGATCTCCACCGGCACCATTTCGCCGGCGTAGATGGTTCTCTTGAGACACTGGATCTCTCCGAAGGCCAACCGGACCTGATCCTGCGCCTGCGCCGCATTCCTGATCGGCCGGGGAGGCATGCCCGGCATCTGCGGAGCAATCTGCTGCGGCGGGGGAGCGGCGATGCCCGGTACCGCCCCTCCTCCTGCATGGACCGTGAGGGAGACCGGCGCCGTCCGGTACTGTTTCCCCTCGGCGGTCACTGGGATCGACGGAATGGTGAAGGTGCCCGCCCGGAGCGGCATCACGACGTAGCTGTAGAGCACGGAGGAGGAAACCTTGAAATTCACCATCTGCACCTGCGTCGACTGGCCCGTAAGCCGGATCTGCAATCCCTCGACGGCCAGTTCCCTCGGCACATTGGCCCCCTGCGTTCCGCTCACGCGCACCTGAAGTTCCGCCATGTCGCCCAGGGAGACATCGGGGCGGGAGAGTTCCGCAGTCACCGCCACCTCGGCCGATCCGCGTACGCTCATCACGAGCAGCAGTGCCGCGAGCATCACCGGAATCCGGGCATTCATGAAAAACGGTTTCATCAGGCGCATCACACTACCAGTCCCGGAGGGTTTGTTCCACGGCCCTGTGTTGACCGCTGATGACATGCTGCTCCTCGTCCTGAACCGAACGGAGCAGCGCACGCGCCTGATTGGCGGACATTCCCCCGTCCTTGCCCTCCTCAGCCTCGGCGGGAGCCGCCGCCTCGCCCTGTTCTTTTCCACCCTTCTCTCCGCCGCCAAGCGCTCCTTCCTTCCTGGGGGTCGCGGAGGGCGCGGGTGTGGGTGTTGGGCGCCCCCCCTGACCCTGCTGTTGTCCGGCGTTGCGCTCCTGCGGTGATCCGGGTTTCTGATCCTGATTCTGCCGGTCACCCTGCTGCCCCTGTTTCTGCTGCTCCCCCTGACCTTTTCCCTGATCGGGTGAGGGTGATGGCGTCGGGGAAGGCTGGCCGTCCCCCTTCTCCCCGGACTTTTGGTCTTGGCCGGCCTGGTCCGGCTTCTGGTCTTTCTGCTGCCCCTCTTTGTTCTGCTGATCTTTTTCCTGCTGGCCCTTGTCCTCTTTCTGGCCGTTGCCGCCACCTTGCGACTGATCGCTCTTGGACTGGTCTTTGTTCTCTTTGTCGTCCTTCTGGTCCTTGTTCTCCTTCTGTCCGCCGCCGCCCCCCTGGGACTGGTCGCTCTTCTGCTGATCCTTGTCCTTGTTGTCCTTCTTCTGATCCTTGTCGTTCTTTTTCTGCTGATCCTGTTTCTTTTTCAGGTCCTCGATCAGCTTGCGGACGATGTCGCGGTTTTCCTTCGCGGCGGCATTCCTGGGGTCGGACTTGAGGACCGTCTCGTAGTGCTGGAGGGCGTTCTTCCAATCGGACAGCTTCGCGTCATTCTCCTTGGCCATCTCCCCCGTCCGCACCAGGGCATTGGCCAGATTGTAGGTGGCCGCCTGCCTGATCTTCTCCTTCGCGGAGGTCATCGCCTCGGAGAAGTATCCTGCGGCCTTCTTGAAATCACCCGCCTTGTAGGCGGCTGCCCCGGCATCGAACCGCACCTCCGCGGCCGATGCGCCCGCCTGGAGGCGCTTTTCGAAATCCTGAAGCGCCCCCTGGTAGTTTCCCTGGTGGTAGTCGCTGATGCCGCTTGCGCGAAGATCGCCCGGTGCCCAGAACACCATGCACCCCATCATCACCGCGGAGAGACCCGCGACGGAGGGGCGTGAGGCACGGGTCCCGCGTCCCTCGCCAAGGAGTGATCGCAGGAAAAGCAGGAGAAGGGCCGCAGTCGCCGGCCATGCGTAGCGCTCGATCGGCTTGCGCCCCGAGAGAACGCCGGTCTCCTGAGCCTCCATCGGAAGGACGCCCTTGTCGAAGATCGCCTTGGCCGCGTCATGACCGTAGGGCTGATAGAAACCCCCCGTGATTTTGGCGATCTCCCCGAGACGCGCGGCGTCAAGACGGGAGGTCACCGGACGGCCCGTCTCGTCACGGACGAAGTCATTGCGACCCGACTCCGTCCTGATCGGGATCAGTGAGCCTGCGGGCGAGCCGAATCCAATCGTGAAAATCCTGATGCCCGCCGCAGCTGCCTCCTTCGCCGCCTCCAGGCCGCTGGCCTCGAGATCCTCGCCGTCGGTCATGAGCACGAGGGCGCGGGTCATCCCCTCCCCCTTGCCGAAGGCCTCCATCGCCATGCGGATCGCCGCGGCGATATCGGTGCCCCCCCGGGGGATCGTGTTGGTGTCGAGGTCGTTGATGGAATTGAGGACCGCCCCCTTGTCGAGCGTGAGAGGAGCCTGAAGGAAGGAGTTTCCGGCAAAGGCGATCAAGCCGACACGGTCACCCTTCAGGAGTTCCAGGAGATCCTGCGCGATCAGCTTGGCCCGGCCCAGTCGGCTCGGCGCGGTGTCGGTCGAGAGCATGCTGCGCGAGGTGTCGATCGCCAGGATCACGTCCCTTCCCTTGGTCCTCACCTCCTGCTCCCTGTATCCGAGGCGCGGCTTCGCCAGGGCCGTCAACGTCAGCGCCAGGGCACCGAGGAGACATGCGGCGCGGAGATTCCGCTTGAGGGGACTCAGGCGTCCGGCAAGTTGCCCGCGGAGCCGCGGAGCGAGGATCCTCGAGAGGAGTTGCTCGCGACGACGTCCGGCATCGGCAAAGAACCAAAGGAGAGGCAGGAGCAGCAGAAGCCCCCAGAACCATTCCGGGGCACCGAAGGAGAGTCCGTCGCCGGGCATTGTGGGGATCAGGGTCGGCATGGCGGGTGATCAGGGAAGACGTCGCCAGAGGGTCTGGGAGAGAATCCCCTCAGCCGCGAGAAGCAGGGCGGCGACGGCAAGGAACGGCGGGAAGTAGTCGTGGTAGTTGGAGCTCTTCTCGACCTCGATCTTGGTTTTCTCAAGCCGGTCGATTTCCCGGAACGTCGCGTCCATGGAGCGGGTGTCGGCGGCGCGGAAATATTTCCCCTCCCCGATCGCGGCGATCCGGTCGAGCAGCTTCTCGTCGAAATCGAACATTACCTTCTGGTAGACGGTGCGCCCGAAAGGATCCTTCACGGGCACCGGCACCGGCCCGTTGCTGCCGGCACCGATCGTGTAGATCCTGATTCCCAATGCATGGCCGGCCTCGGCCGCCGTCAGCGGCTGTACCTTGCCCGCGTTGTTGGCCCCGTCGGTAAGCAGGACGATCAGCTTGGTCTTGGCGTCGCGGTCCTTCAGACGCGAGACGGCGGAAGCGAGGGCCGAGCCGATGGCGGTGCCGTCCTCGACCAACCCGATCTGCACGCGGTCAAGATTCCTGATCAGCCAGTCGTGGTCGAGGGTCAGGGGGCTTACCAGATAGGGACGTCCGGCGAAGGCGATGATCCCGATCCGGTCGTTGGGCCGCGCCTCGATGAACTGCTGGGTCACCTTCTTCACGGCATCGATGCGGTTCACCCTGGAGGAGCCGATGGTGTAATCCTCCGCGGCCATGGAGCCCGAGACATCAAGCACCAGCATGATGTCGACACCGCTTGCCTGGACCCTCTCCACGGTCGACCCCAGTTGTGGGCGGGCCAGCGCCACGATGAGGCAAGCCATCGCGCCATAGACCAGGGAGGCGAGGAACTTGCCGGCGCGGGAACGACTCCTCTTTCCCACGGCAAGCACCAGGCTGGTGGAGGAAAAGAGGATGCCGGGCGCCCCTCCCGCACGTCCCTTGAGCAGGGCGATCAGGGGAAGCAGAAGAAGTCCGGCCAAGACCCAGGGATGGGCGAAGGAGAATCCCGTCGACACGGCCAGCGCGGGAATCACCGGAATCATGCCCCCTCCTTTCCGGAAGCGACCTGCCTGCCGCCCCCTTCTCCCTTGGCCTCGCCGCCGCGGACGAACGATTCCGCGGCAGCGATCAGGGCAAGCCGCTGCTCCGAGGTCGCCTCACCGCGAGCATACTTGAGGTAATCGGCCCTGTGCAGGAATTCCGCCATCGCCTCCTGCTCCTCGGGCACGAACCGGAGCGATCCCCGGAGGGAGAGGAGGAACTCCTCGGTGGTCTGGCGCGGGGCGGCTAGGCCGAAGGCCTCACCGAGAAAACGCCTCAGCACGTCGGAGACGCCCACGCCGAAATCATGGTCATCACCCTCTGAGAGACGGCCCCTCAATTTCCCGAGTTCAAGGAGGGCCTTTTCGCGCGGCGTCAGCACCACGGGTTTCCTGCGGAGCAGGAACCACCAGAGAAGTACCCCGACGAGCGCCACAGCGGCGACGGTCGCGGCGATCACCCAAAGCGACGTGGCGAAAAAGGGAAGGGGGCCCACGATGTCATGGATCGGCGCCGGGGTGGGGGCTCCGATGGCGGGTGCTCCGCCCGCTCCGGGACCGAAGCTGATGCCTGGCTGCTGGGCCGTGTTGGTCATGCGGCAAGCCTCCTTCCCCGACGATCGAAGAATCCCCGCAGCACGGGCAGGTAATCGGCGTCGGTACGCAGCATCAGGGCGTCGATCCCCCTGGCCCCGAAGAGCGATTTCAACTCCCGGGCACGGCCGAGCGCCAGTTCCGCGTATCCCGCGGCGATGGCCCGGCGCGACGTGTCGACCTCGATCTGCTCGCCCGTCTCCGGATCCTCCAGGAGGATCACCCCGACATTGGGAAGCGCCTCCTCGGCGGGGTCGACGACAGAGAGCGCCACGGTGTCATGCCGCTTGGCGGTGACGGTGAGCGGTCTGGAAAAGTCGCGGGCGATGAAATCCGAAATGAGAAAGACGAGGGCGCGGCGGGTCACCACCTTGTTCATGTACTCGAGCGCCCCGGAGAGATCGGTGCCCCGGCCGCGCGGGCTGAAGAACAGCATCTCGCGGATCAGGCGGAGGATGTGCAGGCGCCCTTTCTTCGGGGGAATGAAGAGTTCGACGCGGTCGCTGAAGAGAAGCAGCCCCACCTTGTCGTTGTTGTGGATCGCGCTGAAGGCAAGGATCGCCGCCACCTCGGCGGCCACCTCGCGCTTGCTTTCGTTCACGCTGCCGAAATCACCCGAGGCGCTGACATCGAGGACGATCATGACCGTCATCTCCCGCTCCTCGGTGAACTTCTTGATATAGGGCTCCCCGGTGCGGGCGGTCACGTTCCAGTCGATCGCGCGGATCTCGTCGCCGGGCGAGTAGGGACGCACCTCCTCGAAATTCATGCCGCGCCCCTTGAAGACGCTCTGGTACTGCCCCGCGAAGGAGGACTCCACGAGGCGGCGCGTGCGCAGCTCGAGGCGGCGGATCTTGCGTAGGATCTCGCGGGGATCGTTCATCGGTCGCTGGGATTGCTTGGTCCGTCCCGGGGCAGCCCCCCGGGGTTAGGGAACGGGCAGCCCCTCGAAGACGCGCCTGACGATCTCCTCGGGGGAGATCGACTCGGCCTCCGCCTCGTAGCTCACGGCGATGCGATGGCGTAGCACCTCGGTGCCGACGGACTTGACGTCGTGCGGGGTGACGTAACCGCGCCCGTTCAGGAAGGCATGGGCCTTGGCGGCAAGCGTCAGGAAAATGGTCGCGCGGGGCGAGGCGCCGTAGCGGATCAGGCCGTCGAGCTTGAGTCCGTAGTTGCCGGGCTCGCGTGTCGCCCAGACAAGGTCGACGATGTAGTCCTTCACCCGGTCGTCGACATAGATGGCGTTGACGACTTCCCGGGCCGCGAGGATCTGCTCGGTGCTGACCAGGGGGTCGACCGAAAGGCGGGGGGCCGAGGTCGACATGGCGTCGAGGATGGATCGCTCCTCGCTGCGGGACGGGTAGCCGACGACCACCTTGAGCATGAAGCGGTCGAGCTGCGCCTCGGGAAGCGGGTAGGTCCCCTCCTGTTCGAGCGGGTTCTGGGTGGCCAGAACGAGGAAAGGGTCGGGAAGCCTGAATGTCTCGTCACCGATGGTCACCTGGCGCTCCTGCATCGCCTCGAGAAGAGCGCTCTGGACCTTGGCGGGCGCGCGGTTGATCTCGTCGGCAAGGATCAGGTTGGCGAACACGGGGCCCTTGCGCGTGGTGAAGACCCCCTCCCTGGGATTGTAGATCAGCGTGCCGACGAGGTCCGCCGGAAGAAGATCGGGAGTGAACTGGATGCGGGAAAAGTTGGCGTGGATGCACGAGGAGAGCGTGCGGACGGTGAGCGTCTTGGCCAGACCGGGGACGCCTTCCAGAAGAACGTGGCCGTTGCCTAGCAGGCCGATGAGCAGGCTGCGGACGAGGCCCTGCTGGCCGACGACGACGCGGCTGATTTCCTGGGTAAGGGGGGCGACCCAGGAGCTGGCTTCCTGGACGCGGCGGTCGAGTTCTTGAACGGATGGATTCATCTGTCTGGTTGGTTGCTTTGGTGGTGAAAATCTTGGGTTATCCGGGGAAGGATCATCCCGTCGGAATCAATTTTTGAGACAGGCAGGAAGGCAAGTTGTTCAATTTTTTGCAGGGGTGCGGGATCCGGAGTCCACCGCCATCCGCTCCCTGAGCCGAAGGGCGCGTTCCGTCACCGGGCTCCCCTCACCGAGCAGGGTGAGGTGGCCCATCTTGCGTCCGGGCTTGGCCTCCTTCTTCCCGTAGAGGTGAAGGAAAAGTCCGGGCTCCTGCAGGAGAAGCGCCCAGTCGGGCTCGCCGTGGCCCCAAAGGTCGCCCAGGAGGTTCAGCATCACCCCCGGGGAGCGGAGATCGACGGGCCCCAGCGGGAGTCCGCAGACAGCGCGTATGTGCTGGGCGAACTGGCTTGTCATCGCGGTTTCGAGGGTGTGGTGGCCCGAGTTATGGGGGCGGGGGGCAAGTTCGTTGACCATCAGGCCGCCATCCGCGAGGACGAAGAATTCCGCGGTGATCAACCCGGTGACGGCGAGTTTTTCGGCGATGGCGGCGGCAAGTTCCTGCGCCTTGGCGGCGACCTGCGGGGGCAGGTCGGCGGGTGCCGTCGTCACGTCGAGGATGCCGTCACGATGGACATTGGCCTGCACCGGGAAGCAGGAGGACTCGCCGTTCGCGGAACGCGCGCAGATCACGGAGGCCTCCGAAACGAAGGAGACCCGCTGCTCGAGCACGGCGCGCGGCGCCCCGAGCCGGGCCCACGCGGCCCCGGCATCGTCACCGGGCCGGAGGCTGATCTGCCCCTTGCCGTCGTAACCGAGAGCCGCCGTCTTGAGAATGGAGGGGGCGTTCAGATCGGCCAGGGCAGCCGCCAGATCGGCGGCCGATGCGACGGGGCGGAACGGGGCCACCGGGATGCCTGCACCCTGCAGGAACTCCTTTTCCAGGATGCGGTCCTGGCAGACACGGACCACGCGGGAGGAGGGGCGGACCGGGATGCGGCTCTCCAGGAATTCCAGCGCCCCGACGGGGATGTTCTCAAACTCCACGGTCGCGACATCGACCGCGTCGGCAAAACGCGCCAGGCCGTCGAGGTCGTCGAAAGGAGCCGAAATCGAGAGATCGGCGCAGGAGGAGGCGGGGCCTTCCGGGGCCTCGTCGTAGACGACGACACGGTATCCCATGGACTTGGCCGCCATCGCAGACATGCGTCCGAGCTGGCCGCTTCCAAGGATCCCGATGGTCGCCCCCGGGAGAAAGACCTGTCCCGACAGGGTTTTCCCTTCCGGGCCCGCGTTGCGGCGGCTATCGTTGGCACCTTCGCTTCTGCTCATGGATCGTCTGATTTACCTGCTGGCTCTTGGAGTGGTTACGCTCATCCGGCTGCTTCCCCTGACCGTTTGTTTCGTGCTGGGGCAGTTGCTCGGACTCTTGATCTGGTCGATTCTGCCCGGCTACCGGCGTCTCGCCAAACGGAATCTCCGCATCGCCTTCGGCCCCGGCCTCACCGACCGCAAGGCCGCCATCCTGACGCGCCGGCACTTTGCCAACCTGGGAGCCAACCTCGTCTCCTCCCTCAAGATCCCGGCGCTGAGCGAGAAAAAGCTCCGCTCCCGCCTCCGCTTCGAGCCGGAGCAGGACTGGGAGGACTGGATCGTCGGGAAAAAGGCCGGGGGGCGGGGAACCGTCGCCGCCCTCAGCCACTTCGGCAACTGGGAGATCAACGCCCAGATCGCCGAATTCGTGAAGCCGCGCGTGGCGGGATGCGTCTATCAGGCCCTTCGCAACCCGCTCGTCGACGATCTTGTGAACCGGGACCGCCGCAGCCGCGGAGTCCGCACCTTCGACCGTAAGAAGGAGATGCAGGGGGCAGCCTCCCTGCTGAAGGCGGGAGGAGTGGTCGGGGTCCTCATCGACCAGCATGCGGGCAATGCAGGAATCTGGATGACGCTCTTTGGCAAACTCGCCTCCACCTCCCCCCTCGCGGCCAGCCTCGCCCAGCGGACCGACGCCCTGCTCTCCATGGTCAGCGTCCGCACGGTCGGAATAGCCCGCTGGGTGATCCACACAAGCGAACCGGTGCCGACGGAGGGACGCGAGATCGCCGAGATCACCATGGATCTGAACCTCCTCCTGGAACGGGAGATCCACCGTTCCCCGGCCGACTGGTTCTGGGTTCACAATCGCTGGAAACTCCCCCACCCCAACTTCCTGCTCAGCGAGTCGAAACGAGGCATTCATCTGCAGCCCGATTCCGACCCGGCAAAGCTCCATCCCTTCCGTCTGCTGGTCCGCTCCCCGAATTGGCTCGGCGACGCCTGCATGGCGGCACCGGCCCTGCGCGCCGTGAAGGCGGGACGTCCCGACACCCACCTGACCCTCCTCGCACCGGCAAAGCTTGCAGCACTCTGGAGGGAACTTCCGGAAGTCGACGAGGTGCTCGAGATCCCTCAGGGTGCCTCCCCCAGAAAGGTGGCGCGCATCATCCGCGCCGCGGGACATTACGATGCCGCCATCCTGCTGCCGAATTCCGTCCGCAGCGCCCTTGAGGTCTGGCTGGCCCGCATTCCCCGCCGCGTGGGGCGCGACATCCACCGGGGCCGGAGATTCCTGAACCAGACCATGGCCTCGTCAAAGCAGCTCCATCCCGTCCTTCATCAGGCGGAGGAGCTCCTCTCCATGGTCCGCAAACTCGGCGCCCCCGACCTCCCGCCGAGGGAGCCGCGGCCCACCCCCGGAGGCCCCCTCCGCATCGCCCTCTGCCCCGGCGCCGAATACGGCCCCGCCAAACGCTGGCCCTTGGAGCGCTACCGAGCCGTCATGGAGCGGATCTCCCGGGAGCACGACCTCACCTGGGTTGTGGTCGGCACCGCCAAGGAATCCCCGCTCGGCGAATCCCTCACACGAAACTTCCCCGGAAAAGCCGAAAACCTCTGCGGCAAGACCACCCTTCCCGAACTGATCGCCGAGCTGAAGAGTTGCCGCCTGCTCCTCACCAACGACACGGGGACGATGCATCTGGCCGACCTGCTCGGCGTCCCCGCGGTGGCGATCTTCGGATCCACGGAGCCGGCCCTGACGGGCCCCTCGGGCACCACGGATCCCCCCCATCGAATCCTCCGCCGCAAGGTCGAATGCAGTCCCTGTTACCTCCGGGAGTGCCCCATCGACTTCCGCTGCATGAAGGAGATCTCGGTTGAGATGGTGGCTGATGCCGTTCAGGAAACGCTGGACGCTGCCGCAGGTGTTTAGACTGAAGACTGTTAGCCTATTAGGTCAGATCTGCATGACAGCACCCTGCTCCAATCCCCTTCCCGGCATTCCTTTGATCGCCTCGCTTATCTCTTTCGTCCGTTTTAGCCTTTAGCCTTCATCCTTTAGCCTTTCCCTTTTTCCCATGCTCAGTATCCGCAAACTCAAAAAAACCATCGGCGGCCGCACCCTCTTCGAAGAGGCTGACATGCAGGTCAACTACGGCGAACGCGTCGCCTTGGTGGGCCCCAACGGAGCAGGCAAATCGACCCTCTTCTCCCTCCTGCTGAAAAAGGACGAGCCCGATGCCGGCTCGATCGAACGTGACGAGTGGACCATGATCGGCCACCTCGCCCAGGAAGGAGAGGCCACCGGCGAGGAGACCGTCCTCGACGTGGCGACCGGTCGGGCGGGGGAAATCCCGGCACTGGAAAAACGGCTCCATGAGCTGGAACAGGCCGGCACCGTGGATACCCCCGAGTACAGCGAGGCCAGCGCCAAGCACGCCGCGCTGAGTGATCCGAAGGTGGAGGCCAAGGCCAAGAAGATTCTTATCGGTCTCGGTTACAAACAGGAGGACTTCGAGAGGAAGGCCAAGGAACTGAGCGGCGGCTGGGTCATGCGCGCCCACCTTGCACGCCTGCTCGTGATGGAGCCCGACCTCCTGCTCCTTGACGAGCCTACGAACCACCTCGACCTCGTCTCCCTTCTCTGGCTCCAGAACTACCTCAAGACCTATCCCGGCGCCGTTCTCCTCATCTCCCACGACCGCCAGTTCATGGACGAGATCATCGGAACCGTCTACGAGATCGCCGAGGGACGCCTCCACTCCTACAGCGGAAACTACACCGCCTATCTTGAGGAACGCGACGCGCGTTACGAGCGCCAGAATGCGGCTTACAAGAACCAGCAGAAAGAGATCGCCGACCTGAGGGAGTTTTACGACCGCTTCCGCCAGGTGGCCTCCAAGGCCTCGCAGGCCATGAGCAAGCTCAAGCAGATCGAGCGCATGGAGCTCATCGAGAAGCCCCTGCCTCCCCGCAAGCCTTTCCGCTTCCAGATCCCGCAGCCACCGCGCGGAGGCCAGCGCGCCGTCGTCCTCGAGGGGATCCACATGGCCTACGGCGATCGCAAGGTCTACCAGGGGCTCGACATCACCATCGAGCGGGGCGAGAGAACCGTTCTCGTCGGCCCCAACGGCGCCGGCAAATCGACCCTTCTCAAGATCCTCGCGGGACAGCTCGAGTTCCAGCAGGGGAAGCGCATTGAGGGACCGAACGCCAAGATCGGCTATTTCAGCCAGCACCGCGCCGCCACCCTCGACCCGAACAAGTCGATCCTCGACGAGGTGAAGGCCAGCAACGGCGAACTCTCCGAGAACGACGCCCGGGGCATCCTCGGATCCTTCCTCTTCCGCAAGGACGACATCTACAAGAAAACCGCCGTCCTGAGCGGGGGCGAAAAGACCCGGCTCAACCTCGTGAAGTTCCTCGTCGACCCCCCGAACCTTCTGCTCATGGACGAGCCGACCACCCACCTTGACATCCATACCGTCGAATCGCTGATCCTCGCGCTGGGAGCCTACGAAGGCACGCTCGTCTTCATCAGCCACGACGTCCACTTCATCCGGAAACTCGCGACCAAGGTCCTTCACGTGAAGGAGGGCAAGATCACCACGCACCTCGGCGGCTACGACGACTTCCTAGAGCGCGTGGGGGCGCTGGGTAACGAGCGCGAAGCGCTTACCGCCTGACGCGCCGTAGAGGCTTGTGAGAGTTGGCGGATAGCGGAGTTGCCGCTCGCTTTCACTAGTTCACTGCGCTGACCGAGCAGCAACAACGCCCTGCGCCGAAATCCCAAGCCTAAGAAAGGGCTGCGCGAATTCCGCCCACCACTTCCTCAATCTCGTCCCCCGTCAACCCGGGGAAGATGGGGAGGGCAAGGGACTCCAATGCCGCCTGTTCGGAAACCGGGAAATCACCCGGCTTGTGGCCGAGGTAGGCGAAGCACTCCTGGAGGTGGAGTGGCACGGGGTAGTAGATGGCGCAGCCGATCTTCTTCTCCGCGAGGTGGGCCATCACGGCATCGCGCTTCGGCACGCGGATCACGCACTGGTGGAAGATGTGATGGTTCTTGAGGCCGCTTGCGAGATGGGGCTCGGCGGGCAGGGTGACACGGTCAAGCAGTCCCGCCCCGGAGAAGGCCTCCCGATAGGTGGCTGCATTGGTGCGGCGGGTGGCGTTCCAAGTGTCGAGGAAGGGGAGCTTCGCCCGGAGGACGGCGGCCTGGATGGCGTCGATGCGGAAGTTCCCTCCCACAACCTTGTGGTAGTAGCGCTGCTCCATGCCGTGGTTGCGGATGCGCCTGAGTTTTTCCGCCATCTCCGCGTCGAGGCAGAGGGCCACACCGGCATCGCCGGCCGCTCCGAGATTCTTGCTGGGATAGAAGCTGACGTAGGAGGTGGGGGCGATCAGGCCCGCTTTTTTCACTCCATCCTTGGAAGCGTATTCCGCGCCGAGGCTCTGGGCGGCATCCTCGAGGATCTCGACCCCGTACTCGGCGGCTACGGCACCGAGGCCATCCATGTCGCAGAGGGCCCCGAAGAGATGAATCGGGACGATGAGACGGATGCGGTTGCCTTTCGGCGAGAGGAGGAATCCCCGGGGATCACGCTTCAGCGAGGCAAGCAGGGAGCGCAGGCTCTCCGGATCCATCATGAAGGTGGTCGGATCAATGTCGCAAAAGAGGATCTCTGCGCCGGTGCGATGGATGCACCCGGCGGTGGCGAAAAAGGTGTAGGGGGTCGAGATGACGGCATCTCCCCCGCCGATCCCCATGGCCATGAGGAGGGCCAGTTGGGCGTCCGTTCCCGAGGACATGCCGATGGCGTGTCCTCCGCCGAGGTAGGCGGTGAGGTCGTTCTCGAAGGCCTCAACCTCGGCACCGAGGACGTAGCCGCGGTGACCGAGGACCCGGAGAGCAGCCTCCTTGACGGCCTCGTCGACCCGGGGGCCGAGACGACTCAGGTCAAAAAGAGGAACGGGCACGAGGGAAGGATGCGGAGCGTGATCCGGACTTATTTCACCACGCCGAATTCGGCACGGCGGTTCTTCGCCCAGGCAGCCTCGTTGCTGGCAGGATCAACAGGCATCTCCTTTCCGAAGCTGACGGTCTGCACGTTATTGGCCTTGAGTCCCTTGGCGATGAGTGCCTCGCGGACAGCCAGGGCGCGCTTCTCGCCGAGGGCGCGGTTGTATTCCTCGGTGCCGCGTTCATCGGTGAAGCCGGCAACGATGACGGTCTTGCCGCTCCCCTTGAGGGCGCTGGCGACGGCATCGACCTTCGACTCCTGGTCGGGGGCGACGGAGGAACTGTCGTAGCCGAACTGCACGGGGGCATACTGCCCGCGCTCGACATTGGCGCCGAGGAAGTTGGCCCCCTCGGTCCGTTCGCCGAGCGGGGTTCCGTTCACGTAGTCGCCGTCGACGCCGGCATACTGTTTGCCCTTCTTGTTGGCGCATCCGGAGAGGGCCAGCAGGGCGGTGAGGGAAAGGGTGGCAAGGGATTGGAAACGCATGATGTTATTCAGGGTGAAAAGTCGCGAAAGATCAAGGCATCAGCGGCTCCATGTCGGTTCGGTGACCTTGCCGAGACCGCTGACGACGGGAGTCGACCTGCCCGTCGGCACATCGAGCAGCGAAATCGTCGAGCCGGTGCTGTAGACCAGATGGCGGGAGTCGGCTCCCCAGACGGGGTTCTCTCCCTGGGCGACGATCCGGGCGGAGCCGCCGTTGAGGTCCATGACCGCCACGGCAAAACCGCCGCCGGAGCGGACATTGAAGGCAAGATGCTGGCCGTCGGGCGACCAACTTGGCTCGGTGCAGTATCCGAACCCGGTGGGTATCATCCGTCCGCTGCCGCCGCCCGCCCCGATCCGGTAGAGCTGGGGGGCGCCGCTCTCATCGCAGGAATAGATGAGCTCGGAGCCGTTGGGCGACCACGTGGGGCTCGACTCGCAGCCACGGGTATGGGTGAGGCGGCGGGCGCCGCCGCCGAGGCCGACGACATAAAGCTCGGGATTGCCATCCTTGCTGATCGTGCAGGCAAGCTGGCCGCCGTCGGGCGAGAAGCGGGCGCCGGAATTGGTCCCGGGGAATTTCACGAGGCGGATGCGGGATCCGGTGGTCAGGTCGACCACGTAGATGTCGGCATAGCCGGCCTGATAGCCCGTGTAGGCGAGCTTCCGTCCGTCGGGACTCAGGGCGGGGGAGACGCTCAGGCCGTTATCGTGGGTAAGTTGCCTTCCGTTGGCGCCGTCGTAATCGGCCATGTAGACCTCCTTGCGACCGCTGCGGTTGCTGATGAAGGCCACGGTGGAGGAGGCGATCCCCTTGTGGCCGGTGAGCGTTTCCACGATGTCATCAGCGAAGCGGTGCGCCGCCACGCGGGGACTGCCGCCGTAAGTCTTGGAGAGAACCGTCTCGCCCCCCTTCTTGACGGTGCCCTGAAGGACGCCTCCCGCGGCGGTGCCGCTGACGGTGAAGGAGGCCATGCCGGGCTGCACGAGGGCGAACCATCCGGCGAGATTAAGGTCGTTCTGGAGCACCTTGGAAACGGCGGCCCCGTCGCTGCCGCCGATGCCGGCGAAGGAGACGTTCAGGGCGTCGCTCTTGCGAACGGTGATGGTCGGGGCCTCGGCGGCCGCGAGCGGAAGCACCGCCCCGGAAAGAAGGAGCAGGAGCGTCGTGAGGAATCGGAGTCGAGGGATGATCATGGGATATTTGTTTGGTTCAAGAATCGGGGTCTGGCAAGTCATCGGGCTTTTCCTCCCGCAGCAGCGGGAGAAGCCATGCGGTAGCGAGGCCTCGTCAGATAGGAGCCGGGAATCACGAGACGCACGGCGAGGCGCCTTGCGCCGGCGAGAGCCTTGCGGACCTTGGGATCGGAAGCGGCCCCCTCCACCTCGAGGTAAAAAACGTAGGTCTCCGGCTGCCCCGGAACGGGGCGGGAAACGATGCGGCAGAGATTCACCCCGGCGCGTGCAAACGGCCCGAGGAAGCCGTGAAGGCTTCCGGCGGTCTGCGGCAGCGCGGCGACGATGGCGGTCTTGCAGCGGCGACGGGCGCCATCGCCCGCGGGAGCGGCGGTCCCTGCCGGGGACAGGGGCGCGATGACGAAGAAGTGGGTGACATTCACGGCCTCCGGACGGACGGGGAACTTCAGGACGGAAAGTCCGTAGAGGGCAGCTGCGCCGGGAGCCGCAAGGGCGGCGGAGGTGCCCGAGAGCGCCGCTTTCCTTGCCGCCTCGGCGGTGCTCGAACTCTCGATCATCCGGACGCCGGGAAGATTCTCGCCAACCCAGTCCCGATGATGGCGCAGCGGCATGACATGGGAATAAAGCGCCTTGAGGGAGGAAAATTTCACGCCCTTGCGGCCAAGGAGCGCCAACCTCACGTCGAGGGCCAGCTCCTCGGCGATGCCGACGGAATCGGCGGATTCGATGATCTGGTCGACCGTCTCGGTGATCGTGCCTCCGGAGGAGTTCTCGATCGGGACAATGCCGCAGGCAGCCCGCCCGTCACGCACGGCGTGAAAGACCTCGGTGATGGTGGCGCAGGGAAGGCCGGCTTTCTTCGGGTAACGGCGCAGCGCCACAAGGTGGGAAAAAGTCCCCTCGGGTCCGAGGTAGGCGACGGCGGCGGTTGGCATGACGTGATGATTTATGCGGAACGGGGGACCGGCGGGCAAGCGCATCCGGAAGAGACCCCCACTCTTGCAGCTTCGGGCGCCATGGGATTTGATACGGGTTTACCCGATATCCGGCCATGCCATACGCTTCCCGACCGCTTCGCCCCGAGCACGCCCGACCCGTGATCCGGGGGATTCGCAGTGCCCTCCGGGGGCTCCCGTTGCTGCTGATCCTGGTCATCACCGCCGGCTGCCATTCATGGATCGGCAAGAAGGATTCCCGAACCCAGGCGGCAGCCGTGACCGCGGCAGCATCCTCACCCATGGGTGGTGCCCGGGGCGCGGAGGAAGCCTCATCCGCCGGAAAACCTCCGAAAAAGGGCTTTCTGGCGGCGATCTCCTCGGGATTTTCGAAATGGAATCCCTTTCACCGAAAGAAGAGCCCTCCCCCAAAAGCCCTGGCCCCCCGCCGCGTCGGCATGATCAGGACACTTTCCAACGACGGGAGTTACGTGATCGTGGAACTCGAACCCGGCGTCTCCGTCTCGGTCGGCAACTCTCTCTTCGTGACTAAGGGAGGGGGTGACATGGACCGGCTCAAGGTCACCGAGATCCAGCCGCCCTTCTTCGTGGCGGATGTGCAGGGAGGCAACCCCGGGCCCGGGGATCTGGTCGAACAGTAGGATCTCTTTCCATCCCGTCACCCGCCCGATGACATGAGGGCATCGGGTCCGAATCGGTTTCCCATGCAATCCCGGATTTGTTAATCACATTAACGATTAACACCCGCATGCCACGCCCCAAGAACATCTCCCCGACGGGACGACTTTCAGCCCCCGAGATCGGCGAACTGGCCTCGATCATCATGGTGATGCAGCGGCGCTTCATGGCGAGCCTGATGGGGGAGTTGTCGCGCGGAGAGATCTCCTTCCCCCAGTTCTTCCTGCTGGGACACCTCTGCGGCCAGAGGGAACTCGGAATGAGCCGTATCGCCGAACTGATGGGGCACAGCACCCCCGCGGCCACCGGCCTCGTGCAGAGACTGGAGAAACTCGGCTATGTGCGCCGCACCCACGGAAGGGAGGACCGACGCAAGGTGACGGTGAGCGCCACCGCCAAGGGGGGGCGCCTGGTCGAGGGGATCCGCCAGGAAATGATCGGTAACCTGGAGAAGCTCATGGAGCGACTCGAACCGCAGGAACAGCGGGCTTGGTTGGACATTTACGGAAAAATCAACGATTACTGCACCTCCTGCCACCGATGAAAAAACCCACTTTCCTGATACCCGCGCTCTGGGCGCTCCTTGCCAGCGGGGTATCCGCCCAACAACCGGCGTCAAACGACACCTCGATCCAAGGCGTCTCCGTCGGGGTGCAGGCCGCCGCCGAGACCGACACGAATCTCCCCGTCATCGCCACCAACATCCCCGCCGCCGCCGACCAATCGGCACAGGGTGCATCGGTGACTCCCGATCTGGCCACGAATCCTCCGGCCCCTCCGCAGGGACTCGACGCGGGCACCAATGCCTTCACCAATCTCCCCTCGATCCCGACCCCCGATCTACCGCAGGCGCCGTTGATCACCAATCCGATCACTCCCGGATCCCTTCCCGAACCTCTCCCGGACACAACTACCGGTCCGATTCCCCTTCCGACGCCCACCACCAACAACTTCGGCCTGATCGACAAGATCATGAGTCAGATCAAGGATGTGCCCCTCACGGCCGACGCACTTGCCAAAGCAGGCAACAAATTGGTCCCCGGAATCATCGCGAAGGATGCCAAAAGGATGACTATCGATGAGGCCGTGCAGTATGCCCTGTCTCACAATCCCGATGTCCTGACCGCCATCCAGAACATCCAGAGGGCATCCGGAAACTATATCAACGTCCGCGCCGGACTGCTTCCCAGGCTGAATGTGCAGCCCGCGTACACCTGGCTCGACCCCAACATCCAGAACGGCCAGAAGCCCCCCGGAGCCTCCAGCGCCGGCATTCCCAGCGTCCAGGTCAATCAGGCATGGAACATCAACTTCCAGGGCACGCAGCTTCTTTACGACGGGTGGAAGACCCCAGCCCTCACCGAGGCGGCCAAACTCTCCGAGCAGATCGCCTATTTTCAACTGCGCCAGACACTCGACAAGGTGGTGGCCGACGTGGTGCGTCAGTTCTATCAGGTCGTCCTCAACAGGGCGCTCGTGATCGCCAACGAGCAACAGGTGGCCCTCTACAAAACCCAGGTCACCGATCAGCAGAGCCGCTATGACGCGGGCACCGTGCCCCGCTTCAACGTGCTCCAGGCCCAGGTGCAGATGGCGAATGCCATGCCTCCCCTCATCGCCGCGGAAAACAACCTCCGCACCTCGATGTTCCGCCTCGTCCAGCTCATCGGCATGGACTACCCGAACATCCAGAACGTCAAGATCCCCTTCGATGTCCGGGGAGAACTCGGGTACTACCCCCGCAAGATCGACGAGAATGCCTCCATCCACACCGCGCTCCAGCGCAACCCCCAACTCAAGGCCCAGCGTTCCAACATCCTGGTCACGGCCAAGCAGGTGACCGCGGCCATCTCGGGTTGGCTCCCCACGATCAACGCCAACGGCGGCTATCAGATCCAGAGTTACAAGTACGACCAGTCCCTCTCGGAAACGATCGAGGGATGGTTCTTCGGGGCCACCGGAAGCTGGGCGATCTGGGACAGCCTTGCGACTTACGGAGCCGTCAAGCAGGCCAAGGCGACCATGCAGAACGCCAAGATCGCCTATGACAATGCCGTCCGCGGCGTCGTCACCGAGGTCCAGGTGGCCATCTCGAATCTCCAGCAGGCCAAGGAAACCATCGAGAGCCAAAAGGCCACCGTGGAACAGGCGGCCGAGGCGCTCCGCCTCTCCCGCGAGCGCCTTGATGCCGGAGCCGGCGTCCAGCTCGACGTGATCAACGCGCAGGTGCAGCTCCTCCAGGCCCAGACCTCGGTTCTCTCCGCGCTCTTCCAATACATCTCGGCCACCGCGGAATACGACAGGGCTCTCTCGCTTCACACCCAGTACGAGGAACTCTTCGACGACCCGCTCAACAAATGGGACAAGGCCCGCTACCAGTCCCTCAATGCCGAGAACAGGCCCCGCCCCCAACTTCCCCGCTCGATGCGCGCGGAGGATCCCCTGCCTCCGGGCGTGCAATTCGATGATCTGATCAAGAGCTCCGCCGTCCGGAAACAGGAGCAACCGCTCGACAAGAAGAACAAGGGCAAGTCCTCCGGAAAGTCGAACGGGGCCGGCAAGAAACAAGTCGATTGAGCGGGACGGATCCCGGCGCCGTGGTCGAAAGGTTGCCCGTCCTGGAGACGGTTCCCGGAATCGCCGCGCGGTTCCTGGGGCGGCTTCCCGGCGTGGATGTCACCATGGAGAGGGATGCGGCGATGGCCACCTTGGCGCCGCATCACCGACGCCTACTCGCGGAGCAGGGGCTCGGCGACCACCCCTTGGTCACCGCGGAACAGGTCCACGGACGTGAGATCTCCCCGGTCACGGAACCTTCCGTCACCCCGCTCCCGGGCGTCGACGGACTCCTGACCTCGACGCGAGGCATCACCCTCGGCATTTATGTCGCCGATTGCGCCCCCGTCTGGATCGTGAGCCGGGATGGCCGGGCCGGAGCGCTCGTGCACTCCGGAAAGAAAGGAACCGGGCTTGGCATCGTCCCTGCCGGCATCGGGGCACTCTGCAAACCCGGCGGCTTGGCCCCCTCCGACCTGATCCTTGTGATCGGCCCCTGCATCCGTCCTCCCTGCTACGAGACCGACTTCGCGGCGGAGATCCGCAATCAGGCGAAGGAGGCCGGGGTGAGCGAGATCCACGACGACCTCACCTGCACCGCCTGCCACCCGGAACGCTATTATTCCTACCGGAGGGAAAAGGGACTGACCGGACGGATGCTCGCCACCCTGACACTACTGCCCTGACGGTTTCGGGGGTCCGACCGGGGAGGGAGCAGGGGATGGTTGGGGCGCGGGAGTATCCTTGGAGCCGAACTTCGGAAGCAGCTTCGGACGCCATTTCGGGTGCGTGGCTGAACCAACGGACTCGTACTCGAAGATTTTGCTGACCGGAAAGAGAACGATGCCGGGAAGCCCCTGCATATTGAGACGCATGTTCATGCTCATCTGGTTATCGAGGTAGAAGATCTTCCCGTTTCCGATCATGTTGAACCCGGTTCCCTGAATGAGGATGTTGCGGGTGCTGATCGCCCCGTCATCGACCGTGAAGTCAGCCGTTGCCCTGCGCGCCGTCTGGTAGCCCAAGCCTGGAACCGCCTCGTTCAGCAGCACGGAGAGAGGGCCCAGGATCGGCATGCCGAGCACGTTCCCGTCCTTGATCAAAAGATTCCCCTTCCCGCTCATGGCGCGGTCGTTTCCGTTCACCGCGCGAAAGGCGTAATCAGCAGTCAACCGCCCCGTCGATTCGCTGTAGTCGAAATACAGCTTCGTGAGGGTTTCCAGATCCACATCCTCAAGGTGAACCGAAGCCCCGAAGCCCGGCGAATTGGGAGCGACGGGCACGTCGGCCTTGAGCGACACATTCCCGCCGAAGAGAGCGGCCTTGGGAATGTCGACAAAGAGTTCCTGTCCCCTGAGCCGGACCGTGCCGGAGGTCGCCTTGAAGGGAAGCTCCTTCCCGATGAGCGTGTAGCGGAGCCCCGCGGGTGCATTGACGACGATCCGCAGGTCGTTCTTTTCGGGATTGCGCAATCCCACTTTCCCCGAAAGCTGGACCTCGGGGGGGACGTTGAAGCGATAGGGCTTGATTCCCTCCGCGATGCGGGAATCGATCCAGGTCAGCACCTTGCCGGCGTCAAGCGTGGTGCGGATCCCGGAAAAGCGTCCCTCCCAGTTCTTGAAATCGTAGACGAACTCACCCTTCCCCACCCCCTCGCCGATGGTGACCACGATGTCGCGGAACACGGCGGCTCCGTCGGCAAGATTGATCGTGGCGGCAAGGCCGTCGATCCAGGCACCGCGCATCGAGGCCTTTCCGAGTTGCAGCGATCCGGAACCCTTCAGCAGCAGCGGATCCCTCGCCGGGGCGCTCCCCTCGAAGGTGATCCGCAGAGGATCCCGGAAATCCATCGAGCCGAGGGTGTCGGCCGCGGGACCCGAGGCCGCGGGCGCAAACTTCCCGGGAAAGAGGGCCGCCTTGAGCCGGATCCTGTTGTCATTCGCCGAGAGGAGAAGGTCGGCATCGATTGTTCCGGGATCACCCTGAACATGCAGGTCGCGCACCAGCACCTTCCCCCCGCGCAAGGCAACTCCGGCGGAGAAGGCATCCACCCTCACCCCTCTCCAGGCAAAGCGCCCCGTCTCGATCATCGCCCTTCCCTCGATGGCCGGAGGCCCGTCGTTCCACGCCGCCGTCATCCCGCCGCTCACCCGCACCGGATCGGTCCACGACCAGTCGTCGGCCTTCTTCACTCCCAAAGCCAGGATCGGGATCAGTTTCCCGTTGAAAGCCCCGCCGAATTCAAGCTCGGCGTGCTTGCCGGGGAAGTCGGCGGATCCCGTCGCCTGAAGGATCCCCTCCCCGTCATCGAGGGTCAACGATTCCAGGGAGAGGATTCCCTCCGCGTAGCGGAGTTGAAGAACGAGCGAGCGCCAAACGGCGCCGTTCCATTCACCGGCACCGGCACGCAGCTCCGCCCGCCGAACGCGGACACTCCGCGAATCGGAAAGATCCCCGCCCGCCTCGATCGAGAGGATCGGATGTTCCCCGGCCCAGCGAACGGAGGTAAGCTCGCGGACGATCGATTCGATCGTCCTCGCGGTGGCCCCCGGCCCGGAAGAAGAAACCGGCATGGGCGAGAACTTCTTGGGGTTGTCGAAGGTTCCCGAAAGCCGCACCCTGAGACCCGCCACGTCAAACCGGGCGTCGGTCACCCGGAACTGCTCCGGGGTGCACAGGACCAGTGCCCCGACATGGTCGAGCTGAAGCCTCGGCTCGGCTCCCGATCCGAGCGGAATGTCCAGCTTCGCATCGCTCATCGAGATGCTTTCCAAGCGCAGATCCTTTCTGGCAAGGGCCTGGATATTGAAGGAGATGGAGAGGCGGTTGACCGAGGCGACGAGGCGGGCGGCGGGGGTGGTGTCGCGCATGAGGAGGTTTTCCACGGTAAACCCTCCGGTGGGGCTGAAACGCAGGCGGCCGATGCGCACCGTGTAGCTGGGCCCGCTGAGTTTTTCCTCCACCAACCCCTTCGCCGCATCACCGAGGCCGTACGTGGAGGTGATCAGGAGCAGCAGCGGGATCCCCGCGACCACCAGCAGCGCGACAAGCGTGAAGAGTGACGCCCCCGCGTAGCGGAGGGCATCCTCGACCCGGCGACGCAGCGGCGACACGATCCGGCGCGCGGACTTCGTGACGGACGGGAACGGGGACATAGGAACTAAACCTTCAGGATGGAGGGGGCGCTTGTAAAGCAGGAGGGGGCCCTACATGAGGGAGAAAGGGTCGACATCAAGCGTCATCACGACCCCTTCGGGAAGTTTCACGGAGGAAGAGGCCTCCCGGGCAAGCCTGCCGAGCAGGGCTCCGGAGGCGGACTTCATCGTGATGTGGAAACGATATTGCCCGTGGGAGCGCTCCAGGGGCGCGGGAGCGGCCGAGGAAACCTCCACCGAGGGAGGCGCTGCGACGGAGAGGGCGCGGGCAACGGCCTCGGCCGCGGCTTCCGCCCGCTCGCGGGAAGCGCTCCTGATACGCGCCAGGAGCATTCTGGAAAAGGGCGGGTGACGGAAGGCCTCCCGGAACTGCGTTTCCTGCTCGAAGAAGCCCGCGTAGTCGTGATGCCTCGCATGCTGGATCGAGGGACTCGCGGGAGTGAAGGTCTGCACGATCACCTCCCCCTCCTTGTCCCCCCGCCCCGCGCGCCCCGCCACCTGGGTCAGAAGCTGGAACGTGCGCTCCCCCGCGCGAAAATCGGGCGAGTGGAGTCCGATGTCGGCATTGATGATCCCGACAAGGGTGACATTGGGAAAATCAAGCCCCTTGGCGATCATCTGGGTGCCGATGAGGATGTCGATCTGGCGCGCGCGGAACTTCCCGAGAACCTCGCGGTAGGATCCCCGGCGAGTCATCGTGTCGGCATCCATCCTGGCGATGCGCGCTGCGGGAAAAAATTTCCTGACCGTTTCCTCGACCCTCTGAGTCCCGATCCCGGAATGCAGGATGCCGGGATCCCGGCACTCGGGACAGCGCGAGGGCGGCTTGGCATGATGGCCGCAAAGATGGCAGGAGAGGCGGTTCTCGGCACGGTGGAACGTGAGAGACAGGCTGCAGTTGGGACAACTGCAGAGATGCCCGCACTGTTCGCAGAGCATCGCGGTGGAGAATCCCCTTCGGTTGAGGAAAAGGATGGTCTGCTCGCCCCTTTCGAGACGCTTCGCGATACCCATCTGAAGAGGCGCCGAAAGCCCCCCGTCCGAACGGGAGCGCTTTCCCTGCAGGCGTAGGTCGACGACCCGGATCAACGGCATGATCTGCCCGTCGGCCCGTCGCGGAAGCTCCACCAAACGGTATTTTCCGGACTTGGCGTTACGGTAACTCTCCACCGAAGGGGTTGCGCTTCCGAGGATGACGGGACACCCCTCCAGCCGGGCCCTCATCACCACGACGTCCCGCGCATGGTAACGGGGCGTCTCCTCCTGCTTGTAGGTATTCTCGTGTTCCTCGTCGACGATGATCAGGCCCAGGCGCGAGAGGGGGGCGAAGACGGCGCTTCGCGCGCCGATCGCTATGCGGGCCTCCCCCCGCTGCAGTCGCAGCCACTCCTCGCGACGCTCGGCGTCGGTGAGGTGGCTGTGAAGCACCGCGATCCGCGCCCCGCCGGGGCCGCCATGGTCGAAGCGCGAACGGAAACGCTCGACGGTCTGGGGGGTCAGCGCGATCTCAGGAACCAGCACGAGGGCGCTGGCACCCCTCTCCAGCACCCTGGCGAGGGAACGAAGGTAGACTTCCGTCTTGCCACTCCCGGTGACTCCATGGAGCAGGACGGGGGGAGGCCCTTCCGTCTCCCCGGGCGAGGAGGCGTCGATCACGCCCGCAATCTCGTCGACCACCGATTTCTGGTCCGGATTGAGTTCCGGCACACCCGTCCTGAGGATTTCCTCATCGTCGGAGAAACTTCCCTGGACGCGTTCTTCCGAGATTTCCGCCCAACCCGAACGCACCAGTGCCTTGAGCGAGGATTCGGAGGCGGCGCCGGCACGGAGCAATTCGGCGACGGGGATCGCCCCCGTCTGCGCCAGAAGATGGCTGAGGAGGGCCTGCTGCCTCGGGGCACTCTTTCCCAGGGCCTCCACATCGGCGGCGGAAGGCCTCTTCCCGAGACGAACCACCCGCACCGTCTTCGCGGGCACTTTTTCCCCCCGCAGCATGGGCGGAAGCATCGCCCTCATCACCGAAGCCATCGGCGCGCAGTAGTAGGAGGCCATCCACTCGGCCAGCTTCATCATGAGGGGACTCAGGGAGGCATCCTCGCCGACAAGACCCTCGATCGGACGGATCCCCGGAACATCCGATTCCTCCTGAAGTCGGAGCACCGTCCCGATTGCCCTGCGCTGACGCACCATCACGACGACACGCCCCCCCACCGCCACGCCGCCCCGGAACTCCTCCGGGATGGCGTAGTCGAGCACCCTCCCCTCGGAGCGGTCGATGAGAACGCTGGCAATCCGTGACATCCGTTGATCCTAAGGCTTCCCCTCCGGATGGGAAAGACCCCTCGACGGTTGGGGGCGGCCTCACTTTCTGGTGGACGATCTCGTGGAGAGATTGCATCCTTCCCTCCCTGGAAGCCCCCATCTTGTTTGGGTGGCCAAAGAAACGGGTAGGTACCGAAGTGGCCAAACGGGGCGGACTGTAAATCCGCTGGCTTACGCCTTCAGTGGTTCGAATCCACTCCTGCCCAGTCTCTTTTCGCTTTGCGGAGCCTGTCTCATCCGGTGGATGCAGACCTCAGTTCGATTCCCCTGCGCGCGGTGAGCCTCTCCGCTGAACTGGCTTTACTCCAGCCTGATGCTCCGGATCACCACGTTCTCGGTCGGGAAATCGTTGCTGTTGGCGGGAAGGTGGCTGATGTCCTCAAGCGCGTCCAATCCCTCAGTCACGCGGCCGAAGACCGTGTACTGGCCGTTGAGTTCGGGAAGCGGTTCCAGACAGACGTAGAACTGGCTGCCGTTGGAAGCCTTGGTGGGATTGATCGCGTCGGGCAATCGGGATGCAGCAACGGATCCCTTCTCATGCTTGAGCCGGATCTCGGCAGGAAGGGTGTAGCCGGGGCCGCCCGTGCCGGAACGTTCGGACTCACCATGACGGCTCTTGGGATCCCCTGTCTGGACCAGACGATCGGGAAAGATGCGGTGGAAACGCATGCCGTCGTAGTAATGGCGGTTCACCAGTTCCTTGAAGTTGGCGACGGTCCCGGGCGCGGCATCCTCCCGGAACTCGATGACGACCCTGCGCGGCTCCTTCTCCTTCATCACCTTGATGAGCATCACCGCCACCTGGGGACCGGTACCCGCGGTGCGCGGTGCGGTGGCGCATCCCCCGAGCGCCAGCAGGGGGGCGAGGAGCAGGATGGTGAAAATTCGGGGGTTCATGTGCCGATGATTGCGGTGATGCTGAGGGGTGTCCTTGCTTCGGTCAAGGGATCCGCTGCAAAAAGCACCCCTCCGGCTCCCCTCGGAAGATATCCCATGGCCACGAACCCCTTCCCTGGAGGAAGCGCCGCGGCGCTGGTGACAAGTCCCGCCGCACTCCCTTCCCCGGTGAACAACGGGGATTGGAAGGCGGGAGGCGTGCCCGCGGGAGCAGAAAGGACGTAAAGGATCCGGTTGACCCGACCGATGCTCTTCAACCGCGAGATCACCTCCTGACCGGGGTAGCAACCGCGGTCATAGTCGATATGCGTCCGATCAAGACCGGCCTCGGGAGGGAGGGTCTCCTCCGTAAGTTCGGCACCCCACTTGGGGATGCCGCGCTCGATACGCAATATCTCCACCACGGCGGGATCAAGGAGTTCCGGAATGCCGTCTCCGATTGCCGCCGTTGCGAAGTCCTTGCCGGCACAACCGAGCCGCGACACCCGGATCCCCGGAAGCGATGCCCAGGGCGCCCTCTCCGAGGCGGCGCCAAAGAGATGGATCATCTCGGCGGCGGGTTCGACGGTGACGAAGACGTCATCCGCCACGATGTATCGCTCCAGACGGGCCACAAGAGCATCCTCCAGTGTCGGTTCGGACTCGATGAGCAGATCCGTGCCGTCACGGCTCACAAGCAGCGAGGCGCAGAGCTTTCCCTTGGGGGTAAGAATGCAGGCGGGCAGGGACTCTCCGTCGCCGAGACGTCCGAGATCCCTCGTGACCTGGCCGTTGAGATAGCGGAAGGCGTCGCCCCCGGAGAGGCGGAGTCGGAGGCGCGGAGGAAGGAGAAAGGCACCTCCCTCGGCACGGGCCCGCACCACTTGCCGCTCAAGATCCCCCATGTCAGCCCTAGGCGACGGACTTGGAGCGCCCCATCCAGGCAAAGAACCCCTTTTTCTTCCCCGGGGATCCAGTCCCCTTGTGCTTCTTTGCCGCGGCAACGGCGGGCGCGGAAGCATCTCCGCCCGCCCCGGAAGGCAGGGCGTCCTTGAGACTTCCCGCATAGGAATAATGACGGGCAAGCGAGGAAAAATCATCCTCCCCCCACCCTGCATGAACGGCACCCATCAGGGATCCCGCCGTCGCGGCAGCCACCGGCAGATCGATCCCCGCGAGATGCGCGGACCGGAGCGCGAGCTGCAGATCCTTGAACATGTTCTTGGTGGAGAAGCGCGGGGCAAACTCACCGGCCAGCATGAGCGGAGTTTTGTTGGAAATGACCCCGGAGTTGGCCGCATTAAGGGCCATCGCCTCGGAAAGCACCGCAAGAGAAACGCCTCCGTGCTCAAGCAATGCAAGCGCCTCGGCGAGCGCCTCGACCTGCGCCGCGCTGATGAGGTTGGTTGCGATCTTGAGGTGCGATGCCGCGCCGATCGGCCCCACCGAAAGGATCGAGGAGGAAGAGGCTTCCAGCACGCCGGTCACACGCTCCAGCACGCCGTCATCTCCGCCGATGTAATAGACAAGCCCCCCTTCGGCGGCGACATCGCGGCTTCCCGTGAAGGGGGCGTCGAGGAAGGAAGCCCCGCTTTCCTGCACCAGGCGGGCCGCCTCCAGGGTATCGTCCGGCGCCACCGTGGCGTGGTTCAGGACGACATGGGAGCCTCCCAGGGCGGGGAGCATCGCGCGGACCACCTCAAGGAGAGCCTCGCCGTCACGGACGAAGAGCTGGATGATGTCGGCCGACTCGGCAACCTCGCGGGGGGATGCCAGAAAGCCGGGCTCGGGACGCGGGGAGCGGTTCCAGACGACGACGGGATGACCGGCACGCCTGAGCACTCCGGCGACGCGGCTCCCGATGATCCCGAGGCCGATGACGCCGACGGATGACTTCCGGGCCTCGGCCATCGGGATGGTCAGAAAAAGGGCGGTTTACTTGGCGGGGGCGGGAGCTGCGGCGGCGGGGGCCGGCGGCAGATAGACCTCGACCTTGGCCGACTGGCGCAGCTCCTGCATGATGGAGCGGAAAGCCGCGCGCTGCTTCTGCATCTGGAGGAACTTCATGATCTGCTCCTTCGCTTCGGCGAAGGTCGCGGTGCCCGCGGCCTTCTTGTCGGTGACCTTGATGACATGGTAGCCAAACTTGGTCTTCACCGGGGTGGCGCTGACCGTGCCCACCTTCTGGGCGAATGCGGCATCCGCGAACTCCGGAACCATCTTGTCCTTGGGGAAGTAGCCCAGATCGCCACCGCGCTGCTTGGCGCCGGGTTCCTCGGAGAGATCACCAGCGAGCTTGTCGAAGGGCTCTCCCTTGTTGGCACGGGCGATCGCGGCCTTGGCCTTGTTCTCGGCATCCTTCTGCTGCGCGGGGGAAGCGCCCTCGGGGGTACGGAAGAGGATGTGACTGGCGCGGACGAGGTCAGGATTGGTGAATTCCTTCTGGTTCTGGTCGTAGAACTTCTTGGCATCGTCCTCGGTGACGCTGTCCTTGCCCTGCACCTGCGCCTGCATCCACTTCTGCTGGCGGATGGAACGGGTGAGGTTGGCGGTGAACTGCTCGAGGGTAAGTCCCGACTTCTTCATCTCGCTGAGGAAGACATCCTCGGAGGGGAACTGGCTCTTGATCTTGGCAAGCTGGGCATCGATCTCGGCCTTGTCCACCTGGATGGCGGCGGCCTGCTTGTCGACGAGCTTCTCGAGGATCATGCCTTCGAGGATCTGGTGGTAGCCCTGGATTTTCTGATCGGAGCTGAGAGTGGCCGGATTGGCGCCGGTGGCCGCAAGGGCATCGCCGAAGTTCTTCTCGAGGGCGGCCTTGGTGATTTTCTCACCGTTGACCACGGCCACGGGATCCTTCAGCGCCACGGTGGCGGAACTGGCACCGCCCTTGGCGGTGGCGCTCTGGATCAGCTTGTTGATGTCCGGGGTTGCGGAACCCTTGGCCTGCTGGGAGGAGGCGTCCTGCGCCTGCGCGAGCCCAGCGGCAAGAATCAGGGAAAGAAGGGAGAGAAATCGTGTGTTCATGTGCGTGTGGTGAACCTCTTAAATGGCACGGGAGCGGTGCCGGCGCCAGCGGAAATTCGCCGCAAAACCGCGCTCCCCGCAGATACCCCCCATGTGCCAACCTTGGGTGTTTACTTTCCCCCGCGGCACGATAGCCTCATGCCTCCTGCTCACGTGGCGGAATTGGCAGACGCGTACGCCTCAGGAGCGTATGGGGAGACCCGTGGAGGTTCGAGTCCTCTCGTGAGCACCATTTTTTCAGCAGGCAGCACACATCCACCCCACACCGGTCATGGCCATCGCAAAGGAACAGCCTGAATCGGTCAGGGATCTCTTCTCATCGATCGCCGCACGCTACCAGATGGTGAACCATCTCCTGAGCGGCGGTCTCGACTTTTACTGGCGGGCCGTCGCGGTGCGTCTCATCCGCCCGTGGCGCCCGACCGCCGTCCTTGATGTCGCCACGGGAAGCGGCGATCTGGCCAGGGCGATCGGGAAGGCATGCCCGCAAGCCCGGGTTGTCGGCGCCGACTTCTGCAGGCCGATGCTTGATGTGGCGCGTCGCAACGGACTTCCGGAACTTGTAGAGGCCGACGGCACCAACCTGCCCTTTGCCGACCGCTCGTTCGATGCCGTGACCGCCGCCTTCGGGCTCCGCAACATGGCTTCGTGGGAAAAGGGGCTCTCCGAAATGGCCCGCGTCCTGAGGCCGGGCGGTCACGTCCTGATCCTCGACTTTTCCCTGCCGACCCTGCCGCTCATCCGCCCCCTTTACCGCTTCTACCTCCACCGGATTTTGCCGGTGATCGCCGGGATCGCCACGGGGAGGACGGATGCCTACGAATACCTCGGCGGATCTATCGAACTCTTCCCCTCGGGCGGGGCGATGACTTCCTTGATGGAGTCGTGTGGCTTCGAGAATGCACGGGCTCTTCCCCTCACTCTCGGAACGGTATCCATCTACACGGCAACCCGGAAATAGAAAGGAGCCCTGCGGGCAGATTCCTCGGGCGAGTCCACCGTTGCGATACGGCTTACTTGCTGGGCGTGTACTGGGAGATCTTGGTCGCCTTGAAGCCGATGTTGGCCATGAGCCCCTTCTGACCGAACACAAAGGCCTTGATCCCGTGCAGGGTGTAGAGCGAGGCACTGCCGGCCGCCCCCTTGTCCGCGACCGTCAGCCCCGGAGCGGCACCGAGATTCAGCCCCCCCGATTTTTTCAGGGCCTGTAAGTCCTCCGGAGTCATGAAGAAGAGGGCGTAGGAGTAGGTCTGGGCACCCGCCTGGAGTCCCGGACAGGCTGATGTCGTGTTGTAGTAACCGTCGACGTTGCCATTGACGAAGAGCACTCCGTCCCCGCGCTCAAATCCGGCCATCATGAGCCCCGCCCTGACCACCGTGGGAAAGATCAGGATGGCATGGGCCTTCTGCGCAAGATCACGCGCCTTGGGATTGGAGGCATAGAGTTGCTCGAGGGCCGCATTGCCCCTTGTCTGAAGCTCCTGAGCGGTGGCGGCGCCGGCGGAAGGAGCAAAGAGGAAGCCCGCCACAAGAGACGCCAGGAATGCGTTGAAAACTTTCATGGATGCAGTGCGAATGATGCCCTCGGCCTCAGCGATTATTCCCCGAGAGGTTGGAAAGCAGCCGAAGGATCGAGATATAGAGCCAGACAACGGTTACCAGCAGGCCGAAGGCGCCGTACCACTCCATGTACTTGGGGGCGTTCCCCGCGTCTGCCGACTGCTTGATGAACTCGAAATCAATGATCAGGTTCAGTGCCGCCACCACGACAACCGCGAGGCTGAAGAGAATGCCGATCTGACCACCCCCGAAGATGGGGAGGTTGATATGGAAGAAAGAAAGAATGAATCCCAGGAGGTAGGTTAAGGCGATGCCGACAGTTGCTCCGATGACGATCTTTACGAACATCGGGGTGGCACGAAGGATGTTGCCCTGGAAAAGGAAAAGCATTCCGGCGAACGTTCCGAAGGTGAGCATGACCGCCTGCAGGGTAATGCCTCCCGTCTTGGCCTCGTACATGGCCGAGATGCCTCCGATGAAGAGCCCCTCGCAAAGTGCATAGATTGGCGCCGTAACGGGTGCCCACGACTGCTTGAAACAGGTAACGATCGCCAGGATGAATCCCGCCACGGCTCCAACCATGGCATACCCCATTCCCGCTGACTGATAGCCTCCGCGCGTGGCGGCCCAAGTGTAGGCGGCACCAATAATGGCCAATACCAGAAGGATGGCCGACTTGTTGATGGTTCCACGTAGGGTCATTGCGCCGGAAGCTCCGGGGACAACGTCAAAATCAGCGCGTTCGAGGACAGGGTTGGACATGGGGTGATTGATAAGGCTGCCCAAGCCTCCTGTCAATCGGGACGAACTCCCCGATGGTTAATTTTTATCGCCTCTAGAAGCAGTAAGAATACCTCCGCGTCCTGCTAGAAGTTGCCCATCCGGCACCATTCCCGGAAAAAAGGACGGCCCCGAATGGATTTCTCCACTCGGGGCCGTTAAACCTGGCGACGTCCTACTCTCGCACAACCTATAGATGCACTACCATCGGGGCTGCAGCGTTTCACTTCCGTGTTCGGGATGGGAACGGGTGGTTCCACTGCGCTATGATCACCAGAGGACGAAACCGGTAAGAATGAATTCTTAGGATTTCGGGTCTCTGAGGACCCAGCATTGCCTTGTCGTTTGTCAGGTTTTCAAGGAACAACCGCGGAGAAGGATCTCTCGATCCAACCCATCGGAATTCACTGACATCTGCAGATAGTAGTAAAAAACAATTTCATGAGCCAAGTCATGATTTGGTTTATCCCCGGAGGGAAAACCAGATGAGCGTATTAAGCCGAACGATCATTAGTATTGCTAAGCTGAACACGTTGCCGTGCTTGTACCCGCAACCTATCAACGTGGTGGTCTACCACGGATCTTCAGGGAGAACTCATCTTGGGATAGGCTTGGCGCTTAGATGCTTTCAGCGCTTATCCTTTCCGAACATAGCTGCCCGGCAATGCCGTTGACACGACAACCGGAACACCAGAGGTTCG